>Ga0209018_1000042_pt1 | contig 109093 bp, 83 predicted proteins | sample YNPBryBLVA2012_FD_185814 | JGI IMG/M metagenome (GOLD analysis project Ga0209018, IMG submission 185814) | Anoxygenic and chlorotrophic microbial mat microbial communities from Yellowstone National Park, USA - YNP Bryant BLVA 2012 (SPAdes)... ... | reverse complement strand
AAGCGATGCTTTTTCTGTCAAAGCCCAATTGTTTGGTATGATCCACATCAATGCTGGTAATGATGCTTACCAATGGCCGAATAACATTGGTAGCATCAAGTCGACCTCCTAATCCCACCTCAATCACTGCGATATCGATACCTTGTTCCGCAAAATAAAGGAAAGCGATAGCGGTCATCGCTTCGAAAAAAGTGCATTTGTATTGTTGAATCAATGGCCGTAACCGCTCAATATAGCTGATCAATTGGTCCCGATCGATGGCGCGACCATCGCAACGAATTCGTTCCCCAATGTACACTAAATGGGGAGAGGTATAAAGACCAGTGCGATAACCTGCAGACCTCAAAATGGATTCCAGCATGGCCGAAGTGGAGCCCTTGCCATTGGTTCCAGCCACATGAATCGTAAAATATTTTTCATGAGGATTATCCAGGTCGCTCAGCATCGACCGGATTTTGTTCAATCCCAATTTCCAGCCGACACGAGTCAAATTCGAAAGATATTCGAGCGCTTGATCACCGCGACTTTTTGTTGAATTCATGATTGGTTCATTGATTTATTCGCCGAGCCTTCTATCGAGTGAGTGATGGCCGCATGGGTAGTAATCCATTACCGCTTTATAAATTTGTAGACGATTAAACTTCTTTATCTCATCGGTGTTCCATCGAACCATCAAAATAAAAATTCAAGACTCGCTTAATGAAAAAATAGATTCGAGGCCCCACTCTTTTAAAATTTCAGGATTCATTTTTTTGAACAACAAATTTAAGCCAAATCCCATCATTTTGCAAGTTCTTTTTCTATCGAAAGGCTGATTATAATGTAGTCGTCGGTAATAGAGCTCTTTGCACCAAAACTCTTCGTTTTGTTCATGAGGGTCGAACTGGTAATCTCAAGGCATCAGATGAATGGCGCGGCTCGTGAAAAAACCATGAATTTTTGATTGCCTATTCCACAAATCTCCCTTGCGCCGATTTTTGTTACAAAAGATGAATCAATAAAGGATAGCTTCTGTTAGGATAATGAAATTCGTTTTCTGCATTGCACTTTGCTTCATCAACGAAATTTATCCTAACTGAGGCACCCGACGCCATGAGCAACCAGATCAATCGCAATTGGCATAAGCGCTTGACATGGAGATATTCGCTTCCTGATGAAGGATGGAAATCCATGAGCTATGCAATTCTTTTCCAATCGAATGGTAAATTGTTGCATAATTGAATGCACTTGCTTAAAACGCCTCTTTTCATCCCCAAGATATTTTATCAATGACCGAACAGGGTATGCTTTTCTCAAGATAACAACAAGTAAAACAATATAGCCAATCAATCGGTTAACCAGCTTATCGCCCTGGCAATCAATTTAAAATCCGACTTGTGGCATATATTTTGCAAATTTAACATCCAAACAAATAGTGAAATTCCGATGAAGTGTATTAACATTCGCAGCTTGCTATGAAACCAAAATTTCACTTCATGTGGCTAGTGTTGGTATTCATTGCTCATAGCGGTCTGGCTGGCATTACCGGATCGATTTCGGGGCGATTGATTGACAAGGCCACTCGCCAAGGATTGCCCGGGGCTGAGGTGGTCATCATCGACACCAAGCTATGGACCGTTGCAGACAAATATGGTTATTATTCCATTACCAATATTCCCCCTGGCGTTTATGATATCCGCGCTAAGATGCTCGGTTACACCACTATGGTGATGCGAAATGTGGTCGTTCGAGCCGATCAGTTTCAAGAGATTCACTTCGAGATGGTATCCGAAGCGATTGAGGGACCGGAGATTGAGGTGGTGGCTGAAGCACCGCTCATCAGCAAAAATTCTCCATCCATCAGCCAGAGTTTGGGGTTTGCCGAATTGAATCAAAAGCTCCCAGTGGATCATTTTTTTCATGCCCTAAAGACCCAAATCAGCGCGATCGATGGGCACATCCGGGGTGGCCGAAAATACCACACTGTTTATTTGCTCGATGGGCAGTCAATCCAGGATCCTTTGTTTCGGGAGATCAGCACAGTGGTTCCGCTCAGCGCTGTTTCAGATATCAGCATCTATTCTGGGGGATTCAACGCCACCTATGGTGAGGCACTTTCTGGTCTTGTGAATCTTTCGACCCGCGAGGGTAAAGAAAAAACGGAAGGATTTCTTAAAATATTCACCGATAATTTTGGTGCGAAAATAAAAAATGACAATCTCCGGCGTATAGAAATGAGCCTTGGTGGGCCGCTGCTATTAAGCTTTGGAGGACCGATGTACGATTTCAATTATTACATCTCTGGCTGCACCAATTTCGATCAGCTTCGGCCTTCCAACGGCTTTCAATATGATAGAATCACGTTGCCAGCGGATCAAAATTACCATTATACTTACAAGCTTTCATTTCGACTCTGGCAAAAAATCAAAATTAATATTCAGCACATCTCCTCGAACTGGCAATCGTCCTATGTTGATTCTTATTTCTCGGAGAAGGAAGCGATCGAGCATTCGATTGAAAACCACAAAGACGGCCGGCGGATAAATTTCACCCTTATTCATACCCTCAACCCCAAGTCATTTTACACCATAAGTTTCGGCCGTGACATTTATCAAAAGCAATTCGACAATCAAATGATCATCCATTCCGACGAAGATCGTTCCCAGAATCAAACAGATGGGAAGTTCTCCAACTGGACTCATGCGATTCACGAGCGGGTTTATTTTTTAAAAGCTGCCTATTATCACCAGATCGCCGCTTCGGATCTGATCCAATTCGGCGCAGATTTGAATCTTTACCACATTTACATGACCAATTTGGCCTTCGATCGTTTTTCTTTAGCTCATTGGCGTCAAAGCGAGCTTATGAGCAGCCCTTCAGATAGATTGTCCGTTGATCCGTTTATGCTGGCATTGTTTGCGCAAAACCGAATGGAATATGGCAATATTGTGATCAACCTTGGACTTCGATCGGACTATTTCGACCCGCGGGTCGTTTTCCCGGAGCAATCCGTTGTCTCACACGCCGACACGCTGCTCCTGGCTGCCCAGCACGCTCGGCCACAGTTTCAGTTGAGCCCTCGGTTCGAGGTGTCGCTGCCATTTTTGTTAAAAGATGACCGAGTTTATTTCAATTATGGCTGGTTTTTTCAAACTCCGCCTCTGTATTATTACTATTTTAATTCAAAACAAGGGCTCGATCGAAATTATCCGCTGCTGGGCAATCCCCAATTGGGAGCCGAAAAAACGGAAGCGCTCGAAATCAGCTATCAAAAAGCAGTCGCAACCAAATCCATTATTGGGGCCGCTGGATTCCTAAAAAAGGTGAAAAATCTGGTTAACTCTGCTAATTACTATACCGGCTCGGAGCACCCGGCGGGCTATACCCAATTTAAAAATTTAGATCACGCCACAGTAAAGGGGTGTGAAGTTTTCTTCGAAAAGCGGCCAGGAAACAGTAATTTCTCAGGAAAAGCCAGTTACACGTATTCGCGAGCCAGTGGCACCGGCTCTTTTCCGCTGCAAAATTATTATTCATTGCGCCAGGGCAGCTCATATCCTTCTGCGTTTCGTCCATTGCCATTAGCTTGGGATCAGCGCCACAAGATCACTATTCATTTGTCCTATTTGACCCCTCAAAAAATTGACATTAACCTGCTGGCGCAGTTCAATAGTCCGCTCCCCAAAATCAATGATAAGTTTGAGATCACGGGCCGCGGCCAATGGCGCAATTATATCGATTGTCGGATTAGCCGCTCTTTCCGATTGCTCAAAGGCCATCTAACCCCCTACGCAGAGATTTTAAATCTATTGGACAATCGCGAACCGAACCGCGTGACCAATCCTTATTATCTGAGCGACGATAACTCCTGGATGCTGGGTCTGGATAGCTACTTATACGAGTACGGTCGCCGCATTCGAGTGGGCTGCTTAATTAGCTTCCAGTAGCGGTTGCCCTATGTCCACCGTAGCATAAATTTTTCCTTCACAATCTTCAGACATCCAATCGGCTCATTTGTTCGTTTCACCGACCCCGCAAAAGCGATTTTTCTGATCACGATTTCATCGAAAAAGAATCCAGATTGATTGGAATAAAAAAGCACCGACCGATGAAAAAAATCGGCCGGTGCTTCTCCACCATGTGGTCATTGAATCACAGCGGTGCTTTTCTCGATTGCCCTGGAATTGTATGGGAATACAACCAGCAGCCCTTCCTTAAAATGCGAGCACCATCGATACCATCTGTCCGGTACCGAGGATCTTGAAATCGGTATAGGCGTAATCTACTGCAATTCGAGCGAAGCCGAAATCATATTTCAGACCACCACCAAACGCAAAGCTGGCTGTGTTGTAGGTATCATATTTATCTTTTTCGACAGATAGCCCTCGATAGCCAGCGCGCAACGAGAGGATGTTGTTCCATACATATTCGATACCGAAATTGGATCGCATCAGCGCATCATTCGGATCATACGCATCGGCGCTGATGGTGATGGTGTTGCTGCTGCTGGTTGCCAATTGGCCTTGCTTTCCAACAAGTTGGGTGGAGAGTCCAATACGGAAAGTCAGCGGCATCGGATATTTTTCGGTTTTGAGATAGGCATCCGAGCTGACAGCACCAGGGTTATTCGGCCAGCGCTCATGAGTGACCAACAGCTTTGGGCCGAAGAGGCTCATCTCGCTGCCGAAATTGCTGAGAGACATGCCCAGTCTCAATCCGAGTACCCCAGTATTCAGCAGTGACCCTAGGTCCAGTGCCAGGTTCTGGGCATACAGTTGGTATGCCCCCTCTCGGATATATTTAATTGTTCCTCCCAAACTGAGCCGGTCGGTCACGAACCGACTGTAGCTGATGCCAATGGCGTATGCCTCCCACGAAAAATTGCTGCCGGTCCCCTCAGGCTCAGACAGGGTTGTGATTTCCATATCATCAGAATCGAGGAACACAGCGCTGATTCCGATGGCACTGCTGCCACCGATGGGTTGAACAAAGCCAACGAAGCTATAGGCCATATCGGCATACAGATTATTGCGCGATACCGCCAAAGAGGTTCGGTCCACAGTAGCAATGGTGGCCGGGTTCCAATAGAGCCCAAATACCTGGCCGGGAATGGTTACTGCTGCCTCTCCCATAGCAGCCGCTTGGGCGCCAACTCCCAGCTTCAGAAATTGTGCTGCGGCGGTGCCCACTCGGCTAACGTCCTGGGCATAGCCAGCACTCACGACCAATATCATCAACATTATGCTTATGATTCTGTTCATTTGTTCGTTCTCCTTATTTGAAAATTGGTATCATCTTGGATCGCTGAGAATCGCCGCAAGCCGCTATCGCAATACCACAAACTTGCCCATTTTCTTCTGGCCATTGGGCGTTTCTACGACATAGATATAACACCCGTAGGCGATCTCCTGCTGATTGAACGACAACAAATTCCACCATTCCCAGCCATCGGTCGGATGGTCGTGGTGTAGCGTAATTACCCGTTCGCCGCTCAGGGTAAAAATATGAATGTCGCACACCGTTGGCAAATTGGTAAAGGCGAGTTTGCGATGGTTGCGATCGAACTCCCACTCAGCAGCCAGGATATAAGGGTTGGGAACGACTTTGACATTCTCAAGGTCAGCTTTCTCAGCCTCACGGGCCGTGTATTTGGTCGTGCGAATCCGGAATTTATCACGATCCGCCTTGAAAGGCTTACCAGTGATGAGCCGCAACACATCGCCGGTGACTGGCTTACGGCTGGTATCCTGTTGGGTGATGATCATATTACCGCCAACAATGGTTGTATCGATTCGCGGCGGTGGCGCGGTCAATTTGAACGAAAAAGTGAATACGCTCTTGCCGCCAACCACTTCTTGAACTTTGATCTCATCACCGCTGGTCCAGGTGTTGCGCATTTCCTGGGTGGTGTCAGCGGGATTGGGCGGCGGATAGTGAGCGAACTTGGCTTTTTTGTTCAGCGTAAGGTTCCAAATTTCAAATGGAACGATATAGGTCGTCGGGAAGAAGGCGGTATCCGGCTCGTCGGTGAAGCGGATCTCCCAATCGAACGGCTCTTTGGTTGAAATTCCACCTGAAAACGTCCAATTTCCCATAGCAGGCGTCCCGGGGGTCTTATGGAACCATTCGATCGAATCGGGATCGAATACCACCGTGCTAAAATTTTGCTTGATTGCCAGAGTGATGCCATCAAAAATCTCCGACACCTCCCCATTGATATTCGGCGATTTTTCGATGACGTATTTATTCGTTTCCTCATCCAATAAATTGAACAGCGTTTTGCCTGGCGAGGTTGTTTGGTCGAAAGTGATCAAATAATTGTGGCCAGTGACGGCAAATTGATCGATGATGTTGACGGTAAAGGTATGCTTGGCGTAACTCCCTTCCAATGGTTCGACCTTGACATCGGATGGGATGAAATTGGTGGGTGTTTTCCCGGGGACAACCATCACCAGATTGGACGAAGCTAATGGATTAATCCCTTTGGAGCACTCCAAGGAATACAACGGCGCCCAGCCATCGGGATTGAGAACAGGATCTTCTCGCACGCCACGATCATACGCGGTGACCGAATACCAATAGGTCTTTCCGTTTGTGAGATTTTTATCGACGTACATGTGGACAATGCCGCTATTATTGCCCAGGTTTAAATGCGGATGCTGCGGATCCAACCCCGAGATAGTATTATTCAGATCGAATTGGGCAATGGGCACGAAGCCAACTTCCTGACCGTTGCCATCGTATATTTTTTCACCCCACTCGTTATTCACTGGGTCGGAGGTGGTTCGATAGATCTTATAGCCCTCAAAATCCCGATATTTTGTCATCAAATCCACAGCCTGTTCCGCCTTATCGTCCCAATAAAGCGTTACCTGCCTATCCCCTGGCACGGCCCAGACGGTCGGTGTTGGTGGCGGATCGGCGCCCTGATAATTCAATTCATACATGAACTGGGCGTTCCTGGCATTGAATTTCACGTCCGAGGTGTCGTCGCCCATCACCAAAGCGAACGAGAACACTGTGGTGTCGCCGGCGGCTAGGTCAAACGGGCCAGAGCTCATGATGAACACGCAGTCGGTGCCGGTGGGAAACATCTGGCGAATGCCGGCCGGGGAATCAAAATGGGGGTTTAATTTGCCATCTGGTGCCGGCCAGAAATAGGCATTGTCCTCCTCTGGCAGAATATCCGTGTTATCCCCAGCCAATATTTTGTACGTGATCAATTCCAGGCGGGTATTGTCTACCTGGCCAGGACGTTGTTCCCATTCAAACCAATGCCAGCCGGTAATGCCCAATTGTTCGCCCTTAAAGATGTCGATCACCTGATCACCATCCATGTCAATGTCGCGCGGCGCGGGAGGGGTCTCCAAGATTTTTACGGCGGGAATGACCTTATATTCAGGCCCCGGAAACGCTTCGCCTCCACCATAACGCCAATCGTAGATGTAGGCCATATTATAGTGATAGGTCGTATCTTTCTCAGCATCGTACTCGCTGGTGATGAAGGTCATCCAGTCCATCCGATCATTGAGCGTACTGCTCAGATTATACTCTGGGACATCGGTATCATTGTAGAATCCCACGTAGACGTCATGATAGTTGTAGGGGCTGTTATTGATAATTTTCATGGGGAAGAAAATGATATCCTCGGCATAGGAGCGGCCGTAAGATAGAGCGGATATATCCAACTGTAAGCCCAGCTTATATCCCTGCGTGGTATCCCCATCGCTTTCCGCATAAATGAGTCCCTGATTGTTCAGATCATAATCGGTCATGCTGAAAAAGACCTCTTTATCGGAAAAGAACTTGCCCACCAGCACGGTATCGCGGGAAGTGGGGCAATATTTCCAGGGTCGGGTGGGATTCGTGAAGTCGAATTGGCTGGCAGCGACCGAATCCCACGCCACTTTTCCAGTATTAGGATCGACCGCCCACATGCCTGGCCAGAACCGATAGCCCTCTTCATTCTTTGGCCAACTCAATGGGTAGGTACTGGTGGCCATCAGCGGATAATTATCTAATGATGTACCCGACAGAACCTCACCAAAAGTCATATCCCCGGAGTGGGTCTTCCCATAAGAGCCCGCTTTTGGTCCCCAGTCGTTTGCTGCGAATTTTTCAGAAACCGAAGGGCCTTTTAATTTTGGAAGGCCTGTTCTTAAATCTTTGGTATAAGGCGTCCAGGCTGGGTCTTCGGGCACGCCGATCATCATGGTCAAATCTGGAATATAGGACCACCCCTTATAAAACACGGCCGGAACTTTGGTCCGATAATTCCAGGTCGACAGCCATCCATCGTTAAATACGGCGTGTTGCACCTTCCCAGCATCCAGCAACCCCACGGCCAAATCGATGGTATGGGCTGGCTTGTTAAGCGATTTATGTTTCTTTGCATCTGCGGCGAAGCCAGTGGTGCGGCCAAGAATTACCAAGAGCAGCCCCACTGTGCCGTAGCATAGCCATCGTTTCATTTATGTCATCCTCCAAGTTTTAAATTGCATGATCCATACATGGACACATTTTCATGAACCGCTGCTAAATTTCCCTGCTTTAAGGGACCTAATTGACTTGCTTCTTTATATAGCCACATTTGTAAATTTACATTTCAAACACCAAACCAATATCGATGCTGCGGCGTGGTCCCCAGAACCAAGGGAGATCCCAATTGGTGCTGTAATTGGTCTTACTATAGCCGGGATTCGGATTGGAGGGGCTGCCGGTTTCAGAGAAGACCTGCAGGACATTTTTCCGATCGAACAGATTGTGGACCTCTATTCTCAGCCCGGTTCGAATTTGACCGAACAGGGTGAAATCCTTTCGGAAAATCGCATCGATGGTATATACCATCGGTCGCCGAGCCGTATTGGGTTCAAGGGCCTGACCACCAATGGTCGGGGTGTAGGGATAACCACTGCGCAATCTTAAAATGTATTGCATCACAAAGTTTTGGAGCGGCTTGAAGCCCCATAAATTCGGCCCACCACCTTTAAGGAACTGGATACCAAAGAAGCCGGTCAATTGATGCGGCGCATCGATGGGAGAAAGGTATTCTTTTTTCGCCACAGTTTCCGAGGTGACTGCATCCCAATAGCCAGACCACGAATAGAATTGGTTCATTTTCGACACCGAATAAGTGTATTCGAGTTTGCCAAAATAATTGTCACTGAATGTTTTTTCGATGGTCACATCGATGCCTCGGGAACTCCCGAAATCGTTATTGGTGATGATGCCGTAGGTATAGCCGCCGAGGCTATCCGGATCGAAGCCGGAAATGCGGAAGCTGCCGGCATTGCCATTGTTTTCTTTTGCCCAGGCCGCCAGGCGAACTGCCCAGAAATCGCTGATCTGATAATCCACTCCAGCCTCATACGATATGGTCCGCTGCGCGTCCATATTGGCCCAGCCAAAAAATGGCTGTGGTGCATTGAGATCTAAATGCTGGTTGGTGTACAGATCGCGGTAATCTGGCACCTGGAAGAAATGGCCATAATTAAAATGGAACGTCGCTCGATCGGTGATCGGATGCCCCACACCAATTCGAGGGCTAAATTGGAACTTTCTTTTGCCGGTCACCACCCCGGACTTGGGGTCGGACCAATCTTTCCAGGCCCGGCCTTTGGAATTGGCGTAATCCAACCGATAACCGATATTCACGATGAAATTTTTGAAATCCATTTTGTCTTGAATATAAGCAGCAAACTCCTCTGGCTTGAGGTGATAGAACGATGGATAGCCGCGCGATAGATAGGGATACTGGTATTCCAGAAAACGAATGCCACCCACATCCTTACCGAACAGATCATTTTTCAAACCAAAGGTTTTGTACTCGACACCGATTTTAAACTGATGCGCGCGGTGGGCCTGCCAGGTCACATCCCCTTTGAATTGCAGCGATTGCTGGAAATTGAAATTCCAGTATTGCTCGGCCGATCCGTCATAGACATGTCGAATCCGGCCATCACTCAAAGTATCGTAGCGGATGAACCGCATCGGCACATAGAAGCCATCGGAATAGATGCCGGTTGGATATTCTTGTGGCCCGAAATCGACCGAAATGGTAGGATCATTATAGAAAAATCGATAGGCCTCGGAAAATTCATCGGCATGTCCTGGGGTGAGGCGATGATGATCGATTCCGTGGACCAAATAAGACCGGCCCTTGAAGAAGCGCGAAGCCCGAAGCTCGTAGAAGAACTTCGGTGTAATTTGATGGGTGAAGATCAACGTTTGCTGATCGGTGCGATCATCCAAAACGTTTCGTCCTTCCATCGCAAAGGTCCAGGCCGAGGCCCAGCTTTTTTGAATCCGCTGATTGAATCGAATAGGGATCATCAGTTTGATATTGGGTGAGATGCGCCAGCTTATTTTGGAAGTGAAATCCCAATATTTATTGAAACCGAAGCTGCGCCAGCCAGCCACATCATCCCAGGCGATAGGTTCGGCATGACCATCTTCATTCCAATCGGCCCGATAGCGCCAGGCTTTGCGCCAGGCACCAGTATGCCACTCGCGCAGCACATCGCCCACATAATAGTAGTTCTCATTATTGCGCAGTTGCTCGATGTTTTTCACCTCGGTGATGATCCCATCTTTAATTTGCTGCACAATCTTTTGATAGCGCGGATCATCCGGTTTATCGAGGATATCGTTGATAGGAGTCGTGTCATAAGTATGATTGTCAAATTTATAGTAGTACGGCCGCTGAAAGCTCTGCTCGCCCGAGATGAAGAACGACATGCCTTTGATGAATGGCACCGGGCCAGAGATCGAACCAATGGCCTGGTGGGCATCTCGAACGTCATCGGCGGGTGATATAAGGCCAGAGATTTTGCTGGTATTGAATTCGGAGTAAATATCGAATTTGTTGCCTCCCTCTTTGGTGACAATATTGACCACCGCAGACTGGGCCTCGCCGTATTCGGCATCAAAGGCACCGATGATGGTGGTCAATTCCTGAATAGCGACGCGGTTTACACTGGTGCCCATACCAGCATAAATGGCGTCTTCCACATACATGCCATCGACCATGTAGGCGATTTCGCCGCTGCGGCCGCCACGCACATGGACTTGATCGATCCCACGGGTTTCGAATCCAGCAATTTTCTGACCTGATTCCATCATGATCACTCCAGATTGCATGGTCATGATATCCTGCGCCGTCCTCACTGGCATGTTCTGGATCATCTCCGCGGTCACTGTGGCCCGCTTGCTGGTCACCTCCGGCTCAATCAAGGGTCGCTCCGCCGTCACTGTCACCGTCTGCCCCAAGTCCATGACCGTCGGCTTCAGGTCGAAATTCACCTTCGTCGTTAAATCCACCCGGATGGTTACATCCACCACCTGGGGCTGGTAGCCAATCATGCTGGCCTTCAGCGAATATTTCCCCGGCGGAATGTTAATGATGAAAAAGTAGCCATCCATATCGGTGGCCGCCCCCATCGTCGTCCCCTGTAGAATGACGTTCACTCCTGGCAAAGGCGTGCCTGTCTCGGCATCTTTGACAAAACCCGCTAATTTGCCAGTTGTCCCGCTGAACGTCACGCTCCAGAGCAGCAAAGCAATCAGCAATGCCCCAGGAGCAATACCCAATAGCGATCTTGTAACTCTCAATTTAGCACCTCCCAGATTAGGTTAACGGTTTATCAGATCAGCGGATCTGATATAAATTGAAATTCAGGTATTGATTCTCTTGCTGAACTGCGTCGTGAGGAGCCGCATTCAATCCGATGCGAACACCCATCCATCTTTTGTCTTCGGGGCAGTTACGGCCTTTCAGGGAAAAGTATTCCCTTCTGAGATTGGAACATCATCTCACATCAAGAAGACCAGCTCACCTTGGCGATCGCATCGTCATCAGCATGCTCGCTCCGCTGTCAAAAAAATTTAAAATTATCTGGAAACTTATTTCGGTATATCGGCGTAGGAAGGGATGCACGAAAAAAATTTCGCTTCTGGAACGGCAATTCCATGAAGCAATTTCGTGCATGAAAACCTTCATTCAGGTCATAAATGGTCCTTTCGCATCCCCATTTATGACCTTTTTATTTATGAGCGCACTCTAAAAATCGCTGATTCCGCGAATCATTCCAATTTTGCCAACTTGAAACTCAAGAAAATCCATTCGCCTCAATTAGCGGAATTATCGCTCAAATACATTTTAGAGTGGACTCATTTATTCAATTTCTACAACAATAATGCCACTATCAAAAAGCTTTTTCTCACTCCTAAACCCTTATTTTTTGATCTTGAAATAATGGAATTGGATTCCTTCCTGCAAGACCGGCATCAAATTGCACAAGAACAGTGAAAAAGATTGCACAGCAAACCAAAATTGGGCCTTGGTGTTTTTTTTAACCGCGCGAAGGTTGCCGATCATCTGGCAACCTCCGCCCAGAAACAGATTTTCGACAAAAATTGCTGCTGAAATTCCAGCCGCTGGTCATTGGGTGGATTAACAAGCAAATCGGCGCAAGAAGCTATGGAAATCGATCTCATCGGCATCCAGGCCAAATTCATAAATGAAATGGCTGGCCAACCATGAGGCGACAATAGCGCGCTGGTAGTTCTCTGGAACGCGAGCCAATATTTCATCGATTCCCAGCAATTTGACCAGCGTCGGCGGACAATGACGCTCCACGACCGCCTTTCTCAGCACCACATCCGCAAATAGATCGGATCGGTGAATGGAATCGGTCACCTTATTGATCTTATCGCTCAATTGATCCGATATGATGGCCATTGGCGTTTTGGATTTGCGGTTCTCGTTCCAAATCACCTCGAATTCTAATCGCGCATTCTCTCGAATGATGTCAATCACATCGTTCACATAATTTATTCGGAATTCTGGGACCATCCCATTTTTCACGCACATCAACCGCTCATATTCATCATCCGTTAATGCCAATGAAGCCAAAACCTCCAGGGAAGAGGAGGTCACGCCGCCCTTATTGGCCGAGGCATCTTTGATAATAATCACGCCCTTTTTCTCAAGCTCCAGCCGGGCCTGTTGGGTGAGAAATAAATTGGCACCTTCCACGATATATTTGAAGCGCGGAACCCCGTTTTCGTCCAGCATCTGCTTCCAATTTTGAATGTTCACCGAATTGGGTCGACCGCCGCAGGGGACGAAAAGATCTGCCTTAAGCATGGGATTGAGATGAAAGGAATTTCTGAATGCCAATCCGCTTTCGACCACTGTTCCGTCGGGCAATGTGACATTGCGGTCGTTGATATGAACGAAAAATCCCCGTTTGCTCAATTTATTTTGATCGAACTGCTCCACCATGACGCGCTGTTTCGCCAGCCGAGTCAATTCAGCCCGATCAATCCCCTCCGGATCGTAAAGCACCCCGCTGCCGTCGATCACGCATAGCGTTTTATCTTTTGAAATCAAAATTTCATTGCTCCCCAAATCACCATCTGGCCCGCCGGTCTGCGCCTTGGTGATGTTCTCTTCCTTTATCCCAAGTTTATTAAGAATGCCAAGAACATACTCATGTACCGAATTCGTGGTCATTCCATACAAGTCATGGGGAATGCCCCCTTCACTGACTGGTTTGCCGGTTGAGATAGCTTTCCAGAATTTATATCCCCGCTGCTTTGCTCGATGGGATGCCCAGCTCATCAGCTCGGCCGTCCCCTCATCCGGCCCGAGGAACAGGATTTCTTCTTTGCCGAAATAATCTTTTATCGATTCGTCTGGAAGAATCACGTCCAACAGGCCATCGACATATTTCTCGAACGCCAGCTCGCCCATGTTTTGATATTCAAGATTGAGCAAAATCGTCCCCTTTGAACCACCTTCTGGGATATCTTTATTCTTCTTCTGCTGCGTGAAGGCCAAGTTGTAATTCTCATCGAAAATCGAGTCCGAGTTTTTATCGTAGTTTTCTTGATCCCGGGATTTGACAATGCGAATACCACCGCGGGCAATATCGCGGAATCGGACATGGAAGCCGCGCATCTCCTTTGCGAGGATCATAAATACGCCATACGGCTTTTCTTTATATTCGATCGGATCCAAAAATTTGCTGGGATCCAACCGAAACGCCAGAGAAGTCTTATTGCGCTTATAGAAATTGGTCTTCAATACCACATCATTGAACAATAAGAATGACTGGAGAATGACGCGATCGATTTCATTGCCGATCGAATCAAGGTTCACTGGCTCAACCGGGGCTGAGGATTTCTTGTGAGGATTGAATTTGTCTTCGAACTGGGCGTATAGTTTCTTGATCGTCTCTGATTGGTTGAATATGGTTTGGACAATGCGGGATTCGGTGTAGGAATCTTTCACCAGTCGCGTTCGCATCGTGCTCAAAATATCCACTAATTCTGGACGATCTTTAAGTTCCTCCCAGATGGCCATATATTCCTCGGTAAAGCTGGTCAGGAACTGGTGGGTGAATTTCCAGGCGCCCCGCGCATAAAATGCCTCATGAACCGAAAGCTTATTGCTCCGAATCAGGGGCGATAATTCATTCTCGGGATTCACGTAAATGAGACTGATATCCGTGACCATATCGTCGATGAACGGTTTGGTCTTTTCGGCATCCAGATAGACGGATATGATGAGCTTGCCGTTTGAGAATGGCTCCACATATTTGTGATTGCTCACCAGCCCATAATAATTGATGATGTCCGAAATGCCAGAGAGAAAGCGATAGGCGCCATTTTGAGGGACTGCGATCGTGAACCGCGTTTCCCCTCGCACATCTTCGGTTACCTCAATATACGGCTGATTCCACATGATCGATTTCTTCAATATGCTCTGATAGCGTTCTTTTGTCTCTTCTGGGACGCTGGATAAAAACGCCTCTGCTGCCACTTTATGAATATCCGTCTCCATGGGATCAGCGTTGGGCTGAACATAGTCAGGCCGCGAGACAAAATAGCTCCTGAAATGAGATTCAAGGTCAATGCCCGGGGTTCGATAACTCTGCAATCGATACGCTGGAAACAATTTCTCCATCCGACGTTCAATTTCCACCGCTTTATAATGATCGTCATTGACAAAATACATCGCCGAATCTTGTTGTTCACTCACTAAATCCACATCAAGTTGGCGACTGCCTCGGTTGATCGCGATAACCTCTGCTGCCAGGAGCGACTCAATATGATTTGCGATCGTTTCGATGGGGGTTGTCTGAAAATAATAGCGCACCATCCCTATTTTGCAACAAAAGGTATAAAGTCCATTCTGCACCCGCTCTTTGGAAAACGTTCCCTTGCGCAAAATCAGTTCCTCAATCTTCTTCACATCATTTACCGATAAACCGGTAGCTCGCGATGCCTCTTGATAAATTTCCATACGTCAATTCTCCATAAAATAATCCTAAAATGACATCTATTTGAAATGGTCCATATTGCCATCCCCAAAAAATCTCAACGATCTGAGTTCACAACCTAATATAACAAATTATTACAAAATATCAAGGGAATTTTCTGGAATTGGAGGTATATTGCCCCAGCAGCGCGCCGCCATGAGGGTTTTCGGATTGTCAAGAATTCAAGGTGGCCTTGAGGTCAATTTTATAGGAGATGAGTAAAGGGGACAGCAGCCCGACACACTCCAGCACATCACCGCTGCTTATATCGCATCGGGCTGAATGCGAGGATGGGTCGTTTTGCCAGACATAGGAATGGATTCAGCTCACCCCGGCAAACAGCCAACTGAACAATTTGACGAACGGCTCAATCAACATCCAGAACACGGATTTTTTGGTGATGAATCCAAACACAATGATGGCGATCAGAATGGTGGGCCCAAATTTCACCAGCGGCATAATCCGGTCTTCGTAGCGATGCGGAATTAGCCCCAGCAGGATCTTCGAGCCGTCCAGCGGTGGGATGGGCAGCAGATTAAAAACCGCCAAAGCGATATTCAAGCTCATGCCATACCAGATCATTGTTGCCAGCAGTCCAACTGGCGCGCCCGGCCCATGAAAAATGAGCCGCAAACCAAGTCCGAACAGAGCTGCCAATATGAAGTTCGATCCAGGCCCAGCCAAGGAAACCCACAAAAGGTCCCGCTTCGGCTGCTGGAAATACTGCGGGTTCACCGGCACCGGCTTAGCCCAGCCAACACCAACAATAAACAACATGGCTGTTCCTAATAGATCCAGATGGACCAATGGATTGAGGCTAAGCCGGCCGGACAATTTCGCGGTCGGATCGCCGAGCCGATAGGCGACATACCCATGGGCATATTCATGAAGAGTCAGCGCGATCAAAATTGCCGGGGCCATGATCACATATTCGGCCAATTGATGCATCTTTTACCTTTGCTATAAAAGTCGTTCGCTATATTTCAGCCCGAACGCGAGTTTTGTTACGCGGTTTGGGCCTTACATATTCAGCTGAACGATGGGAGTGCAAAACCAAGTTTGATCACCATTGGAATTCAATATAACACCCAAAATGCCGCCAATAAAAAGGGTTTTCCCTTCTCTCGGCATGTTTTGAGCTCTGTTCTATTCCAGGATCAAAAACATCGGAATTCCATGCCTATGCTACTTTCGCCTCACCACCGCCAACTTTTTAATATCGGTCGTGCCCATGGCCTGTAATACAATGATGTACACCCCACTGCTCACCAAGTCGCCTTCCTCATTGCGGCCATTCCAGCTAAAGCGGTATCGGGCTTGATCATATTGTTCCGACTTCATCAATCTTCCGTCAGTCGAAAAAATTCGAATGCTGGTAGCAGCTTGTGGTTCTGTGATAACATTATACACCTTTACCGAATCGTGCACGCCGATGATAAACGGATTAGGGAAGATTTTGTAGATATAATTTTGACTTAACTTTTGAAACGTGACAGGGAAAAACTGGATGATCTCAGCGGGATGATCGTCGTTCCAGATAATCGCGCGAGCCTGCCACTGAGACGGCTCGCTGAGCTGGTCGTCCAGCCGAACGCCTACATTGTCGGTCAATTTCACAAGATTATTGATTAAAAATAGAAACTGACTGTCCTCCCCCATTTCAGTAGCAATCGAGGCGAGATGTAAATTGAAATTCGCCCGATCGCTGGTTAGATAGTTGGCATCTGGAATCTGAAAATTCGTGATCACCAGGCCGATCGTTTTGCCGCCAAAGACATCGGAGATTTGATAATAAGTGGAAGAGAGCTTTCGCATCTGTTCAGATAGATCGATGGTATCTCCCTGGAGCGTATATTTTCCGAAGATTTTGATTTCAGGATAGAGATGTCCATCTGAATAATAATTCACGGTATCCGCGCGGCTGCCAGTGAAATAATTCCAGACGCCAAATGACGCTAACTCATCATTAAAGCTGGTGCGATATTTGGGGAGCACCTGCTGGATAGCAACGAATGCGGTCTGCTGCGGGATCGTCTGCCAAATGTCGCGGATCACGTTGGCGCCATATTTCTTCACGATCATGTGGTTCCACAAACAAGAGGCATACTCGAACCAACTGCCATTGGTGTAATAAAACGGATAATTGATCGCATTAAAGTAGTTATCCAGATAGAACAGATAATCGTTCACGTCATCATAGATAAAATCTTCCATCCAGGTAGAACACATTTCCATGAAGAAAACGTCCTCATCGCGATAGCGATATCCCACCTGCACGGCATGGAAATATTCGTGCGCGCTGGTAACTTGGAGCGCGCCCAGCGCTGGTGTTTGGAAGCCGGAGAAATCGTTATCCACTTCGATATAGCAGGAATAGGCATCCTTTTTCCCCGGAACGACCTCCTCGAGCCAGGTGATCCCATAAGTCCGGTTCAGGCTGACAAGATAGATATCAAATTCGCGGCCAGTCCCACCAGAATCGGCGGCTGGGGACTGATAGCCTAGACTATCCACGATGACATGATGGGTGTTGTCAAAATAGGTGGCCGTCGCGTCAACAAAATCCGGTATGCTGTTGCCATCGCGATCCGTCGCATCCACCCGATTCATGCCCTCGACCGTATAGTGGATGCGAAACTGTCCGCTGGCGCTCCGAATACTCAGCGGCAGGGATGGCCGTTGGAAATAGGGCGCTAATAACGCCTGAACCTGTGGACTAAGCCGATCCCAATTGGCCTTAACCTCCTGAATGATGAATGTGCCGCTTTTTAGGGGCAATTCTTCCGCTGGCGACTGATACACGGAAGGCACCTTTTCTGGGGCAAAAATCTGCAATGCACTGGTCACCAAATATTGCTCATAACTCATCTCGCCGCGTGCATAGGCCATTCGGATGCGGTCAAATCCCGGTTGGGAGTAGGACGGAGCTGCCATGATCCACATGACGAGCCATAGCTTAACAAAAAATCCTTTCACAGTTTATTTTCTCCTGAACACCAAAGTCAACGGCACACCCACAAAGCCGAATTTCTCTCGAAGCTTATTTTCGAGAAAGGCGCGATAATTGGCCTTGATCAACTTGGGATGATTGCAGAAAAATGCGAACACCGGCGGATTGGTTTTAATCTGAGCGACGTATTTGATCTTGATCTCTTTGCCAGCGACGGCTGCAGGCGGCGTTTCAGCGATGATCGGCTCGAAGAAATCGTTCAGCTCGCTGGTGGCAATCCGCTTGCCGCGCTCCTCAAATACAGATTGCGCCGTGTCGATCACTTTGAACACACGTTGCCGCGTCAGCGCAGAAATAAATATGATCGGCAAATAGGAAAAATAGGGGATCGCTTCGTTGATTTGACGCTGATATTGCTTCGCGGTATCCGCATCCTTTTGAATCAAATCCCATTTGTTTATCGCCAAAACAATCCCCTTTTTGTATTGAACTGCCTGATGAATCACCGTCTTATCCTGGTCAGTAATGCCATCCTGGGCATCGACAATGATCACGGCCACATCGCAGCGCTGAATACTGGATAGGCTGCGAACCGTGCTAAAATATTCCACCGCTTCTTTAATACGCGATCGTTTGCGCAACCCAGCCGTATCGATCAATAGAAACCGACGGCCGTAATATGTGAACGGCGTATCAATGGCATCCCGCGTGGTGCCAGGGATATGCGTCACAATAACTTTCTCCTGCCCCAGGACGGCATTGACAAACGACGACTTTCCCACGTTGGGCTTGCCGACCACAGCGATTTTGATCTCTGGCTCGGCCTCATCTCGAACGGCCAATTTGAAAGCTGGAAAACGTTCGATGACCAGGTCTAAAAAATCTCCCACGCTTCTGCCGCTGATCGCCGAAATCGGCACCGGCTCGCCCAAGCCAAGCTGATAGAACCCGGGCAGTTCCAACTCCCGATTCTCATTGTCCACTTTATTCACCGTCAGGATGACCTGTTTATTGCTGCGCTTCAAGATGCGAGCGATCTCCTGATCAATGACGGTAATTCCAGTGGTCACATCAACCAGAAACGCGATCACATCCGCCTCGGCAATGGCCTGGTGCACCTGATTGAGCACGGCCTGGTGGATCAAACTTTCACTATCTGGCAAATAACCGCCGGTATCGATAATCGTGAAATTGACCCCGCTCCATTCCGCATCCGCGTATTTCCGATCCCGGGTTACGCCGGGCTGATCATCGACAATGGCATCGCGCTTGCGGATGACCCGATTGAACAAGGTGGATTTGCCCACATTGGGCCGACCAATGATTGCCAGAATCGGTTTGCTCATTCAACATTCTCAAATAAAGCCATAAAATCAGTATCGATCAACTGCACTGGTCGCTGGAGGCGCTGCTGCAACAGCTCTGGTGTCCAGCCATCCAAAAACAGGCCATCGTAATTGACGCAATTTGCCGGCAGCACGATTACATCGCCGAGCGCCGCATCCCTAAGCTGGTGATAGATGTCTTGCCCAGTCAATAGACCAGTCACTGTAACGCTCGCCCCATAAAATTCATTCTGGATCACACTCAACTTGGCTTGCAAATTTTCGATTCGATTGAAACGAGGGAGAACCGTATCCGCCATGATCGGCGCTGCCAGCACGCCAGTCACCAGAGTCAGCTCTTTTCTGGTGCTTATTCTATGCGGAAATTGCTGGCTTTGTTCCTCAAACCGATCGATGAAATCCCGCGCCATGCCCACGCCATTCTCAAGCTGAGGGAAGTCCTCATATCGCTCCGAAGCCGGCAATGGCTCGCCAGCTAACAAATAGAATTCATCCGCCAGATAAACAAAGTAATCATCCCATGTTCGTTTAAATTGCTCGCTGATCTGGTCCAGTTCGCCGATCAGCGATCGGGCAAAGGCCGGGGTGACCAATACCAATCGATACAGGCCGTGGCGATATCGTGTCAGCCCCACTGGCACAATGGCAATGGACTTTACCTGTGGGTAAAATCCTGCCAGATCGTGGATGGTCTGCCTCAAGCTCGAACCATCATTGATCCCGGGACAGAGCACAATTTGGGCATGAAGCTCGATCCGATGCTCGGTTAGATAGCGGATCTTATCCAACAAATGGTCATCCTTCTGAATTCCAAGCATCAGTTTTCTGATGCGCAAATCGGTGCTGTGAACCGAAACATAGAGCGGCGAAAGTCTTTGCGCCACGATGCGCTTCAGATCGGAGCGACTCACATTGGTCAGCGTGACGTAATTGCCATACATAAACGACAGCCGGAAATCTTCGTCCTTGACGTACAAGCTCGGTCTCAGACCTGGAGGATTCTGATCCACAAAACAAAAGATACAATGATTCCCGCAACAGCGAAATTTGGTCTCTTCAAACACGATACCCAGAGAGTCATCATATTCTTTTTCAAGCTGAAAAACCAAGCGCTCGCCGTTCCGAAGCACCTCAATTTCAAGCGATTCATCGCTGGCATGGAACTGGAAATCGAGTTCATCGCCAATCGAATGGCCATTGATCTTGATGAGATCGTCTCCGATTTGAAGTCCAGCTTCAGCGGCAAGACTACCGTTTTCAAAACCCACGATTTTCATTGGTCGAATTGATCATTTCATGAAATTCAAACGCATCCATCCGAGGTGCCCGATACCGATTGCTTCAAATAAAAATAAGCCCAGTTACAAAGTACTGGGCTACTTGCCAGATTGAATTTAAATAGACATGAAAGCAAATCGAAGTAGTGTCTCCGAAATAATTTTTCACGTTTTCATTGGTGCGATGGAACGAGCCACAAAAGCGTCCCAAGGAGGAGGTCGTCACTTCATCTGATCACGCTGCTGGTTCCATCTCACCCACTCGTCATCACGATCTTGCTTGAGATCGAAATTCGATGTATGATACCGGCCATTGGCGCGCACTTCGATCTGTTGACCAGCCACGATTTGAATCCAGTGATCTAACGACACTTCAAACGGTCCAGGCACCTGAGTAGGCCCGGGAACAGGTATCGGGGCTTGAAAAATGTTTGGCCGTCGAACCGCTGAAGTGTCGAGTTTCGTCGCCCAAAGCGGTCCGACATCCACCCGTCCTTGATACACCTTTACTCGGGTCGACGAATCAGCATCGATCCGATAGATCGTTCCGCGAACCGAGCAAACCGCATTGGGTGTTCTAATCCAAAAATGCGATCCACGTCCCGAATGCCGGATGTTGGCCCAGAGCCGGCCAATGGTCACTTGGGCATCCAGCCGTTTGCCCAGTGACGCTTCATTGAACGTAAAAATCGTATTTTCGCCAATGCGAACGAGACCATGATCGGCTAATTTGGTCTCGCATCGCGACTCCTTATTGGTCTTGATTTGATCCCCGGTATAGATCGGCCCGTACAATTTCGCGGGCTGCCATTCAGCTTGCCCAGCACGAAGAATCGTGACATCATCGGCATTGCCGAGGATAAAATTAACCGTACCAATAGCATTTTTGCCGGATGGCATAAAACCATATAGTGCTCCGAGCGCCATCAGCAGCAATCCGGCCCACATGACACGTTGTTTATTCATGATGCCATCTCCATGTTGTCATACGAAACGACCACCCTCAGGCAGTCGATCTCGCCCCACCCAATCGAACTCAGCAAAGCGAACTCCCGACAAATACATGATTCACTTTGCCGTGCTTCATTCAATTTAACATCGATTCACCAAAAATTCCAGCTTCCTTCAATTTTCGAGACACCGTCTTCGATCAGAGTCCGACCGAATGCCGGATCGGTTTCACGGCATCCCCTCGCTGGATGTTCGTTCCCTCTATCACCTGCGCCCGAGCCACCCGATCCCCGATAAAGCCGCACACCTTTACTTTTGCTTTTGGCTGAACCGCGTCGCTGAACGTCGCGGTTTCGAGGCTATCGGCCTTAGCCTTCGGTTTATCGTAGATGTGAAATAGCTGGGCCAATTCGATTCCAGCGCCTCGCCCTGGAGTGAAATAGACGATACTATCGCCGTGGCATTGCACCACAGTACCGACCCATTCGATCTGAGAGACGCATTCGACAATATCCTGTGCCATCCGATTCACTGCCTTTCGAACCGCCAAGCCAAGCACGGAATTGTCGAATTCAAACATATTTTCGAAATCAATCTCCTTGGTTTTCAAGGCAAAACCAGGCCGCATTTCGGTCTCAGTAACGTCATTGGCAAAAAGGATCTCGCCGGTTGTGGTATCGACAATTTTATACGCCACCTGGATTCGACCGATGGCTGTCTTGAGTTTTAAAGACCAATGTTTCTTTTCATGGTCAATTTTACCCTGTTCGGTTGTTTCGCTGGCCACCAGGATTTTACCCAGAACCAAGGCTTCGACGCCTAATAACTTCCCCACTTCAGGGGCGGTCTGCTCTGAAATCGCGCCTGATTGCCCCAGCGCTTGCTCGCGCAAAATCTGCTCAATCTGAGATCGTTCAACCAAGATATAGCGATTGGACCGGGCGACCAGGCTGATCAACTGATCGGAAATGGCACTGCCCAATTTGACGCCCCCCAAATCCGACAAATTTTCAAAATCGAGGATAGCCAGCCGCCGTTTCAAACCATAATATGGGGCAAAATTCGGCCCTTCACTGATCGAATCCCTTCGACTGAAATCCAGCTCCGGGAGCAATGCGCAATCGAAGAATAAAAGATGGAGCACCAAGATAACAATCAAACTCGCTTTGATTGTGCCAATTGGCAACTTTTTCTCAGCGATAATGAGGACCATGTTCCTCACTCTATTTGGTTGGTTGCTGACGCACCAAATCCCCTTGGTTAAATCCACCGCCCGATTTAATTTTGCATTTCGACGCCTTGCCATTGCCGATGCTGTTATCGACTACTTCAATGACCCCAACCTGCTTCTCTTCGGCGCCCAGCGACAACCCCGTATCAGGATCCACAAGCTCTTCGCCTCGGGTCACAACCACCAGCACATCGCCTACGCGAAGGCCAGCCTCTGCACCGGCATTGATATAGACCATATTATCCGCCACTTTGATCACTTTGGCCTGCCACGGCAGGTTGCCCAACTGGTTGTCCAGTTTGGTCATGATTTCTTCGATGGCTTTGCGGGTGGCTTTGCCGACCAACGATTCATCGAATTCGCTTTTATTTTTGAACGAAAATTGTTGTGTGTCAAGTTTGAGGCCCTTTTTGCTCTCTTCTTTGCGGACATTATCCGCCGCAATAATTTCCCCGGTATTGGTATTGACAAATCGCACATCAATGCCCACCGACGCTGATGCGGATTGCACACCCAATCCGAATCCCTGTTTCTTCAATACACCCCCTATATCGCTCTTCTTATAGCCGAACTCGGTGACGGATCCGATAATCGCCAGCTCGACACCGAGCAATTGCCCCACCTTCGCGGCGCTTTGCGGCGTAATCATGCCCGTCTGCCCCAACTGTTGCTCTTGCATGATCTTGTCAATGGCTTGCCGCTCGATCACCTGATATTTGCCCGATTTCACCAATTCGGTGATCAACATATCGGCCATCCCCTCCCCTACTGGCTGTCCAGTCCACCAATGCCACTGGTGATCGGTCTTGTCCTCAAATGCAAATACGGCCACGCGTTTTTTGGTCTGGGCCGACATCGATATGCTGGTAACAATCACAGCCGTGATCAAAATAAATATCATCAAAAAGCTTTTTCGTGTCATCCTTCCATCTCCTTGCTCATGGTGCACTATTATTCTTGCATCTGCTTTTCGGATAATTGAAGCGTAATTTTGTTCATGGTTAGCCCAATAATCCTCACTTTAAATTTATCGAGATTCTTTCGCTCCAGCTCACGCGCCAGTTGGTTGGCATTGCCGGTCATTTTCACGTCCAGTTCGGCGATGCTACCAGATACCTCGCGCGTGTAAATATCTTTGATGCCGCGAATATAAAATTTCAACGTGCTTTGAAAACTATTGAGCTGATCGAATGAACTGATACCATTCACCATCAGCTTCACCGTGGTCGCTTTATAAAATTCATCCTTCCAAGTCTGGGTTATCTTGCCGATGAGCTCATCAGCTAATTTATTGGTCGCCTTTTTAATTGCCTCGGTGCCGCCGGTCACCTCATCGATGTGAGGATACGCCGCGTGCTGAGAAGCGGTGGCGATGACGGTTGCCACATCCGCGCGAATCACGCGCGCTGTAACATTGGCTTGGCAGGATTTCATCCCCCCCAAATTGATCCCAGTCGCTACCTTGGCAAATGCTTTACCAGTGATCACAACTTCGGCCCCCAATTTTTTCGCCAGCGTTGCGGCCAACTGCGTGTCACCTTGCAATATCGCAGCCGCTTGCTCCTGTTTGAGATTCTGCCGAACCGTGGCCGGATCGACACACTCAAAGCCGTTCTGAATGAATTTGTCCAACAGCGTATTTTCGGTGATATTCATATCTACTGACAGATAATTGAATTGATTGGTCGATTGACCGATGTTTTGCTCTTCGATCATGAACATCACTCTCGGATTCCCCATGCGGTTGAGCAAATTCTGCACCGCTTCCCAATCGTTTCTTAAATTGGCCAATTCCACCACCGCCTCGATGGTCACCTCATAGGTCGAGGCATCGGCCATCCCCTCGCTCACAATGCGATGCGAACGCACATATCCATCTGACCAGGCCAAAATATTATCCTCAATCACCATGCTGTTCTGAACCAGGGTTGAGGCCTGAACAAAGGTCCCCAATGCCTGCTCAACCGCTTTGCGCAAGGCGTCATTGATCGCCTGGTCCCGAGCTAATCCCTTATCTTCGCCAAATACTGTCGCAACCCCCTTGGCGATCACGGTCTGGGTTGCCTGCTGGCCGTAACTAACCATCCCCCAGCCAATCATCAAGCTAATCATGAAGATGATGTGAATATGCTTATTGCATTTTGGTTTCAAGGCTCATATCCTCCTCGTTCAATCAACCAAATCGTCACCCAATCAAATGGGTTGACCCGATCTGAATGATCTCCATTATCGCTTCGCGACAGGATCCCCCTTCACCATAATGCCCAGAACGCGCATCACGGGGATCCGATGGAATGATGGATCGTAGCCCTGGTGAGGCAGATCCTTTCCTATTAATGCCATCCGCATCTCGCGAAGCGGACCGATATTTTTTTAAGCAACCGCAGAGAAGATAAGGGCTGGCAAGTTGCGCCAGCCCATCAGTTTAAATTAAAATGTGATTCGTAACGCGTTCTGAAAATCCCGGATCGCCAACAGCGCATCCGCACCGGACATCGACTCCTTGGGACGAAACGCTCCCGAAATTTTATCGGCTTTCATGATGCCGCGATCCACCATCAGCGCCATCGCATTGTAGCCGAAATTGCTGCTGGATACATCGGGGAATCGGGATGGCTCACCAACGTATTTGGTGGCTAAACTTTCATCCCCGGTAATCAGGATCATAATGCTCTGCATCACTTGGGCGTAATTGGCACGGTCGATTGGATCATCGGGATGAAACGTGTGATCGGGAAAAGGATCCAAACCGGGGATCTGCGCCTTGATAATATCTCTCAACCAGCTTTCAGCCCAATGACCTTTGATGTCAGTGGCAGCTTCCATGGCGGTCACCTGGGTTGCCTGGAGTTTGCTGGCGTCATCTGGAGCGCGGAATCGAGTATCGAACACCTCGGGCCGCCGTTTCTCGATCAACGTCATCAGCTTGAGCTCTTCCATCAACAGCACGGCCAGATCCGCCCGGCTAATCTTGTTAATCAAGGCAATCTTAGCCCCGACTTTGGTGCCGGGTTTGGCGCGCTCGATCTTCTGGACCAGTTCCCATTCTTTATTGGCCTCCTCGGAAAACTCGCCCTTCAACTCCACAACTTTACGGAACGCATCCACCGCCTTGCTGAACTGGAAGCCTTCTTTATAGGTGATGCCCAAATAATACCACGCCTTGCTGCTATTGGGATTCAATTTGATCGCTTTGTTGAACGCATCGGCGGCATCCTCGACCCAATCATCGCCCTTGCGCTCCAATGTAATGATTCGACCCTTGATGATATAGACATCGACCGATTTGTCGCTTTTGCTGATTCCCTCATCAGCGAGATCATAGGCTTTCTTGAACAAAGCTTCCGCTGCTTTTTTATCCTGAGCCTGTTGGGCTTGTTTGGCGTAAACCAGCCCCATGCCAGAATAAGCTGGACCGAACTTAGGATTTAACGCTTTGGCGCGCTCAAACGATGCCAGCGCTGTGGGTAAATCGCCACGCTCATATTCAATCATGCCTCGATTGAAATGATTTTCTGGGGTATCCAGCACCGAAGCCTCTTTCATCGGCTTCGGTCCGCAGCCCATCAGGCTTAATATGAAGACGCCAATCATAAGCGTCCCAATAAATTGAAATATTTTTCCGTTCATCGATGATCTCCTTTGAAATAATTTCAACGTCAACGCAGCGCTGTCCAGCAAACCGATTCGCAGCGCTTCGTTTTATTTATTTTTCACATTGCTGACTACCGTTATCCAGCAACCCAATAAGGATAACTCAGCGATAAATATCATTCTGTTTTGAATGACGAAACAAACCGATCGGAGCCACAAAAGCACCGATAATGGTATTGGGCTTTGGCTAATTTACAATGAACATCACTTTGCATTTATCCAGGAAATTTTGATTGGCAGCGGCCTGATGGATCAACGCGGCATCGGCATTGGAGATGATCACATCGGTTTTGTTGGGGCCTGACGCTTGAAGGGCCTTGACTACCAAAGGATTATTGGCGACGCGATCGTTTTGCCGGGCGCGCATCAAGTCTTTGTCGTAGCCTACCATGCCGATCTCCACCGCCCATTCCCGGCTGACAAACTTCGATCCGTAAATTTCGTTGCCCTGCTCATCGAGCACTTTTGGCGCCATGGCAGGACGAACCCCCAATCCCTTGCAATCAATGATCAGCCCTGTATACACCGCGCTGGCCATTGGGCTGGTCGGTCCACCCACCTGTTGCAATTGGACCCCCGGTGGCACGGGTCGTCCCTGGGGCCACGGCTGTCCGCAGGTCGGACAGACCATCTGGCCAGCAGTCATCAGCCGACCACCGCCGAATTGGGATGGAAGCACGGCGTCCAAAATACCGCCGGTGATTGGCATTTCCACTGTAATTTCAACAGAGCCATCAGACATGTAGCGCGGTTCGCCCACTTGCTTGAAATTCTGGGCTAACCCCTGAACCTTCGTCGTAATGACGTCATTCTCCACCATGGCATTTCGAACCGTTGTTTCTGAGGTCAAATAAATGCCTTTTATGGTCTCCAAAATATTGCGAACCGCATCCAGCTTTGCGGCTCGAATCGCAGCCGCTCGCTGCGCCGCCGGAGGCAAATCTGGATTTGGCGAACCAATTCCCACAGCCTGGATCACCTGGTTCGACCAATTCACGGTTTGATTTTCACCAAAACTTTGAATCACGTTTTGCGCGGGCGCTATTGCTGGAAGGCCAAAAGCAAGGATCCCAATCATAATGATAATGACCGATGTTTTCATAATAGTCTCCTTTGCTGCTTAATTATGGGGGAACAAAATCCCGGTGATTTATTGAACTTCATATTATACCGCTCATCCGGGAAATTTGAGCATTTATTAGTTAAAATTTTGATTGTTAGTCGCGATGAGGTCTGTGAATAACTCGCCGGCCAATACACGCACTTCTCAATGAGCGAACAGAACATCAGCAGGACCATGAAAAAATCAGCCGAGCAACCTGCCTGGGCAAAATCAATTGGCCAACAGATCATTGGCGCTCATATCAGCGCCGCCAATTTGGCGCAATGATCCATCCTCTCAAGGCACAGATCCGAATCGGCTGCTAATAAAAAGAGACTCCCATCAGCATCACGCCGACTGAAATCGGTCTCTCTTCTTCCGTCAAAAAAATAGAGCGAATGACGGGATTCGAACCCGCGACACCTGGCTTGGGAAGCCAGTGCTCTACCAGCTGAGCTACATTCGCTTAATAAGTCAATTCATTTTTTTCGAAATTATAAGTTAATAGATTTTTGGAAAAAGTCAAGCAAAATTTTTGATCCACCTATAAAACGCTTGTCATCGAAAGAGGTTTCATCTTTGCCTACAATGCGCGGATCGCCACCGCTCCCCGGCTATTTTCATCAAAAGAAAAAAAGCTGCCACCAAGCTGACAATGCGCGGAATGGCTCGGTCTCCCAGGGATGTTTTGCCTTGGCATCGCCACTTCACCTGATTTATGCAACAAATCCATAAAGAATCTCGTAGCAAGCAACAGAACACGGCGGTTATCATTTTTATGTCACGGAGGAATTATGAACATCAAGAAGCGTCGCATTGTGTTGCTGGGAATTTTGGTGCTGATAGTGATCGTGGTTGTGATCATGGCACTGCGATCTGGCGGGAAAACAAATGGGCATCAGCAAGCGACTGTCAAAGTTGAAAAACGAACTATTGTTGAAAAGGCTCTGGCCATAGGCACCATCGATCCAGAAATCGAAATCACGGTAAAATCGAAAATTTCGGGAGTGGTCAAAAAGCTGTATGTTGATGCCGGCAGTTTCGTCAGGGCAGGAGATCCAATGCTCGAAATTCGGCCAGATCCGACGCCGTTGGAATTGGCAGAAGCGAAACGGAATGTGGAGATGGAAACCATTGCTCTGGCCAATGCCGAGCGCGAATACGAGCGCGCCCAGCAATTGAATCAAAAGGGGTTTGCTTCGGATAAGGACTTTGAAATGGCACAGAAGCAATTTGAGCAGGCCAAAGTTCGATTGGAAATGGCCAAAGAGCGATTGGCGTTATTAGAAAAAGGCAAAATTCGGATCGCCGATGCCAATATTGAAACGATCATCAAAGCGCCCTCGGACGGTTACGTCCTTGAGAAAATGATCAATGTGGGAGATCCCATTGTGCCGCTCACCTCCTACCAGCCAGGGACACCGCTGTTTTCGTTGGCGGATATGAAGAAGTTGATCTTCAAAGGGACGGTGGACGAGATCGATGTGGGCAAGCTTCGCGAAGGCATGCCAGCGGAAATCACCATTGGCGCCTTGCCGGGCAAACCCGTCAAAGGCACGCTCTACAAGATTTCGCTGAAGGCGCGAAAACAGGACAACACCACCGTTTTTCCAGTGGAAATTTTGGTCATCCCAAACGAGGGCCAGGTATTGCGAGCCGGCTATTCCGCGAATGCCAATATCATCATTCAGAAAAAAGACAGTGTGCTGGCCATCCCAGAACGAGTGGTTACCTTTCGCAACGACTCGGCTTTTGTCTATATCCCAACGGGAGCCAAGCAAAAAAAGGAAGTTTACATTCAAACCGGCCTCAGCGATGCGATTTATATTGAAGTGATATCAGGATTGAAAGAAGGGGATGAAGTTTTAGAAAAAGAGATCAAGCCCATTACGTAAATGAATAATGCACCCATTGGTTAATCGGGCAATGAATCATCAGCAGGGAAAAATTCATTGCAACAACCCTGACGAACATATTTGGGGTCATCGCCGGACTGACCAATCCGTCCAAATTCTACTTTAAGATTCAACTAAGGATAAAAGAATGGGGCCACTATTAGACATCATCCACGAAGTTTTTTATTACCTCCGACAGTATAAATCCAGAACCTTTATGACCATGTTTGGGATCATCTGGGGCACAGTGACCGTGGTCGTGCTTTTGGCCTTTGGCGTTGGCGTGAAACGATCGATGAGCAAAAACATGCATGGCATGGGGGAGGGAATAGCGATTCTATGGGCTGAGCGCACCAGCTTGCCATTTCAGGGGTATGGTCGCGACCGTTGGTTGCGTTTTCGAGAAGAGGATGCCGAGTTGCTTCGCAACCAGATTCCAGCTATAGCGGCTATCAGCCCAGAATATGGCCGTTGGGGGACGCCGGTAAGAGTGGACGAGCAAATCATCAAACCCAATGTTTCTGGAGTTATTCCCGAATACGGTCCAATGCGAAATGTTTTGCCCCAACCCGGCGGCCGTTGGCTGGATTCGCTGGACATCAAATATCGGCGTCGGGTAGTTTTTCTGGGAAACAAATTGAAAGATTTTTTATTTGGCGAACAAAAGAACGCTATCGGCGAATATGTCTTCATCGGCGATGCCCCGTTTCTGGTCATCGGAATTTCGGCAGAAAAAACGCAACCCTCATCATATAGCGCCCGCGACCAGGACCGGGCGTTCATCCCAGCCACTACCTTTGCATCGCTTTTCGGGCATCGTTATATCGAAAATATTGTGTATAAGGTCAAAGACCCCCGACAATCCGAATTGGTTCAGGCCCGAATCTATCAGGTGCTTGGAAAGAAGTATCATTTTGATCCAAACGATAAACAGGCGCTCAGCATCTGGGATACTTCTGAGATGGACAAGTTCATTTTTTATTTCTCGCTGGGGATCAATTTTTTCTTGGTGCTCATCGGCACGCTCACTTTGACTGTGGGGGGGATCGGTTTAGCCAATATCATGTATGTGGTAGTTCAGGAACGCACCCTCGAGATTGGCATCCGACGATCGGTGGGCGCCAAACAACGGATCATTATGCTGCAGTTTATCGTCGAAGCGTTTATTATCATTGGCATCGGTGCTGCCATTGGCTTTGCTTTGTCGCTGGCACTGGTAAAGCTGCTCACCTTGCTGCCCATCGAAGAATTTGTGGGCCGCCCGGTCGTCTCTTTGCCTGTGGCCGCAATCTCCATTGGCATTCTGAGCCTAATCGGTTTCTTAGCTGGATATTTTCCAGCCCGTAAAGCCGCTCGTTTAAACGTGGTGGATTGTTTACGCTATTAAAGGACCTGGATCATGCATTTGTTCATTTTGCTCAAAGATTTTTTTGAAGACATCAAAGCCCAAAAGACGCGCGCTTTTTTAACCACGATTGCCGTCACCTGGGGGACTCTCACCTTAATTCTCTTGATGGCCTTTGGCGCTGGACTTTCATTTCGGATGAAAGAAGGATTGCTGAATGCTGGCGATCGGGTGATTTTCGTTTATAACGGCCAAACCAGCAAAAAATTCGACGGATTGCCCATTGGCCGGAATATCAGAATGGTCGAGGACGATTGTCGCATTTTAAAAGAGAGTATTCCCATGATCGCTGGCATCAGCCCCCAGTATGGACGCTGGGGCGCTCGCCTTCGATATGGGAATAATAGTGCCACGACCTATATGGAAGGGGTTTATCCCTCGTTCGAATTTTTAAGGCGGATGTATCCAGCCGCTGGTGGCCGATTCCTCAATGAGAAAGATTTGTCCGAAAAGAAACGTGTCGTTTTCCTGGGTTCTGTCATCGCACAAGAGCTCGTTGGACGAGAAGACCCAATCGGAAAGATGATCATGATCGATGGTGTTCCGTTTACCATTGTTGGGATCATGCCGAAAAAATTGCAGACCGCCATGAACAATGGACCCGATGATCGTCGCGCGGTAATACCATTCAGCACTTTTGAGAGCATTTATGGCAACCGCTACCTGGGACATATCGTGATCAAACCGAACAACGATCAGAACAGCCAGATGGTGGTTGAAGAGGTGCGTCGCGTGCTTGGCAAAAAATATAAATTTGACCCTACGGACGAAAATGCGCTGCGGATTTGGGATTTTAACGAGGCAATTAAAATTCAAAATAAGGTGTCTTTGGGAATCAATATATTTCTGGCAGTCGTCGGCGCCATGACACTGGTAATTGCCGGCGTTGGTATCGCCAATATCATGTATGTGGTAGTAAAAGAACGAACCAGAGAAATCGGTATTAAGCGGGCCGTGGGGGCGAAACGCCGCGAAATCGTTTTCCAATTTATTATCGAATCTGTGCTCATTGCCATCGTCGGGGGCCTTATCGGGCTGACCATCGCGCTCGCAATTGTCAAATTTGTCTGGATGATCCCAGCCGATAATGGCGCCATGCAATTTCTGGGGCGGCCGTTGTTATCCAGCGGCGTGGTATTGACGACCATCGGTGTGTTAACGACAATCGGCGTATTGGCCGGACTTTTTCCAGCTCGCAAAGCGGCCAAGGTCGATCCAGTGGAAGCGTTGCGATATGAGTAATCTGAAGTACAACCTGGCGCAAATGAACCATCTTTCAAAACCACCATTGCCGTTATCCAACGAATGACATGACGGCCAGGTTAATCGCCATCCACTTGGCTCGTTTATAATTGCCCTAATTTTCTCATCGAATTTAGATAATTTTATTCTCGCTAATCTGGCCTCCATCAAGCTGCTGTTGCAACGCATGACCCATCTTTTATCCAGCGAATTTCGTTCATTTTCAATCATAAAATTTGCTGAGCCATCTGAATAGCTGAAAAGGTGGGATGCAGGACTATAGCATGGAAGTTTTCTATCGAAAAAAGTATGAGAAATCGGGCACGCTTTCCTGCTGCGGTTAATCGAGCCATTCCCACATGATATTTTCCCATGGATCCGACCAGGCAGGCTCAGATTTTCATCGAGCGATAAGCCGAATTCGTGCCCCACTCGATTCAGAAAAGCTATTGATTTTCTCAGGAAATATTGTTATAATTGGCCTCTTTGAAAATACATCGGATATTTCTGTTGTGCATGTTGTGAGTTTTGATTGTGGAGTTAACGATGAACAAGCTGAAAATGGTAGTTCCAAAAGGTCGCATCTTTAGCAACGTAAGTAAGTTGCTCAATGATGCCGGTTTTGGGATTGATGTGGACGAGCGATCGTATATTCCGCGCGTCGAAGATCGAGAGATCGAAGCAAAGATCATGAAGCCGCAGAACATCCCACGGTTGCTCGAATTGGGATCGCATGATGTCGGCTTTGCAGGTCACGATTGGGTCGTAGAAACCGATGCGCATATTATCGAGCTTTTAGATCTGGAATTCGATCCAGTAAAAATCGTCGCGGCGATTCCGGAGGCAATGGTTCAGACCGAATGGCGCGATCGGAAGCTGGTGGTGGCATCGGAATACGAACAGATTGCGAAGCATTATCTTGATGGCAAAAGGTATCAGTATATTTTGCTGCGAACCTACGGCGCCACGGAGGTTTTTCCACCTGACGATGCCGATATGATCATCGATAATGTCTCAACGGGAAGAACGCTGAGAGAGCACAATCTGGTTGTCATCGATACGATTCTTGCATCCTCCACTCGGTTTTACGCCAACAAGGAAGCGCTCAGCCATGCGTGGAAGCGTGAGAAGATCATGGAAATGAAAATGATCTTTCAGGCTGTGCTGGATGCCCGACAGCGAGTCATGTTAGAGATGAACGTGCCTAAGGATAAATTAGAGGCGATTGTGAAATTTTTGCCGTGCATGAGATCGCCCACGGTGGCACCGCTCTATGGCGAACAGGGATATGCCGTAAAAGTGGCAGTCAAAAAACATGAAGTCATAAAATTGATCCCGCTGCTCAAAAAATACGGCGCAACCGATATTCTGGAATACGATTTTCGGAAGGTGGTGGTATGAGAACGCCGAGACGAACCATGGCGCAGGCGAAGACCTATCAGATTTTCAACTTGGGCAGGCGTCAAAAAATCAGACTCGATTTAAACGAAAACGCCTGGGGCTGTTCCCCACAGGTGATAGAGGCGCTGGAAAATCTGTCGGCTGAGGATATTTCGCTTTACCCCGCTTATGATTCATTCATCAACCAGGTAGCCGAACATTATGGGGTTGGTCCTGAACATGTGATCATCTCCAATGGCGCCGACGATTCCATCCGCTGTGTCTTCGATGCCTTTGTGGAGGAAGGAGACGAGGTATTGTTGCCTGTGCCGAATTACGGGATGTTCGACATCTTCGGCAGAATTCGTGGCGCCAGGGTGATAGAAATTTTATATCACGACGATTTTTCATTTCCTGTGGAAGAAGTACTGGCCGCGATTTCACCCAAAATCAAGCTTATCGTGATCGTCAATCCGGCGAATCCGTTGGGAACGGTGATTTCCGAACAGGAATTGCTCCACATTCTGAGCGAAGCCGGGGATTCGCTGGTGCTGTTGGATGAGACGTACTGGCATTTTGTTGGCAAGTCCTATGTATCGCTGATTAAAAAATTCCCGAATTTGATCATCGTGCAGACCTTCTCCAAAGCGTACGGTTTGACTGGATTGCGGCTGGGAATGCTTTTTTCGGCAGCAGAAAATATTCGGCAGCTGGCAAAGGTGAATTTGCCGTTTGCCGTGAATAATCTGGCGTTGAAAGCGGGCAGTGCTGCCTTGGCCGATCAGATGTTTATCCAGCAAGTGGTCCTAAATGTCAGGATGGAAATGCACTTTCTGCAACGGGAACTGAACCAAATGGGCATCGAAACGCGAGCTTGCTCCACCAATTTTTTGCTCATGAAGGTCGGAGATCGGGCGGATGAAATTTATCAAGCACTCCAGCAGCGCAATGTGCTGGTGCGAAATTTGACCAGCTATCCTTTGCTCAAAGGCTACCTGCGGATCAGCATCGGCCGACGGGAGGATAATCTGAAATTTCTGGAGGCACTGCGGGATATTAGACCGCCAATTGCGCCGATTCAGTGAAGTTCGCTAATTGATATTGGCAACAAAGATTTGCTCCCACGGAAATGAAATGCCACAGAATTTTTCTGAATTCATTTTTGTGGAATTCCAAATTCTGTGGGAGAAATAATAACAATTTTTTAGCGATGACAATCTCCCGAGGTGTCCAGGGAAAAACTTGACTAAAAAATCAAATTCGTGCAATTCGATTCCTTAGCGAAATTCGCGGTTAAAAATTGAAGCACCAAAAAATGAGAACATCAAACATCCATCGAACCACCAACGAAACCGATATTGCCATCGAGTTGACCATCGATGGCACGGGCCAGTATCACATCCAGACGCCGATTGGATTTTTGACCCACATGCTGGAATCGTTCGCCAAACATGGACTTTTCGACATCAGCCTGAGGGCAGCGGGTGATCTCCATGTGGATCAACATCATCTGGTGGAGGATTGTGGCATTGCGCTGGGGCACGCGTTCAAGAAAGCACTGGGCGACAAGAAAGGGATCAATCGGGCAGGATATTTCGTCTATCCCATGGATGAGGCGCTGGCCGTGGTGGCCGTGGACATCGGTGGACGGCCCTATTTGCAATTTGAGGCGGAATTCAAACGACGATTCTGCGGCGAATTGGACACCGATGTGCTGGAAGATTTTTTTCAGGGATTCGCCTCCCATCTGGGCGCCAATATCGTGGTGCGCATGCCCTACGGGCGCAGCGATCATCATAAGATTGAAGCGATTTTTAAAGCCTTTGCTCGAGCCATGAAAATGGCCTGTTCCATCGATCCGCGAGCCATCGAAAACATACCCAGCACCAAAGGAATCATTGAGGATGATAGCGATTATTGACTACGGCGCAGGCAATTTGCGCTCGGTGCAAAAAGCTTTCGATTATTTAAAGGTTGAAAGCCAGATCATTTCCAGCCCTGATCAGCTGGCGGCTGCGGAAAAGATCGTGCTACCTGGCGTGGGCGCTTTTGGCGCAGCAGTGCAAAAATTGCATGAGACCCGGTTTTATGACGTCATCCGCGACTGGCTGATGGCCAACCAGCCGTTTCTGGGCATCTGTCTCGGCATGCAACTGCTATTGGAAACAAGCCAGGAATCGCCAGGCGTCAAAGGGCTGTCGATTTTCGATGGCGAAAATTTGCGCTTCGATGCGGCCAAGGTACCACAGATCGGCTGGAACCAGGTTCAGTTTCTGCGGAAATCCAAACTATTCGAAGGCATTCCCAATGGCTCATTTTTCTATTTTCTCCATGGCTATTATCTTGCGCCAAAGGATGATAGATTTGTCATCGCGTCCACCAATTATACTATCGATTATCCATCGGTCCTTGAAAAGGGAAATATCGCTGCCGTCCAATTTCATCCCGAAAAGAGCGGCGAATTGGGTTTAAAATTATTGAAGAACTGGATCGAGCAATGTTAGCTAAGCGAATTATCCCTTGCCTCGATGTGGAAGATGGCAGGGTGGTGAAAGGAATCAAATTCAGCAATCTGAAAGATGCGGGCGATCCTGTCGAGCTGGCGGCGCTCTACAATCAGCAGGGCGCCGACGAGCTGACCTTCCTTGATATTGGCGCATCATATCGCAGTCGGGAGATCATGATCGAAATGGTCGAACGGGTCTCCAGCCAGGTGTTCATTCCGCTGACGGTTGGCGGCGGCATCCGCGACGTGGCGGATATGCGACGAATTCTGAACGCGGGTGCCGACAAAGTGGCCATTTGCACGGCAGCGATCAAAAATCCTCGGCTCATCTCCGAGGGGGCCGAGAAATTCGGGTCCCAGTGCATCGTACTCTCCATCGATGCCAAGCGCAAAGGCAATTCCTGGTCAGCATACATCAACGGCGGCAGGGTCGATTCTGGGATCGATGCGCTGGAATGGGCCAAACAGGGCGAGCGATTGGGCGCCGGCGAGATTCTGTTGAACTCCATCGATATGGACGGCACCCGACAGGGGTACGATCTGGAATTGACGCGAACTGTCTCGGAGTTGGTGGGTATACCGGTCATTGCCTCGGGCGGCGCTGGCACATTCGAGCAGATGTACGAGGCGATCATAATCGGCAAGGCAGACGCTGTGCTTCTGGCATCGCTGCTGCATTATGGCGAATTCACGATTGCAGAGATCAAAAATTATTTGAAAGACAGAGGAGTCACGATCCGATGATCATTCCATCTATTGATTTGATGAACGGCAGAGCAGTTCAGTTGAAACAGGGCAAGGATAAAATGCTGGAACGGGAGGATCCCATCGAATTGGCAAGGGAATTTAACCAATACAATGAAATTGCCGTTATCGACCTCGATGCCGCCATGGGGAATGGGAGCAACGATGAAATCATCAGACAAATTTGCAGCTTTGCCGACTGCCGAGTGGGCGGAGGGATCAGAGACATTCAGCGGGCAAAAGAGCTCATCTCCTGGGGCGCATCCAAGATCATTATTGGTAGCAAGGCATTTGAGAACGATCGCATCAACCATGATTTTTTGCAAGCACTGCATTCAGCCATTGGCCAAGGACGGATCATCATCGCCATCGATGCGTTTGAGGGCGAAATCGTCACCCAGGCATGGAAACATCGGACGGGACTGAAGTTGTTTGAGGTCGTAAAGGATGTGGAGGCCTATGCCTCGGAATTTTTGTTCACCTGTGTCGAAAAAGAAGGGGGGCTGCAAGGTACCGATTTGGACACCATTCAAAAGCTTCGTCATACGACAGATTTGCAATTGACTGTGGCGGGCGGCGTGACCACAATGGATGAGATCCGACAATTGGCAGCACTGGGCGTGGATGTGCAATTGGGCATGGCAATATACACGGGAAAAATTCAACTGGCTGAGGCGTTCATCGAATCATTGAATTGGAAATCGGATCTCATTCCTACGATCACGTGCGATGAAAATGGACAGGTATTGATGCTGGCGTACAGCAGCAAAGAATCTTTGCATAAGACTTTTGATACCGGCAAGGTCTGGTACTTTTCCCGATCCCGAAATCGGCTCTGGATGAAGGGCGAGAGTTCGGGCAATATTCAGCAGCTGATCAAATTCCGCACCGATTGCGACAGCGATGCCCTGCTGGCTACGGTGCGACAAACTGGAGTCGCCTGCCATCTCGGATCTTACTCCTGCTTCGGCGACAAAAAATTTAGTCTGGCGGAGTTGTACGAGGTGATCAAGGATCGGTTTGATCATCCGACGCCGGGTTCGTACACGGCCACGCTGACCGATAAGAAAGTGAGGGAGAAATTATTGGAGGAGGCCGAGGAGGTGGTGATCGCCAAGACAAAAGACGAGATCATTTGGGAGGCCGCCGATGTATTGTATTTTCTGACAACGCTGCTGGTAAAAAGCGGGGTGAAACTCGGAGACGTGTTAAACGAGCTAAGGAGGCGCCGAAGGCAATGAAGATCGTGCACTGGAAGGATCTGGATGAGCGTTTTTTTCAATATCAAGAAATTGAGGAGATCGATTCGGTCCGGCAAATCATTCAGGCGGTCAGGGATCAGGGCGACGAAGCGATAAAAAAATACACAGCTCAATTTGATGGATTAGAGCTGGATCAATTTGTGGTTGATGAGGCGGAAATTAAAAATGCTTATCGACAAATGACCCAAGAGGAGCTTGCCGCTATCGAATCGGCAGCGAAAAATATCGAGCTTTTTGCCGCAAAGCAGAGAGAGCCATTGACCGATTTTGAATATGAAATTCAAAGCGGAGTTTTTGTGGGACAGAGGGTGATTGCCATCGAGCGGGTTGGCGTGTATGCGCCAGGTGGGAGCTATCCCTTGCCGTCCACTGTGCTGATGTGCGCCATTCCCGCCCGAGTAGCTGGCGTGGACGAGATCGTTCTTTGCTCGCCGCCCAGGTATAATGGCTCCATTCATCCCGCCATTCTCGTCGCCGCTGACATCTGCCATATTGATAAGATTTATAAGATCGGCGGGGTCCAGGCCATTGCCGCAATGGCCTACGGCACAGCGTCGATCCAGCGAGTGGATAAAATCGTGGGACCAGGGAATAAATACGTTGCCCTGGCAAAAAAAATGGTCTATGGCGCCGTGGGCATTGACTTCATTGCTGGGCCAACCGAGCTGCTGATCATCGCCGATGATCTGGCCGATCCCAAGTTAATTGCTGCCGACTTGTTGGGTCAAGCCGAGCACGATATTGATGCCGTTCCCATTTTGGTGACGACTTCTCCGGAACTTGCTCATACCGTAAATCGCGAATTGCAGCGACAACTTGCCAGCTTGTCGACAGCGGAAATCGCCCAGAAATCGCTAGACAAAAATGGCAAAATTATCCTCGTTGAAACCTTGGCTGAAGCGTTCATGATTGCCAACCAAAAAGCGCCTGAGCATCTTGAATTGCAGATTCAAAATGCCGAGGCGAACATAAATCACCTGCGAAATTATGGCTCTCTTTTTATTGGCCCTTATTCGGCTGAAGCCTTGGGCGACTACAGCAGTGGGTTAAACCACACATTGCCCACTAATCATTCGGCTCGCTATACGGCCGGTTTAAGCGTCAAAGATTTTCTGAAATTTCAGACCACGTTGCGGGTCACGCAGACTGGTCTGAGGTCGATCGGCAATACAGCGGTGGCGCTGGGAAGAATCGAAGGATTGGTGGGTCATGCGAGATCAGTCGAAATTCGAATGATAGGAATCCCACAGAAATGAATTTCAGAAGAATTTTATGGCATTTCATTTCTGGGGGAGCAAATCTCTGTTGCCATTGTCTCATCGCCAAAAGAATGCTATGATTTCTCCCACAGAATTGGAAACCCACAGCAATGAATTCAGAAAAATTCTGTAGCCCTTCATTTCTGGGGGAGCAAATCTCTCTTGCAATTTTCAATTATCGAAATTCGTCGAATTGGCGAAATTAGCGGTCTCCAATTCATATAATAGCATTAGTTGCTTAATTGATATTCCTATGAGGGCATTTCAGGATCGGCAGGTAATACCTTGGATGCGATCTGTGGTCGCTGGTATTTGGCGATCAATTTTTTGATGACTGGAACCATTGCAATCAGGATCAAAGCAACAAATAATAGCGCAAGTAAAGAATCAGGAATTTGAAAAGCATGCCCCATCAAAGCAAGCAAAAAAAACCGAGGTGCGCGGGACAGAAAAACAGCAAGCAGATATTTATGCACGGGATAGTAGGCTAGGACCACTAAAAAGCGGAGTGGGTAAAAAGGGATGGGAGTAAATCCAGCCACCCATAGGGATAAAAAAGGAACGCGATTAAAACTGTCAATTAATTTTTGAACCAGGCCGCTGTATCGAATGCGGTGAAAACTCTTCAAATCCACGATGAATTGAAATGTGGAATAATTGATCAGCTCGGTGAGCACGGTGCTGGATACGGACACCATGGTCACCAGCAGCGGTGCATAAAATTTGCTAAAATACAAATAGACTGGCTCATGGGGCACCGTAGCGATCAGAAACTGTGAGGGAAAGCTATACAGAAATAGAATCCATAAGCTGCGGCTCTGTCGAATCCCATCCGAAACTAACCATACGCTGAGCAATAATGCAACCAGACTGATTTCTGAGACAAAAATAAGAAATCGAACCTTCGATATGCGAGTTGTAGGCGTGTTCACGCGATGAAGATCTCTATTTATTTCCTCTGCTGGAGTGCGCACCATAACTGATTCGCATCAATAATTCCCCCTTTTCACAACAGTTCATTCATTTCAGTTTTTTTGAATAACTCATACAACTTGTTCTTATTGCCGAATTCAAAATATCATCTAAAACGATTTACTTATGCTTGGAAGCATTTTGGTTTTGGCTTGATTTCGTCGCTGATTCCCCTTCAGATTCCTGCATTCAGGGGAATGACATGGCTTGAAGAGATGCCACAGCTTGCACCAAATCCAGACGATCCTTTTCGGATGACTGGATCACACGCCTGTTCACCCAAAAATTCCCCGTTAGATCATGATTTTATCTTTCCGACCGATCGTCCCAGCCATGGATTCGCCATAAAACTGCTCCACGGTACATGCCACTCGTCCTCTCTTCTTCCATTCGACGAAAATTTTTTGATCATTCCATGATGATGATCATGTCGTTTAATTAGCGCCTGAACGAAAAACAGCAAATTTTGGTTCACGCTATCATTGCGAGCGGAGCGATACAATCTCTTAGCCTTATGTGACTCAATGAGACTGCTTCGGCATCCACCATTTGGCGGATGCCTCGCAATGGCCCCAAAGCCTAAAGAATACGACTTTTCGTTCAAACACCAATTACCCCCATTAGATCGATCGGAGGTTATCCTTGATCAGATATTTCACTGGCTTCTCGCAGTTGGATCGGATGCTGGTGTTGCAGGCGGTACAGGTATTGGTCTTCAGGAATTTTTCATGGATTTCTGATTGATGTTGATACCGGGTGATAATCAGGCCGCAGGGTGAAAAAGTACCATCGGGGTTGACGATAAAAAATCTCACCCCAGCTTTGCAATTGGGAATCCCACCATGCCTATAAAATTCGATCATTCGATAAAAGGTGTATTCTGATGCAAAGAAGTTCTGATATTTATGGCGTAGCGCCAGCAATTGCCGGACAATATCCCGAAATTCAACCAGATCCTCCTCGGTCAAAACATAGCTCATATCATTGGTGCGCAGCCAAGTATAGGTGCTGAAATTCACAGATACCCCCCACCGTTCGGATAGCTCAGCGATTTTGATGAGCTCGCGGAAATTATCCCGCTGCACCACACAGCTCAAGGTGATCGCTTTTCCGTTGCCAGTGTTCAATTCTTTAACCAGGGTCTCGATGCGCCCAAACAGTCCTTTCACCCCTCGGAATTCATCATGCCGCTCATCGGGATAATCCAGTGATATAGAGAATTGATCCACCCCAGCCTGCCGCAACGACTCGTAGCGTTTTTTTGTGAGCATCAGGCCATTGGTTGTCACCACAATATAAGGAGCGCGATTCGGTCGCTTCATCTGCCGAACAATTTGTTCAAGATCTTTTCGAAGCAACGGCTCACCACCTGAGATTTGGGCGACCACGGGCTGAATTTGCTGGCACAATTCCCCGAATCGCTCGGGACTGGCCAGCCTTTCCCCATGAATGATTCCCCCGAGATGACAATGCTTGCAGCGCGCATTGCAGCTATAAGTCACTTCAAAAGAGACCGTCAACGGCCGATGGCTGAAAAAATTCCTGATGCCACGTTTTGCCAGTGATAATGCACGAAATACATTCGCCATAACCAGCTTTCCCCGTCGCTAAATTCGTTTCAAATGAAATAGCCGATAAACCGAGTAGGATTTCACGATGATCAGACCAATAGCATAACAGCTCACGATCACGCTTAGGTGCGGCCACAGGATGAGAGTTAAAGTAACCACACTTGAATTGGAAAACTTTCCTCCCGGACTGTAATTCAATAAATAGACGACACGATCCACCTTGTAAAAATAGTTCGGTGAAATGATATTGTATTTGATGAACTGATAGCTGAGATAAAAATCGATGAACGCGTAATCAAACAGATAAAGTGTCGCTGGCAAATAGAGTTGAGGCCGAAAGTGCAGAAATACTACATAGAAAAAAATGATCTCAAGCCTATCTGCGATGATATCGATCTCGGCGCCCAAAATTGTCTCCTGTTTGAGCGATCTCGCATAAAAACCGTCGATAAAATCGCCCAACCAATGAACGAAAAATCCAATCAAGCAATAGCTGAAACTTTGCTCCAAAATTGCCAGCACGAAAAACAAGAGCGAAGCAATCAATCGAATGAGCGTAAGAAGATTGGCCTCGCTGTAGAAGTTTTGAGGCGCTAATGGCCTCCCTAAAGAAAATCGCAATGGTTCGGGCTTCTGATTAGGTTCGATGTGGTTTGATCAGACAATCTGAAATCAGCAATTAAGGTTGGAAATTATATTACACAAATTTAATGAGAATGTCAAGCACTTTATCAATTAATTTTTTGCGGGACATATCCCAGCGCTCTGGTTCTTTTTAGGATCAGGGCGATGGCGAGGGGGAGCGATATTAGCAGAATAAGCAGAATAATCAAATATTCATTGGGAATCTGAAACGATTCTCCCACCTGAGCAAGCAGATAATAGCGGAACCATTTTCCCACAAAAATGGCTGTCAAAAATTTTATTAGCGGATAGCGCATGACAATCGCAGTCAGATAGAACGGATCGAGCGGCAAGGGTGAAAAGCTGGTGAGTATTAAGATGAAAAAGGCGGCCCGCTGAAATGCGGCGACCATCCGCTGAAACAATTTGTTAGATTCGATTTTGACCTGCAATTCGGTTCGCGAAAAAAGCCAAGTCAATAGATAATACTCTCCCAAGGAAGCAATGGCGTTTCCAAATGCTCCTAAAGAAGCAACCAGCAACGGATCAAAACCTTTGCCCATGCCAATCACATACGGCGGTGTCGGCAAAGGAATAATAGTGCATGCCAAACTCATATAGACGAAATAGCTCGCTAATTTGCTCAACTGGCCGCCTTTAAAATAAGTATAACTCACGAGGATCATCGCCATGATCCCGATAACCCGAGCAAAGGCTAATTTCGTTCTTCTACCTATCGTGATGCGATGAATCATTGAATATGCCTGATCATTGTTCAAGACCATCATGACATTGAAAATGCGTTAACTTGTTAATATTTGGCCGTGGTGGTTCTGCGATCCTTCTCCGATGGATAGGCCACTGCATATAAATTTTTCCCAGCGTGCTTCCGATTGATCAATAGGAGCAAGGATGAAGCAATGAGCATTTTTATTTGACGAAAGAAGTCGAATTCAGCAAAAATTTTTGTGGAACATGAAGAGCGCTATTCTCACAAAATTAACATTGAAGGCCATGTTGAAAGCCATGCGTGCTCTTGCTTGTCTAAATTCGGGATAAAAAGCAGGAAAAATTAGAGCGGCGAGCGGTTAGAGGCGAGAGATAAACCATCTTCTACAAACAGCATAAATTAGCCGCCAATCCGATTCAGGACGAAAGGCCGCCATCCGCAAATGGAGCGGGCTGCGGCTGTTTAACCTATTGGGTCATGGATCCATCTCTTTATTCATTGTAGCGAAAAATCCCACTTGATTTGCCGATTCACCGATCTTCTCCTGGCTAAACAACATCTATTCGCCTTCGTAGCAAATCCGAGCCAGGCATCAGATGCCTTATTACCTTATCGGGCAGATGATGCCTCCGAAAAATAAGCGAATAAGATTTCATATTGCCGGGATATCAAAGCGGAATAAATTGAAATAGTGCTTGAACGAAAAGTCCAAATTTTTTTGGTCTTCTGGTCATTGCGAGGTGTCCGCAAACTGGCGGATGCCGAAGCACTCTTATCGAATCACATAAAGCTAAGAGATTGCTTCGCTCTGCTTGCAATGACAGCCTCAACTAAAATTTGTCGTTTTCGTTCAGGCACTTAATTGCTTTAAGGGATTTTATTGATTCAGCTAAACGTTGACAACGAAAACAAGCTCGTACGAAACGAATCTGGTTGCTTGCTTGGTTTGAATAATTCAGCACCAGAAATCTCGATCAATACGCCACAAGATCATTTGACCTGGTCTCATGGCTTCGATACAGCGGGTATTTGCCAGCATAATTCTTATCTTTTGCTGTTTAGCTATTTTTGTGGTTAAATCTCATACCGCAAGCTCATGACCAAGCTTCGGCCGGGGGAATAAACACCGGAGCCATGCTCCTTATAAGTCTCATCTAACAGGTTTTCCACGATCAAATGGATCGTAAGTCGATCCAGCATGGACGCAGTGCAACGAAGGTTCGCCGTGGTCCACCCAGGCGTACCGCCATAAGGGATGCGATTGTCATCGATATCTCGGTTTGAAAGGCGATCTTGTTTAGCCGCGGTACGAATAAAAGCCTCGATCGAAATTCGGTTCGAGGGCAAAAATTGGATCCCAGCCAAACCCATCAATGGCGGGATCCGGCTCAGTGGTTCATCGAACGTGACATCTTGACCATAAGTCCAAAACGCCCAGCCTCTCACATTCCAGCGCGGCGATATTTGAACCATCCCATCCACCTCCCAGCCAGTGATGTACCCCTTTGCCACATTTCGTTTCTGAAAAACATCGGCTTCACAGACATCGCGGATGCCATTGCCATTTTCATCATAAAAGTCGAGACCTTGATAGTTGCCGCGGTAGCGATCAATTAAGTCGAAAATTCGGTTGTAGAAGATAAATAGAGAGCCGCTCCATAGCTGCTGGTTAAATTTCACTCCGATCTCCGTATTATGACTTGTTTCTGGCAAAAGTCCTGGGCTTGGCGCATCCACGCCGGCATTGGAGACCTTCAACACGACCGTATCATTGAAATTCGGCGCGCGAAACCCTTTGGCATATCGGGCAATTAGATTCACCCCCAACGCAGGCTTGTAACTGATGCCAGCCGTGCCCGTCCAATCATGATACTCGTCCTCAAATTTGCCAAATAGTTCCTTTAAATTTGAAGACAAAGCCACATAGCTCCATCTTAACCCGACGGTCAAATCGAATTGAGGGCTAAACACAATGTCGTCATTCACGAACAGGCCGAACGATCGATAGCGGGATCCGTCTGGGTAATCCCCGCGCAGCGCGGTGATAGCACCATCTTTCTCTTGCACGCGCCGGCTATGGATGTTGTCCCAATAAAATTCATATCCATAGCTGAGCACATGCCGGTTGTTCCAAATGGAATTCACCTGAAGATAGGTGCCTATCGTTGTGAGATCATTCCGGTTCCGGGTAACGGTGCTGCTACCGGTTTTTTGCTCTATCGTACCTTCTGCTTCGAACTGATAGGACCAGTTCCATTTGATTGAGCTGACCCATCGCAAAGCCATAGGTTGGGAACGGAGCGTCATAGCAAAAAGATATCGATCTTGTGGGTCATAGAGATAGGTCTGATAATCGCCAGGCAAGAACTCTTTGGTAACGTATTTGTCAAACCGGGGCACTCTGTCCTGTTGAACGGTGAGGGCATCCAGTTCCAGGGTGGTGGTCGAATTGACAAGCCAGCCCAATTTGGCATTGGCGTTCCATTCCCAATACCCCGTGGGGTGCTGTCGACCAATTTTGCCCCCAGCGGTTAAGTCGCCGAACTTTTTCGCACCAAGTCCAGCCGCCAGAATCAATTTATCCTGGCGCGTTTGCCACGCAGCGTGTACTATCCGGGCTTGATCCGCTGTGGCGTAGCGACTGGAAATCACCAGATGGAAAGGCGATGGAGGAATTGTATCGAACGAAAGCTCGGAAATCATGTTCACTACGCCACCGATCGCATCAGAGCCATACATGACCGAGCCTGGTCCTTTGGTAACCTCAATCCGATCCAAAGATTCGATATTTATGGTGTTCATATATTGATTTGCGCCGAAGCGAAAGGTCGGCTTGTTCAACCGAATGCCATTATAGAGCAACAACACATCTTTGCCGATCATGCCGCGGATGATGGGAGCGCCATGCCCAGCGGTGGTCTTCTGGACGAGGATCCCTGAGATTTCCCGCAGCGCATCAGCCGTATTGGGCGAGGTGCGCATGGCAATTCGATCCCGGGTGGCAATGGCCACATTCATCTGACTGCGAAATACCGTCTCCACATGCCGGCTCGCCGTGAAAGTCACTTCTTCCAGCTTTATGATTTTCGGCATGAGCAAAATATTAAGCTTTTTGGTCTCACCCGACTTCAGATGGAGCGGAATCGCTTTCGTCTGATAGCCAATATGGCTGATTACGAGCTCTGTTTGTCCAATCAATGCAGCTTCAATGACGAATCTGCCGTTCTGATCCGAGCTGGCACCGATCGACGTCGCCCGAAAATAGATGTTGGCACTGGCTATCGGAGCGTGTGACGTCTCGTCGATGACCGTGCCAGTCACCCGAGCGGAATTGGCCGAACCAGCCTCTGCAAGCAGTGGGCTGAACCAAGCACCACTCACCCAGAAAACCAGCAAGAGATAAATCGCCCGATTGACCGTGAGTTTTTTGTAGCCGAGAAACATCGTTTTGCCTCTTCTTTCTTTTGATATTTTCTATTTCTTTGCCATCTGTGGTTCCATGGTCCAACCATTCGCGGAGCATATATCGGATGCGCCATTTGGATCGAATGATATCGTTGCCAGATGTCGAAAACACGATCTCTTATCGTTCCGATGAACAACCGCCGGATGGAAATCGTGTTTGAACAAATACTGCAGGGCATCTTATCTGAAGATCTTTTTTCATCATACGGTCAATGTCGAACCCGCTGGATCCGTCGATTCAGCTCTTCCAACAAGGTGCTATCATTTCGGGCAGCCTCCAATCGTTTGAGCTTAACAATTGAGGAATCGCGTCTAAAGAGATAATAATGTGCATCAATAAACGACCGCATTAACTCCTTGTCCACCAGGGAACGATATTCATAAACGCGATTGCGTCGATTCTGCGGGCTCATCTCTATGAGCACGCCAAATGCATTAAACTCATTCCTTGGCGAGACGATTTTGCGGCTCACCAACCCTTTCCGCGTCATTCCTTCCAAGAGCTGATTTAGATCCATCATGGTAATGTTCAAAACCGTATCCAAACAGGAATAGATTGTTGTGTCCTGGACATTCTCCTTTGTCCAAAGAATCTCCAGCACAGCCATTTCCTCCCGAGTGGGCAAAAAATAGTTGCGAAACGGAAGTGGCTTCGGCTGAGGTTCCTGCGGATCGATGGGGGTTATTGGGATCAGCATCGCACTCGGTCCCAGCTGCCAGGGAGAACTGTAACGATCCGGTGGCTTATGAAATGCATCATAATTGATCGACTCCTCGGGTCGAGCAGAGCGATACTGGCTTCCAACATCAAAATATAGGCGTTGCTTATCTTCGGAAATTCGCGGAAGCAGAGGCAAAGCTTTCAATGGTGGTTTTGGTTTCTTTCGCAAGACAACGGAGGCCTGGCTTGTATCGACGCTCAAGGTGTCGCGCTGAAAATTGTGGGAATGTATCGGTTGAGCGTGAGCCAGACAAATGAGTAGGAATTGAACGAGAAGTATCGAAATCAATTTTGTCATCGCGAACCCATCCGCATCTCAATTGCCAGTTTCAAGATGTATCATTTCCGGGATTTGTCAAAATTTTTTATGCACGATGCACTTGCCACCAATTTTTCCATGCGTTCTGGGAAGCTGGGCGTTTTGGATTTCGAGCGCCAAAATTCATTCAATCATGGCTGCACCAGTTTCACTTCAACACTTTTTTTCAGCAACAAGTTCTATGCTTTTTCTCCAAACAGATCGATGCACCTTTTGGCCCAAATTTTCATCTAAATTTTAAACCAAAATGATGATTGTTAGTTCAACGGATGAATAAAAAATCTGAAAGGACCATGTATGGAAATGGAGATTGTGTTCCCCGGTGGTAAAAAAGTCGATGCAGTATTCAATGGCTTTCGCATCAAAACGGATCAGCCCAGGATGAGCGGAGGCGAAGGCTCTGCGCCAGCGCCGTTCGATCTTTTTCTGGCCTCCATTGGTACCTGCGCTGGGATCTATGTTTTAGGCTTCTGTCAACAGCGTGGCCTGCCGACCGATGGCTTGAAAATCGTTCAGCGTATGGAATACGATCCAATCAAGCGCGGGATCGGCGCCATCACGCTCGAAATCCAACTCCCGGATAATTTCCCGGAGCAATATAAAGACGCCGTCATTCGTTCAGCAGAACTGTGCGCCGTCAAGAAGCATATTCAAGATCCTCCGGCGTTTCACATTTATACCACAGTCGCAGATCAGGCATAATTGAACAAGGGAATTTCATCGGGCGAATTGGATCAAAAAGGGACGGACCAATCTGAGAATTGGGTTGCTGAGGATGGGCGAACAGGGATTCTGTTTGTCATCCATCCTCGGACCCTTTTTTGACCAAAAAATCGAAAATGACTTTTATCACCATTATCATTCCCTGATAATTCGAACCCCAATCGGCCAATGTCAGCGTTCCTTAGATGATTGGATCGGTCAAAATAAATTTGGTAGTTGAATTCGCGACAAATTGATGACGACCACGGTCACGATAGAGGCGTTCCAGGTGAGCAAAACATTTGTAATTGAAGAAATGCATATTTTGATGAAATGAAATTTAGGAGGCGATTTTGAAATTACAGGCGGTCCTGTTTGATCTGGATAACACCCTCATTTTATTTGAAGAGCTGGTATTTTTTAAACATTATAGCCAGAAACTTTATTCTGTTTTTGCCGATGTAATGACCCCTCAGGAATTTTCCGAACGTTTGATCCGATCCACTCAGATGATGGTCAACAATGATGGGCAAATGACCAATGCGGAGTATTTCATTCATGATTTTGCCCGTGGCACTGGTGTCGACGAGCGACAATTATGGCAACGATTTGCGGATTTTTATGATCGGCAGTTCGAGCAATTCCAATCGTTGATGCAGCCACACGCCGATGCCAGACAAGTCATGCAATTCATCCAAGCTAAGGGCTTAAAAACCGTCATTGCTTCCAATCCCATGTTTCCAACCAATGTTCAACTCATGCGTTTGCGCTGGGCCGGATTGGGGGATCTTTCCTTCGATCTAATCACCAGCGCTGACAACACAACCTACGTAAAACCTCGCCTCGAGTATTACCAACAGATTTGCGACAAAATTCAGGTACCACCAGCAGGGTGCCTGATGGTCGGCAACGATCCATTCAACGATATGATCGCATCGAAGATCGGCATGAAGACCTATTTGACAACCGATACGAACCACCTATCCATCGAATTGAGCCGCGAACTCGCAAAAGCTGCCAACTTGGAAATGCCCAAGCCGGATTTCAGTGGATCGCTGGGACAGGTTATGATGGTGATCGATCAATTGACCGACAACGAATAGTCTTTCGAATCGTGCTTTCTTGATAGGAACTTCGATTGCAGAAAAATATAAGCCGCCATCAGCCTAAAAGAGGTGCGATATAGATTCAACACTGCGAGGCAAGGATGGAATGGAATTGATCTCCAGAACAGCGCTGACTGATTCTCGCATGGCTAAAACGCCAAATTTTTATTTCAGTGACATTCTTCGCCGGACTGATCGATAAAACACTAGGCCAAAAGGACTTTTTTGCATCGAAAATGAATATGTTTGTTGCAGCGAGTAAGTAGCTACTTCAGCTCGAATACCAGCACCCGATCGTTGTCCAGCACAAATATTCGTTGCTGAAATGCCGCCACATCGACGGGCTGCTGGAACGTGCCGATCTGGGCTGAGATTTGCGACCAGGCAAGAACCAATTCCCCGTTGCTTTGGAACACAGCGACCCGTTTATTGCCCGTATCAGCGACCAACAATCGCTTCGAGGCATCGCAAAAAATGCCCTGGGGTTCTTTCAAAAAATTGGTGCCGATCTCCGTCAAATAATTGCCGAAATAATCGAAGACCAGGATCTTATTGGCGCGACCATCCGAGACATAAATGCGATCGTCTCGGCTAATTGCAAGTTGGACTGGCTGCACCAGCCGGCCTTGACCCTCAGCTAGGCCCCCAAAGCTGATCTCTGGCAGACCAAATGAATTGAGCTTGAGCAAACGGATATTTTCTCCGTCAATAATAAACAACTCGCCATGGATCGAGCTGGCGATGCTCTTGGGATAGCCAAACTGCACAGAGCTCTCCCAGTTCTGGTTCGAATACAACGAGGAAATGTAGTTCAAATCTTTATCATACCGCTCGATGCGATGATTATGATAATCGGCCACAAAAATATCCAGCACGGTGCTGGCATGAATATCGAATGGCAAATAGAACTGCTCTTTTCCCCAGCCAAAACCGCCGACGACTTTGAGCAGCCGACCATCCCGGTCAAACTTCATGATCCGATGGTTGCCGGTGTCCGCGATATATATCGCACCCGTTAAATCGATCGATAGCGCTCTGGCCTGCTTCAATTGGACGCTGGAGCTACTATCGCCAACCATCGTATAGAGGTAAATTGCCTGCGGAGATGATGCCTTTTGGGCAAAGACAGCCCAATTGGATATCATCATTGCCATGATCAGACCGAATATTCTGCTCCCATTCATCGCACCAGCTCCCAAAAAATTCCAAGTCCTATTCTTATACCAAGCCAGCTGATTGAAACATGATGTAATTCAGCACAAAATACATTTTTCTGCCCAAATATGCAATAAATAATTTTGATGTAATAACTGGAAAATCCAGATGAAAACGAAACATTCGCTCTGTCCGCTGGTTAGATGAACATGAGTGAAATCGAGTCCCATTTCATCGAAAAAAATGCATTTTTTGAACGATACAGGACGGTTGCGGCGCAGGCATCGGATGATCGTTTTGCCAATCCCATGGGCTTACCATTCATGTGGCTGCGTTTTCAACCATGAACGCGGTGCAAATTTTCTCTAATTTGGAGGACCAAAATCATGCGGAGCCATGACGTTGATTATGAGATTTTCGGCGACGATATGCAAGTGGTAGAGATCGAGCTGGATCCTGAAGAGACGGTGATCGCCGAGGCTGGGGTAATGAACTGGATGGAAGACGGTATTGAATTCGAAGCGCGATTAGGAGATGGCTCAAAAATGGATCAGGGGCTGTTGGACAAGATATTTGGCGCTGCGATGCGCACGATCAGTGGCGAATCGCTGTTTATGACTCACTTCACCAACATCAGCCATGTCAAACGCCGAGTGGCTTTTGGTGCTCCGTATCCGGGGGAGATCATTCCTGTTGATCTTTCGCAGCATCACAACGAACTGCTGTGTCAGAAACATTCCTTCCTCTGTGCGGCGAAGGGAACCCAAATCAGTGTTGCGCTGGTGAAGCGGTTCGGCACGGGGTTATTTGGCGGAGAGGGATTTATTTTGCAGCGGCTCCGCGGCGATGGCTTGGCGTTTATCCATGCTTGCGGCACGGTGATAAAAAAGGAGCTATATAACGAGGTGTTGCGCGTCGATACGGGCTGCATCGTCGCGTTCACCGCCGGCATCGATTATGACATTCAGCGCGCGGGCAGCCTGAAGTCCATGTTCTTCGCTGGAGAGGGGATGTTCCTGGCAACGCTTAGCGGCATTGGCACGGTGTTCCTCCAAAGTCTGCCGTTTTCGCGCATGGCTGATCGCATCATTCGTTCAGCCCCATCCATGAGAGGAAAGCAACGCGAGGAGGGATCGCTATTAGGCCGCTTTGGCGACATGGCGGACGGGGACAATCGGTAAGTTTTCAGGCAATCGCGTTCTGCGCTAATGAGGAATTCTACCTGTCCATCCCACAGGAAGCGGTTTTGCGGGACATCAGGCAATCGTCAGATGCGGTTGGTATCTTTGCTGCCAGAGATTTTTTTTATTTATCTGAGGATCCGTATCTTGTGAAGGGCCATCGGCGTCTGCCAAAGAACCACCATCCTTCCTCACTCAATCGATTGGGTTGATGCCAATGGACGAAGCTGGGACCGCCTGCCATTCAATGGCGATTCGATGAAGGAATATTGCCTGTCACTTTGTTGTCATCGAAAGCGCCCATCCAAGAACCTGATTCGACAAGATTCTTTGATCTTCGAAATGAAAGCTGGTAGAAATAATCTTCTGCCCGTCTTTCCTTCTGAGCACAAATTTGGTGTAGCATTGCCAGTCTCTCGGAGAAATTGGTTGACAGGGTGACCTGCTCATAGCTATCGGAACTTGTTGGGCTTGTCACAGAGTATAATGGGACGTAAAAAATTATCTGTAAATCCGTGGACTTATGATCTCCAAACGACTTCATTTCACAGGTAGTTTAGGCTATAAGCTGAGCGCATTGTTAGACCTCCCAGATCGAGGGGCTCCTATCGCTTATGCGATCTTTGCCCATTGTTTCACCTGCAATAAAAATTATAAGATTTTCAATCATGTCAACCAGACGTTGACCGAAAACCTGATCGCAGTGCTTCGTTTTGATTTCACGGGATTGGGAGCAAGTCAGGGCAGCTTTGCCGATACCAATTTGTCGTCCAATGTGGGCGATATTTTGGCGGCAGCGGAATTTTTGGATGTCAATTATGAGGCGCCCCAATTGCTGATCGGCCATTCTTTCGGCGGCGCGGCAACGATCCATGCAGCCCCCAAAATATCGTCCTGCGCTGCGGTTGTCACCATCGCCACCCCAGCGGATGTTTCCTCCATTCGTGCCTTGCTGTTAAGCAAAAAAGCCGAACTGGAACGAAATGGAGAAGCCATGTTTTCTATCTCTGGCCGCGATTACCGCATCAAGCGACAGTTTCTCACCGATCTGGAGCAAATCGATCTTGCCAGAGCAATTCGAATGTTGAACAAGCCCATACTAATCTGTCACTCGCCGCAGGATGAACTGGTCGATATCCAAGAGGCTTATCGGCTATTGCAATGGGCCAACCACCCAAAAAGTTTGCTCTCGCTCAATGGTGCCGATCATCTGGTCTCGAACGAACAAGATGGCCACTATCTTGGCGCTGTCATCGCAGCCTGGGCGAGCAAATATCTTAAGTCTCATTGACCCATTTTATAGAAAGGATGCAATATGAACCACTCTCGCTCTATCGTTCTATGGTCCTTCCTGGTGGGGGGACTGTTGTTGGTCTCGATTTCTCTATTTCGTTGTGCCACACTGCAGCAAATTGCCGCTATTCAACAGCCCACCGTGGACGTCCAGAATGTGCGGTTAACCGGCATGAGCTTCGAGGCACTCAATCTGGCGTTCGATCTCAAGATCACCAATCCGAACCCCATCTCTGCTACGTTAGCTGGATTCGATTATGATTTTCAGATTGGCGACGCTTCGTTCCTGAAAGGCAATCAGGAAAAGCAGCTCACACTTCAGGCCCGAGGCGAAAGCATGTTGGAGATCCCGCTGACGATCAATTTTAAAGATCTCTACAATACTTTCCAGACCCTAAAAAATCAGGATAGTTCAACATACAAATTGATCTGCGGGCTCTCGTTCAACCTGCCGTTATTGGGGCCCACTCGCATCCCGGTCAGCAAATCGGGCAGCCTGCCCAATCTGAAATTGCCAGACATCTCGATCAGCACTTTGAAGCTGAACAAAATATCGCTCACTTCAGCCGATCTGGAGTTGAAATTGAACCTGAAAAACGCTAACACGTTCAGCCTGCTGCTCAATCAATTAAATTACGATTTTGCGGTCAACGGCAAGACCTGGGTGAAAGGGCTCACCCAAAAACAGATGGAGGTGAAGGAGAAAGGCGTGAGCACGATCGCTATTCCCATTTCGCTCAATTTCTTGGAGATGGGTGCAGCCATTTACCAAATGATCACTGGGAACCAGAAGCTGAATTATCATTTGACCGGCAATGTCGATCTGAAATCATCACTGCCGCTGTTGGGTCAGGTCAATCTGCCGCTGGATCGTGCAGGAGAGATCAGCATTTCACGATAGCGCTCTCGGGATGTATTTCTGGGTCAATCGATCCAAAAATCTGCCCTATGGACTCACTCGTATCCATCAAAAAGTTGCTTATTGGTGTTGGCAATTAAATAGAAGCACGGATTCCATCCGATGAGCCGAATGGAATCCGTGCGGGATCAGGTTCGTGTCAGATAGGCGACGAGCACGCCAATTACCAGGGTGACGCAGCAGCCGAGGAACACATACCATGGCCAGAAGAAATGCAGCGGCTGAGCAAAGCGGATGAGCGAGACAAAACCGATGAACAGCATGGCCAAAATGATCTGTTCGCGCCGGTCGTTCAATTTCATGAAGATCCAGATAAATGCCATGACCAGAACGCCGATGATGGCATATTTGGGGACGCCGGTAAAATTTCTGGCTGAGATAATGATCCATGACATAAAAAAGATGGCACTCCATTGGGCGATCAGCGCCGCGTTCTCCCGTACCTGTTTGAAAAACACTCCCAAAAGAAACGTCCCCAGCAAACCACCATAGGTGAACGAAGCGATTTCCAACCCAAGCTCGACCACGGGATTGGTTTTATTCTTAAACAGCATCGCTCCACCAATAAAAATAAATCCCCATACGGCCGTCATCAACCGAGAGATAAATAGGTCTTTTCTTGGGGCGTTCCCTTTGCCAAAGCGCGTTTTATAGATGTCGAGCACAGAAGACGAGGCCAAGGAATTCATCGAACCGCTGAGGGTGGACATGGCCGCGGCAAAAATCCCGGCGATAATCAGGCCAGAAATCCCCGGCGGCAAAGCCTCCACAATAAATTTGGGGAAGATCTCGTCAGAGCTGGTGACAAAGCCGGTGCCTTCGCCCACCGGCTGACCATGATAAAAGGCATAGAGCATTAGGCCAAGGGTCAGAAACAAGGCGAACTGAAGCATGATCAGCACACCGCTGGTGACGAGCGCTTTCTGGCTTTGCTTCAAATTATTGCAGGTCAATAATCGTTGCACAATGAGCTGATCCGTGCCATGAGAGGCCATAGAGAGAAACATGCCCCCTACCAGGCTGGTGATGAAATTGTATCCGGTCTCAAAGAACTCCCGCCAGTTATTGCCCCACTCGAAATTGAACACTTGAAATTTGTTCTCTGGTTGCGCTGCAGCGATTACATCCTGCCAGCCATGGGGCAAATGGTGTAACAGAAAGATACCAGCCACGATCGCCCCGCCAAGATAGATAATCATTTGAATGACATCGATCCATACCACCGCGCGAATGCCTCCTAGATACGTGTAAATCACCGTCAGCAATCCGATGACAGCAATCGACACCGGATAATTCCAGCCCGTGATCACGGACAGCGGAATTGCCGTGGCAAACAGTCGAACGCCATCAGCCAAAAGTCGTGTGATCTGAAAAATGACGGAAGATAAGTTTCTCATCCGCAATCCAAATCGAATGCCCAAAAATTCATAGGCAGTGGCGAGCTCACCTTTATAATAAGCTGGCAAAAAAATAAAGCTAACGATAATTCGGCCCAGCAGATACCCGAACGTGAGCTGAAGAAAATTCAGATTGCTCACATACGCAATGCCCGGGATGCTGATAAAGGTCAGCGTGCTGGTCTCCGTGGCGACCACTGAAAAACATACTGCCCACCAGGGCAGATTCCGACTCCCCAGAAAATAATCTCGCGTGTCCTTTTGATATTTGCCGAACCACGATCCGAGGATCGTCACACCGATGAGATAGAAAATCAGAATACCATAATCCAGCAGGGTAAAACCCATGTCCACTCCTCAATAATTTGATTTGAAAATAAGGCGAGATATGAACGCATTGCTGTTGCAAAATACGGAATTCAATTCGCTCGACTCATTCCTGCCATGCAGGAATCTCTTTATTGATACTTAAATCAGATAGAACAGAAGTCGCCTGTCCGCCAGTTACTCGAGGAAGCGACATTTCAGCCTGTTTTAGGAATATTGCAACGAAAAGAGTGCGATCCTCTTCCAGGCTGCGAAAGAATTAAGTCTATAGTTGTTATTTCGAACCGATATAGTGGATGAAATCGGCTAATTTTTTTCATCCGGAACGGACGGTGTGAAAATGGCCGATTTTTCCGCCACTCTGAACGAAGCAAAAAGGAATGAGGATTCCCTATCGCACAACGACATGGTCTGTCTACCAGACCCCCCATTTCGTTCGGAACAGCTCTTTTATGAATCAATTTGACCTTTTCATATCATCTGTCCGATGAAAGTAGAGCTGTGGGGCCCAGCCAACGAACCGGGATCCTTTTGCCGGGCCCTTCAAAACTATCTGGCCCCCGGGTTAGAGATGAACGGAAAGTGAGAAAATTACAAATTGTCCTTTTGTGAATCGAACAAAGCACAGATCAATCATCCCACATCACCGGACTTCATTGCAACTCCGTAGCCACATGGTCAATCTGGCACTGATCAATGGAAAAATGATATGATCTCTCGGTCTGCCAGTATCTGGACAAATAAAAAATTAAGCCGGCTGATAGTATCTGTCGGTTGGAGAAGGCCAGGATCTACCAGCGCTGAGAACCTCCTCTCGCTGGAGGCAATGCCTGGCTCCCCGATTTTGAACCTAATAAGATAGAAATAAATCCTCAAAAAGCAAGAGGAATTTGCAGCAAGGGGCCAGGCAAACGGCGCCATCGATTAAAAATTTTGTGAAACACGCAAAAAAGGTATTGACAAAATCTGCGAAAAGCATTATATTTCACTCCCAAAATTAAAGCCAACTGACGTGATCAATTGACCGACATTTCCCCCCTCGACGATTTGCCAGCCTGCGAGAGTGATCAGCAAGCTTAAGCTGAAGCGATCGCTGTTGATAGAGTTGAAAATATGGAAACATAAGAATATAGATCAAAAGCGTGAATGAATTTTGAAATGGAGTGAGCAACTATGGCAACAATTGACAAGAAAAAAGGGATCATTGCGATCCTGACGGGTGGCGGCGATGTGCCGGGCCTGAATCCTGCGATTCGGGCGATTACCATTCGAGCAATTCGCGAAGGTTTTCAAGTGATCGGCATTCGCCGCGGCTGGGCTGGGATGATCGATATTATTCCAGATAAAGATGCGGACAACAGCGAAAATTTTCTGGTGCTGACGGAAGAGATGGTGAATAAAGTTGGACGGACCGGGGGTACTTTTCTGCACACTTCTCGAACCCGTCCCAGCCATGTCCCGGCGGAAAGGGTTCCAGAACACCTCAAAGATAAATATAAAGACAAGACCAATGATCTAACTCCAGAGGTACTGAAAAACCTGGATTTTCTTGGAGTCGACTATCTAATTCCCATTGGCGGCGATGATACCTTGAGCTATGGGGTGCGCTTGCATAACGAAGGGGTAAAAGTGATCGCCATCCCCAAAACCATGGATAACGACGTGCCTGGCACCGATTATTGCATCGGATTTAGCACGTGTGTCACGCGAACCATCGAGATGACACATCGGTTGCGGACCTCGGCTGGCTCGCACGAACGCATTCTGGTCATCGAAGTGTTCGGTCGATACGCTGGTTTCACAGCGCTGTTGCCCACCATGGCTGGTGCCGCCAATCGCTGCGTGATTCCAGAATATCGGTTCAATATAGAGCGATTAACCGAGCTGCTGGTAGCGGATCGCTTCACCAACCCCAGCCATTATTCCGTGGTGCTGGTTTCCGAAGGCGCAAAGTTCGAAGGTCTGGAGGAAATGGTGTTCCAGAGTCATGAAACAGATGCCTATGGGCACAAAAAATTAGGCGGGATTGGCGATATCATTTCAGAAAAGATCAAAGAACTGTCGCCGAAATTTAATCGCGGCAAGCGCATCAACGTCATTAATCAGCGGCTGGGGTACCTGGTCCGCTGTGGTGATCCGGATGCGTTAGATTCCATCGTTCCCATGGCCTATGGCAACCTGGCCTTGGATCTGATCCTGGATGGCGCCCATGGGCGAGTCACCATTTTGAACAACGGCCGCTATGATAACGCTCCCATCGAGGTCGTCACCAGCTATAAAAAGGTCGTCGACGTCGAGAAATACTACAATACCGATCGGTTGCGACCGCACTATAAACGGTTCGAGTCTAAACCGCTGTTCATTATGGCCAGCGATTAAGCTCGGCCTAAAATGGAGCTGAATATAGCAATCCCGATGTTGAAAATTCAGCATCGGGATTTTTTTTAAATATGTTCTCAAAAAAAGACCATTCGGAATGATACCACCTCTTTTTCTGTGCCAGAACTCTTTGGTAGTGAAATCAAATTTTTCTGCTGATAAATAGGAATCCTCCTGCCAAGAAAGTACCCAGAAAAAATCTCCGATGGATTTCACATCTGAGGGCGAAAAATCATATTTTTGACATGAGTGTTTTGCTAAGTAATTTGCTGTTTCGGCTAAGCGATCAGCGTCATCCTTCCCGCAGCATTGGAATCTCATAAAATGGCTCTTAAATATGAAATCACATGAGAGCTATTTCTGAAAAGGTTCAATTCAGACGGGAAAACGCTTCGTGGAACGATTCTTTATTAGACAATTCTGTTTGCCGCAAACTGGAGTTTCGTTCATCTAAGCGAGTCGTATTAATCTCTTGACATTTATCCGTCAATTTCGTATTTTTCACCTTCTTTTTTGAGAATAGATGACCAAGGAATTTGAGGGAATCATGCTGAAGCCGATGGAAGCGATGACGCCGGACGATTATTCCGCCCTGGGATTGAAAGCCGGTTTGGAGATCCATCAGCAATTGACCACGGAGAAGAAGCTCTTCTGTCGCTGCCCGGCTGGGCGATATAGCGAAAGATATGATGCTGAAATCTTGCGGCACATGCGGCCGACGTTGTCCGAACTGGGCGAATACGACGGTACAGCCTTGATGGAGTTCAAAACAAAAAAGGAAATCGTTTATCAGCTCAATAAGGACACGGTGTGCACGTACGAGATGGATGATGCCCCGCCATTTGAGCTGAATCAGCAGGCGCTGGATATTGCGCTGGAGATCACGCTGCTGTTGCACTGCAATGTCGTCAGCGAGCTGCACATCGCACGCAAGCAATATTTGGATGGTAGCATCCCCACTGGCTTTCAGCGCACCACCATTCTGGGGATCGATGGATGGATCCCCTATAAAGGTCGCAAGATCGGGATCATCCAATTGGGGTTGGAAGAGGACGCCTGTCGGGAAGTGAGCGACATCGGCCATGTGCGCACTTATAAGACCGATCGGCTCAGTATGCCGTTGATCGAGGTGGTCACTTATCCGCACATGAAGACGCCGCAGGAGGTGGCTGAGGTTGCCCATGTGATTCGGCAATTGACCCGGAGCACGGGGAAAGTGAACCGCGGCATCGGCGCCACGCGGCAAGACGTCAATGTAAGCATCGAAGGGGGCACCCGGGTGGAGATCAAGGGCGTGCCGCGAATTCCGCTTATCCCACAACTGGTCCATAATGAAGCTGGCCGGCAAAAAGCACTATTGGAGATCCGCGAGCTGCTCCGGGCGCGCGGCCTGAGTCCCGAAAATTTCAAACCCGAATCTTTCGATGTGACGGATATTTTGAAAGCCACGAGTTATCTGCCCATTAAGCGTTTTGGCAACGGTCCGATAAAAATCAAATGCGTCCGGCTACCGATGTTTTTGGGCATTTTGCGTTATCCCACCCAGCCAGGCACCAATTTCGCCAAAGAAATTTCCGATCGCGTGCGGGTAATTGCCTGTCTGGACAAAATTCCCAACATCATCCACTCAGATAGCGATGATGAGACCATTGGCAGCGCGAATTGGATGAAAATTAAAAAGCAATGCCATTGCGAGCCCACGGACGCGCTGGTTGTGGTTTGGGGAGAGCCGCGGGATGTCGACACCGCCGTGCAGGAGATCGCCATTCGAGCCCGTGAGGCCATCATCGGCGTGCCCAATGAAACGCGACAAGCATTGCCCGATGGAACAACCGGCTTCGAGCGCATCCTGCCCGGGCCGGATCGCATGTACCCAGATACCGACCTGCCTCCGATCGCCCTTTCGAATGAGCGCATCGCCCGCATTCAGGCAAATTTGCCGCCCGCCCCTTGGGAACGACAGCAACGCTACGCCGCGTCTGGCTTGCCCGATTTTATGATCGATCAATTGCTGCTTTCCGGAAGGGCAGATCTATTCGATCAATTGACCGAGCGATTCCAGACGCCCCCCATGTTCACGGCTGTTTGCCTCACTCAACTTTTAAAACATCTCAAAAGAAAGGGGCTACCGATCGCTCGGCTAACAGATCACCACATCATGATACTATTTGAGGCGCTTCAAAAACAACAAATCGTGCCAGAAGCTATCCCAATAATTCTCGAACAATGGCTGAGCCATCCTTCCAGCTCGATCGAATCGTTGCTGGCGCAGTATCAAATCGTAAACCACAACGAAGTCCGCCAAATCGTCCACAAGGTGATTGAACAATTTGGTGGCGAGCCGATGGCTGATCCCACCAAACGATTTTCATATCTGATGGGCAAGGCCATGATCCAACTCCGCGGCCGTGTGCCAGGCAAAGCGGTTGCAGCATTTTTGAGAGATCAACTCTCTGGGCAGAAATGAACAATCATAGCGTTCAACAGCAAAAGCGTTTATTGCTTGGGTCAATTCGCTCAATCATTTTCAAAGGTGACAATTGGCAATTTATTCCGTGAACAATGAATGATACCAATTTTTTGCCCAGTTTTTCAATGGGGTAGTCAATGTTTGGTCCAAAATTTCAAAAATAAGTTAAAATGCCTTGCCGTTCCCCAACTGGCGGACAGGCATCTTCTTTTTTATTTGATTTGAGCATCGATAAAAAAATTCCTGCACCCGCAGGAATGACACGGCTCAATTGAATTCTGTATTTTGCAATAAAAACGAGTTACTGTTTCAAGAACTGACAAACATGAAATTCATCGCTGATCTACATATTCATTCCCATTATTCCCGGGCAACGAGTCGGGATCTGGATCTTGAGCCACTTTATGAGTGGGCACAGCGCAAGGGCATCCACATCGTGGCGACTGGGGACATCACGCATCCCGGATGGCTGGAGGAGATCAAGGCCAAACTTGAGCCAGCAGAACCGGGATTATTTCGGTTAAAGGATGATCTGGCGCGTCCCATTGATCAACGTGTGCCCGGCGCCTGCCGGTCTGAGGTCCGCTTTATCCTCTCGGGCGAAATCAGCAATATCTATAAAAAGGGCGATCAGGTCCGCAAGGTGCACAATGTGGTCTATTTTCCCAGCATCGAGGTGGCCGAACGGTTTCAGGCACGACTGGAACGGATCGGCAATATTCGCTCCGATGGTCGTCCAATCTTGGGGCTGGATGCGCGAGATCTTTTGGACCTGGTGCTGGAATCCGACCCACTCTCGTTCCTCATCCCGGCGCATATCTGGACGCCATGGTTTTCGGTATTAGGTTCCAAATCCGGCTTCGACTCGATCGAGGAATGTTTCGAGGATCTGACGCCGCAGATCTTTGCGTTGGAAACTGGGCTTTCCTCGGATCCACCAATGAACTGGATGCTCTCGAAACTGGATCGTTTTTCGCTGGTCTCCAACTCGGACGCCCATTCGCCCACTAAATTGGGCCGTGAGGCCAATCTATTCGATGCCGAGTTCTCCTATCTTGGCATTGTCAACGCCCTAAGAAGCCAAGGATCGGATCGGTTGCTGGGGACGATCGAATTTTTCCCGGAAGAAGGGAAATATCATCTGGATGGCCATCGCAAATGCAATCAACGAATGACGCCAGCGGAAACCATCGCCAATAAGGGCATTTGTCCGGTCTGCGGGAAAAAAGTCACCGTGGGGGTGCTATATCGAGTGGAACAACTTGCCGATCGCCCTGTCGGCAGCCGTCCCCCCAACGCACGACCATTCCATAGCCTGATCCCCTTAACCGAAGTGCTGGCGGAGATTCTTTCCGTAGGCGAGGGGAGCAAGGCAGTGGCCAAAAAATTTGAGCATCTGATCGACCACCTTGGTTCTGAGCTAACGATTTTAATGGATCTGCCGGTGGCCGAGATCGAGCGGTGGGGTGGCCCGATGCTGGCCGAGGCCATTCGTCGCATGCGCGCCAAACACGTGCACATCGCAGCCGGCTATGATGGCGAATTTGGAACAGTGCGATTGTTTTCCGATGAAGAACTGCGCCGCTTCCAGAGCCAATATTTGTTTGTGCCTGAAGAGATTCTGCCAGAGGCATCAATTTCCATGCCATTGCAATCGGCAGCGATGGTCCACGATCAGCAAGCCCCTTTCTCCTCAGTATCGACCGCTCCGCCCCAGTCCGAACCAGTAGCTCCTGAGACCGACGAAGATGAAAGCGGCCTCAATGCCCAACAGCGCGCGGCGGTGGCCTGCTGCGATCGCCACCTATTAATTGTTGCCGGACCAGGAACTGGCAAAACTCGGACGTTGACCCATCGCATCGCCCATCTTGTCCAAGATTTAGGGGTTCCGCCTCAGCAGATCCTGGCGATCACGTTCACCAATCGCGCAGCTGAAGAAATGCGACAACGCCTGAATCTACTGTTGCGGCCAGAAATCACTCTTCAGCTTACCATTAAAACCTTCCACGCCTTCGGCGCTACCGTTCTAAGAGAGCAGGCAGCACGGCTCGGCTATCAAAGCAATTTCTCAATTTATGGTGAAACCGACCGACGGCAGGTCCTCAAGCGCCTCGCCGCCTCATTGTCATCCAAAGAGTTGGACAGCTATTCAGAGCGCATCTCCGCCATTAAAAATCAATTATATCCCGTCCTGGCGGAGTCGCATACCACCACAGCTCCATTTGATGAACAATTTCTTCTCTTGTTCAAAAAATATCAACAGACCTTGAAAGACCATCAGGCCTTTGATTTGGATGATCTGATCGCTCAACCGGTCCTGCTGTTTCAAAAGGACGCCCGGCTATTAAAAAAATATCAGGACCGCTATCGTTGGATTTCCGTCGATGAGTATCAGGATATCAATTTCGCCCAATATCAATTGCTTCGGTTGCTTACCGGTCCTCAGACGAATCTCTGTGCCATTGGCGATCCGGATCAGGCCATTTATGGTTTTCGCGGGGCAGATCGGAAATTTTTTTTCCAATTCGAACAGGACTTTGGCGGCTGTAAGGTCATTCAGCTGGAGAAAAACTACCGCTCATCCGCAACGATTGTTCAGGCGGCGACTCAGGTGATCCGTCGAAATCCAGATCATCAGGCGCTTCATCTCTGGTCGCCGATAATCGATAGGCTCAAGGTCGATATTTTCGAAGTCCCCACAGAGAAATCCGAGGCCGAGACCATTGTTCATCAAATCGAGCGGATGATGGGCGCGACCAGCTTCTTTTCGGTGGACTCTGGCCGAGCAGGGGAGGCCGAATGGGAGACATGTTCGAGCTTTGGCGATATAGCGGTTTTCTATCGAGTCACTGGCCAGCTTCCTGCCCTCGAGGAGGCATTTATTCGATCGGGCATTCCCTATCAAACATTGGGCGAAGTCCCCTTTTATGAGACACCAGAGGTAAAGGAGATCATCTCAATTTTGAAGGCCATCCATAATCCCCACGCGGATCCAGAGCTGCTGCGAACCATTCAAATGCCTCCACGGGCGCTCCCTGAACCGACGCTGAAACTGCTGATCTCCTATCAGCGCAGCAATGAATTTTCGCTTTGGCAGGCGATGCAAAAGAGCCATCAGATCGCCTGGCTCAGCCCAACTCAGAAACAGCCGATCGAGTTGTTAGTCCAGACCATTCAATCCAACCAATTCTTTGCCCAGACGGCCAATCTGCCGGACATCATCCAGCATGTCCTCGAGTCGTTTGGATTGGCGAACTATTTTAAAAACGATCGCAAACGTCAGCATTATTGGAAGCAATTGATAGAACGAGTTGCCGAATATGAAGGAAGCCTGGAAGATTTTCTCGAGCTCATTGCATTGCAGAGAGAGACCGATATTTATGTGCCAGCGGCCGAAAAGGTCACGCTGATGACCCTTCATGCGGCGAAGGGATTGGAGTTTCCTGTGGTGTTCATTGCCGGCTGCGAAGAAGGCTTGCTTCCATATCGGGCCAAGGATCCCTCCAGCGAAAACATTGAGGAGGAACGCCGGCTCTTTTATGTCGGCATGACGCGAGCCAAGCGACGGCTCATCTTACTTCATGCCAAAAGCCGCTTCTTGTTCGGCGAACGAATGACCCGTCGCCCATCCCGGTTTTTGAACGAAATTGATGCCGCATTAAAAACAAAACAACAGGCAGAATTGAAGGAGAAAAAAATGCAAAGGGAGAATCTGGCAGAGCAGGCACAACTGCGGTTATTTTGATGCCAAGGCATGGATTGGCTGACCAAAAGCAGACAGATGAGAATCGGCCGTTTATGCAAATGGGCAGCGGCATCAGTTAATTTGCGACCGCCCCTCGCTGGTCCTGATATCCGATGTCGAACGTATGGCGTCATTCCAAGCGACATGTTCGGTGCTTACAGCAAAGGCCAAAAGATGATTAAACGTTCTCCCACTGTTTCGGTCGCAGTCCGTTTTTGCACGCCAATCTTGGAGCTTCGATTGAATGTGCCTCTCGCCCCATGTCGAATTATTTCGAGAATGGGCGAATATCCAGATTCAAAAGGCAATTCTGATCAGCGGGTTCGGCATTGACCCAAGAGAATCGAGGCATTGATTAAGACACTAACATGCATTCAGATAATCGGGATCGAATTCAGTATCAGCGGAATCGTTCGGAACAAGCAGCGGAGTCGTAGGGACTTTCAAATTTTGGATGTCTCAGGTTCTTGATTCATCATCTTTTTTTCGGTTCAAAAACGACCGTTACCGCACCAAATCGCACATCTCACGGACAGATCCTTGGCGGAGGTGGTGGAGGTGGAGTTGGCGGCAAGGGTGTCGGATCGCCATCACCCAGCACCGGAAGCTGTTCGTGGCATATCGCTATGAAGAAACAAGTCAAAGGTGCAAGATCAGCCATCGTGTCGAGCAGACGAGAACCGATGTCAAAATGCGTTGCTTTGTTCATAGTACCCCCTGAAGCTGATTAGATGTGGTAGGAGTATTGGAATTGTGTGTCATGCGATTGCAATCACTATACCAGAAATGTCATTTTCAATTTTTATGGATAACTGCTTGTTTTTGAGAGGCGATTTTAATAACACCAATTGCGGTTTGGATCGGACTGTTGTGTTTATGACACAAAAATTGGGTAAAACTGTTGCTTTTATGCAACAAAATGAATAACCATGTCAGCGCGGTCCAATTTGATAATTTTCTAAACTATGAAATCAATGGAAAGATCCTTTACTCGCATGAGCTGGCGCGACTATCGCATGCTGAAACGCCAGCTTTACGGCCATGTAGAAAAGCTCGCTTGCGAATTTGGCCCTCGCAATCTGAAACATCTCACAGCTCTCTATAAGGCAAGCGATTACATCATGCAACAAATGTCGCGCTATAATGAAAATTTGTCGACTCAGGATTATCATGTCGCGCAGCAATTGATCCAGAATATCATAGCAGAGCAAACTGGTCGGCAGCGCCCCGAAGAAATTATTATTATTGGAGCGCATTATGATACGGCTCAGGACTCGCCCGGCGCCGATGATAATGCCTCGGGAATTGCAGGTCTTTTGGAGTTGATCCGGTTGTTGCAATTTTACGACAATCAACGGACCTTGCGCTTCGTCGCCTTCAACCTCGAAGAACCACCTTTTTTCGGCACAGAGCAAATGGGAAGCCATCGTTATGCCAGTCATTGTAAGGAAAACGATGAAAATATTGTTGCGATGATTGCCCTGGAGATGCTGGGTTTCTACACTGAAAAGCGCGGCAGCCAAAAATATCCCACGGCAATGACTATCAGTAGACATGACACGCGAGGAAATTTCATCGCGGTGATTGGTAACAATCAATCGAGAGAGTTGGGGAATTTTGCAGCACGGAAACTAAATGAGATAGCCCTTATTAAGACCAAAGCCATGATTCCCCTCACGGCTGTCTATGGAAATGACCTGTCGGATCACTCGTCATTTTGGAGATACAATTACCCAGCGATCATGATCACCGACACAGCCTTCTATCGGAATCCTTTTTATCATCAGGCCAGCGATACGATTGACAAACTCAATTTTCGCTATTTTGCGCGGCTGGTCTATTCTCTGGCCTATTTGATTCAGCAATTAGACGCTGAACAACATTTGATAAAATAAAAAGAGCCACCGGGCGGATTCGAACCGTCGACCGTCTGATTACGAATCAGATGCTCTACCTGCTGAGCTACGGTGGCTAAAAAATCTCTCCTTCTCGAGGATAACCTCATCCGATGACCGTCCGCCAGTCGGCGGATGCTCTATCGGCTGAGCTACGTCCGAAAAGACCATTTCATCTCACGAAACCCGCGGATCAATTTTTTTCGGCGATAATATAATAAACGAAATGCTAAAAGTCAACAAATTTAATTGCTCAAGTTTTCAGATGGTCCAATCAGACAACGAATTTTTTTGCATGATCCGCTCACCCAATTCTCAATGCAAATGACTGCTCCGGTGAATACAGAAATCATCCAGCAAATTGGTAAATTGTTCAAGCAAAGAAGGATAGTTATTATCCAATAGGTATGGTCTTTGACAAGATTACTTCTCTAAATCGTCGCCGAAAGGATTAATAGCGGCACTCAATCCGCGGAACAGGGAGGTGGGCGTTAGAAGTGCTGCATGACAATAAATTCCCGGCCATTGACCTATAATACATTTAGTTTTCTGAATAATTGAATCATGCTGGTAACAGTTATCGCCAGCAGGCCTTCCGCGACGAATGATCGTTCAGAAGGCCTGCTTCACAAAATATCTCGTCAGCATCCATTAACGCTAATTTTTGGATGAGAGTGCCTCTTCTTCTTTCGCCTTTTTATAGATTTGTTTGGCAACAAAATAATAAATGATTAATCCCAAGCCAGCGAATAGGAACATACCACCAATGGTCACCTCTTCGGTATTCCCAGTCGGCGCCATTTGCCCAACGAAAATGGCCAGACCAATACCAAGGAGCACGAATCCCCATTTCAATGAGGCTGGGACTTTGCCTTCAAATCGATCATAGTAAAGGTACTTCATATTTTCGTTGAGCAGGCCCTTCTCAATCGCCAATCGCCGAATTTTATTGTCTGAAAGGATCTTTATGATATATGCAACCATTAAGAAAAAGGTTAATGGAACAAGATTATCAAACATGACTGCCTCCTCATGGGTCGGTTTTATCGAAATGATCAGAAGTGAACCTTATTGGTTCTAGACGATTAGACAAATCACTCCAAAAAATGTTGCATCTCCCGATGAATTTTCTTCTGCTCTTCTTGATGGACCAAAATCTCAGTGACACAAAATAATTCGCTTGATTTTGAGATAAAATGCCAATAAATTTAGGGCAAAAAATAAGGAGACCTGCATGCTGACCTGGACTCAGACCTACACGCCGATATTGAATCATCTTGCGCTTTCTGCTCTGGTAGCCTCGCTGCCAGTGGTTGTTCTATTGGGCATGCTTGCATTTGTTCGCGCCAAAGCGTATCTCGCTGCACTGCTTGGGCTCGTCAGTTCGTTGGTCATCGCATTATTTATCTATCGTATGCCAGCTCCCCTGGCTTTCATGGCGGCGGCGAACGGCGCTGCTTATGGCCTATTTCCCATCGGCTGGATTGTGCTCGGCGCGATCTTCGTCTATGACATCAGCGTCATCACCGGCAAATTTGAAATTGTCAAGCGTTCGATTGCTGGATTGGCCAGCGATCGTCGAATTCAATTGTTGCTCGTAGCGTTCAGCTTTGGTGCTTTTATCGAAGGAGCAGCCGGTTTTGGTACGCCAGTCGCTATCTCTGCCGCCATGCTAATCGGCCTTGGGTTTAAACCGCTACCAGCAGCTGGATTAGCGCTGCTGGGCAATACTGCCCCGGTAGCCTTCGGCGCGCTGGGTACCCCCATCATCGCACTTTCAGCGGTCACCGGGCTGCCGCTGGAAACCCTCAGCGCCGCGGTTGGCCGGCAATTGCCTTTCTTCTCTCTGATCGTCCCCTTCTGGTTGGTCTGGGCCATGGCTGGTTTCACCGCCATGCGCGAAGTCTGGCCAGCCTGCCTGACCACTGGCCTGAGTTTCGCACTCACCCAATTTTTGGTGAGCAATTATCACGGGCCGTGGGTAGTGGACATTGCTGGCGCCATCATTTCTATGGCCGCCATGGGCCTCTTGCTCCGCTTCTGGCAACCGAAATCCATTTGGCGCTTTCCAGATGACCCCAGTTCCGATCCAGAGATGCCTCTCGCCCCAAGTGCCGTGGAACAGAGCAAATCCACAGCGACTCCAGAGATTGCCCGGAGCGACGTCCTGATGGCCTGGTTGCCATGGGTCTTGTTGTCCATCTTTGTTTTTCTCTGGGGGTTGCCGCAGGTGAAATCTTTTTTGAACCGCTTCGTCGGCGTTACCTTTTTCAAGTTCCCGGTGCCGTTGCTCCATCAAGCCATTTTTCGAACGGCACCCATCGTGATGCAGCCCAAGGCCGAGGAGGCGGTGTTCACATTCAATTGGCTATCCGCCACTGGCTCGGTCCTGCTAATCACTGGCATCGTCTCAGGACTGTTGCTGGGACTATCGCCAATTCGACTGCTCCACATATTTTGGGGCACGATGAAGCGCGTGAAACTGTCCCTGCTCACCATCGCTGCGATGCTGGCGTTGAGCTTCACCACCCGATATGCCGGATTGGACGCCACCATGGGACTGGCATTTGCAAGCAGCGGTATGCTATTTCCGTTCTTTTCGCCATTGCTTGGCTGGTTGGGCGTAGCCCTCACAGGCAGCGACACGTCATCCAATGTCCTGTTTGGCAACCTGCAGCAGATCACGGCGCAGCAACTGGGCCTGTCTCCGATATTGGCCGCTTCGGCCAATAGCTCGGGTGGCGTCATGGGCAAAATGATCGATGCCCAGAGTATTGTCGTCGCTGGCGTCGCTACTGGCCAACAAGGGGAAGAAGGAACCATCTTACGCTACGTCTTTTTCCACAGCCTGGTGCTCGCGATTCTGGTAGGTGTTTTGATTTTATTGCAGGCTTACGTTTTTCCTGCGATGATCCCTGCCGGAACCAAATAGCCCATCAAGCGCAGCGACTGTCCGGCCATCGGATCATCATCGGATTCCGATGCATCATTTATTGCATCCAGTGAACGTGGCCCTCCTATTATGAAAGGTCACGTCGAATTTTCGATTTCGATTTACAACGCGATCTCGGGATCCATATCGGCAAAGCAGATCGATCTAAACCTCCTGTTCGTTGACCACGCATGCCTAACGGGATCGGTGATGGTCAACTGGGCGATAAAGAGCAACATTTTTCATCCTAATCTGTCAAATAAAGCGATGGATGACGCCAATGAACTGGTGAAAAAAATTCAAGCTGGCGATACCAACTCTTTCCGGAAGTTGATCGAACGGTATCAACGAGTGGTGAGCCATATTGTCTTCCGATTGATTTATCAGCCGAAAGATCGGGAAGATATTTGTCAAGATGTATTTCTTCAGGTCTATCAAAACCTGGCGAATTTCAAATTCGAATCGAAGCTATCTACATGGATCGGCCAGATCGCTTATCATCGGTGCTTAAATTATCTTGAAAAGAAACGAACGCCGCTCTAGGACGATCTTGCCATGATAGAATCGCCGATCGAAACATTGCCAGAGCTTGGGGGACAACCAGATGAGGCGGCTGTATTAGGCGATCTTTCAGCCCGGGTGCAGCGCGAAATCGATCATTTGCCAATCCAATTTCGAACGATCCTCACCCTCTATCATCTTGAACAAATGAAATATCAAGAGATCGCCGAAGTGATGCAACTCCCAGAAGGAACGGTGAAAAGCTACCTTTTCCGCGCCAGAAAATTGTTGAAACAAAGATTGCTGAATAAATATCGGAGGGAGGAGTTAATTTAGACAAAAAGATCGATGGGAGCGCCGTTGGTCGCCTTTGAGAACTGAATTTTACAGCCAGCAATTCAGATTGTGCTTTTCATGGTATGGTTCATGGACAATCGATTTCATCTTGATCATCGCCAGCAAAATAGCAATTGGAACTGCATCCATGCTGATGAGCTTCGAGGAGAAAAGGGGCGATTTGATGGATGCTCCTATTCCACTGCTGAAGCAAATTTTAATACCTGCTGTTCCCCGAAAAAGCGAAGGCATATCCAGGAGCGTTTCACATTCATTTTCCCGGTTGTTACGCCAAGTACATTCGAGCATGGAATTAGCACCATTTTGAAGGCAAACGATGAGGCTTCTTATTTAAGCCGAAACATCCAATTGGATGACATTGGTTTTGGTCAGAAAAGCTAAGATAGGTAGAAATCGCATTACACCGAGGGAATTTCACTTGGAGGAATAATGGCAAACGAACATTTATCCGATCAACAATTGCAAGAGTATCTGGATGGAGTTCTTGCGCCAGAACTCGTGACCATTATCGAGGGACATCTTCGCCATTGTCATCTGTGCCAGGCGGAATTGCGACAATATCGTACGCTTTTCACAGAACTGAAGGACGAACCCCCGGTCGGATTGGCACCAGAGTTTCCTGACCGAGTCATGAGTGCCATTCGTCGTGAGAATATGAAGGCTTTGCTTGCTCGGTTGTGGACCGTAATATGGCCCCTTGGCTGTGTCGCCGCAGCTTTGGTCGTCATGAGCCGCTACATCAATTTCCAATCGATCGCTTCCGCATTTACCGACAGCCTGAATCCAACTCGCTACTTCGACAGCACTTTTCTGACCAGCTTGACCTTGATCTTGGAACGATTCAATATCAAGCCCAATCTGATTATGTTCGCTGGCCTGACATTGATTGTTGTATTTTTAATTGATCAATTCATCTCAAAATATCGATCCAAAATTTTCTCTCATTTGAAAATCATCCTCGTTTTTTAGGTGGTGGCAGTTGCAAACTTCCAATAATCGCCTGAGCTGGCCAGCCGTCCGCAAACTGCTGGTCAGGCATCTCTATTTTGATTTGTCGTACAAAGCGATTTTCAAAGAGATTCCAGCATTGTCAAAAACCAGATGCTTAATTGAATTCCGCACTTTGCGACAGCGATTGGCCAACAGGGGAGGCGAAGTCGCTTAAAATCCTAAGTGGAAAAAGCGAATACAGTCGAAAAAATCATCGCATTTTAAAATCACGGTGAAGTCACCTTTGCGTTGCGCGCCGGGGTACCAGGCGGCGCGATTGGCCACATCCTTCTTTTTAAAATCGACCTCGATCAGGTAAGGAGGATCGAATTTTAATGGCGTAAACGTATCGAGTCGTTGCAACGCGCGGCTCACTCCCTGTTTGATCAACTGCTGGGATTTTTTGGGATGCAAGTTCACACTCGCTTCACCAAGCCCCCATTTTACCACCACAGTTTCGATCCCTGGGATCAGGGCTTTCGCTTGATCGCAGATGGCCTGGTCTCCAGAGACAAAAATAACTGGCACTTCAAAATAACCAGCAATCAGCGCATTCCAGCCCAGTTCTGGCAATGAGATGCTATTGACGCGCAGGTCAAAAATTGAGCCACTCATCGTATGAGCCAGGGTGCCATCCGGGGTCATGGCTTTGGCATGGTACCCCACACAGCAGACGGCCGCAAAGCTCGAATCCAACCCCTCCATCATGGCAAATGGCCCTTTGGACCATTCCCGAATCAATAACGCGCTCTCATGCAATTTATCCGGGATTAAATTCCTGGCAGAGCTGTGGGCATCACGAACCACAATTTCGGTCGCCCCCTGCTCCAAAGCACCCTCGATGGCTGCGTTCACCTCATTGGTCATAATCTGGCGAAAATATTGATAGTCTGCATGGTTGCCGATGGTCTCATCCCAATGAATGACCCCGGTAATCCCCTCCATGTCCGCTGAAATGTAAATTTTTTTGTCGCTCATCGTACCCGCCCTGTAATCTTCTGTTCGCTGACATGAAAATGTCATCGTTCCCCCAGCAAAAAAACCATTCGTTATGCTGAGATCCTTTTGATCCAATCAAATGTCGCGAGATCCGTCTTTTTTGCCATGGGGCATTGTCAAACACATGTCCCCTAAAGTTACTGATGAATAGCACCATTCCGATAAAAGGACGTGATTTTCTTCACCACCTCTTCGGCGCTATCCGTTATCTCGAACAACGACAGATCTTCTTGAGATATTTTTCCTTGCGCTAAGAGAGTCCCCTTCAACCAATCCACGAAGCCCTGCCAAAAGCTCGATCCAACCAGGATGACTGGAAATTTGCCGATCTTGTGCGTTTGGATCAAAGTTAAAGCTTCGCAAAGCTCGTCGAGCGTGCCGAATCCACCAGGGAGAATAACAAATGCCTTGGCATATTTCACGAACATCACTTTGCGAATGAAAAAATAGCGGAAATCCAATTGGATATTGGCATAGGGGTTTGGCTTTTGTTCAAATGGGATATCAATATTGAGGCCAACAGACACACCACCGGCTTCGGCCGCGCCGCGATTGCCGGCTTCCATAATGCCTGGTCCCCCACCTGTGATCACCCCATAGCCAGCTTCGACCAACAGCCGAGCGATCTTCCGCGCTAATTCATATTCGGCGTCACCAGGCTTGGAACGGGCAGAACCAAACATCGTCACGCAATCTCCCACTTGGGAGAGCTCTTCGAATCCCTCGACAAATTCTGAAATTATCCGAAATACTCGCCAACTATCTTCAATAAATAATCGTTCAATTTGCCCATTGATCGGCTTGTTCTTTTTTCGCTTTAACATAAGAAAACCCTCGGCTTTTCCCTTAGCAATTCCCATAGACATCCGTATTATCCATGGCCCCTTCAACCACATCCATCTCAAATAGGTCCGGTTTTCGACTCATGAATTTCGCCTATTAGAAAAAACCAAATTTACAATGAATCGCTATGAAAAGCAATACATTTTTTGGTTGTTTGTGTGATTTAGGATTTGTATATTCTTTTTGCTTAATTCACTTGTCAGCCCCATTCTGGCTGACTCGCACCTGAACAAAATTCGGTTAACATGGGATCCATCTATAACTTTTGAATGAGAGTGCCATCTCGTGGACGAAAACCAACAAAAAACGATCCGTCTGGATAAATGGCTGAAGATTGCCCGGATCATCAAAACGCGCAATCAAGCGGCAGAGGCCTGTGACGAGGGCCGTGTAAAAGTCAATAATCAAATTGCTAAGCCCGCTAAGCTCATCAAGATCGGAGATACAATTTCGGTGAAAGTCAAGTGGCGAACCAGGACTTTCGATGTGTTGGATATTCAACAAAAGAACGTGAAAGCCGAGCAGGCGCGATTGCTTTACCATGAGCATGAGCTAACGCCCGAAGAAAAAGAGCAAGAGGAGCTTCGCAGCCTATTTTATCAGGCGGCAAAATTTCAGCGGCCCAAGTACAAAGGCCGGCCCACCAAAAAAGAGCGCCGCGAATTGGAGAAATTCCGCAAACGATGGAATAACCTATGACATTAAGGCTGGCTGACTTCGGTGCTGGATCCGCCCCTTTTCCCATTTCGCCAATGATAGGGATTACTTCTCATTCATCATTTTATCAAAAGGCACCAGAACATCGCACAACCTGGCATAGCTCAGATGTTATAATAATTTTACTTGCCTAAATGGCCATTTTTTACTATTATTAAAAACAAGTTTATGGACTATATGGAGGGAGGACCAATAGTCCACCAGAGCTTTTATCTGATGCTGAAAGCTCAGATCAATCGGTGGTTTGAGCTTTTTTTATTTTTTGGGTACCAAATAAACAAGTTTTGCATGACGGTTGCGCGTAAATATGCAATTAACGCCAGGGTATCACGATCATCTATTGTGGAGGTCATCTAAACCTATTTGGTTATCACCCAAGTGGGTGCAGATGATCTTTTGAGTAATTATCAGAACAAGTCTGAGAACCAGATATGATGAATTGGCTGAACATCCTCTGGATGCTTTTTAACCTCGTTGGTATCATTTTTTTGGTCATCGTGGCGAAGCGAATTAATGCCAAAAAATTTAAAGTTGAGGTGCTGGACACCAAAGTCAAAGCCATCCAGAAACGAATATCGAATGAGCAACAGGAACTGGAGGAACTGAAGCGGACCCTGGAGGAGCAAAAAACGGTTCTCAATCAAAAATGGGATCAGATTCAGGAGGCCAGCCGGCTCCTGGATGCACGGGCATTGAAATTGGATGAGGAGCGGCAATGGTTAGCCTCCCAGCAGGAAGAGGTCACATCGAAGAAAATCGAAATCGAGCAGCAGGAGGTCAAACTGGAGCAAACGGTACAGCAGCTCAAAGAGAAATGGCAGCAACATCGCAACGAGATAAAGGCGGAACGGGAACAACTGGTCAAAGAATTTGAGCGAATCAATGAAGCAATCAGATATTTAGAGGGGCTTGAGAACAAGATCAAAATCGAAACGCAAAAGGCGGACAAAGAGCGGAGCTATTTGACAGAGCAATTTAAAGCATTGGAGCTTTCCCGCAGGGAATTAGAACAAAAGGAACAACTGCTCAAAGAAAAAGAGCACCAGCTTCATGAAATCGCCAAACAGCAGCTCGAAGCCAAAGCAAACCTTGAGCGAGAGCGTGAGCTGATGAAACAACAATTGGAACAGCAAGCCCTATTTTCGAACGTTCAGCCGAGAGCGAAATCTGAAACGCAGCGCACCGAAATCCCAAAGGCCGATCCTCAGAAGCCCCGAGTGCTGCCTTCGCCGCGTCACATCCAGGTGACCCTTGCAAAAGACATGCTGGATAAAAATATCGCGGATCGATGGCAATGGGTGGGGAATCTGCTGCGCGATGATGGTCAGCCAGGGGAACTGCTGTTCGGCAAAACATTGCCGCGGGTCATTGATCAGCAGCGTTGGGCTGATGTCGATGGGATCGTTATTGGCGAGCATGATAATGGCACAGATCAGCTCCTCTGGCAATTCAAGCCGGATAAAATTGGCCCGGAATTGGACCTGAATGCACTGGAACAGCAGCAAAAGATCAATATTTTCGCGCAGAGCCATAATACCCAGTTCTTTCTGGCCGCATACGACAAAGACCAGCGCCTGATCGGATTCCAAACTTTTCGATTTATGCCCCAACTTCAAGACATCGAAATTGAACCGATCCGACTTTTGCCGGGTCCAGAAGGCCATCAACCCATTCATCTTCGGTTTATTCATGATCCAGGGTGTCGGGTTCGCCCTCAGGACAATCCGAATAATGCAATCGCTATTCGCAGCGAAGAAAACCATACGACCGCGATCATTCCTCCGCATCCAGTATTGGATGCCACAACCTGGGAAATCGTAGATAGCGTGGGACGGAAACTGGAGATTTCCATTCATCTCCATCGCATTTGGTGGAGCCTGGCCAATGATCCGCAGCTATCTTCCCAGGCGTCCCCCATTAGCCAGCCGGTAGAAATTCCATGGGAGGCGATCCATTCTGGCGCGGTAAAAGGTATCCAGATTTGGCTACCCAGGCATCATGGTCTCCAACAGATCTACATTGGTCTGACCAAGCAGAAAAGAAAAGCATTCCAGCTTAAGCCAGACGATCAGCAAATTTTCGTTTCATTAGATGGTTGGATCGATCCCAATGAGCTCGCCAGATCTCCGGAACGGCTTTCCATTCAGCTCTGGCTGGATAAAAGGACGCATGAATCGACTGAATTGGCGTTTATCGCCCCAGCACCTTTGATCTGCAAAGCGCCCAATTGTCAGTTCAAGGCGTTCGAAAAGTCCGCGATGTTGGATCATGTTAAAGAACAACATTTCGATTTGTTCTTTCGACAAGCCGATTATCATGCAATTCGCCAGCACATTGATCCAACCCTGCCAGCGCAAATCTATCAATGCGGCTATTGCCATCGTTATTTTCGTGCGGAGGCGAATGAAACCAATTCCATGGACGTCATCATTCATCACGTTCTTCAATGCCCAGACGCGAACCGACCTGGAGAAACCCCCCTCATCAAGTTTCGGATCATCACCGATTGCAATGAAATTCGCCAAAACGTCATACCAGATCTACCGCAGTTTTTTCAATGTAGCCTGTGTCAACAATTATTCGAGCCACACGATCCGAACGAAATGTTCACTCATCTATTGTCCGCTCATGAATCAGCCGTCATCGAATTGGACAATCGTGCTGCCAACTCATCTAAAAAAGTTTTTAGTGAGCAAGATATCATCCGACCATGACATCTGATATCTCGGAACGCGGCAAGATTAGGCATGGCTGCGTTTTTCGATGAAAGCGTTTGGCCGAAGAGAGCAATTTTGCATGTTTCCATGGGGTAAAAATGAGTGAATTCGTGCAACGATGACGCCCCTATGAAATGGATCGGATCAAGATCTTCACCACATCGATCAAAACGTAAAAGGCTCGAGTTATCTTGCCATCCAACTCTGTTTCGCTGGATTAAAATATCCAAAACGGATCCATGGCGCTCTCGCCACAATGGCTTGTTGCCACTTCAAAATGCCTATCGGCTTTATGGCTCGCTGATCCAGCTTCAAGGTATGAATATACCAGTCAGGATCGATATTCAAATTGCGCATCTGAATAAAATCCACCCGATAATCGGCAATGATTTTGATCAATTGTTCCATCTCATTCGGATCATCGGTCAGGCCGGGGAAGATGAAATAGTTCAACGAAATCCACTTCTGATGGCGCCGCATGATGGACATGGACTCCAACACCGCTTCGAAACCATAATCTTTTGGTCGATAATATGCGGTGTACAGATCCGGCTGGGCGCTGTTCAAGCTGACGCGAAAGCTGTCCACTCCAGCCCGGCAGAGCCGTTCGATGACGTGAGGATAGCCGGCGTTGGTGTTCACATGGATTGTGCCGAGTTCGGTGAGACTGCGTATTTTTCGGACCGCTTGCTCCAGCAGATCTCCCTGAAGCAGTGGCTCTCCCTCGCATCCCTGGCCAAAACTGATGATCGCCTCCGGGACATGCTCCAGATGGGGGACAGTATATTTAACGATCTCCTCTACGGTGGGTACGAAATCGATTCGATTTTGAGTGGCAGGGACGCTATCGTTGGGCTGTTGGGAGATGCAACCAACGCAACGCGCATTACAAGCTGGACTGATAGGAACAGGACATTCCCATCGTTCCAGCACGAAATTTTGGGCATTGGGGCAAAAATAGCGCTGCACGCAATTATAGACGAGATGCGCCACCAATCGATTGCCAGGGAAGCGCGCCAACATCCGCTGACAGCCCCGTTCGATCAACTCAGGATCGAATTGTGATGGGTCATGCCGGACATCGGCATCGACCCGAACGGCTGGCGTCCAGAATTGTCCCTTCTGCCAGCCAAGTGGAGTATATGCAAACAGTGGCAGTTTTATCCCATCGGGCTGAGATTGGAATGCCGCAAAGTAGAGTTGAGTGTAGGCAGGGGCTAAAAAAACAGCCGCAGCGATGACCGGCCTACCACGATATCGTTTGAGCGTCACCATGCGACCGCACCTCCGATCATACCCGATCGGATCGCGATCCGGCAACTCTAAGAGCAGGCTGCCCGGAGGCACTGGGATTAATTCATTCGGCTCCGGCAATCGCGTGTCATTGACCCGGCGCACCAGCATTTCTAACCCAGGTATTTCAAAGATATTGCCATGACCATCGCTAACGACCAGCCACGGCAGATGGATCCTATTCCGTTGATTCATTGGATAACTGATCAGCTGTGAGTACTTCTTTCTTTGATGCGACAATATAGCTAATTTCCTTTTGAAATCCAATATGATTTTTGCCATCTGCTCATAAATCGACTCGAATAAATTGAAAAGAACAACATTTGATTCATCGCGGCATTGCTGGGAGTTTTATGCCGAAGCCATCTTAATTACCAGAAGGGATTCTAACCTGACAAGCAGCTCCGACTTTGCTGCGTTTCAATGCCCGTGCGTTTGAATGCGGCTGCTTTATTTATCATCCCGAACGGACAGTGTGTATGAACGCCTTGGATTTTTGGGTCATTATGAAAGCATCGACATGAAGTGACCCATCTCTATCTCCCAAAAACATTTTGCTTAAAATAGTTTCGTTCGCAATAGGCTAATCTTTTATTGAGCAATGATTCCATCGATCGCATCCATTGCCTCAAATCTCTGCTTGACTTGACTGCATTTTTTTGATAAATTAAAATGCCTTAATGAATGTTATGACAGCCCTTCGCAAAATGGCCAAAGACGAATCATCGCAGAAGTCGCTCCATTGGCTGGGGCAGGGATCAGGATGGCTGTTCCAGCAAACAGCAGATGGTCATAATTCAAGGCAAGGACGCACCATTTTCGAAGGGGATTATAGCAACAATTCCAGCGGAGTGGCAATCTTATGATCAAAATCGGGTGTTGCGGCTTCCCAGAGGCGCGGGCAAAGTATGTCGAAGAGTTTCCCGTGGTGGAAGTGCAACAGACCTTCTACCAGCCACCTCGATTAGAAACGCTTGAGCAATGGCGAGAACAGGCGCCGGCTGGGTTCGAGTTCACGCTCAAGGCCTGGCAACTGATCACTCACCTTCCGAGTAGTCCTACTTACCGGCGATTAAAGGATCCACGCCTAATTTCAAGCCCGGCTATTTATGGATTTTTCAGACCGACCGATGAAGTATTTGCTGCCTGGGAGCAGACTCGTCAATGCGCCCAAGCGCTCCAAGCTACGATCGTCGTCTTTCAGTGCCCTGCCAGCTTTCGGCCGACCGATGAAAATATCGCTAACATGGAACGATTTTTCCGACATATTGAGCGAGACCGCCTGACGCTGTGCTGGGAACCTCGCGGTCCGTGGGAGAATAAAATAGTTGCGTCCATTTGCGAGCAGCTCAATTTGGTGCATTGTGTCGATCCATTCGTGAATGAACCAATCCCCGGAGCACTGCTCTATTTTCGATTGCATGGGATTGGTGGATATCGGTATCGTTTTTCAGACCAGGATTTTGAACATTTGAGTCAATTTTTGTTTTCCAAGAAGCCGACTTATGTTTTGTTCAATAATGTGGCTATGCTGGAAGATGCCAGAGCATTTTTAAAATTTCGCCGACATCTCAGCTCAGACGCGCCCGACCAAGCATCGCCGCAAAATCAACTCAGATAACTTTTTCGACTCGATTCAATTGATAGCTTGCTACCAATCGGGCGTGCTGGTTGTCTGGATGTGAATAACAACTATCATCGGCTGGTAGACAATAAATCCCTTTGAACATATATGATGAGCTTAGATGGATCAAGGAGGAGGAATCGTTATGCCAGCGTATGAATATCGTTGTTCGGATTGCAATAAGACCTTTGTGGTGTATGCGACTGTGGCAGAGCATGAGAAAAATCCCAAGCCCAACTGCAGCCATTGTGGCAGCAACAAGGTTGAGCAGCAGTTCAGCGGTGTGTCAGTGATCACCTCCAAAAAGAGCTGATGGCTGCTCGGCCCTTTGATCGCATCAATCCCGAAGATCGGCTACAATCGGCAGTTGGTCTTCGGGATTGGCGAAAATTATAAGGGCAGAAGCAGTCCGAATCGCCGCAATCGCTGGTCGATGGGAGGGTAAAGGATGAGCTCTTCTGTTTCAAGCTCCGATAAGGCTGGGTGAATCTGCTTTAGGCGTTGGCGCAATTGGTCGAGCGCTGTTGATGATGAAAAATGATGCATGACGGCAGGATGGCAGCGCACTCCCGCATCCATCAACTGCCGTAACGCTTCCAACTGCAAAGTGAAACCATCGCCATCCATGCCAGTGAATCTTTCGAACTCCGCTTCATTGCAGCCTTTTAAACTCACTCGAACATGAAGGTGTGGAAATTGAGCGAGTTCGCGGCAATAATTTGGATCGCTGCCCAATAAAATCCCATTGGTCTCTAGGATAAATCGAAACTGCGACGGGATCAATTTCAATACCGCGATCAAATGCTCCCGGTGCAACGTGGGTTCATTGCCGCTGATTCGAAGGCGCCGAAATCCATGCCGCCGGGCAATGGCGATAAGCTGCTGGGCTACCTCAGATGGGGCGTAAAATTTTCCCACGACCTCAGGCCGACAGACAATATTCCATGACCAGCAGAAAATACATTTCAAACAGCATCCCACGCAATCGGCAGTAGCGATGCCTCCATAATATGGCGCAGCCCGAAACCGATAATATTTCCGCTTTTCGCCCTGCGAAACAATCGCACGAATGTTTTGCGCTTGATCCAATGCGTTCATGGCAATTTTGGGAGTCCGCAATAAAGCCAATTGCCTTTATTGACATTTGAATGCCATCGATGCTGAGAAGCTCTTACCAGGGAAAAGATCCACTTGATGTCGCACATCCTTCTGGCAACGTTAGCAACATTCAGCCGAGAAGACAACGAAAATGATTTCGGACGTCAATCCCGAGCATAACAAGAAAAGCCAGCCTGTCGAATCAGCTCAACCGCCTGTTGCCGCTCGGCATCGGTCTCGAACGAGAGCCGAATGGTGCCGCCTTCGCCCTCTCGAACTTTGAGCACCTCAATATCTTTGATATTGATATGATGCTCGGCCAATACGGTAGAGAATTTGGCAATGACCCCGGGCTGATCCTCCACTGCGATTGAGACGTCATACAGTGGTCGAATAAAACCGCGCGTATCTTTCGGGATCGCCAATCGGGTGATCGCCGCCTGATTGAAATAGGATTCCAGCTCATCATTGTGCAGCAATTGCTTGATGCGCTGGAGCTCGGCAATATATTCATCGATGAAAATTGAAATTGGCTGCTTATTGGTGCGACAGATATCCTTCCAGACCGAGAAGGGGCTGGAGGCGATGCGGGTCATGTCGCGAAAACCGCCAGCCGCCAGTTTCAAATAGTTTGGATCCTCTTGATGATGTCGAGCAATCAAGTTCACCATGGACACGGCCGCGAATTGGGGCAAATGGCTGACCGCCGCCACAATCCGATCGTGCATGCGGGGTGTGAGCATCAAAATGCGCGCACCCATTGCCTCCAATATCAAACCAACTCGGCGTGTAATTCGTTCCGGAATGCGATGCCCTGGAGTGATCACCCAAATGGCATTTTCGAACAGAAACGGGTCCGCAGACTCGATTCCCCGAGACTCTGCCCCGGCCATGGGATGAGTTCCCAAGAAATATTTGTTCTCAGGAAAATAACGATTGGCCTCTTCCACGATGAATTCTTTGCTGCTTCCTACGTCACAAACCAACACCTGCTCATCGGCCGCTTTGGCAAGCACTGGAATTAGTTCGATGATCTGCTCGACCGGCGTGCAGATAAAAATGATCTCTGCGCCCTTAATCGCCTTTTCCAGGTCAGTTCGATTGTAACCTTCATCAATGGCGCCCCGATCAAGCGCTCGGTGAATCACCGAGAATTCATCGACACCAATCACCATTTCGCAAATCTTCTTGCGCTTTAAGGTCAGCCCAATTGAGCCGCCAATCAACCCCATGCCAATGATACAAATGCGACAGTAGCGTTCCATGGCCCATCCCTTTTAATTTGGTTTTCGTTCATCATTTGCCTGCCTCTTAAGATTCGGTGCAGTAAAACGCATTTTCCGCAAATAGACCAAATCATCCCGGGCTCTCATCTTTCATTCTGGCTCCAAAGACCATTTTCTTGAACAAAGCCGGTTTTCATTTGATCGATTTCGATCCACACCCATTCCCTTGTGTCAATGAATTGAATCGTGGTCCTCCGTTAAACCGTGCGACCGATCGCCCAGGCAATCACCTTGAGCTCTTCCATGAGCCGTTGAAATTGTTCTGGAAATAGCGATTGCGGCCCATCGGACATGGCCTTATCTGGTTGGTGATGGACTTCGATGATCAGACCATCGGCGCCAGAAGCAACCGCGGCCCGGGCCATCGGTGCGACAAATTCGCGCTTGCCAGTGCCGTGACTGGGATCAGCAATAATGGGGAGATGGCTCAATTTTTTCACAATGGGAATGGCCGAGATATCGAGCGTATTGCGCGTATATTTCTCAAAAGTGCGGATGCCGCGCTCGCATAGGATCACCTGATAGTTCCCACCCGACATAATATATTCGGCGGCCATGAGAAATTCCTCAATCGTGGCAGCCATCCCTCGCTTCAAAAGCACTGGTTTATCGACGGTGCTCAGCGCCTTCAGCAGCGCAAAATTTTGCATATTACGCGCCCCAACTTGATAGATATCGACGTACTCGTACATGGGATCAATCTGGCTGGGTTCGAGGATCTCTGAAACAATCTGAAGATCGAATGCATCCGCTGCCTGACGCATCAGTTTCAACCCCTCAATCCCCATGCCTTGATACGCGTATGGCGACGTTCGCGGCTTAAACGCACCGCCTCGCAAGATCGTCGCCCCAGCCTTGGCCACATGCTCGGCAATCGTATAGATCTGCTCCTTGCTTTCTATCGAACACGGGCCAGCCATGACCACGATCCGATCTCCACCCAGCTCCAAACCATTGAATTTGATGATCGAATTCTCGGGGTGAAATGTCCGGCTGCATAGCTTATACGGCTCCACAATCCGAATCACATTGAACACCCCATCCATGTTTTCGAATTCTTGAGTGTCAACGACGGATGCATCTCCAATGGCGCCCAGGATAGTGCGCAACGCGCCATCCACGCGATGAACGGTAAGGTTCAATGACCTGATCTTTTGTTCCACGGCCTCAATTTGCTCTGGCGTGGCATTATTTTTCATGACAATTACCATATTCGATTCCTTTCCTCTTTTGTTGAAGCGTTCGACATGTTTCGATGATAGGTTTAAACACCCCAGTCAATTGCTCCGAATCCAATGGCCCAAGATTGCGCTGCAAAACATGATGCAACACCTGTTGCTCGCGCTCCGGATGGTAGATCGGAAGCCCCAACCGCTGCTTTTCCTGGAAAATCTCCAAACTGAGTTGCGCCCGACGATTCAATAGATCCACTAATTGCTCATCGATCAAATCTACCTGAGCCCGCAATTGCTCTAAATCCATAATCACTCCTGTAAAAAAAAACCCACTGCTCGTTGAGAAGCAGTGGGTAACTTTAAACGAATTTCAAACCCTCATGAGAAAGCGATAGCCCCACTGCTTCTGGCACCGAAGAAGCCAAAATAAAAATAATCGAAAAATGTCACAGTGAAGCTGTTCATCGTTCCTACCGTCAATTCAACGTATCTCTTGCCTGATGATCATCAAATATTATCGCTCCAACGCCCCTGGGCGTTGTTATTCTGCTCCTAGGTGAACATCTTGGGATTACGAGCCACCTAACATCATTATGAAAGCATTTCATCCAATCCCAGTTTACTTGGTAGCTGACGGGAGAATATAAAATTATTTCTGTAATAGTCAAGAAAAATTTAAGCTGGGTTGTCAACAGCTGATTCGCAATCCCATCGAACTGGCAAAAGCCCCTGGCTTTTGAGCGGTAAAAACATTTGACGATCTTAACGTTGATTTCGCCACAAAACTGGAATATGGTCTTAAAAAGTTGCTAAATAATAGCGGCGATTGGTTATCATTGCGGAAAAAATTTTATTTCACGCTTGTTTTCAATGCGTTATATCGATAATGCCTCAGTGAACATCATCGCCGGCAGCGACAAAGGATCACTGCGGTTTGGATTCTTCATGAAGAGATCGGAGACAGCGCGAAATTAAAGGCATTCATGTCGTCTTTAGCAACACTCAATGGAAAGGACGAACTGATTTCTTTCGCAACAATCAATTTTTAGCTGTCCAGTTTCAGGTCCTTCACAAAAAACAGGTCAATGTGTTACACAAGAATGCCGCTTTTGAGAAGCTACTTCACGCTGGTAATGACCTCGCTCTCGATCTTGTCCGCGAGCGCTGCCAACAGGTCCAAAATCATCAGCAGCTTTTTGCTATCGATAATTTTGCCATGCTGCTCATAGCTCAATACATTGCCATCCAGAATCATCAACATCTCTCCCAATTCAATGATTCTGGCCCGAATGTCTGGGGAGATCAGCCATTTAACCTGAGCCTCGTTGCTACCTTCGATGATGTATTTCTTGTCAAACGCACGATCATTAAAAATGATATCCTGGGTGCCAAACAGCTTGGTCAATTTCTGAATAATGCCTTCGCGATAAATTTTCAATTTCAAGCCAATTCGATTATCCAGCACGATTTCCAGGTGGGTGAGAAACAAATTGACCTTGGGCGCCGCCTGAATGAAAATGATTTTCAATAGGAAGGGATATTTGCCATAGGTCCCAGTGACCTCGGAAGTCCCTTCCTCGCTCAGTCGGTATGTTCCGCCGACCTCCCGGGCAAATGATTGCCACGGATTCTCAGTATCCTGATACATTTTTGCCCCCAGCAAAACATTTTTTTAACATATCATCTCTCATCACCTTCACTATTGTCTAATAAAAGCTGCTCAGGATCATAATGACTCGAATGGATAAACGGATCATTGATGCTCCTATCGATGCAATTCATTCTTGATCATCTCGGCGAATCGCCGCATTCCTTCGTCGATCTCTTCGGGGGTCACCATGCTAAAGCTGGCGCGCATGAAATTTTTGCAGCCATTTTGCGATGAAAACGCATCGCCCGGCACCAGCAGTACCTTTAGCTCTTCGCTTTGTTCCTCAATCATGCGTCGGGCATTACATTGTTTCGGCAACTCGAACCAGATGAACATGCCGGCATCGGGAATATTGTATTTGACCTCTCGAAGCAAATGTTTTCGGGCGGCGGCGACCATCGCATCCCGATTGACGCGATAGGATTCACAATTTTTCTGAATCAGCTCTCGAAACTGCTCGAAGCCAGCCGCTTGCAGGTAGCGTAATAGAATGACCTGAATGAAAGTGCTGGTGTGCAAATTGGCCGATTGCTTGAACAGCACGAACTGTCGCATCACTTCGGCTGGACCAGAGGCGTATCCAATGCGCAAACCGGGAGCGAAAATTTTGGAGAAACTGTCCAATCGAATCACCCGATTATTTTTATCCAGCGATTGCAACGTGGGCAAGGGCGGCTTATGATCCAAACGCAACAGCTGGTACGGGTCATCTTCCAGCACGAACAAATTATATCGGTCGGCAATATCGAGCAATTGCCGGCGCCGATCCAGAGACAGCGAAACCCCTGCTGGATTATGGCCATTGGGAATGGTATAAATAAATTTGGGTTGCGGCTCACCGGTTACCTCGATCTTCTCCAGCTTCTCAGCCAACACTTCGGTGTTCATTCCATGCGCATCCACTGGGATCGCTAAAAAATTTTTGGTGAACGAGCGAAACGCTGCCAACGTGCCGGGATAAATCGGCTCCTCAATCACAATGCGATCATCATGATTGGCGAACAGATAGGCCATAATAAACAGTCCTTCCTGACAACCATTGAGCACCACAATCTGATCATCTTTCAGATCGACCCCATCTTTATATTTGTGCCAGGCCTGAAGCTGCTTTTTCAAATTGGCATTGGCATCGGAAGGGCCATATTGGGATGCAGCGATTAATTCTTCGCCATCGATCTCAATTGTCTTGCCCCCTTTAAATTCTATCTTTACTCGTTCAAATACAAACGTATCTGGGTTTGGATACCCCCCGCCGAGCGAAATCATCCCTTCAATATTCATGTACTTGATTAGTTCGCGGATTGCTGAAGGTGCTTTGTGCTTCGCGCGATTTGCCAGTCGATCCTGAATGTCCATATCGTTTCCCTGTCCTCCAATTTCAATAAAAACTGTATTCGGCATCAATTCGTCTTCCGATCATCCATCGTCCGATAGCTCAGCATAAAGTATCGATTTCGATTTTTCTCAATCTTAAATCGCGCTGCCAATATAACAAAAATAAGTCTAAGAAGCAATAGCTATATTTATCTTGAATCACAGATCTGAAATACAATTCTGGCAGTGCAAAAAGCTGTTAAATAAAATTGACCGGCTTTCAATGATCTTCAAATCTATGATTCACAGTGGTCAACTGATCTGGATATTTCATGGTACAGGGTTTGCCTTAATGCCTGAAAGAATAACGGATATTCGTGGGAGATGAGACATAGATGAAGAAATGGCAAAAGAATTTCATTGTCCTCTGTTTAATCAGCTTCAGTTTCAATTTTGGGATTGCGCCCTTGCTGGGCCAGGAAAAGCAAACGACGTTCGAGCAACGAAGGCAAGCGTGGTTAGACCGCAACGGAGCGGACCTCTCTGGCGAATTTGACGATCGGGTGTTTTACGGCCGGCCCTACTTGTTTGCGTGGCTGGAAAAGAATCTTTACATCACCGATCGCCACCCGAGCCTTGGGAGCTTTCACGACCAATTGATTGAACTGTACGACGAGCGCGGCGATGCCGGCTGCCGCACCGGCATCCATCTATCCCGGATTTTTTATCAATACGCCCATATACTCAAAGACCCGGCCTATCCGTATCCGAACGATTGGAATGATATCAAAAATCTGCTCAGCTTTGATGCGCACGATGATCATCACATCGATACCAGGAGTTGGAAAAAATCCACCCAGATGGAGCGGACTGTGACGGTTTTCTTATACACGTTAGAATATGATCGCGATGCCACCGTTACTTGGCCAACTGGGACGTTCGATGACATTCAGTTTTATTCCGATTATAGCCATCAGACCTACATTCCAGGCAATTCCTATCGCACTTATGAACTGTCGCGAGATTGGATCTTCTATGCGATGGACACCTGGGCGAAACAGGGGAGCAGTGAACTGGACGGCAATTATAGCGGATTAGCGCTCCATTCGCTTCTCATGCTGTATGATTTTGCTGGCCGACCATTGGCGCGATTGGGAGGACGGCCTGATCCAGATGGCGTAGAGATGCAAAAGCGCGCCAAAATGATGCTGGACCTATTGTTGTTAGATCACGTTTTGGATTTTTCCGCCAACCATCATGGCGGCAGTTTCGGCCGCATTTATCGCTACAACATCACCCACGCGCAAATCAAATCGCTGTACCATGCCTATTTTGGGGTGGATAAAGGCGACTCCAATGATGATGGCGATGCCTATGTCAGCAGCTACCGCGTTCCTGAACTGATCGAAGATCTCGGTATCCTATGGGATGAGCCATCCGACTATTGGCACATTCATCTCGAGAATAATCTGGTGGGATCTGACCCAGCATTTGGCAAATGGACGTTCGTCACCAAATACTTTAATCTCGGCGGAGCTGGAAATGACGGCGGTGGCTGGCAACTGGCCATCTATTCTGAGGATCAAAATGGACCACGATCCGGCCAGCCATTTCGTCTTTGGATCGATACCAATCAAAGCAGCGCGGATCCGGATGAAAGTCTCAATGAATACACCAATATGGGCAGCGGACGGATGTATCAGTTCCGAAATGCCGCCCTGTTGAAATTTTGGGCTGAACCCCATGTGCATGTCTGTCAGGATGGCAACCGCTTCGATGTGGGCCAGGAACTGCTCCGGCCTGCCAGTTCCTTTGCTCAGGATTATTTCATTGATCGCGGCTGGAATTTCTTTCTGGAGGGGAAGGTCGCTATCGCGTTGCGGCTCGATGACAATCGCACGGGAGCGATGGAAGTAGTCATCATCGATCCCGAAGCGAATGCCGAGCACTGCTATCCCTCGTTCTCATCCTTCAAAGATGCGGTGCAAAATCGAGCCCAGTTGACGGCCGACTATTTTCGCACCAGTCGCGGTCACATCATCGAAGCCAGCGAGAGTGGCGGCTCGATCAATGGGCAGCCGATCTGGAACTTCCCATTCCCCCGCATGGAAACCATCGATTATCAGGGAAAAAAGCTCGTAGCCTGGCATAATAATATCATGACCGTCTCCAAAAATCATCGGACAATCCGCTATGATTTCAATAACTGGACCTATTCTGCTTCGAAAAATTCCGGGGACATGGTGGCGCCTCAGCCACCGATGAATCTATTGATTACCCCATCGAATAATCCTTAGTCTTCGACATAGCCCATGCGCTGGATAGTGAATTTACAGGAAAGCAATAAAGCAGAAACGAAAACCTGAGATTCGCGGAAGAGAATTCACCTCTCTCCAATGACAATGATGGATCGCTCCGTCCCGCTTAATTAAAAGACGACCACAGGGATAATAATGTGATTTTTTGGAATAACAGTAGAATGCCCGATATTTCTGATAAAGCCAGCTCAAAAAATCATGCTATGGTCGGTTATCGAACGGCAAATGTGCTTCTGCTCGTTCAACATTTTTCGTGAGCCGCTTTTTCCATTTGGTTCAAATATCTGGCGTAAAATCGGAAAACAGCCGCCCAACAATTAAAAATCTAATTCCCCTTGGTGACCTTTCGTGACCTCCTTCAATAGAAAGGTGCGATACTCTTCAATATGAAGAATCTTATGGGAAATTATGGATGGGTTCTCAGGATCAGGGATTTCTTCGACCCATAGCCTTCTTGGCTGGCGCCTGTAATGCCGACCCGATACGTTATCGATAATCAGCCAAACCAACTGCTCTTCTAAAACGGGTTGTTTGCCTGTCATGGCAGCCCGAAATGATTGATCAAAAAAGTCATCGACATTGGGGTAGTGCGTCAATTTAATCCGGTAGTCGGCATTGGCTAATAGGGCGATATTGGCCGCTCGAATATCTGGGTGAGCGATGTCTTCGACGCCGATCCCTACTGCAACAACGCCATGGACATTCAAAAGATCGATCAAAACGGGGAGAAATAGTGATTCAGCTCTCAAGAGCGGATAGCCAGTACAGAGTTCCGCTGTGTTATTTATGAGCACCGAACTGAAGGCTCGGCCTTGTTTTTTGGCGGCAACGATTTCTTTTTCGATCACATCAATGCACTCCTCTGGAGCAAGCTGCCCGATTTTAAAAGCGATGACGGTAACAATTGGATCATTTTGTTGGTCAGGAATGCCGTAACATAATCGAGTAAACTTCGTTTGACCGCCGATAAAATACTCAGTAATTTTTTCCAGCTTGCGCCATGGCTCATTGAATCTGGTCCAGGCAATGCCACTAAAACCGAACTCGGAGATATTGCCGAAATTCACGATCAATAATTTTGGTTGACTCTGATTAATTCGACCCATGGTCAGATTCAAGGCCAGCGCCAATTTGTGAGTGCCGTTGGGGCCAATAATGGCGCTAAAGGAGCTGGATTTGATTCTTGGACTAGTGAAAACGAGCGCCAGATCCTCATTGGGGCGATCATCTGCATCGATTTGAAAATTGGCACTGTCAGATATCAGACCTTGACCTTGGGCGCGGGCTTTGGAGAGGATATAGTGAATCGAGCGATAGACAAGCAATCCGGTTTGAATGCCGTCGTCCGCGGGAATCAGTTGGTATTGGGTTCGTATTTTATAGAGATGCTTGCCCAAACTTTGCCTCCCGATCCGTGATTTGATAATTTCCAAATAAAATTGCAGATAACCTTCTGGGTACTCTTTCGCCAAGCTGATCACCACATCGGCAAGGAACCGAGTGCATTCGAATGTGACTTGCTCCGATTGGGAGGAGTCGGCCGAATAGCGTCCCAGCGTAACGATGGTAGGAATGTGATAATTCCGTAGCAACGTGAATAAACGATAAATTTCGTTCCTTTGGAGGGGTCGGTCAGCCAGCGCCGTGATGCTATCCAACACCAACAGGATCAGCGTGTCGCAGGCGGTTTGGCTGGTGACAACATTCAAGAGGTGATCTAATTCGGCAATTCGTTGGTCGAAAATATCGCTTTCCTCGGCTCCGGTGAACGGCCGGGGCGAAAATTGACCAAAATAAATGCTGGTCTCTTTCGGATTAATCGGCAATTCCACATCTGTTTCACTCAAATCAATAAAATCAACTTTTAGGTCATCGGGCGCTTTCTTGAAAAATCCAAAATTTTGAGCCACGTGGTAAAGCGACTGGATCGTTTGTTCCAAGCTGTAATAAAAAACGATCCATTGCGGATTTCGGGCAGTGGTATGGGCAATCTGGAGGGCCAGCGTTGTCTTCCCGGTCCCCGTCGTTCCTTCAATGACGACAATCGGCGTTTCTAATTGCTCTCGGTGAATCCCAGACTCAGCAGCCCTCTCATGGCCAGCTCGTGTGATCTTCGCAATTAAAATCCCACCGCTGATGGTGCTATCTTTTCTATCGGGAGAGAGCAGATCATCCAGATTGTCAATCCCGGTCGACAAATAAATTGCTCCTTCGCTATTCATATTGTTTCCCCTTATAATTGCATCCCAATTGCTCATATAGCTCTTTGATATGGTGACGATCGAGATCGATCTTTATTTTTTCCTTCGACGGGAAAGTGATGTGCAGATAATTGGAGACATAGTTCATTCGTTCAATCATCCATTGCTCTCGCGATGTAATGGCTTTACCGATCTTGGCTTCAATGGCATGCCAGCTAAATGTGCTGTGTCCCAGACTCCCCAATGACAAGCTAACGATTGCGTCGATTAGCGTTTGGAGACCTGGCCGACGATCGCCCCTCGGCTGTTCGAAAACCTCAGCGAGTGTCTGCTTTTGAATGTTTTGATCTTTATCCAGGCGAAGCTGGTTGAGCAGCATGTTTTTGTGCTCATAGAACGCCCGTCGATAAGCCAAGCGATGTTCCTCTAACAGCTTCGACCAAGTCGTCAATACAGTGTCGGTACTCGTTTTCAGTCGACTTAAACCTTCAAATTCTTCTTTAGTCAAATAAAAGATGGCATTTTCTGGCGATTCAAACTGGGACTGTTGGGCCGCCTTCACCAGATCTTTGCCAGTGGGCTCCTTGAAGTTATCGCAAATTTGCAGTTCTGGCAGATGGAAAATGATGCATTCGCCTCGCAAGCAGAATTCAACATCTTCGATCAACCGTCGCACTCCTTTGATCATCGATTTGTCGCTGGCATGTTTGATCCGCTCATAGAGATACTTCTGCAGAGATCGGGTCCAACTGGCTTCTGTTTCATCGGCAATCCTTAAAATAGCGGCGATAAACGGGATTTTGAGATGACCATAAGGATCCAGCGCCGTAATATTGTAAATTCGGATGTCGTTATCGCTTTCAAAAGGATCGTCCACACCGTGATAGTAAGCAATTTTTCCGATGTACCGAGCAATGCGTTCATCGGGCAAGCCCAACTCAGCCCAATAATTAGTAATGATCTCCCGACTATGGAGATGATGCAATTTTGTCTTTTTTCGCTCACCAGACTGCCCTTCTTCCAAGTGTGCGGCCGTCAGTTTTCCAATATCGTGCAAAAAAATTGCTGCTAACAACAGAAAAATTTGCCCAGCGGTCATTTCCTGTTTGATCTCATCCGGCACCATCTTATCCGCGTTGCGCTCCACATTGATCAAATGCGGATAACCGCTATGCGAGCCACGATCAAAATTCAGCAGTGGCACCCATTCCACCAAGGATTTGTGCTTGATCAACTCCAGCCGTTCGTAAAGGCCAGCATTTTTTTGTTTGAGAATATCTGCGAATTTTGCCTCAGTTTTAAATTGCGGATCCATGGCTACGCTCCATGTTAATGGCAGAATCACCTATCAAAAATCACTCCTGCCCAAAATAGGATTTCCCGTTTTTCGCATTTTAGCCAGCAAAATACAAGCGGACAACTTTCAGACAGTTAGAAATAGAACCTCGTTAAAAAAACGAACCAATTTGCTTTCGGCGGCCAATTTTCAAGGAGCAAATTTGCAAATTAAAATTATTTTGGACAGCAGTGATCAAAAATAGATCTGTTTGATAAAATTCACTAAAACAGTGCCATCATTCAGCTAAATCTTAAAATTAAAGTCCGCCATGGTAGACCATCTCATATTTTTTTAGGCTGAATCAATGCTTTCCGTCTTTTTGCCATGATGCTGAAAAATTCTACATAAGAACCCATCCATCTTATTGACCACCATTTGATTCGTAAATGCCTTCAGCGACCGACGCTCATTACGGATTCAATCCATCATACCTGATTCGCGGCAGTCGCCTCAGATGATCCACCCCTGCGAAACCTGGTTTGCTGATTTTCCTTTTTGCTTGATTCGTGATCAGCAAAGAATGTTCGCACCATCGGCGTGGGCATTGAAACGAATGTCCCAAATTTTTCTATTCATCAAGTAGCTGGATCAAATTCTATCGATCACACCAACCTTGATACACTCCATCGTGTAGGATTATCAGCAGGCAGATGGCTTTATTCCATTTGACGATTACGAGCATAGAGAGCGCGAATTCACGCGTCAGGATTTTGTTTTTCGACTCGAATCCTTTTAAGCGTGACTACAATTTATCGAACAAAGTCCCTCGTCAGATTTCAGTCCAGGATAACAGATAAATGGAGAGAGTTATTCACAAAAAAGGGCGAATGAGGCCGGCAAAATGATCGCCGTGTACACCATCAAATCAGATCCTCAGAACAAGGATGATTCATGCGTCGAATTCGGTCGTGGCATGCGTTGAGTATGTCGGATGATTGCAAAGCAGACTCTCTATTTTGCCCAATTCATTTAATGGATGGTCCGATTGAGAAGTTCGAATTTTGTTCAGAATATCAAATAGCGAAATCCGGTGCTTATCATCATCCCTGAGTTCTTCACCACGGGGGGAGCATCGGTCCAGTAGGCAGGAATTTCCAGATCATCTTCGCTGGCATCCCAGTTATCGTTGCGCATTCCAAAGCGATAGCCAATATGCAGGAGGAAATCAATTCTTTTGGTGATCAGCCATTCTGCCACCAACCCAGCGGACGAGGAGAATAAAATCGTGTTCACCCAATTACCATCATCATCCCGCTTGAAAGGAAAGTCGAGGTCAAGCCCAATTTTCGCACCCCAGTCCATTTTTGGGGTATTAATGAATCTCCAGATGCCGAAGCCGCCCAAGCCGAAACCGTAATCGTTTTCTTGATACGAATCGGTAATTTTAATGGCGTGGATCGTCAATCCGAAATCGAATTGGGATAGGGGGGCAGCCTGAACGCAAAGGCCAAAATTGACATACGATCCCAGCGCCGCTGGGGAGAAATTAAACCCCACGCCACAGATCGAACTGGGGAGTTCAACCGCCCAGGCGCCAGGATAAATCTCCCGCCACTGCCGCAAAATTTTGACGCCACTGCTATCAGCCGAGGTATCGGTCACCGTCGCGATCGCTGCGCTGCCGCCGGGCACTAGCCACTCATCGCCATCGGATTCCCAAATCCGATCGATCTCCGTGAGTTCGAGGATGGCGCCCTGGCGAATACCAGACCGTGTCCCCATCGCAGCTTTCAGCTCTCCAGCTCTGCCCAAAGTCAATTCCGCGGACGGCCAATAAAATCGCTTTAACTCCTGTTTGGCGTCGTCTCTCAGACGTTCTATGACATTGCTTTTAGATTTCTTCCCCGAGCGGCCAGTCGCCCAGACATCAAAAACCAGCGAGCCCAAGACTTGTCCAGTTGCGACATCCAGGATGTCTGCCTCGACGGAAAGCCGTGTCTGAATAACCTTCCGCGTATCAGCCGGAGAATTATCGCTCTTTCTTATCGAAAAATAATCGGGGGCCTCGAGTGCTGCAACCGATTCTTGTGACAGCAGGGCAGAGGTTATGATCATCGCCTGACTGGCGCCTACAACCTGATCCAGACGAACAATATCGTATGTCGATGATCCCGAGCTGCCGATTACCGTTGCCGCATCCAGCGAGATACCGACCATCAGCCCATAGAGTCCCAACTGATTCTTGGCTTTGAACAACGTTAGCGCCACTTCATCTTCCAGATCTATCTTCGCTTGGCTTTTTGATGGGACGACATGACGCGGAAATCGGAAATACCGAGGAGGACTGACATTTGATAAACTGTCGCTTTGCTGACAGGCCAGCCTTGAAGGGACCAGCCATATCCAGATCAACAGCATGGCGATCATTTTTGTGATGACATGCATAACCCACGTCTCGAATTGTCAGGAAATGTGAATTGTCTCAAGCTGAGCAATCGAACATGTCGGTGCCAAATATCCAGCGCACGCTGTTCAGTGCAAATTCCCATGTTCCATGCGGGAATAGCGGCTTAGCGAAATACAGGATTCATCATCCGCTGAACGCTACGAAATCGTTCCGGTGCAAAATCTCAATAACCGGATAAAACATCATGCCGGGGGATGCAGGCATCTGGGTGATGATCGAACTGAATAAACGATCGGCTAAAAGATTCCGGTATTCGAAGGCACGACACGACTCAATTGAATCCCGCATACTGAAACAAAATCTGATTTCCCATGATAGGAAAAGCCGCTTTGGTCTGACGTTCGGTTTTCATGGCCGTTCATCTCGCTCATTTTGTCCTTGCGGGATAATATGCCAACCCGCAGCATCCGTGGCATCAGAAATGGGTTTGAAATCCGATGCATGGCATCCATCGGCCGATCTGTCCCGAATGGCGCAGCAATGACCAATTCGGGGTGATAGTCAGTTGACAGCGTGCAGTGTGATGCCGCTGAATGGAGCGCATGGGGATATCAAGTGACCATACCTCATGTCGATTGCGGTCGAAATTCTTGGTTATTTCATAGCCAGCGATCAGACCTGCCACGCTGCCCAAGCCGGCGATACCAAAAGCAGCGCGAATATCTTTGATTTCTGCCAATAGATCGATTCCAAAACCCAGTACCGCCCCAACAACGCCGGCCAAATTGATGATTTGAAGGCGGGATTCGCTCATCTGGGCATCTGCGCCGGCGAACCCTGTGCCCAGGATCAGGGCATTGCTGCCGATCAGCATATCGCGCAACACATTATCCCCAGAATGATTCACCAATGCGGCCGTCACTGCGCCGAACCAGGCCCCCCATGGCATGCTGGCACTGGCAAGGATGGCATGAGCTGTGGAGAAATCCACCTTTTGGGTGAGCCCGGTAGCCAGCGCAATGCCGGCCAAGCTGGCCAACTGACCGATTCCGATGACTTCATGGCCTTCGAGATCGGCTAAAGCAGCCCAACCAATCCCCTGCCAGGTACCCAGATGACCGCCAAACGCGATCATCAGGGCGCGAGCATCGCTCATGTTGGCCTGCTTTGACAAATGATGGGCGGCAAGGAGTGATACTGGAGCACCTAAAAGCAGACCAGCGGCGATTGCCTGGGGAGATCTCGCCTTCAGCGCAATGGGTGTGGCAATCCCCATCCATACCCCATAATAGCCGCTGAAAATCATCAGATTCGTGCGACCGCTCTGATCCAATAATGCCCCTGGAATGAATAAGGCGGTTTTGGTGCGCCGGAGTCGCTCCACCTGGCCACGATCTCGCTGGCATTCAGCGGCAGCATCGCTCCCAGGGTATTCCGCAATCACATCATCCCATAACTGGCCGACTAAATCATACCGGGCGCGAGCTGCATATTTCAATCCAAGCAAATATAAAATCTGCGCCTCTGTCGCTCGCTCGACAGTTTGGTTGGATTTTATATTTTGATATTTGTGAATGAGGGCAATATGCTGTCGCGTCAAATCCATGGCTTCGCCAGACAGAGGGATCGTCTTCGTGCGCAGCCCTTTCGTCGTCTCATAAACGTACTCAAGCCGATATCTCCGATTCGAAAGCATCATAATCCGGGCAGATTTGAACCCTTCGACGCCGGGAAACAGCCGATAGTAGGATCGTTCCGCCGAATCGATTTCAACCCCGATGGAATCATCAAGAGCAATGAGTTGCTGCGGCGACTGCTGCGAAAATGCGGTCGCCAGGAGCGTCACCGGTAAGATCATTGCAAGCACAAATGATGTTTTCAAAATGTAGCCTCCATTTCAGACGCGAATTGCAATTTATTTTATCAACTGACCACGATGCTTGACATGTAGCATAGATGTATCCGCTCAGGGCAGGCGATCCATGCCATATTTCTTTGCATCCTTCATCATGATTCGATGCAATTCGTTAACGATCGCTTTTGGCAGTTCATCTGCCTCTGGTTGTTGAAGCAGATGCCGCACCCGATGATGGGCGCGATCGCCGGCGGATCGACCATCGGTGCTCAGCCAAGTCTGATAATTGGATCGGTCGATCACTTCGGACGGAAAATAAAATTCCTCTCTCAGCCACTGCAGGGTATGCGCTGAGGTTAGAAAATGTTCACCATCATAAATCTCGCCGTACAGATCGTCGCTCATGCCTGGCCTCAACATAATCCCTTTCGCCAATCGCAATGCCATGCCGCAGATTTCATTGTCGATCACCAGCTTTTCGAGCGATTGACAGCTCTCGAAATCCAACATGCCCGGCCCGGAGATGACATTAATTCCGCTGAGGGCTGCGATGACTGCACCCATGCCGGTCTCCAACCCAGCCTGAGCGTCCAGCAACTTGGCATCGCTCAGCGCCATATAGGCATGGGTTGGCAAGCCGAGATGCTTCCCAATCTTGGCGTAAGCGGCATCGATCATCATGGTTTCGATCGCGCCCATGGGAGGTGTCCCTTGGCGCATATCAAAGGCGGCTGGTGAGCCGCCCCAGATGATTGGAGCGCCAGCATGAGCCAGTTGGTGGATGACGACGCCACTGAGGCTTTCCGCGGCATGTTGCACCAGCGCGCCGGCCAACGTTCCTGGGGCCGTTGCCCCAGTCAATGGCATCGACACCAGCTCCGCTGGGATGCCAGCTTTGGCACAATCGATCAAATTTTGGCACGTCAAATTGCTCCATTTCAGCGGCGGAGAGGGACAACAATCGAAAATGGCCAGAGGCTTGTGACGCAACGCTTCGGCGCTTCCACGAATCACCACTAACATCTCTTTCATGCTCTCGAATGCATCCAGCGCAAACGTCCCGGTCACCACTGGCTTGGTGCTATGTTGCAGCGCGATATAAAGCCGATAACGATCTGCGATCTCCTGGGGCACGTCCGAAGAAATTAACCCCGTGGATTGCGCTGCCAAATGTTCAAGCTGCTGCGTCAATCGGCTCAGATGGATCAAATCCTGAGTGACTGGCTTTCGTTGCCGCTGCGTCTCCCAATCCAAAATTGTGAGCGCAGCCGAACCAGGGTCAAAATGGATCTGATTGCCCTCAAGCGTCATCGCCGGTTGCTCATTTCGATCATAAACCGTGATCCGATGGGGAGCAGACGCGACGCATTGATCAATGAGCCGTGACGGGAAATAGGCCTTGCGCGCAGAACGATCCACTCTGGCACCTCCTGTTTCCAACAGCTTCAACGCCTCCTCATTCTCGATCAACACTCCCACCTTCTCCAACACAATGAAAGCCTCTGATAGAATTCGCTCTACCTGCTGGTCTGAGATCATTTCTAATTTAGGTCTCTCCATGGGAAGTTCCTCCTCGTTGTTTGATCTTGCAGCTCAAATCATTGGGGTTATCATTTTAAACGTTGTCGCCATCCAGCCATCGACGCCACAATTACATCCAAAAACAAAATGCCTATAAGACGCCTGAATATCGCAGACCAACACCAATAGAATGGCGCCAGACCACTAATCCACGGAGCGATCAACAATGCGGCCTGTGAACGTCGCCTGTTTGAATCGAGGGTCAGGCGAGCTGGGCCGATAACTGCTCTCTTCAAGACCAATGGTTCAACGATCTTGATGACTCGATCTGCGACCTCATCGCTGTTGATGAGTGAATATAGCGAATCTTAAGTCCCTTGTCAAGCACAAAAATGGTCAAACGCCACGAGAAAAGCGTTATCAACGATTCCAGTTATGCAGAGCTTTAATGCAAATTCAGTAGCGAAAAATCAGACGAGCTCTCCCGTAGCACCCGCGCTAAGGACGATTTGGAATGAAGGCAAAATCAAAAATGTTGACCGTTGACGTCCTCCAAGCCGAGCGATCGCCGGGGAAAATGATGCGTGCTGACCGATCGTCTGAATGAGGGGAAGCATATTATGAACGAACGAGGTTGGGTATAGATGGAAATAATGGATGCTCAAATGTAGTTGGTGACGGAAATTACTTTCCGCCGAAGGTCAGCAAGTCGATTAATTCCTCTCGATCAAAGTTTTTAATGATGCTGGCATCGTCCTCTTTCACTAGATCCTCCATCAATTTCTTTTTCTTTTGAATCATCCGATCAATTTTATCTTCAAGGGTGCCTTCGGTGACCAATTTGAGGACCTGGACGCCTCGGGTCTGCCCAATCCGATACACGCGATCGGTCGCCTGATCCTCCCGCGCCGCATTCCACCAGCGATCATAATGAATCACCACCGAGCCCCCGGTGAGGTTAATCCCCAAGCCGGACGCCCGCAAACTCCCGGTAAACACTTTGCAATTGGGATCATTGTTAAAACGATCGATCATCTCCTTTCTGTTTTTGGTTGCCCCCTTGATGGTGGCAAATTCAATGCGATTATCCTTCAAATAGGCCTCAATCAGTCCCAACATGTTTAAATATTGGCTAAAGACGACCACCTTGAATCCACTGTTCAAACTTTCTTCCAATAATTCGCAGAACAGGTCCCACTTGCCTGATGGATATTTGTTATAATCCAGGCAGCCATCTTCCAACTGAGCAGGGTGATTGCAGATCTGCTTGAGAAGGTTCAGCACCGCAAAAATGTGGATGTACGGGATGTTTTCTGATTTATTGTATAATTTGGCCAATAGCATTTTCGCCCTGGTATTAAGCACTTCTTGATAGCGCTTCACTTGTTCTTCGCTCAGCTCACATTTGCGGATCTCCTCGATTTTGGGTGGTAGTTCTTCCAATACCTGAATCTTGGTCCGGCGCAAGATAAATGGCTGGATCAACCGCTGCAATTGTTCGCGCTTGACCTTGTCCTCCTGTCGTTCAATCGGTCCGATGTAATTTTTCCGAAACGCCGCATCGCTCCCCAAATAATCTGGCAGAATGATATCGAACAATGCCTTGAGTTCAGCCAAATTGTTTTCGATCGGGGTCCCCGTCAGTCCGATCCGCATTTTGCTGTTCAATTGATTCACCGCGGCGTTGGTCAAGCTGGCCTTGTTTTTGGCGGTTTGGATCTCATCGAAGATGGCCACTTCAAATGGAATGTGGGCCAGCTTTTCGAGATCATTTCTCAAAATGCCGTACGATGTCAACACGACCCTATGTTTCGTTCCTTTGCCTCGGATGAGTGTTCGATCGCCGCCATAATATAAAATCAGATTCACCTTCTTTTTCAATTCGCCCAATTTCTCATGCCAGTGCGGCAATACCGATGTGGGACAGACGATGAGAAAATTGCGCGGTTGATGGTCCTGCATCATTATCCCATCGATCAATGCAATCGACTGATACGTTTTGCCGAGGCCCATGTCGTCGCACAGCAAGCCGGAAAGCTGATTTTCATATAAAAACCAGAGCCATTCATAGCCATTCTTCTGATACTCTCGAAGCTGATACTTCCTCCCTTTTAAGCTTGGCGCTGGGGTAAGCGGTTTTAGAGATACTAAGTGATTCAAAATGTCGCTGAGCGGTTGATGGGTTTCGACTTTTCCTTTTGGGGGAATTTGGGCATTCAACCGCAAAAAGTTCAATTTGTTTACCATCAGATGCGTCTCTCGATCGCCCCGACGGATGATATCGATACCCCGTTGCTCAATTAAATTTTGAAGCCAGGAAAAATCCGCCGTGTATAAATCGATCCAGTGATCTTTCGTAATCAAATATCGCTTTCCGCTGCGCAGCGCTAAGTAGATCTCATAAAGCGGGATCGTTTCATTCGCAGTTCGATACTTCACCGAAAGATAAAGCCAATCGTTCTGAATTTCGTCGACGAACAGATCGATGCTCTTGATGTTCTGGATGACTTTTCGTTTTTTAAGCGTTGGACTCACAAAATGAAATTCGTCCGTATCGATAAATCTCCCATATTCATGAATAAAATCAATGATGTCGTCATTGGGAATGATCACTTCTTTTAGGCTGAACTTATTACTATCGTAATACTGAACTTTTCGCTCAAAAAGGAAAAAACCTTTCTGCTGAACATAAAGATAATCCCCGAACTGAATGACTTGCAGCCCGCTACCAGCATCGATGGTGTGCGGCGTGGGATCATCGGGGAAAAAAATAACCGGAGTGATCTTCAAGTCATGCTCATCCGTCAGCGTCAAGGAATAATTCAAAATGGCCGGCTTTTCGGCAATCGACAAGGTATGTCGAATCGCTGGGTTCTGAGCCAATTTTTTAATAATGGCCGGGATCAACGCTTTTTGCAGATAAAAAATAAAACTGCCATCGATCGAAAAGATTTCTATCGCCTGATTCGACTCTGAAAATTCAACGGAATAGCCTATGTCATCGAACTCCAAAAACCATGCTTTGCTGAAATCAAACCAATAACTTTCTTCAAATTTTTGTTGCCAGGATTTGTACCCAGAGATGTTCATCCGGATCTCAAGATCGGTTTTCTCGGCTTCCAGATACTCGAATCGGGTTTCATTGGCATGGTTCACAAAGGCGCTATCCACCAGTTCAGAGAAAAATTGAGAGCGGTATTTTTGAATGATCCGACCAGCGGCTGGCTCAGCAAGAATAAAATTCAGTAGCTCATGTCCGCCATCATAGCTGCCAATGATACGAACAACAGCCTGGTCACGAGATGATTCCAGGTGCGCAGTGATGGTCAGCTTGTCCACGCCGAAATGCTCGTAATACAGCTTGGCCAATTGTAACCACAGGCTTTGCTCATAGCCCCGGTATAACGTCTGATCGACATCCGTCGTATCCGGATTTTTTGAATAAATAATGAAGAATAGCGCAGCGATATGAGGGCAGCTGAGGTTGCGCAGATACGCCTCGCACGAGCACGAGGTTTGAAAAATAGGCCGATCCTGCTTTTTTCGGACGATCGCCCAGTAATTCTCCTTGCGACCCGGGAACTGAGCGGTATAGGCATTTCGGATAAAATCCAAATACTGATATTGATGCTCACTATAAATTTTCCACCCAATTTCCCAGAACTGCTTCGGCAATTGATTTTTTATCACACTGGGAAGTTTAGTCATTTTTCTAAACAAATTCAAGATACCATCTATTGCTTTGCTGATACCATGGCTGTCTGGCAAAAGATCGAAAAGCTCAACTTGTTGATCAATGCCGCCGAAACCATGCGGCATCCCACAAAAGATGATCGAAAAGCAAGCGATCCCAATCGTTCGGTCGTTGCTGATCCTGTGATTTGGGCATGACCTCAATTTCTCAATTTTTCGGATCACTCCACGTAAAAACGCCTCACCATTGCCATCACTTGCGTCAGGGATATGCCCATCTCTTTTAGAGGCATTTTATTTTGAAAACCATAATCGAATAGCGGAGTAGATCAAAAAAAGCGCGAACACTCGCTTCACATACAAGGCTGGGACATGCTCGATGATGGATGCGCCCAATATCGCCCCAACAATGCCGCCTATACCCGCCCACAGGACAATGGGCAGGTAGACGTTATTGAGCGTGTAATGGCGCAATGCCCCGGCAATGGAGATCGGTATTACCACCATCATCGAAGTCCCGATAGCGGTGTGAATCGGGAGCTTTAGCAGCAACAGGAAGGCTGGCATCATGACGATCCCGCCGCCAATACCAAACGCGCCGCCTAATAAGCCAGCGACCACGCCAATGGCAAAGTAGATAAGAATTGTCATTTTATTTAGTCCCTTTCATTTTTATTTTCGATGCTGAATGGCTCTTCCGAAAACAGGGAACCCTGACCGCTCCCTCTGGCATTCTCTTTGGCAATTTTTTTCAAGAATGGATAGGTTTCAACAAGGGAGGCAGGAACATCGAGCCTTCTTCCCTCCATCAAGAACATGGTCTGCAGCGCATTGGCAATGGCCTGACCGCGAAAATGATTATTGAAGATGATATAGCTCTTCGGGCTCTCTTCAATGAGTTTTTCGATAACATCCTTGATGCTTTGCAGTTCCGATTCGCTGTAGAGGTAATCATAGCGACTGGCAGCATCAGCGTCGCTGGCAAACCAATTTTTATAGTTGCGCCCATGAAGCCTCAGATACCCGACTCGTCTTGCCCCCAGGGCAGTCAGGCCAATGGAATTCCCAATCACTGGCTGATCAATGTTCGCGAAGCCAGCACCGGCCTCTTGCAAATAATCAAAGAAGGCGGGCGAGTTCCACGAACCATGCCGAACCTCGACCACGGGGCAATAGTCCCGAAAAGTATCAACCACTTTTTGAAGCCATGCGAAATTTTCTGGCGTCATTTTGAACGACCACGGAAATTGGATCAGCACAGCGCCCAGCCGCTGAGCGGACATCAGGACGTCCAAACCCGATTTTACCATCGCCTCCTCATTGGTTCCTGGGAAACCGCTGCGCTCATGGGTATAGGCCTGCCACAATTTATAGGTAAAATTGAAATCCGCCCGATGTTTTACCCGCTGCACCCAATTGCGAACGGCATAGACCGCAGGCGGCCGGTAAAACGAGCTATTGATCTCAATCACATTGAACAATTGCGCTAAAAACCCAAGCGGATCAAAACCCCTGGCAGGTAATGTCGGATAGACAATCCCCTCCCAGTCTTTATAATTCCATCCAGCAGGACCAACATATATGTGGCGTTGTTCAGGCAAACGAACCTCTATCATTTTTTTGATAAAAAATCATTGGCAAATTCTAAATATACAAATTAAATTGCTCTTAGTCAAGCAATTATTTGGCAATCTCATATCGAATTGTATCATCCCATAGGTGCTCAATTTCCGTTATGTATTCGACTGTAGCGTGTTCACGGGCAAATACCAGCAAAGGGGAAAGGCGTTAAGCATCAGTCGGGCGCCAGCACGACCTTATCAGCCTCGATTGGCCATTACGGCTGCAGCTTTAACCAGCGCCCAAACCAATAATGCTTTTTCGCTGGGATTGTTTTTCCACTTCATGACGAGCTTGATTTTCAATTGAACGGCCAATCCTGAAAGTAAAAAAATCTCAAAGGAAAGCTTATCGATTTAGGCCCTAAAGCCTTTAATTCGCCATAGGATTGAACACCAATCCAGCAGCCTCGAAAATAATCAGTTGACCGACTGTTTTCGGCCCGTTACCATGATTTTGATGGGATCTCTGGACAATTCATTTCGATGGCACTAAAAATGGCAGTTGGATTTATTGACAATAGTCGTGGCGATCCGTACTGGTTGCATGAGTCGATAGACGGGGAACTGGTTCATTTGTCGGCTCCATTGGCTGGCATAAAGGTAACGGTCGAAAAAATTCCACTTGACCAATCCGCCATCGCTTTCTGGTTCCAATAGATATGCGATCAAATTGGCCAACGGCTGGTCCATTTTCACGATGAAGCTCCCAGCGGGAAAAATTTTGTCGACGCTTTGATACCGACCACTCAACCGGGTCCACCGATGCCCCTGCATCAATTGCTGCTCGCTTTGAATGGACTCAATCTGGAAGGTTTGGACGCGAAAAGTATCGGGGGCGGCGATTTGTTCAACTCGGATCCCATGGCGCATCAGTATCTCTGCTATCTCCTTGAGATTCGAAGAAAAGATATAGCCTTTGGGGAGCACCACGCTTTTGGTTATGGTGAAATCCTCGAAAAACGGCACGGTATAATCCCGCAGTCGATCCGTCTTTTTCACCCGGGTCCGACCATTGGCATCGACAAAGCGTTCGAACTCATAGCTGTGAATCAGCAAGGGTTGCTCCAGCGGCTTAGCGACAATCTCAATGCCGAACTGCGCGGATCTGTCGGCACTCTGCCCTCGAGCAATGGTTTCTTGATCCACTTCTCGAATTAGCGTCATCATCTCTGCACCATGCCGATGGGTGTATTCTAAAATCAGCTCCACGAAATGATAACAGGCCTGAATTCGGGTTTGGTAATCGGCATAGGCATAATTTTCATTTAAAATCGAAAATCGATTTCTAAGCCCCCAGTAGTTGGTGCTATAATACGGCTGATGATCAAAGCTTTGCCAGCCCTTGGCTGGATCCAGATCGTCCACAAAATCGCCATACGGCACGCTCATAATGCCGTATTTGGTTTTGAGTTGCTTGGCGACCTCAGGGAACAATTTCGATCGCACGTACCGGATCAGCGAACCGTCGCCATTCGGGTTATGGGCAGTGGCATAAGTCAATGGCTCCTGATGATACGATCCATTGGTGGTGTGCAGGTCAATCATCAGCATCGGATCCCATCGGTTCAGCACCTGCTCCACGGCAGCGCGATTTTCTGGTGTTTCCAGCTTAATATAATCGCGATTCAGATCCAGATTTTGGCCGTTATAGCGTACGCCAACTCCCTGAGATGGCCCGAGCTGATTGCGGCGATTATCCGGGCTGATCTTCTCATTGCCATCCGGATTGAAATTCGGAACAATCAGCAGCACTTGGTGATCGAGCAGATGACCACGGGAGCCGAGCAAAATATCTCGCATCAGCATCAACATCGCCTCCTTGCCCTCCACCTCTCCAGCGTGAATGTTGGCCTGAATGTAAATCGCAGGCTTATTCATGATGAACAACTGGGTCGGACTTGTCGGCACTGGACGGCCCAGGATCGCCAAAAGAATATCTCTGCCTTCAATCGACCGGCCAATCGAAGTCACAGCGATCTCCGAACTGCGCTGCTGCAATTGATACAGCCAATTGAGGACATCCGCATAGCGGCTTGTCTCTGTGAAGTTGCTCTGTTCGGCGCGCGTCAGTAGATTTTGCGCCGGTATTTCAATAAGAGAACCGATAAGAACAACCAAAGTAAATCCCATTGTCAGATACATTTTTCTCATCGCCAATTTCTTCCCTCCTCCATGTCCGATAAAAAAATTCAGATTGATCGCATTATAGCGCGCTTTTCCAATTGATAAGCGATTCATTTGGAATAAAATCTGCCTTTATTCGTTCTAATTTTAACGGCATATCCTGCTGGTCCGCCAGCCAAACTTCACCACTGATATTGATTGGTAGCGAAGCAAACATTTTTTAGTCCGTTCAATTCACTTAAGATGGCACAATTTGGTGTTGTTTTAATAACTGATTCACCTCAAATTTGTTTCAATGACAAAATTTTTAATGAATCGTTCTCAGGACGATCCAAAAGGGCAGCGAAGACAATCATTCGAAAATTTGACTGGGATCACATACAAATTTTTTAAAAAAAAATATATTTTATCGGAAAAAAAAGAATGGCGTGGGCAAAATACAAACAAGCGAGCACCAAAACAATTTTTGAGATTCCAAATGAAAAAGGAACTTGAACCCAATAGTATCGTTTAACAGCACAATTGTTCAGCAATAATTTTCGTTATTCGGAATCTTTCAATTTGATAATGCACGTAACAATCAAAATGGAGAACGGGACCATGAGAAAAGAAGACAGTCTATATCGACACATTCGGATGCCGCTGAAAATCATCATGATCCTATTTTTGTCGATTACCGTCATCGGTTTTACTTATAAATACTTTGATACGACCGATGAGACAAAACAGAAGATGAGAGAACTGGAGCGCTCGCTCCAGGACTTAAGAGCGGCGATGAGTGTAGACAGTGTCCGACAGTTCAACATCCAGAAGATCATGAGCATTATTGATACGTACAACAAAGAACTATCATCCGTGGAAAAATATGATATTGCCAATGAAATCTATTCACTTAGTTTAAAATACACCAATCTGGATGTTGATCTGATTTGCGCCACCATTACCCATGAGTCGGCTGGAACATGGGATCCCAAAATTGTTTCTCGCGCTGGAGCAATTGGTCTCATGCAAATAATGCCCGCAACTGGCATGTTTTTGGCCGAGTATGAGGGCATTACCTGGACCAATGAGCAGGAGGTGCTCACAAATCCCATTTATAACATTCGATTGGGAACTCGCTATTTGTCCACGCTGATTTCCTACTACGGAATCGATGGCGGCTTGGCCGCATATAATGGTGGCGAAAAGTATGCTGCTCTGTGGGTGAAAAGCAATAAGGCCGATGGAATCCTGCTGAACGAGACCAAAAATTACATTCCAGCGGTAATGAAATTGTGGGATCGATATCGCGAAAAAAGCCTATAATGATCTCAAACGGAGCGGCAACTTATAACAAAGGCTACTGAACTCAGTAGCCTTTGTTTTTTCGATCAATGTTCTCGTTGCACGAACAAGCGATTCGGCCGCAGAAAAATTTTCTCCGGCGGTATGGGTTTTGCCGAATTGGCTCAATTTTGAATGGTGATCTCTTCCAAAATATTGATATTGCGCTTATTCAATTCATCCATGAACCGCTGATAGACGGCCCCTTTGATGCAATCCTCGGGGGGGACAATCCCCTTTTCTGTTATCGCGCCTTCTAACAGCAATTTCACAGAAATCGCGACCGGAAAACCAGTGACCCGCATCATTGATGAAATCCCGTGAGCAACATCTGCTTCATCCCACATGAAATATTCAACAGTCACCCGCTTACCATCCTTCACCCCGGTGACAGTGTTGTACATTACGCAGACATCGGTATCGCCCTCCTTGGCTCTTAAGCGCGGAGTAATCAACGAGAGTAGGAATTCGCGCGGCACGATTTTCATGCCTTTGAAGTCGTGGGGTTCGAGGTCCAATAAGCCGCATTCCTTTAACGTATCGATGGCTTCCCAATGGCCCGGCCAGCGAATGGTCTTTTCAGCAAATTCCCTGAGTCCAGGACGCGTGTAAATGAAACTCGGCATGCCAGGGGTAACAGCGCAGACAAGTTCCTCATCCTTTCCAAATTTAGTGAACCGAAATTTTTCACGATCACCAATCGCAGGAACCTCCACGACTGTTCCGTCTTTGATGACATTCAGCTTAATCATGTATTCGCGCAACACATGTTCGAACGCCCAGGTGATCATGTATTTCAACGGATGGCGCTGGGAGCTTTGCTTCGATGGAATGCCCCCGACGCGCGCGATGGCTGTTTCCGCTATGTCCATTTTACGAATCGCTTCGCCAACCGTCACATTGCTCAACCCTGGCGCAAAACCCATTCCATCCACAAAAGTAACTCCGTTAGCGATCGCCGTCTCGTGAAGCCAATCTCCGTACTCGTTGAGCGTCATCCCAGCCGGCAATTCCAGGCCTTCGGTCTCATACGCATCCGGCCGACGATGATATTCTTCCAGCATATCGACAATATTCAATCCCGCTTCGACGGCATAATGGACGATTTTATAGCTCGTCCTCCTATCGGGAAGCGCGATGGCACCTACATCATATTCCTTCATGAGTTTGCTGGTGCTGTTCTTATCTTCCACATCTAAAACATGGGGGATGATTTTGTCGCTCCCAATCCAGGCCTTGGTCTGTTCGAGAGCCTGTTTTCTTCGTCCAGTAATTCCAATCGCCTTGATGTCCTTATCCTTCGCCAAATCCCACGCGACTGCAGAACCGATTTTTCCTGAACCGCCGAATACCAATACTTTCATGTGTTGCCCTCCTAATTTTGGTTCGACTTTCAAATGAAAATCAATACCTGAGAAATTAATCAATCAACCATGAAAACTGGATCCAGCAAACGATTTGAACGATGGAAAGCAAAACGCAGCAACAGCCACATCAAATAGCTCATACTCGTATCGTGCTTATCCGATTTCGATTTGCCTGGAATTTTGAAATGCGCTCACAGAAAAATTTAGAAAGCGGGTTAGCTCGAAAATAGCTCGGAAGTCTCGATTTGAAAACGATCAAACACGTCGTCTATTTCTCATTGTTTGAATCGCACAAGCATTTCATGACAAAAGATGTGGCGTTCACTCGCGAATTGATCATTTTAGAAATGTCAGGCGGATAAATTTTTGACCGAACAGTTCATCTTAGCTTATGGTTTGGCAAACGCTTGTTTTACGCTAAAGAAATCGCCGATCCATTTAGCGGCAAAAAGAATCGGTTCGCCATGAAGCGTCAACGCCGAATAAACATGGATCCGGATCATTTCCCAATCGAATCGATTATGCCACGTCTGTGGGTCATTCAAAACTTTCCGCTGAAAATACTGCATGATGCTGGCGAATTGGCTCTGATCGACGCGGGTCAAATCAATAATCAGGACCTCATCCTTCTCAAATTCTTCTGGCAATTGGGTCAGGGGATAGTGATAGGAAATGACGAAAGGCCCTGGGGTTTTGATCCCCTGAAAATGGGCTAAGATCAGCTCAGCACGAAGATAATCATAATTATCAACAAAAAAGCCATCCGTAGTCTTGGGATTTTCCAAGCTGTCGGTGACTACCGAATCTATTTTTTCGAACTGGAGAGGCCAATAACTGATATTGATATTCTCCGGTTTGAGGATGCTATCCAGAGCGCTGGACTGCCAATCTGCTAATCGATTTAAGTTTCGAAAAGCGCGATGCAGGGCGAGATATCGATCGCGCTCCTTTGCGCTATTGGCCTTGCGGGATAGCAAGACATAAGAATAGAGGCCATAGTCAGGTTGCTCGATGCTGCTTCGCGCCAGATAATCGCGCAATGTGATTTTGATGTCCTTGGGCTTGGTTGCTTCTTCCTGTTTGGAGTTCGGTTGGGGCTCTCGCTTCAAATTTCCGCAGCGAAAAAGAAGCATTTGTGCAGCGACCAAGGCGATGATCAAAGCGATCAGACCAAAGATCGATTGAATGTTGGCTCGATTACGATGGCTGTTTCTTTGTTCCCGGTTCATGGTGCGATTTTCTCCCTTTGATCCAGCTAATGACGGCATAGGTTATCGTGTAGAATACCAAAAAAATAATTACATACACATAATTTGGCGGCGTATCGGGTGGAATGAAGAAAAAATAGGCGATCATCAAAGTAAAGATGATGCCGACCAGAAAAGATATGATCATTTTCATGGGAA
>Ga0209018_1000040_pt1 | contig 113326 bp, 103 predicted proteins | sample YNPBryBLVA2012_FD_185814 | JGI IMG/M metagenome (GOLD analysis project Ga0209018, IMG submission 185814) | Anoxygenic and chlorotrophic microbial mat microbial communities from Yellowstone National Park, USA - YNP Bryant BLVA 2012 (SPAdes)... ... | reverse complement strand
ACGGATTTCGGAACTTTGAAAACTATCGGAGGAGAGTTCGGGTATTGTGCGGAGGAGAAGCTTGAGAAAGGCCGGTCCCCCAAAAATGGCGAAGAGCCCAAAATTCAGCCGAACTGATCGAGGTGGTGGGCGATGACGGACTCGAACCGCCGGCCACCTCGGTGTAAACGAGGCGCTCTACCAACTGAGCTAATCGCCCTTGTCAAGTTGCCTATTATGGCCGATTTTAGGAAGGGATGCCCTTTTGCCTGAGCTACAATACATACCCAAGGATGAAATTAGTCGCGCTGTTCGCGCTGCTCGGGTCAGCGTCAGCGGCCATTGCCGGCTTGTTCGGGCCGGAGCCGGTAACCGTTCGCTTGGGCGGCGCAAAGGTCGGCGCTGGCCAGGGCCTTCGGATTGGTGACGAGTGCTATGTGAAACCTGGCTTTTTCAGCTCGGTTGGTTGGGCTTGCTCGATCGTCGACGGCGGAGTCGAGGTGAACACCGGGCTTTCCTCAGCCAAAGAGGCGTTCCTTTCGGGTGCATCCGAACGCCTTGTGCCGTTGCGGGCGTTGCTCTCCGCGCTTGGCATCAAAAGCGTTTGGCGTGAAGAGCAACGGCTGTTGCAAGCCGTCGGAAACATCCGTTCGCTTGTTGTTTCGGACACTGCCATCCGTTTCGAGTCGACATTGCCGGTGGAGCCAGTCATAACCCGAGACGAACAGCGAGGCCTGCTGGTCATCGACATCGATGGAGCCTTGCCCGGCAGTCCCTCCGATGGCAAGGTCAGGTGCGAACCAACCTCCGACTTCAGCGTGCGCATCACTATCCCGACCAGCCTTTTGCCAACCGAACTGCCCAAGGAACCATCCACAAAATGGGAAATCTCGCTCTCCGAATTCGGACTTAACCTCGCAGAACCGCAACAGGTCCAAATGCCCCCCCCCGCATTAATTCCGGAATCCACACCAAAGGTCGAGGTGGGGCCACCGGTCGTTGTGTCCGAGACCGCGGCCTTGTCGACTTACGAGTTTTCGATCCTTGGGCAGTTGGCGTCGCCCCCAACCATTTTGCGCGTCGACCCTAGCCAGATTCAGATGACCTTCCCTGGCGCCACCTACGCCCGCACCGAAGTTCAGCAGGCAATGACGGACATCCGATCGATCGAGGTGAGCGAGGACGAAAAATGTCTGACTTTGAACTGCTTGTTGCCAAGGCCCATGGGCGCTTTGGTGACCGCCACCAACCGCAAGGTGACCTTGTCGCTGTACAAGCCCGAAGTCGGCGACGGACGCATCGCCGGCAAAGTCATCGTGGTGGATCCCGGCCACGGCGGAGCGGACACGGGGGCGCGATCGAAAGACGGCACCGTCAACGAGAAGGATCTCAACTTGGCCATCGCGATCAAGGTCGCTGAAAAGTTAAGCAAACAGGGCGCAACCGTCGTGATGACGCGCAAGACTGACGTCAAGGTTCCGTTGAAAGAACGGGCCGAAATAGCCAACCGGAACAAGGCCGACTTTTTCATTAGCATCCATATTAACTCAAACAAACTGGCGAACAGCCGCTCAGGGTCAATTTCCTTTTACCACGGTGGCGACGTAATTTCCAGTGTCCTTGCGGAATGCCTGCAAAAGCACATCGGCTCCAGCACGGGTCTGCCCTCCATCGGCGTGTGGAGCGACACAAAAATCTACTCTTCCGGGTTCGCCGTCTTGCGCCATGCGAAGATGCCCGCCGTTTTGCTTGAGTTGGGTTTCATCAACCACATGAACGATCTCAAGATAATGCTCCAACCGTATTTCCGCAACAAAGTTGCCGATTCGGTCACCCGCGGTCTAAGAATGTATTTGGGAAATGTCGAGGAAAAAGAGAAGCAAAGGTAACCCTGGGTTGCTAGGGTTCGCCCTGGTTGGCCTGGCCATCGTCGGCGGATTGACCGTCTATGTGGCAAACCTGCCCAAAATAGAGCCTGCTAGGATGCGATCGACAACCGCGCAAGCCCGCCTTTCAGCACCCGATGCCTCGTCAGGCACCCGCGTCGTCGTTTTAATGCCGGAGTATGTGCAAGGGCAACTGACCTTCAAGGAAACCCTTCAGTCGGTTGCGCTAGGAGAATCCCCTGAGGTTTTCGCCATCAACGCCTTCCTGAAAAACACGGGCATCGTGCCAGTCAGCGCTAAGGCGGTCTCCGTCGCGGTGAGCGACGGCATGGCCACGGTCGTCTTTTCCAAGGAATTCGAAACGACCTATGGCACCGAGGACGAACAGACGCTCGTCAAAGGCATCCTGACAACGCTGGGGCAGTTCCATAACATTAAAAAGGTCGCCTTCAAAATCGGCGACCACTCGCTCGAAACGTTGGGCTCGATCGATTTGTCCGAGCCCCAAGACGTTATTCGTTAATTCCCCGATTCAGATCTGCAAAACGGCTTTCTGGGCAGCAATCAGTTCGTCGATGCCCTTTTTGGCCAGCTTGAGCATCGATCCAAGGCAAGAGGCGCTGAAAGGTGCATGCTCTGCCGTCCCTTGAATTTCTATGAACTTGCCCGATTCGGTCATCACCACATTCATGTCGGTCTCGGCGTTGCTGTCCTCCTCGTAGCAAAGGTCCAGCATCTCCTGCCGGTGCACGACACCCACGCTCACCGCGGCAAAAGCCTCGTTGATCAGGATCTTTTTGATCATCCGGTTCCTGATCATCCACAGCATAGCATCGTATGTGGCCACGTAGGCTGCGGTGATCGCGGCCGTTCTTGTTCCGCCGTCCGCCTGAATGGCGTCGCAATCCAAAGTGATCGTCCTTTCGCCCAACGAGTCCAGATCAACCACGGCTCGGATCGCGCGCCCTATGAGCCGCTGGATTTCGAGCGACCTCCCGTTCGGCTTCTGAAGGTCGCGTTGATTGCGCTGACGGCCGGAGCGGGGGAGCATCGAATATTCGGCTGTGAGCCATCCTTTGCCAGTGTTTCTAAGGAAGGCCGGAACCTTGTCCTCAACGGTGGCCGTGACCAGCATGTGAGTGTCCCCGAGCTTGATCAAACAAGAACCCTCGGCAAACTTGGCGACGCCCCGCTCGAGGGTGTAGGGACGCAACTGGTCGAACTCTCTTCCGTCGATGCGCATAGACGCCATTCTACCTCTCGCCCTGCGGGGCCGACAGAAGGGCCAGCGTTGCAACGGCCACGCTGGCCGTGTCGACCCGTAGAACCCGGGGCCCCAGGGTAACCCTTCGATTGCCGATGCGCTCCAACTCACGGGGCGACCAGCCGCCCTCTGGGCCGATCACCAGAGTCATCAAGTCGCCATTCGGCGTGAACGGCTTTGAGACGCCTTCCACCTCGGAAAACACGACCGCTTCCGGTTGCCGATCAAGAACCTCGAAGAGCGAGCTGGCCAATTCAATCGAAGGCAGCACGCAACGGTAGCATTGCTCGGCCGACTCGCGAGCGATCGCTTCCAGCCGCCGTATTTTCTCGCCCTTTTTCCGATCATCCCATTTCACCACGCTTCGATCGGACGGAAACAAGATGAAGCCGGCTACTCCGATCTCCGTGCATTGTCGGACGATGATGTCCAGCTTGTCGGCTTTAGGCAACGCCTGGGCAATGGTCACACGTCGGACGGCGTCGGTGAAGGGGCGCTCGACACTCAAGGGATTGGCCTTGCGGGCGCGGAACTCACAACGGATAACCGAACCGTCGTTGGGCAAGACGGCCACTTGCGCCCCTTCAGTGAGGCGCAACACCTTCCTTAGCTTGTCCACCTCGTCCTGAGGAAGTTCGATGGGCCCTTCCGGCGACGCCCCAGGGACGAAAACCCGAGGCAACGACCTCAATGGCGGAATGCTGCCGCCACCCATTCGTCCTCCTCGGTTGTGCGCATCAGTTGGAACCCAGCTTTCTCGGCCGCCTGCAGAACGTCTGGCCAATTCGACCGGATCACGCCGGAAACCACCCAATGCCCCTTAGGAGCAACCCAACGGGACGCGTCCGGGGCGAGTCGAATCAGAACCGCCGAAATGATGTTGCTGACGGCCAGGTCGTAAGGGCCGGCTGGCAAGGCTTTGAAGCCATCGCCAACCATACAACGGGAGGCCGTACCGTTGAGTTTGGCGTTCTCGAGGGCGACCTCGACCGATAACGGGTCGATGTCCACGGCATCAACCTCCGCCGCCCCCAAAAGCAACGCGCCAATTGACAAAATGCCGCTTCCGCACCCGACGTCGGCAACCCTCTTGCGAGACAAGTCAAAAGACTCGAGAAGCTCAAGGCAAAGTCGCGTGGTGGGGTGATCTCCCGTGCCGAAGGCTTGCCCCGGATCGAGACGGATCACTAAATCTTCCTCGGCAACCTCGCAAGATTCCCAAGTGGGGCAAATGACAAACCTCCTTCCGACCCGTCGAGGTTTGAAGAAATGCTTCCAAGTCTCGGACCAGTCCTCGTCGGGCACTGTCATGATTGAGACTGAAGAAGCCCCCAGACGGCGCAACTCCATGGCCAGTTCTTCAGCCTGCTCCTGCGCCGATTCGACACCGGCCAAGTAGGCGCTGATTGAGGGCGGGTGGTCGGTTTGCACGGAGCCCGGGCAACCGAAACGGTCGAAGGCGTCGGCGAACACCGACCAGTCTTCCGGCGCCCCATCGAAGGCAGCCTTGATTTCTAGCCACTCGTTCACTTTTTCTTCTTTCCAAACAGGTTTCCGAAAATCGAGTGCGAGTTCGTGTCGGGCACCGGCTCGCCCCGCAGCGCGGCAAACTTCTTCAGCAGTTCGATTTCTTCGGTGCCGAGGCGATCCGGAACGGCCACTTGAACGACAACCAGCAAATCGCCGCGCTTGCCACCGTGCAACGGTGGAAGGCCCGCTTCTCGTATCGTCGCCACTTCGCCGGGCTGAGTACCCGCGTTGATGTGCAACTCGTAGTCGCCGTCCACGCCTGGTACGACGATGTCGTCGCCCAAGCAGGCTTGAACAAACGTGACCGTCACGCGCGTGACAAGGTTGCGGCCGTCGCGCTCGAATCGGCTGTCCTTCTTGATGTGAAGAACGACATAGAGGTCGCCTGGCCGTCCGAAACCTGTGCCCTCGCTACCCTGGCCAGGCAGGTGAATGGTGGCGCCTTCCTCGACGCCTGGCGGGATCGTGACGCTGACGCGCGACTCCTCGTAGATCAAGCCCTGCCCGCGGCACTTCGAACAAGGCGAAGAGATGGTCGAACCGACGCCTCCGCAATGCGGACATGGAGTGGAGGTGCGCACCGTGCCGATGAAGGTGTTGCGGGTTTGGGTTATCGATCCCGTTCCCTTGCAGTGAACGCAAGTGACCGGCGGCGCGCCGCCCTCGCTTCCTGTGCCGTTGCAGTTTGGGCATTGGGTCATGCGCCGAACCGCGATGTCCTTGTGGGTTCCCGTCACCACTTCGGGTAGGCTGATTTCGACGTCAGCGCGCAGGTCCTCGCCGTCGCGGCCTTGCCGTCGTTGACGTTGACTGCTGAAACCGCCCCCTCCAAAAAACATCTCGAAGATGTCGCCGAATCCGCCGGAGCCTCCGAAAAACGGGTCTTGGATTTCATCCGCGGAACCGGTGCGGTCGAATCGGCTTTTTCTCTCCGGGTCCGAAAGAATCGAATAAGCCTCACCGATTTCCTTGAACTTTTCTTCGGCTGAAGGGTCGTTCGGATTGACGTCCGGGTGGTACTTGCGGGCAAGACGGCGGTATGCCGACTTGATCTCGTTGGCGTCGGCATCCCTCGGCACGCCCAACACATCGTAAGGGTCCCTCATCAGCGTCCCTTTCTTGCAAGTCTGCGGTGCCCTTCATCACGGTCGTCAAGAATCGAGATCTTCTTCCTCATCGGCATCCGTGGTCTCTTGGTCGGCAAGATCGCTCAGGGACATCGTGTCCTCGTCCGGGACGGCTACTGGAGCGTCGTCTGCTTCGTCCTCGGCTACGAAGTCGGCCAGAGAAACCGGGACTTCGACAACTTCTTGGTCGTGGTCCAAGTCGGCGTCGTGTTCCAGCTCGTGCTCGTGATCGTCGTCCACCAGAATTCCAACGGCGATCTTGGCCGGGTCCACGTCATCAAGACCTGGCAATGGAATGCCAAGTTCTGCTGGCAAAGGTTCGTCGGTGATGATGGTCACCTCGCGGTCCTCGACAGGCTGGATTTCGGCTGAGGCAGGCATGATCGGCTTGATCTTCCCGGCGGCAATCTCGGCCAAGGCGATGGTCAGCGGGTGTTGGGATTTGATTGAAACCATGGGAGAAGCCCCGTCCCGAAGTTGCTTGGCCCGCTTGGCGGCAAGGTTCGTGAGCACGTACTTTCCGTATTCGAAGTCGTTGAGAATGTCAGGTGAGGGAAACATAGTTGTGGAATCGACACACAGTTGCCGAACGTTTATGTTACCTGATCGCGCACCGATTCTCGCTATCCCTCGAATTTGTCCACGCGATTATCAGACTCCCAATATACACGCCATGGTCCCAGGACTCGCAGCGCTGTTTTTCTTGCCAACCCGACCAGCATTTTTACCCCCTGTTCGGCAAGAATTAAGCGCCATGGATTCCAATCGCGAACTTGGGGCAAGCACACTTATCCAGCACCTTGGAGAGGAAGACAAGTATTTCGGTTCAGTCGTGCCCCCAATCGTCCACAACAGTCTGTTCACTTTCGAGGACGCGGACGCCTGGGAAGAGGCCATGGGCACTCCTGGCAAGCAACCCCCGTTTGTCTACTCAAGAAACGGCAACCCGACCGTTGAAATTGCGGAGAAAAAGATCGCAGCGCTTGAGGGGTCGGAGGACGCCAAGCTTGTTCAGGGCGGGGCCGCAGCCTTGGCCGTGGCAATGATGGACGCTTTGCAACAAGGCTCCCATGCCGTGATTGTAGAAACCGCCTATGGGACATCCCGATGGGTAGCCCAGAACCTCTTTGCCTCCTTTGGCGCTGAGGTCACCTTGGTCGATGGACGGGACCCTCAAGAGGTGATCGACGCGCTGAGAACGAACACCAGCCTTGTGGTGCTCGAATCGCCAAGCTCCTGCATCTTCTACCTGCAAGACCTAGAAGCCATCACCGCAACCACACGCGAGCGAGGAATCACCACCGTTTTGGATAACACCTACAGTACGCCTCTCTTTCAAAGTCCCCTCAAGATGGGCATCGACGTGGTGGTGCACAGTTGCTCGAAATACCTTGGCGGGCATAGCGACATCATCGCCGGGGTGCTTTGTGCCGACGCGGCGAGAATCCAACGCTACCAAAACATCATCAGCCACATCGGATCCGTGCTGTCGCCCTTCCCTGCTTGGCTTCTCATCCGCGGCATGCGCACTCTTGAGGTTAGGCTGAAGCGCCACCAGCAGACGGCCTTGGATATCGCCCAGTGGCTGGAAACGTTGCCGATGGTCGAAGAGGTGCGCCATCCGGCCTTGCCTTCCTTTGACCAGAATGGGCTTTATAAAAAGCAAATGCGCGGAACCGGGGGGCTGTTCACGGTCATGCTGGACACTGTGGACTATGGCCGTGCCAAGAAGTTCGTCAATTCGTTGCTCATCTTCCAAAGAGGAGTCAGCTGGGGCGGTTTCGAAAGCCTGGCCCTGCCCATGAAGTTCAACCTGATCGGATACCAAAGGGAGCGTATTGGCGTCCGACTGTTCTGCGGCCTTGAAGACGCAGACGACCTGAAAGAGGACATCGATCAAGCCATGAAGTCGGCATTCAGGTAGCTTGCATTCCAAAGGACGCCTAGCTGCAAAGCCCCCACCCTTGAAGAGGTATCCTGGCTGACATGCATCATCCCCAACCTGGCGAGGAGATCGCCGTCTTGAACACCAATCTTGGACGAATCGTGCTGCGCTTCTTTGAGGACAAAGCGCCGAACCACGTGGCGAACTTCAAGAGGCTCGTCCGAGACGGTTTTTACGACGGTATCAAGTTCCACAGGGTGATTCCCGGCTTTATGATCCAAGGCGGGTGCCCGAACACGAAGACCGGTGATCGCATGACCCACGGCACCGGCGGCCCCGGATGGACGTTGAAGGCCGAGTTCAACGACATCAAACACACCAGAGGCATTCTGAGCGCCGCCCGAACTTCGGACCCCGACTCGGCCGGATCCCAATTTTTCCTAATGGTGGCCGCCGCCCCCCATTTGGACGGACAGTACACGGTTTACGGCGAGGTCATTGAGGGGATGGACGTCGTCGACAAAATCGTCTCCCTTCCCCGAGACGCGCGCGACAACCCGAAGCCGGAAAACCCCGCTCTCATCGAATCAGCGACCATCGAAACCTACGCCGGTTGAGGCCCGCCTGCCAAACTCAGCCGGCACAGGCCTGGCGGCCGTCCGCCTCTATCTTTACGTCGCTTTGCCTCAAGATTCAATATGGCGGCAGGGGCCAAGAAGCCCTTTTCTCAGCTCATGGATGAACCTGTGCTGGCCAAGCTTCGTCAAACGAACAACCCCAGCTCAAGAATCGGAAAGATTGGTTCTTTTCCATCTCAAATTTGGGCAAAGACTGTGGAATGTATTTGATAGGCGGTTAGAAAAGAAGTCGAGGGGTGGATAGATGGCAATGCCAACTACAAGCAGGTCAGATTCAGCACAAAGGGCGGTTCGCTTAACGAAACGCGAAATCGAGGTACTCAGCTTAATCGCTCAGGGTCACAGCAGCAAGGAAGCAGCCGAAACTCTGTACGTTTCGAAAAGGACCGTCGATTTTCATCTGGCCAACATTTACGACAAGTTGCAGGTGAACAACCGAGTTCAGGCTTTCCGAGCCGCTACCCGAATGGGGCTCATTCCCTTTGAGCCGACTTTCGGCCACGCGAGAGGCGAATCCTAGACCCTAGGCATCGAAACCCATGCTAAAGACCCCGTCCGCCGCGTCGGGGTTTTTCATTTTGTTCGGGGCGGGCTTTTCGCCATAATGGAGGCATGGGCTACGAAGAGGTCCGATACCTGGATGCCAATCAAATCCGGATCACCCTACCCGAGGGAAGCACCTCGCCTCGCGTCGAGATCTTGGGCGACCGCACCGTGCTTTCGGCCAAGATCAAGCGTGTCTTTCCGATCAGCGACCCTGAAAGCTACCTGTCGATTCTCGACAACGCCGACAAGGAAGTCGGCATTCTCCGTCACCCGAACGGCCTGGATAAGGAGAGCAAACGCGTGCTCGATGCCGAGCTGGACCGCCGTTACTTCACTCCGGTGATCAAGGAGATCCACACACTGAAGCAGGACGGCGGCATGTGGTTCTTCGAGGTCGTGACTCAACGCGGCCCGACTTCGTTCTATGTGCGCCACTGGCGCGACCACGCTTACGAGATCAAGCCTGGAAGGTGGCATATCCAGAGCGTGGACGGTCAGCGATACGAAATCGTTGACATCGACGCGCTCGACGCGAGGAGTTTGAAGCTCCTTGACCAGCTTCTTTAGGTTTCTGGCCGATTGGGTCTACCCTCCCAAGTGCGCCATTTGCGGCGAAATCGGCGAGGCTGCCATCTGCGACTCCTGTTCGTCCGCCCTGGCGCTCTCCGAATCGTCCCGAGACGACCTGGAAAACATTTCTCTGGCTTACTTCCTATTCAATTACGAGGGCTTTGCGGCAACTGCGGTCAAGCGGCTGAAGTACGGTTGCGTGACGTCCCTTGCCGAGCCCATGGCGGAACGCATGTTGGATGCTGCCGTCCGTCTGAACCTGCTGGACGTGGACGCCGTCGTGCCCGTGCCCATTCATTGGACAAGACGTTTCCACCGAGGCTTCAATCAGGCGGAGCTTCTTTGCGAGCGGATGCCCTCAACGTTGGTCGACCGCAGGTTGCTCAAGCGCATTCGGGCGACGCGGCCGCAGGTCGGCCTTTCCGGCGAAGACCGGTCGCGGAACATTCGAAATGCCTTCAGGGCCTTTCCCGACGTTCATGGAAAAAGAATCCTGCTGGTGGACGACGTGCTCACCACGGGCAGCACCGCGAGCGAGTGCGGCCGCACCATGCTAACAGCCGGCGCAATCGAAGTCAAGGGCCTTTTTTTCGCAGGCGAGAACCTCTTATAGAGCCTCAGCCGGCCACTTCACGGTGGCGCAGCGGCACGCTGGGCAGATTCAATTCCATCTGCGGAGCGGAAGTGATGCGGATCAAGCGATCGAGCACGACTTTGACCGCTCCTGCGATGGGAAACGCCACGATCATGCCCACTACACCGAACAGAGCACCGCCGCTTAAGATCACAAACATGCTGACCACCGGGTTAAGCCCCACGGACTTGCCGACGACGCGCGGATAAATGACTTGGTCGAAAGTCAGTCCGTACGCAAGGTAAACCAAAGTCAGAACAAAAGCGCAAACCCAAGGGTTCGAAAAGTTGAAAAACAGAATGGAGGTCTTGGCACTCAGGCCGGTCACCAGAAAGAGAACGGCGTACGAGATCATAGGTCCAAGGAAAGGAATCAGGTAGACCGCGCCGAACACGAGTGCCAAGAGGAACGAGTACGGCGCGCCAACCAACGTAAGAATGACCGAAGCGCACGCGATGTACAGCAGCACCGCTGTCGTGACCCCGCGCAGGTATCGAATAAACACGTTGCCGATATCGCTGATCATCTCGATTGTCTCGGCCCGTATGGAGGGTGGGATCCATAAAGCCGTCCGCCTCTTCACGTTCTCGATGTCCAGTAAGATGAAAATGGCGATGATGGGCGTCATCAGGATCAGAAGCAGCTGCGACGTGAAGGTGCCCACAATGCTTAAAAATCCGTTGAAAAAGGTCTGAACCGAGTTGGCTATGTCCTCCTTGTACGGTTCGATGTACTGATCGACAAACGCCTTTTTTGTGGTCGGCTGCCCAAACCGTTCCAGGACTGGCCGGTATTCGGTGAGAAGCTTGTCGATTCGATCGGCCTCGCCGTTGTTCTTCGCTTGGATGGACGGTTTCCAACGCACGAAGAAGTTTGACTCGGGGTCTTTTGCCTTCAATTGGGCGCTCAACTCATCTAGCTTGGTCTTGAAAGTGGTGAGTTGCCCGCCCACGCGCGGAGCAAGCAAGAGAATGAGTCCTAAAACAATTAGGCTGAACACGGCGAACACCGAGAAGACGGCTATGCCCCTCGGCATTCCCCGCAAACGAAGTTTTTTGATGGTTGGATCAAGCAAAAGCGCTACGATGAAGGCAACGATGAATGGGAGAAGGATCCCCCTAACCAGATAGAGGAACGCAACCGACAGCGCCAAGATGGCTGCCCAAAGCGCAATTCTCCATCCAACCATTCGGGAGGGTTAAGCGCCCACTTCTTCCGCTGCTTCGACGGCCGCCTTTTTGGCTCGCTGCTCGGCGATCCATTGCTCCGTCTTCGCTTTCAACTCTTTCACTTTTTCGACAAGTTCGTCGCGAGTCTCAGAGCCGGCTTTCGGGGCGAAAAGCATGCCAGCGGCAGCGCCAATAAGGGCACCAATGCCGACACCTGCCAGCAGATACAACAGCGCGTTTCTTTCATCTGATTCGCTCATATCTATAACCTCCTTGAGTTTCTTGGCAAGAATACCCATACCGGTATAAAGTCAAGCCCACCATCTTCTTATTCTTTTGAGGACTTTCGCATCAACTTCCACTACTACTATAACGCAAAACCAGCCGAGACGCTAGCTTTACCTCTTCTTGATAATGTCCCGATACAGTTTCGAGGACAAAATCGTATCGAAATCCTGCGAACTGGCCACCTCCCAATCACCGCCTTCCACCTTAAGGAAAAGCGTTGGCGTCATCTCGATCCCGAGATAATTGGCCAAAAGAAAGTCCCTGTAAACCGCATTGAAGATCGGATCGTCCTTGTCGCCCATCCGTTTGCTGGCCGAATCGACGTCCATCCCTAATTGCGCAACGATGGCGAGCAGGTCGTCAACCGATTTGATGCCTTCTTTGGGGGTCGCGTAGACGGCCTCGATGAACGGCCAAAACTTTCCTTTTTCAGCGGCGAACTCCGCAAGAACCGCGGCCTGCCAGGAAAACTCATGGCCCTGGTTCTTGTACAGCGGCATGTGGTGGAAAACCCAGCGCACTTTGCCGTTGCTTTCGGCAACGACCCTCTTGAGCTTCGGGAAGCTCGTTCGGCAGGCCGGGCAAAACAGGTCGGCGAACTCGACGATCGTGATGGGCGCCGAGGGATTGCCCATGATGTGCGCCGGGCTGGATATCATCTCGGACTTCTCGATTCTTTCCTCGAGTTGTCGCGAGATCTTCATCACCCCAATGCCCTTGACGATGCGATTGCCGTAAAAACCGAGCGCGCCGAGCGCAAGAACGGCCATGAAGGCACTAAAGAATAAATCGAACCTTGGGTTCAAATCGGCACTTTCCGCTTGCGCCAAAAGGCCGGAAACGAAAAACATCAAGACCATCGTGACCATCGAAGCCAGGCACCAGTGGCAGGTGGCGTTGATGACCGAAGAAGCGTAAATCGCCAGCCCCACGTGAATGACAGCCCCCATGAGGTTCAAAACAAACGGCCCGACCACGAACAGCCTCGGCACTCGGTAGTACATGCGCAACGCCGAAACAAGCGCGAAAAAGACGTACGCCGCAAGGCCGAAGTAGGCCACGGGAACACCGAACCACTCGGAGCTGGGGTGCGCCTCGACGATCGCGCAACCGTTTTTGACGCCGCACGGAAGGACAACGTTGAAGTACTTCGCGATGCTCAAGCAACCTGCGATGAAAACGCCGGCGAGAGCGAGCACGAAATAAACCCGATTGAGGACTGCCGCTTTCACTGCACGATTATAACGCTTTTGCCTGTTCGAACGTGCCCAGCTCCTTCCGGTCCCGGGGACGGATGCGTCGGGTGGGTATCCTTTCCCAACCGTATGAACGGCTCCCCACCCGAAATCAGTCTGGCAAAAATCGCTGAATCGGAGCCCCCAAAGGTCGTGCCAGGAACCTACTTCATACAGACCTGGGGATGCCAAATGAACGAGGAGGACAGCGAGCAGATCGGCCTCTATCTGGAAAACGCTGGCTTTATGCCCGCACCTACGCTCGCATCGGCGCAAATCGTCCTTCTGAATACCTGCAGCGTGCGTAAGAAACCGGAGGACAAGGCCTTTTCCCTGCTCGGCGAGCTGGCAATGCTACCTCGCGGCGATCGCGTGATCGGTGTGTGCGGGTGCATGGCCCAGATCCGTTCCCAAGAAATCCGGCGCCGCTCTCCGCACGTCGATTTCGTGGTTGGAACGGCGCACATCAGCGAAATCCCGCTGCTGGTCCACGAAGCTTTGGAGCGCCGCCAGTTTGAAGCCCGTCTTGAATTGCCAGAACGAAGAGGCACGGTCGTCACCGACCTCCCTCGGCGCCACGTGGGAAGGGCACCCAAGCTCAAGGCGTTCGTGCCCATCCAATACGGATGCGATCGTTTCTGCACGTTTTGCATCGTTCCTTCCACCCGCGGTCGGGAGCGAAGCCGCCCAACGGCCGAAATAATTCAGGAAGTACGCCTGCTGGCCGAAAGCGGCGCCCGCGAGGTGACTCTGCTCGGCCAGACCGTCAATTCCTACGGAAAAAACATGGCCGAAGGCCGCGTGGCCTTCAGCAAACTCCTGTGGATGCTGGCGGAAGTGCCTGGCCTCGAACGCATCCGGTTCACCAGCCCGTACCCAAGCGACTTCAGAAAGGACCTGATCGAGACCATACGCGACTGCCCGAAAGTGATGGAACACGTCCATCTGCCGCTCCAGTCCGGCGACAACACGGTTCTGAAGGCGATGAAACGCCAATACACGATCGAGAGGTTCGAGGAAATCGTGGCCCAACTGCGGGAGGCGTGTCCCCGAGTAGCCATTACGACCGACGTGATCGTCGGCTTTCCAGGCGAAACCGACGAGCAGTTCGAAAACACCCTGGCCGCCATGCGCCGCATCCGCTTCGACGGGGCCTTCATGTTTGCCTACAGCGAAAGGCCCGGCACCCAAGCCACCAACATGGAGCAAGTGCCTCTGCAGACTAGACGGCAACGGCTCAACGAGCTGATCGCCCTTCAGAACTCCATCGCTTGCGAAGTCAACGCTGCGCTCGTGGGCCAAGAGTTCGAGGTTCTGGTGGAGGGCCCCTCCCCGAAGCGTAAAACACTCATGAAGGGCTACTCCCGCGAATTCAAGATGATGCACTTTCCCGGCAACGGTCGGCTGATCGGCAAAACCGTGGCGGTCCGAGCCACGGCGGCCCACCTTTGGGGACTTTCCGGAGAGGTCATTTCGGATCCAGCCGATTGAAACGCATCGGGCTGATCCGTGTCCTTGAGAACCAAAATTGCCTGCATCGATGCAAGGGTTGGTTTCGTCTGTAATTAGAACGGTCTGCGTGTCGATTAGGCCGGCAATTGAGTATCATCCGCAAACTCCATGCGACTGAAGCGCGTCAAGATATTCGGCTTCAAGACGTTTGCCGACAAAACCGAGATGAGCCTTGATGGGGACATCATCGCCATTGTCGGTCCAAACGGTTGCGGCAAGTCGAACTTCGTCGACGCGATCCTTTGGGGACTCGGCGAAGGCAATGCTCGCCAGCTCCGCGCCCAAAACAACCAAGACGTTATTTTCAACGGCTCGACGAAGCGAAGGCCTCTCGGTTACGCCGAGGTCACCCTTCTGTTCGACAACGAAGACCGGTTCTTGCCAATACCCACTGCGGAGGTCGCCATCAGTCGGCGCCTCTCCAGATCCGGCGAAAGCGAGTACAGCATCAACCGCCAGCCGTGCCGTCTGCGGGACATTCTCGATCTTTTGGCCGATTCGGGATTGGGCCGCTCCGGCTATGCCATTGTGGGGCAAAAAGAGGTCGATCAAGCTTTGGCGGCCTCCGCGGAGGATCGGCGGGCGTGGGTCGACGAGGCCGCGGGCGTCCAAAGGTACCGTGCCCGAAAGCTCGAATCGCTCAAAAGACTGAGCGTTGCCCACGAGCACCTCGGCCGCGTCAACGACATTCTTCGCGAAATCGAATCCCAAAGGGAACCTCTGCGAGAAGAAGCGGAGGCGGCGCGGCGCTACAAAGCCGCTATGAACAGCCTGCGCCAAGTCGAGAGCGGTCTGCTGATCCGCGAGATCGCAACGGCCATCCAAGAGGTGGCCGATCAAGAAAAGGCCATCGAACGCGCTCTGAAGCTAATCGCCGAGGAGGAGCAACGCGCAGAGATCCTCGAACGGCAAGTAAGAAGCATCGGCGAGAACATTTCCCTTCTTGAGCAGGAAATGGACACCATACGTGGCCTGCAACAAGGCGCGTTGACAGCCCTGGAGCGGGCCGAATCGGCAATCCGCCTGTGCGATCAAAAGCTTGAGAGCCTGAGCGACCTTGAAGCGAACTTCGGCGAGGAGGCCGAGTCGTCGCGAAGGCGCATCGAAGAGGCCGAAAGCGACTTGGACAAGGCCCTCCAGGAACTCCGCGACGAAGAACTTGCCTTCGAGCGCATCAAGGACGAGTGCGCCGGGGCGGGAGAAGAGGCGAAGAGGCTTGGCAAAGAGCTTCTGCAGCTTGAAAAGCGCCTTGAGGAGGCCCGCGCGTTGCATGCCCAAAAGATCAAGCTCGAGGCGGAGGCCAGCCTTCGCAAGCAACGCCGTCGAGAAGTCCGCCGAGAAATCGAGGGAATTAAAGAATCTTTGCCCGAACTGGAGCAGGCTGTGGCAGAAGCCCAAGCAGCCTTTTCCGAAAAGAACGGAAAAGTGAAGCAGGCGGAGACGCGCGCTGCCGAGGCCCGCAAAAGCCTGACACGCCTCAATCAAGAAGACGACAAAGACGCCCAAACCGTCCGTAGGTTGCTCGCCGAAAGGGCCGCTCTCGAGGGCAAGCGACGGGGCATTGAAGCCACGATCGAAACCCATGAAGGGCTCGCTCAAGGAGCCCGGGCAGTGATTGAAGCGGCCAAGGAAGGGTTGCTCAAAGGCCTTTACCTGCCGGTCGGACAAGCCGTCGACGTCCAAAGAGAGCACGCTGTCGCAATCGAGACGGCCCTTGGAGGCGCCGCCAACGACTTGATCGTCGAACATGAAAGCGACGCCAAACAAGCCATCGAACTTTTAAAAAAGCACCGCCTGGGCCGGGCCACTTTCCAACCAATCCCACTTGTGCGGCCTGTCAACCTCAGTCACGACCTGCAGCAGGTTCTCAACGAACGAGGCGTGATCGGCCGAGCCTCCGAACTCGTCGCTTGCGATCCGAAGCATCTGCCAGTGATTGAGAGCCTGTTGGGCCGCGTGGTAGTGGTCGAGGACCTCGATTCCGCCCTAAGGTTGGCCAAGACCAACGGTTGGAGCCGTTTGGTGACGCTCGAAGGCGAGGTGGTTCATGGCAGCGGCGCGGTTTCTGGCGGCTTGCAAGCCAAACAAGGGTTTGGCTTTGTCCATCGCAAGGCTGAGCTGGCCGAAGCGTCCAAGCAGATCCAAGCCTTGGACCAAGCAGTTGCGGAGGCCGAGGGGCGCATCCGCGCCCGCAGCCGCGAAAGGTCCAACATTGAAGGCATGCTCGCCACGTGCGAGGAGCAACGCCTTGCGTTGGTCGACGATGCCGAAGAGGCCCGAGAGTGGATGCAGAGCCTGAGCGACGAACGCGCGGCTACGATCCGGAGCCTTCAAAAACTGGACGCCGAGCTGGCCCAGCTTGAGTCGACCGAGTCGCCCACCGTCCCCGTTGTTGATTTGCCGTCCATTGAATCCGAACGCGACGCCCTTCTTAAAAACGCAGCCTCGCGATCGGCAGACGCAGAGCAAGCCGAAGAGCACCTGCGCGAAGCCGAATCCAGGCTCAGACAAGCCCAAAGCCGCGTTCAGCACGCTTCGCGTCGTCTTGAGGCGGCCAAGGAGTCCTCTAAAGTCCGGCAAATCAAGATCGAGAACATCGGCCCCCAGAGAGAGCGGATTCAGCGGGATCGGGAGCGGGCCATAAGGGAAGGGGATCAGGCCAAGAAAGACAAATCCGAAGCTGAGAATCGCCTTCAGAAGGCCCAGGAGCTGAAGAAGGCGTACCTTGAAGAAAGCTACAGATTGACCGACCAAGCCAAGGCGGCCCGCGCCAACGCCCTAAGCTGCGGCGACGTTGTCCATCAGGCGGAGTTGCAAAGAGCTCGCGCCGACTCCAAAAGGGCCTTATCGCTCCAACGCTTGTTCGAGGAGTACAACATCGGCGAGGATGAGGCCATGGAGATGGTGCCGAACGTCGACGTTCCGAACGATGCGGCGGCCGTCGTCAGTCGTCTGCGCCGGGAAATCAAGGCCATGGGCGACGTCAACGTTGGAGCCATCGAAGCCTTCGAGCGGCTTACGGAGCGTTGCGACCACCTGTCATGTCAAAAAGCCGATATCGAGGAAGGCGCACGGCAAATTGAGGCCAGCATCCGCGAGCTCGACAAGTTGACCCGCGAAAGGTTCACAGCAACTTTCGAACGGCTTCAGGTTGAATTCGCCGAGATGTTTCGCAAGCTCTTCGACGGCGGTGAGGGCCACATCGTCTTGACCGATCCTGATAACATCCTTGAGAGCGGGATTGAGATCGACGTGCAGATGCCCGGCAAGAAGAGGCAACGCCTTGAGTTGCTCAGCGGCGGCGAAAGGGCGCTCTGCGCCGTGTCGTTCCTATTCTCGCTTCTCAAAGTAAAACCGAGCCCACTGGTTGTGCTTGACGAGGTTGATGCGCCCTTGGACGGCCGGAACGTCGATCGGTTTGTCGAGGCCCTCCGCGAATTTCAAGGTGTCTGCCAGTTTATCGTTATCACCCACAACCCGACGACCATCGAAGCAGCCCCCGTTTGGCTCGGAGTCACGATGAGCGAGCCCGGCGTCTCCACGCTGGTGCCGGCCAAAGCACCGGTGTCCGGTATTCTTGAAACCGTATTGGACGGAGCCCCGAGGACAGCCGTCGTCAACACCGACCTCGCCGCCCAGAACTAAAGCAGACAGGCTGAAGACCAAAGATCGCCAGCCCGTCCGCTCGATTCTGAACTTTCAGCAAAGTCGGACCCGCTTGCTTAGCACCCCATCGGTTCCCGGCTGGCCGCCTCCAACGAAAATCTCGAACTCACCTGGCTCCCAGACCTTTTTGCCGTTGTCGTCAACCAGGGCGAAAGCGCCCGGCGAGAGGAGGATCGACACTGTCTCGGTCGCGCCCGGGCTGATCGGCACGTTCGCAAAACCGACCAGTCTGTGCCGCGGAACCCGGCACGAAGCCTCGAGATCGCGAGTGTAAACTTGGACAACCTCGTTGGCCTCCATCGAGCCCTTGTTCGTGACCTGCACGGCCACTTCCAGGCCTTGCCCAGCCTCCAACTGCTCCGTGCTTGTTTGCAAGTTTGAGTACTCGAAGCGAACGTAGCTTAGCCCAAAACCGAATGGGAATAGGGCCGGTTTGTCGGAGAATCGATACGTTCGGCCCTCCATGCTGTAATCTTCGAAGGGCGGCAAATCGTCGATAGAACGCGGGAACGTGACCGGCATCCGGCCGCTCGGACTGACCTTGCCGAAAAGAACATCGGCGACCCCATTTCCGCCCTGTGAACCTGGGTACCAGACGAACAATGCCGCATCAGCCAAAGCCACCTCTTCAGAAACGTCGACTGGACTGCCGCCCGTGATCACCAGCACCAACGGTTTGCCCTTCGAGGCCAGGTGCTTGATGAAAGCCTTCTGGCAATCAGGCAACGCCAGGCTTTTGCGGTCGCCTCCGAAATCAGCCAGCATCGCGTCTCCTTCCTCTCCCTCCATCGAAGGGCCAAGGCCGATGCACGCGATGATCTTTTCAGCAAAGTTGAGTTGCCAATCCAAATGATCGTAAGTTTCGGCCGGTCCGACCAATGGACACCCTGCCACGTAGTTCACCTTCGTGCCGGCATCGACGGCTCCCACGATTCCCTCGAGCATCGTGACCATTTGGGGCGAGTAGCCGTTGTAGTTGCCCCAGAGCACGTCGAGGGCCGTCGCCGTAGGCCCCGTCACGTAGATTTCCTTGGCGACAGGCGACAACGGCAAGGCGCCGTTGTTTTTGAGCAACACGACCGACTTCTGTGCCGCCTCCCGTGCCAAAGCGATGTGCTTCTCGCAACAGACGACGTCTTGGGGTATTTGCGTATAGGGCACCATTTCGTCGGGGTCGAACATGCCCAGTCGGAAGCGCGCCTCGAACAAGCGACCGACGGCCCTGTCGATGTCAGCCTCCGTTAAAAGGCCTTGCATCACGGCGTCGGTCAAGGCGCAATAAGCGCAACCGCAACAGAGATCGCACCCGCCCTTGACCGACTGCGCGGCTGCCTCCCCTAGCGACTCGGCCGTCTTGTGGTGGTTAAAGATGTTCTCAATGGCGCCGCAGTCCGAAACGACGAACCCCTCGAAGCCCCATTCCTCTCGAAGCGTCTTGTTCAGCAGCCAGTCGTTGGCATTGCACGGCGTTCCGTTGAGCCGGTTGTAGGCCCCCATGATGCTGTAGGCTTTTCCCTCCTTGACAGTCGCCTCGAAAGCCGGAAGGTAGGTTTCGCGAAGGTCCTTTTCGCTGACTCTCGCATTAAAAGCGGCCCGCCCCTGCTCCGGCCCGCTATGAGCCGCGAAGTGCTTGGGCGTGGCGACCAGCTTGAAGTACCTCGGGTCGTCGCCTTGGAGTCCCTTGACGAAAGCCACGCCCATGCGCGCCGTCAGAAAGGGGTCCTCGCCATAAGTCTCCTGGGCCCTTCCCCACCGCGGGTCGCGCAGAATGTTGATGTTCGGCGACCAATAGGTCAGGCCGGTATAGATGGTTCGATTGCCGTTCTTCTTTGCCGCCTGGTGTTTGACCCGGGCCTCGTCGGAAATGGCCGTACTGATCCGAATCATCAGGTCAGTGTCCCATGTGGCGGCCAGGCCGATGGCTTGAGGAAACAGAGTGGCGCGGCCAGCCCTGCTGACACCGTGCAGACTTTCGTTCCACCAGTCGTATTCAGGAATGCCCAACCGTTCGATGGCAGGAGCGGCGTTGACCATCTGGCCGACCTTTTCCTCGAGGGTCATTCGGCTGAGTAGGTCCTTAACGCGTTCCGCAACGGGCAAATCGGGATTCATGAAGGGAAAATCGCACATGGCCCTATTTTGCCCGAATCGTTGGCGCAACAAGAACATTGTCGTTCAAAAACGCGAAAAGAAGTTCCGCCAAACCTTGCAGAACAAAGTTCAGCGATATCGCGAGGCCGCCACAGGCTCCGATAGCAAGATCGCGTAGCCGTCCGGGTCCTGAACCAGCATGGTGCGCTCGCCCCAAACGGCCATCTCCAGTCGTCGCAAGACCACCACCTTGTGGGTTCCCAGCGATTCGGCAAATGCGGGAAGGTCCTTCACGCGGAAGTTGATCACCACCCCGCCGCTCCTGGCGATGGGACGCCTGATCGGACTGTCGGACTGCTGAACCAGCAACATCTCGGTCCCGCCTGTGCCCAAGCGGGCAATTCGGTCGCCCTCGTCGCACTCTTTACGGACAACCCGAAGCCCCAGCAAATCGCGGTAAAAGTGCAACGATCTGTCGAGATCTTGCACGTCCAATATGACCTGAGACAGCATGCTGTGCATGGTATGGGTCTACGAAACAACAATTCGCACCCTAATGCCGCATTTCCTTCAACCCTTTCGCCGTCATAATAGGGCTATGTCTCTTCAGCTTCGCGCGCTATGGAAACTTCACCAAATCGACGCGGCGATCGTCGACATTCGCCACAAGGCGTCCTCGATGGACCCGGGGCGCAAAATCCAAGCCGAAATCGACAGGCTGACCGCGGTCTATGAGGAGCTTGGCGCGAAGGCCAAGGCTCTCAACGCGGAACTGACCGACCTCGAAACCGCCCAAAAGGGCATCGAGGCCAAGCTGAAGAAAATTGACGCCGATCTGTACGGCGGAAAGGTCGTCAACCCGAGGGAGGTCGAGGACCTGCAACACCAAATCGAAACGCTCAAAAAGCAAAGGGCCAAGAACGACGAGCGCATTTTGGAACTGTGGGAATTGGCGCCCCCGGCGAACAAGGCGGCCGACGAGGCGAAGACTCATATCGAAGCGAAGAGGCAAGAGCTTGTCGAGCATCAAAGAAAGATGCTGGAGCTTAAGAAAACGCTTGAGGCCGAGTTCAAAGAACTCAACGCCAAGCGTCCCGCCGCCGTACAAGGCGTCAGCGCCGGCTTGCTTGCCCGATATGACGCCATACGCCAAAAACACGGAGGAATCGGCATGACCACTGTGGATCGAAAAGGAAACTGCACCATGTGCGGCACGCTGCTGCCGAAAAAGACCGTCGAGGCGGCGCTTGAAGACAAGGTCGTGACCTGCGACGAGTGCCACCGCATCGTCTACGCGACCGAGGGAATGATATGAAGACGAAATGGGTCGGCGTGGCGGCCCTGCCGCTGGTGCTCAGTTCTTGTGCCGTACTTCCCGAAGCAGGCACGGGGGCGAAAACGAAGCGAATCGTGGTTACCGCCACCATGCAGCAGGCGATCAACCCAAACTTCGTTTACATATTTGCTTTTCGGCCCTCCACCGAGGTCAACCCGACGACTCAAGGTCCCGTGCCGGTCGTTTCGTCGCCATGGGGCAACGGCTTCGTTGGAGGGAATTGCACGGCCTTTGTCCGTTGGGACCCCTTTCAGTCGCCCAATTACCTGATCTATCGGTTCAACGATGCCAACCTGACCTCGTGGTATCAAACCGGCGTGCCGGTGAACTATGTCGACATCGGAAGCAATTCGAAGAGCTTTGTCTTTGAAATCGACCTGACTCAGCTCGCCCTGACGCAAGCCGAGGCCGATTCATACAAGTCTCTTCAGATCAACATCCTCACCATGGACCGAATACCGCAAGGCACGGGAGGCAGCAAGGCATGGGACGCCCTGGGAGACGGACGCTTGCCCAGTTCAATAAACGACTACATCACCATCGACCTGCGAACGGCGGGCATCTACAACGACACGAAGTATGGAGACATGGAGCCGGCCGGCGACGCCCCGGACCCGTCGCTCGACATCGTCGACTTCCAGGTCGAGGTGCGACGCCAGTAATGCCCCGCGTATCCGTCTTGCTGACCTGCTACAACCACATGCGGTACCTTCCGGCGTGTGTGCAAGGGGTCTTCTCCCAGACCTATCAAAACTTCGAAGTCATTTCGATCGACGATGGTTCAAACGACGGCACCCGCGAATGGCTGTCCGCATGCCCGAGACCCCTTAAGCTGGTCTTCAACGAGTCCAACCTGGGAACCTATGCCAGCCTCAACGCAGGCCTCCGCCAAGCCACCGGAGAGTTCGTGGCGATCCTCAACGACGACGACCTTTGGGCTCCAGAGAAGTTGGCAAAGCAGATCGCGCTGTTCGAAAAACACCCCAAGGTCGGTTTGGTTCATACGGACGGTTGGTTCATCGACGGCGAAGGCCGAAGGATGGAGGGCGCCCCGCTGGGGTTTGCCTTTCCCCGAACCGAAACCGGAGACATCCTGCTGGACTTGATGTACGCCAACAAAATCATAGCCAGCGCGGCAATGGTCCGGCGGTCTTGCTTCGACGAACTGGGAGGCTTCAACGAGAGCTACTTTGGTTCGGGCGACTGGGAGATGTGGTTTCGGATTGCCGAACGTTACGAAGTCGGGTTTGTCGCCGAGCCGCTGACTTTCTATCGCGTGCACGGTGCCAACGCCAGCCACAAGCTGGAGCGCATTTGGCAGGATGACGAAAAGCTGAGACTCTGGATCGCCTCGCGTGCCTCAAGTTACTCTAGTCGGGGATACGGGCCGCGCTTGACAAAGGCTTTGGCGCACAACCAGGCCTGCCTTGGAACGGTGCTCACGTTGAACGGCAAGCCTGCCGAGGGCCGGCGCGCCTATGCCGCGTCCATTCGACTTGACCCGACTCGCATCAAAAGCTACGTTCGGTGGTGTTGCACGTTTCTTCCGCCCAGGCTTTTCCGCAAATTGCTTTAGGCAATCGAATCACCGCGCCTTCTTCACGTTCTTAAGCAACACGGCTCCAAGGACAAAGAAAAATGCCGCCATCGCAAAAACCAGGGCATATCCTTGAACCGCGTATTGAACAGTGAGTTCGCCGGACGCGCTAATGTATCTCTTCGTGGCGAAAGCGTTTAAAAGCCAATAGCCGGCAATCAGAGGCGTAATCGATTGGGGCAAGGTCATCGAGATGTGCCAAACTGCCATGTCCTTGCCCGAATGCTCCTTGCTGGGCAGAACGTCTGTGCCCAGCGCCCAGTCCACGCTGACATACGCGCCGTAGCCGATACCGAAAACAATCCCCAAGGCTAGCACCGCGGGCAAGGAACGAGGAAAAATCAGCGCGAGGCTCGTTAACGCCATGACGACGTTCGAAGCATAGACAACCTTTTTTCGGCCAGTGCGCTCGGACAGTGCCCCGCCGTACATTCCGCTTACGGTAGCTCCGACAAGAATCAATCCCAGAAGGATCGGCGTCGCTGTTCGAGGGTCTCTGATGCCCACCACGTCGTGCAAGTAGTAGTTGATATACGGCTGGATAGAATAAAAGCCTAGCATTACCAGAAACCGAGTGATCCAAACCCAGGCGAAGTCGGGATGCTTGCGCGGATCGATCCACAAGCTTCGGATGTGTTGGCTCCAGCGAATCGGCGCAGGCTTGCATGACAGGGGGATCTCCTTGATTCCTGCCAGGGTGACGGCAGCGAAAAGAGCCAACGAAGCGATGACGAACCCGTATGCCAAAAAGGTCGACGCGGCCAGCAAGAAGCCGGAGGCGAAGGCTCCGGCAAGCGTTCCCGCGTTCGACATCATCGCCATGTACCCACTGGCTATGCCGCGTTGGTCATCGGGGACCAAGTCCGGAATCACGCCGCTGTAAGCCGCGGTGGCGATGTTGTTTCCAAAAGCAGCCAGGCAATAGCAGGCTAAGAACTCCCAAAAGCGGCTTTGGTTGACGGCTGCAGCCATGCCGGCTACAGCCATCAGGGTTACTACCGTGCCGAACGCGATGTAGGGCCTTCGGCGCCCCCACCGGGAAGCGCAGCGGTCGCTCATCGCGCCGACGACAAGTGGCACCACCATCGACACGATGGCCACGCAGCTACCCATCACGCCGACGGCCTTTGCCTTGTCGGTGAGAATGCCGTACAGCCAGTACCGAAGCGACTCGCTTTCCGGAACCGGCGGCAATTTGGCCGCGTTGTGAGCGGTGATGGATTGGGCCGCCTCAGGAAGCAACATCACCAGCATCGCGCCCCAAAGAACGTTGCTTCCGAACCAGTAGCAACTGATCGCAAATTGTTGCCAAACGGTCAACCGCTTGCAGGCATAAGGCGACTGAACCGTAGGAATGCCGTTTTCAATCAAGGCCGATACTTATCCCTTGGCGTGCTCGGTTTGGTCTTTGAGTGTTTGGCCTTGGCGGCGGGGTGGCCGGATTTCTTGGACTTGATCGTGACTTCAGGTTCAGGTGATTTCTTTTTCGTTGGCTTTCGGTCTTTGTTCTTGGTCTTTGCCGCGGCAGGCCTTTGTTTCGTTTCCGCCGTCTTGGGCTTTTCAACCTTCTTCGGCGTTTCCATAGGAGGCTTTTGGTTGACATCCCACTTGGCCAGCTGCGTCCAGCGCTCTGGATTCAACAATACGGCTTTGTTAGGCTTGTCCGAAGGCCAAAAAACGATCACTCCCTCCTTTGCCCGGATCGCTTTCGCACCCAAGGGGATCGGAGTCTGCACCCCGGAATCCAAATTATGTATGAGCTTGCTCTCAAGAAGGGCGATACTGGGACGCAGGCCGTCGAGAATGGTCGGCTCAAGGCGAGTTTCCAAAAGGTTGCGTCGCGAGCCGGTTGCCAGGTCGATGCGGCCGATCACAAACGCGCCGTCCGATGCCTTCTCCACAAAGATGCCCAGGCTTCGGCTGATCGGCGTGTAGGACACCAGGTCGAGACCCTGCACGTAGGAGCTGAACGCCTTTTCAGTCAGGTTGTACTTGGCCAAGTTCCAGCTGCCGTTCGCGCGGGTCAGCACGCACAAGCTGTCGCTAATGGTAAAAAGGCAGTCGTCGATTGGCTTCGTGGCCAGGCTGATGCCGTCGAACTTGCCCACAAGTTGCGGGGCCGGACTGTCCGAGTCGAGATCGACCTTGACTAGCGCCTCGAGCCAAGGCTTGCCGCTTGATTCGCTCCATCGCACCAAGAAAAACCCCTCGCTTCCGACACGGCGCGCGCCGCTCAGACCAGAGGCCTCCTTCTGACGCACGCCTTGCGCAATCAACTCACGCGTCTCGATGATCTCTTCCCGCGAAAACAGCTTCGGGGTAAGGGCGATGTCATTCAGACGAGACGACTTCGTGCGATTACGGTGCCTTACGCTGAGGCCTCTGCCGTCCCACACGGCGTAATTGTCATTCTTTCGAAAAACAACTTGATCGACCTTTTTTACTTGACCAAAAGGAATCAGAGGCACCTTTGTGACGGCTGAACCCGTCCTTATAAAGAAAACGCCGTCACGAAAGCAAAGAACTGGTGCCAGTTGGGTGCCTTTGGCGATCAAAGCGGCGGCAAACAAGGTAGTCATCATACGAGGTATCCCATAGTGTACTGTCGCGACTGCGCCCGATACGACCCCGAAACGTCGAAATGTTTGGACGGAAAGCTCAATCCGGGGCACTATGAAACGGCGCTCAACATCGCCCGATTGATGGGCATTCGAGCGATATGCGTGTTTTGCGACCATCGGGAACGGCTTGTCGCCAACATGCACGACGGGGCGATAAGAAGGGTCTTCCCGCCGAAGCGCAAATAACCCAGAAGGGCCATTCTTCGCATGCTTCGGCTTGTCGGTTTTCAGCTTCATCGGCCAGTTTAAACTTGTTGCGCTTGCCGTCCACCAGCTGGACGCACCGATGCCAGCTAAGGACCAAAAGGGCGGAATCGGCCTACCCTAAACGTTTACAACGTCCAAAAGCGGGTCGACATGATCCACGGTTTATCCCCGCAAGCGCAAACGTTCCCTATTTCCAGTCAGCCTAGGCCTGAATGCGCGATTTCCTGCAAAGAAAACGCGCTTCATGCCAAACATTTGTCGAGAGCCTGAGGCTGCGCCTCAACCCTTCGAGAAGCAACCTAAAAACACAGGCCGCAGACCACGTGGCTAGGACTGTTGAAGCGATTCGGCCATAATGAGCGCCGTGATCACAGTAGTCGGAGGCGGGCTTGCTGGCGTGGAGGCAGCTTGGGCGGCGGCCCAGAGGGGCACTTTCGTCCGTCTGGTCGAGATGCGTCCGTTGAAAATGACTCCGGCCCACAAGACGGGCCTTTTGGCGGAGCTCGTGTGCTCGAACAGCTTGAAAACAAAGTCGCCGGACTCCCCCGGCGGGCTTTTGAAGGCAGAGATGGCCAGCCTCGGATCGTTGGTTTTGAAGGCGGCGGAGCAAAGCGCCGTCCCTGGAGGCGAGGCCCTCGCCGTAGATCGACAACTGTTTGCGCAACTGGTGACGGAGGCGGTGGGCTCCTGCCCTTTGATCGAGCGGGTTGGGAAAGAATTCGGCCCGGAGGATATCGAACCGGCCTTGGAAAACGGCCCGGTGATCCTCTGCACAGGGCCGCTGACTTCGGAGCGCCTCGCGGAGTGGATCGGAAACGTCACGGGCCAGGACAACCTAAGGTTTTACGACGCCGTCAGCCCCGTCGTCGACGCCTCTACCATCGACCGTTCCATCGCTTTCGGTCAAAGTCGTTACGGAAAAGGCGGCGATGACTACCTGAACTGCCCATTCGACAAGGAGACTTACCTGGCTTTTGTCAAGGCCCTCGTCGAGGCCGAACGCGCCCCTTTGCACGACTTCGAAGAGGAACAACGGGCCCAGATCCCATATTTCGCAGGCTGCATGCCGATCGAGGCCATCGCTGAACGGGGTGAGAGATCTCTGGCCTTCGGCAACTTCAAGCCGGTGGGGCTTGTCGACCCGCGAACAGGCAAGCGCCCGTATGCCGCCCTCCAGTTAAGGCCTGAGAACAGGGAAAAGACCCTCTATTCGCTCGTGGCTTGCCAGAACCGGCTGAAATGGAGCGAGCAAAAGAGAGTCTTCCGGATGGTGCCCGGCTTGGAAAACGCCGAGTTCGTCCGCTACGGCGTAATTCATCGCAACACGTACGTCAACTCGCCAAAAGTTTTGGACGTCAACCTGCAGCTAAGGAACGCGCCTGGCGTCTTTCTGGCAGGTCAGATAACTGGCGTCGAGGGCTACGTCGAGTCCGCAGCCATAGGACTGCTAGCCGGACTTCTGGCGGGCGGTTTCCTAAAGAGTCTTTCACCAAGGCGAACGGCCTACGGCTCCCTGCTGGCCCACTTGGCGGACGACACCGAGCGCTCCTTCGCGCCGATGAACATCAACTGGGGCCTTTTGCCGGACCCCGACCCGATTCCACCCGACAGGGCGCTAAAAAGGCAAATGAAACTGGATCGCGCCAGGGAGGAGTTCGCGAATTGGCTGCTCAACGCGACGTGACGGCTTTTGACGGCGATTCGGCCGCCGCTTCTGAGACGGTCTCAAGCGGCGGGTAAACGCTTTTCTCGTGCGAAACCCTCCAATTGTGCAAGAAAAGCCGCAATTCCTTCCGGAATCGATAAATGCAGTCCCGGTGGTCGTACTTGCTGAGTTTGGAATACGGGTCAAAGGCAACCTCGATGTTCTTGGTCGGATGCCTGAGAGATAGAACCGAACGAATGTACCCGCACTCCTCATAGCCGTGAGGGGTATGCATCATGTGCGGATCGAAGCGCAGGTTTTGGGCGCCGATCACGAAGTCGCATCGAAGCCCGTGGAAGTGCAGAGCGTCTTTTCGAAAGTAGACAATCCCCTCGTCAACGCCAGTCAGGACCCGGTCCTGGAAAATGCAAACGCGAACGGGATAGCTGTTCTCAACGCCGACATCGAGCGCAAGCCAACGGACCTCCTGGCTGGCGACAGTGCCTTCGGACCACAAGCGAACTCCCCAGTAGCCCAAGGCCAAAGTCATTGTCGCGAGAAGCAAGCAAGCGATGGCGTAATCGATGCGGTAAGGCGTCGGGTTGTTGGCGGCCAAAATGGCGAGCAGAAGCAACGAAACGAAGCCTGCAGCGATGCACAGCTCCGCCGTGAGGACTTTCTTGGTCTTAGAGGAAGGCCTAGCCGCATGCCGCCATTTGGAACTCTCTGGCAACGGAGGTTCAGGCAAAGGCTCGCGGGGATGCCTGGCCGATGGAGCCATCGAACTCAGGTCATCATAGTCTTCTTCGTAATCGCGATTCCATACGACAGCACGCATGGCAACATCACCTTGGAGTGTCATGGCAAGATCCAATGGTATCGGTTTGCCACTACCACTCTGTAAATATTGTACGATGCTTTTCATTCTCTTGGGCCGTTGGTTTTTGCGGGTATTCTGGTTCAAATGGAATTGTTCGACGCGCTTTGCACACGTCGGAGCATTCGCAAGTATCAGGACCGCGCGGTCCCGCGCCTGGCCGTCGAAAGGCTTCTGGGCGCTGCCATGATGGCGCCCTCGGCGGGGGACGCCCGTCCCTGGCATTTTGTGGTCGTTGAAGGACTCGACCAGGTCTCTTCCATTGCCCAAGCGCTTCCCCACGCCGAGATGGCCAAATCCGCTCCACTGGCGATCCTGATTTGTGCGGACCCGAGTTTGGAAAAATTCCCCGGTTGTTGGATGTTGGATTGTTCGGCCGCCGCTCAAAACATGCTGCTCGCCGCGCACGGTCTTGGGCTCGGAGCGGTATGGGTGGCCGTTTGGCCTTTCGAAGACTTCATGAAGGGGGCGAGAAGGCATTTTGCGTTGCCGGAAGGCATCGAGCCTCTAGCCCTTATCGTCGCCGGATACCCGGCGGAAAGCGTTCCCAGCGAGGATCGGTTCGACCCCTCCCGTTTGCATTTTGAAAAATGGTGAAATCTATGGACATTTTCGAAGCATTGATGACGCGCCGCAGCATTCGGCAGTTCACGTCCGATCCGGTGTCCGAAGCGGCCATCCTGAAGGTCTTGGAGGCGGCCATGATGGCCCCGTCTGCCGGAAACGCTCAGCCTTGGCATTTTGTTCTCGTAACAGATCGCGGCTTGCTCGACAAAATCGCCGAAATCCATCCTTACGCCGGGATGTCTCGAGACGCGGCGGCCGGCATTTTGATTTGCGGCGACCTTCGCTGTGAACGCTACCCGGGAAACTGGCCGGCGGACTGTTCCGCAGCCACGCAAAACATCCTTCTCGCCTTGCATGGGTTAGGCCTCGGCGGTGTCTGGACTGGCATCTGGCCCGGCGAGGAACTGATGCAAAATTTCCGCGAACTCCTCGGTTTGCCCGATGAGGCTATGCCGCTGGCTTTCGTGCCCTTTGGATGGCCAGCTTCCGTGCCTCCAACTCCGGCACGCTATCAACCGGACCGCGTGCACCTGAACGGTTGGTAAAGGCGCTGTTCGAAAGGCAACGAGCCCTTATTTGACAGGACCAGCGACGGCGCGCTCAGCCTCGGTTTTTGTTTCCTTTTCTTGTTGCGAGACCAGCTCCGCGACTATGGTTTCAAGCGTGCGCACCGTCCGTTCGAACCCTTGGCGCTCATTTTCAAGAAACTGCTTGATCTTGGTGCGCAAGGCGTCTTGAAGCGACTCATCCCCAGCCAGTTCGATCCAATGCCGAGCCAGTTCGGCGGGACTTGTCAAGCGAAACCCGATGCCGTTCTGTTCGCAAAGCACTTGAAGGTCTTCAAAGTGCCCGCGAACCGGACCGTAGGCGACCGGCACGCCCCATTGCAATGACTCGATCAGGTTGTGCCCCATGCCACTGATGGTCCCGCCAATGAACGATCCTACTCCGAACTGGTAGGCATGCGCCAATTCACCCATGGTGTCCAACACCAGAACATCGGCCTCCGGCTCAGTGGCGGTGCGGAGCGAACATCGATAGCCCATTCCCTCGGCTTTCGCTTGAACCATGCTGACGTTGACGAGGTGTCGAGGGGCAATCAAAATCGAAGCCTCGATGCTTTGCCGGAGACGCTGAAAGGCATCGAGGACGAAGTCGATTTCGACGTCGTCATTCAAACTGCCCGCGACAAAAAGGGTCGAAGGGTGGTTCGCCGATAGGGCCCACGCCCGCAAGGATTCCATTTGACTCTCGGAGATCGGCTTGATCGGCATACCTGACTTGACGTTCCCGACGTTTTCAACACGTGCCCCTTGGGGGTCGATTTCGCGAATCCGCTTAGCATGCTCTTCGGTCCTCGCACCGATCCAGTCGAACGACCGCACGAGGGCAGGGTAGCAGAAGGACAGCAACTTGCGGATCGGCTTGCGCCGGACGTTCGCCCGCGCATTGATCGCCACGATTCGGCAACCTTTGGCCTTCGAGCCTAAAACAGCATTGCCGAAAAAAAACTTTTCTACAAAGACGATGATGTCCGGTTGGGCCCGACGATGCCAAATGGAGAATGGTATCCAAAAGTCAAAGGGATAAAGAAGCGCTTGACGACCGGTGTTCAGACGGAACCGTTCCAACTCCTGCCGATTGCGAATGGTGAAAACCGCATCGACGGCGAACCCGTCTGATTCAAGCCTTCCGTGCACCGACTCTGCAAGGACAGCCTCCCCAAAACTAGCGCACATATAGACCAGACGAACGGAACCTTTCGGCTTAGGTTCGCAGAAGTACGGTCCGCCGCTCCACCTTAGCAAGTCGTAGTTCTTGGAGGGTCCTCTCCTGAGCCAAGAAACCAACTTGGACAGAACAAAAAAAGGACTTAACAAGACCAGAACGGCGTTATAAAAAACAAACATAGATGCATCAAAAGGATTCTGGACAAAGCAGGCGGGCGCTGGTTAAAAGACAAGCTCTGCTGAATTATACCGGCGAGCAATGTGGAAGCCGTGGCCGCCGTAGTAGCGGTCCAGCGTCGTCCAGTCGATGATCATGTTGTGCACTCCACGATTCTTCAACCCGACGAGCGAGGCCGCCAGCAACGCGTCTCCAAGCCCTTTGCCCCGCATGGCCGCCGACAGACCGATGGGTCCAAGCGCACCCCACTTTTCCCCCAAGGCTACATGCCAAACCGCCCCGCACACAGGATACTTGTGAGTGAAATCTTGGGTGAAGGCAAAGCCCTCGATCGAACCGTCGATGAACAAGCCGTACACGAAATCCGATCGGCCCTCCAGCTTGATTTTGGCCATCACGTCGTGGTTCCAGCGGCCCGGGAACTCTAGCTTAAGGAAGGCGTCGAGGGCTTCTGCCTGTCCGAGCGCGATCGGCTCGACGCTTACACCGCCCGTCAGTTTTTCCAGCGTTCCGGGCTTCGGCTCATAGGTGCTGATGTCGCGCTCCAGGTCAAAGCAATCCCCGCCGAATTGAAAGCCCTCGACAGTCAGAAAATCCCTTAAAACGGGCAAGTCGACCGGCACGCCTGGAAAGAAGTGTTGCGAATCCTGCCCGAAAACCAGCTTGGCGCAACCGCGCGACTTCAGAATTCGCTTGACGGACGCCAGCAGATCGACCCCAACCTTGGGATCCGTGAACACGATTGCGGACAAATGGTACTGGTCGGGGTCCGGCCCCTTGAAAAGCGAAGGGTTGGCCGATTTCTTGACGATGGCGAAGCCGAAGTCCTTGCCCCCGTCGTAGATCTGCGAAGCACCCCAATCGAAAACAGAACTGCCCTGCGTGTTAAAGCGAATCTGCTCGGCATCGACGGCCCACTTCTCCGGATAAAAGTTGCACCACTGCTCGGCCAGTTGCCCGTAGTCGGCCCCATCAAATCCTCTGAGCATAGTTCACCTTTGGCCTTTGAGTTGTCTGAGATGCTCGCCGTAGAGGTTCAAGGCCTCCCGGGTTCTCATAATTCTCGAGATCATCATACCGTCGTCACACCTTAGAAACTCAACCAGCGTCGGTGCGCAAAAAAGCGCTTCGAAGGCATCGCACGCCACGCCGGATGCGGCAATCGACTGCTGGCAATCGGCCGGATCGTACTGCAGGTAGGCCGTGACATAGCGGCGCAATCGCGGGTAAGCCTCGACCATCCACGACCGAAGACGCTCATACTCGGCCTGGAGCTTCGGCTCAGGGCCGTACTGGGCGGCATCGCAAAGGGTCTCGACCAGCAGGTCATACTTGTTGTAAAAAAGGATCAAGTCGTCCAGCCGTTCGTCGACAGTAGGCGCGTTCGCTGCATGGGATCGAGCCTCTTCAAGGTCTTTGGATAGCATTTTGATTCGATTCGGGATTCGGCTTACCCATCCCATGGTGTCTGCGAACCTTTTGCCGGTTTCCAGCGCGTCAGCCTTTTTCATTGTCGCCTTCCTTTGCCTTCTCGACGTAATTGATGCGAAGGTCTCGAACGAGGTTGTGCATCCTGCGCTTGCTTTCCTCGTCGAGGCGCGGCTCGATGAACGATGCCAGGTGGGACGTCAGGTCGATCGCCACCTTGGCCTGCTCGAGGTCCTTTGTTATTTTCCCGGTGACCATGTCTGGCTGAAGGCCCAGCTTTTGCCACGCAAGGGCCGCCATTTGGTCCGTCATGATCATAATCACATCGTAAACGCTCACCGGTTCCGTGGGCAATTGTTGTTCGTTGACTTCGTCCGACATAGGCTTCTTTGGTAAGGACGAACGACAAATCCCTTTTGATGCTGCCCGCTGGAAAAAGATGAGCAGGTAATCTACAAACAGACCAATGAGTTCGACAGCGCACCTTCACAACGTCATCATCATCGGGTCGGGGCCCGCCGGTTACACGGCGGCGATTTATGCCGCCAGGGCAAACCTGAAACCGTTGCTTTTTGCGGGAACCCAGCCAGGCGGACAGTTGATGATCACCACCGACGTTGAGAACTACCCTGGCTTCCCGAATGGCGTGACCGGACCGGAGATGATGGACTTGTTTCGCCAACAAGCCGAGCGGTTCGGAACGGAATTGCGATACGAGGAGGTGACTCGCGTTGATTTCTCTTCGCACCCGCATCGGGTGTACGTCGGCGAGATTGAATACCAGTCCAAGGCCGTGATCATCAGCACCGGCGCCAGCGCCAAATGGCTTGGGCTCGAAACCGAAAAGGAGTTCAGCGGATTCGGCGTCAGCGCGTGTGCCACGTGCGACGGGTTTTTCTTTCGTGGCAAGATCGTGGCGGTGGTGGGAGGCGGGGACACAGCCATGGAGGAGGCCAGTTACCTGACCCGGCACTGCTCCAAAGTTTACGTCATACACCGGCGAGACGAGTTCCGGGCGAGCAAGATCATGCGCGACCGCGTGCTGTCCAACCCAAAGGTCGAGGTGATGTGGAATAGCGTGGTCGATGACATTCTCGGCGAGCGCGAACCCGTCAAAAAGGTGACCGGCGTTCGGCTCAAAGACACCCGAACCGGCGCGCATCGCGAGCTACACCTCGACGGGGTGTTCATCGCCATCGGCCACAAGCCGAACAGCGACCTTTTCAAAGGCGTGTTGGAAATGGACGATGTGGGCTATCTCAAGCACAAGCCGGACTCCACCGCCACCAACATTCCCGGCGTGTTCGTCGCTGGGGACGTCGCCGACCACTACTACCGCCAAGCCGTCAGCGCGGCCGGAACCGGGTGCATGGCGGCCATCGACGCCGAACGATGGCTCGAGTCGCAAGGGTGAAGGTGCCGACGTGCTGAGCCTGATCGTGTCCGCCCTGCTTTTCGCCCAGATGCCGGAAGCTATGGGCCAAACGATGGAGCTGCCCGGCTATGACATCCCCGAGCCGAGGGTCATGCTTTTCCGCACCGGGGAAAGGCTGCCCGAGTTCAAGATCTCGCCCAAGCACAAATGGCCTTTCGAGTGGGTGACCGCCGGCCTTGGGCGCAAAAACCCCCAAAGCCCGAACTTCGAACTGCGCCTGCGCGTGTTCGCACAGCTGAAAAAAGAGAAAAACGACCCGTCGCTTCCAGTTTGCCGCATGGCAATGAGGCTGTGGGAGCTTAACGTGTCGAAGCTCGGGCTCGACCACGCCTACCAGTACAACAACCGAATCGTCGACATTTATCTTTGCTGGGGCGGCCCTCCTGGCGGCGAGCAGCTGTTCGACAAGGACGTCGAGAACGGAATCGAGCGCAAAGTCAACACCATCTACATCTACGACATGCCTAGTCTGACGAAGCCCCTCGAACTCGCGCGCGAAGTGGCCCACGAATACGGCCACGCCACCTTGCCGGCCGTGGGCGGCTTCTCCGCGCCTGAGAACTGGGCAAACGGATCGTTGGGCGAGCGCTTGTACCTGACCTGGATCCGCAATCAGATGCGCCTCAAGCGGTTGCAACCCGAAGATGCGGCAGGGGCGACCCTCGAGGAAATTGACGCTTGGGTGAAGCAGCGCGTCGACCCCTTGGTCGATCGCGCCGCTTTGGACGGGCCCAGGCTGTCCCTGCTAGCACAAGACTCGGAAGAGGCTTTTTACGCGTACATCGGGCTTGCGCTGTACGCTTTTCAGACATTGCCGGCCGACGCCTTCGGCGACTCCCTGAAGTTAACGGGATCGTCTCGTGCCGTCGACTACCCCTCGGCCATCATCGCCGCAGTCGAAAAACGCGCGCCCTTCTCCTTCACGGTGCCGCCCTCCGTCGTAGGCAAACCCATTTGGATTCCGCTGGGCATGTGCACGATCAAAGGCGCCAAAACGCTTTCCAAGGCCAAGGGATGGGCGAAAGTGGTCCCCTCCGGCTCCAGGATCCACTATCAGGCGCCTAAAGAGAGCTCATGAGTTGTCGCCCCGTCTGGCTGTGGGGTTGAACTTGGATTGCAAGCCCGGCAATCCCTCGTTTTGGTCCCTTGGCAAAGTTAAAACGCTAGGTACACTGACAGACTCAAACAAGTTCAGAAATCGGGAGCTTTGACTTTGTCTTCGGTAGCAGAATCGCTTGCAACGGCGCCCTTCCCCGCCGACGGGGTTCATCCACGGGATTTGCTGACCTCTGAGGATTGCCGCCAGTTGCTTTTCCAACTCTATTTGGCGCGTTACTTTGACGTCAGGCTGATCAAGGAGAAAAAGCGCGGCCATCTTCGAGGCACTCTGTACTCGTCCCACAATCAAGAGGCCGTGCTGGTCGGCTCGCTGTACGGACTGGAGCCGACGGATTGGATATCGCCCATTCACCGAGACATGCCGGCTTTCTTCCTGAAAGACGCCCGATCCGGCCTTCGCAATCCAGCGCGGATGGGCATGTCGATTCAAGAGGTGTGCGCGCAGATTTGGGGCAAATCCGGGTCTCCCGGCAGAGCTCGCGATAACTGGTCGCATATTGGCTCACGGTCGAAGCGCATCATTCATTCCACTTCGATGCTAGCCTCCACAATTCCCGTTGCGGCAGGAATCGCCTACGCCGAGAAGCTCAACCGCGGCTCGTCCATCGTTCTGACCTTTAACGGCGAAGGGTCCACCGCCCGGGGCGACTTCCACGAGGGCATGAACTTCGCCGCCGTCCACAAGTTGCCTCTGGTTTGCGTGATCGAGAACAACCAGTGGGCCTACGGAACCCCGGTCGAGCTCGGCAGCCCCTCGCCGGACATCGCCGATCGCGCCAAGGGATACGGCATCCCCGGCCTGATCGCCGACGGGCAGGACGTCCACGACGTTTACGACAAAGTCAAGTGGTGCATCGACTACGCGCGATCCGGCCGTGGCCCCAGCATCATCGAGTGCAAGACATATCGAGCCTATGGCCATGGCGACCATGACGACGACCGCGCCAACCAATACCGCTCCCCTGAAGACATCGCCCAAGGCCGAGCCCGCGACCCGATCGCCATTGCCAAGAAGGCCCTTAGAGAAAAGGGCTGCGAAGACGCCGAGGTTCTGGACAAATACTGCCCCGAGGGCAAAAGCGCGAGCGAGGTCCGAGACGAAGACTTCCCGCCTGAGGTTGTTGAGTACCTGCGCGAGGGCGTCCAGTACGCCATGAAGTCGCCTTATCCCGAGCCTGAAGAGGCCGCGATGTGGGTCTTCCACGAGGAGGAGGAGTAAACCTTGGCCAGCGTCATCGACACACAAACCGTTAAGAAGAACTACTTGACCGCCCTGAACGAGGCGCTTCACGAGGAGATGGAGCGGAACCCGGACATGATCTGCATGGGCGAAGACATCGGCCTTCTTGGGGGCGCGTTCGGGGTCACAGAGGGCCTCCAGGAAAGGTTCGGTGCGGAGCGAGTCGTCGACACGCCCATAAGCGAAAGCCTCATCGTCGGAGGCGCGATCGGCGCAGCACTGAACGGCAAAACGGTCATGGCCGAAATGCAGTTCATCGACTTCATCAGTTGTGGGTTCGACCAGATCGTCAACAACCTCGCAACGTTCCATTACCGATCAGCCGGCGAGGTGGCCATGCCGGTGGTGATCCGGGGCCCGGGCGGGGCCTACGGCGGCGGAGCCCTTTACCACAGCCAAATGAACGAGGCCTGGTTCTGCCACGCTCCAGGCTTGAAGGTGGTTTGCCCCTCCACGCCCTACGACGCCAAAGGACTTCTCAAAAGCGCGCTTCGCGACAACAACCCGGTCATCTTCTACGAAATCAAAGAGCTCTACCGAAAGCGCGACATTGAAGAGCCCGTTGGTGGACCCGACGACCTGGTGCCCTTGGGCAAGGGCGCGGTCCGCCGGGAAGGCTCGGACATCACTTTGATTTCGTACGGACAAAACGTCTATCACTGCCTGTCGGCCGCCGACCGTTTGCTTGAAGAGGGCGTTCGTTGCGAGGTAATCGACCTCCGCTCGCTGGTTCCACTGGATGAAGACACGATTTTCAAATCGCTTGAAAAGACCAGCCGCGTGGTCGTCGTTAACGAGGCTCCGATGACCTGCGGCTTCGCCGGCGAGGTTCTGGCACGCATCGCTGAAAAAGGCTTTGAACTGCTCGACGCCCCTCCGGCCAGGGTCACCCGGCTGGACACGCCCGTGCCCTGGGTTAAGCCGCTCGAAAGTTTCGTTCTGCCAAGTGTCGATAAGATCGTGGACACCGTCCGGCGCGTTATCCGCTTCTAGAGTCGGCTTCGCATTCGACCATAAATTGCGAATAGGTAGAATAGGTCGGCCCAGGCAGGATGCATGTCGGATTTCGCCACCAATCAGTTCATTGAGCAGGCTCGAAAGTCCCTCGTCGGGGGACGCTCAGCCGAGGCTCTCGATTTTGCCGAACAGGCGGTTGCCCTTGACCCAAGGAACGCGGAAGGGTTCATGCTGATGGCTATCGCCCTTTCGCAACTGAACCGGCTACTGGAGGCCGAAGACGCTTTTGCCAAATCGGCACAACTTAGCCCTGAGAACCCAAAGCTTTTCTACAATTGGGCTGTGCATCGCTATTCGATTGGCGAAAAGCAACAAGCGATTCAAGCGGGACGCAAAGCCCTCGACCTGGATCCGTCCCACGCGAGTGCCCGCGATTTGGTGATTCGGTTAGAGAGCGAACTAGGACTGCGATCAAGCCGGCCGCCAGCGGAAACGTCCCCTCCAGCCGTGTCTATGGCCCCGCCTCCGACCCACTACTACACCGGCTACGAGCCCCCGTTGCACAGCCTCAAGTTTGTTGAAAAGATGGGGCCAACGTGGGATCGTTTAGGTTGGGGCTGCGCCGGATTACGCGTTCTGATGCTCCTCTTCACTATAGCCCAAATGGGGAGCACCCTGTCCGACGTCTCCGGCAACCCCGTCAACGTTCTGGACAGAATGGCCGAAAACCCTCTCGCTTATCAAACCGGCTCCAGCCCCATCGTCGACACGCTGGCTCTGCTGTTCTCGGTCGGTGTACTCCTATGGCTGATTCTCGACATCCTGGACCGGCGCGCCAGTTGGCTCTGGCTGGTCCCTTACTTTTTGTTCTGTTGCATGACGTGCTCACTTCTCGACTGGATCATCGTGCCGCTCTACGCGTGGGTCGGGAGGCCGAAGCTTAAATCGTGATCAGACGTCATTAAGAACAAGAGGAGACTTCACTGCCCAAATGATAGGAATCGCGTTTCTTGGTTTATCGTTGCTCGCCCCGGCCGCCACTGAAAAGACGATTGAGGTGCCTTTCATCGCCACAGACGAGGCGATCATTGTTAAAGCCGTCGTCAACGGCAAGCCGGTTTCCCTCATGTTCGACACCGGGTTTAGCGGCTCGGTCATCATCGACAGCGTGATGAACATTGGCAAGCCGACAGGAAAAATGAACTTGCAGGACTTTGTCGGCACGTTTCTAGCCGAAACAGTGGAAATCAAGTCGCTCAAGCTTGGCGACAAGTCGATCGAGGTCAACAAGGACATGCAAGCCGTCATGGCTCCGGGAGAACGCTACGGCACGCTTTCTTACGGCGTGCACATTGACGGGCTTATGGGGTTTGAAGTTTTCGCCGGAGAGACGGTCGAGATCAACTTCCAAAACAAGAAGTTCATCTTCTACCCGCCGTCGTTCGACATCACGAAGAAAGTCCCGGACAACAAAAGGACCTTTCTTCAGAAGATGGTTCCCGCAGGCAATGACGCGGTCATTTTGCAGACGGTGACCGCCAAGGGACAAAAAATGTACCTCGGTCTGGACACCGGCAACGCTTTCTACGCCACCTGCAACCGCGACGTTTTGGAACGATGCGGACTGTGGGAAGCAGGCCGAAAACCCAAGTTCATGAGGCAAAGCGGGGTGGCCTCCGGCGCAGTCGATTCCTGGACGAAAAAGATGACCGACATGACCATCTTCGGCGTGCCCGTCAAAACAAGCTACTGGGATATCATCGACCTCCCTGCGGCCCAGGCCAGCCATGACGGAACGGTAGGGTACCAATTCCTCAAGAATTTCAACATCGTGATGGACTACCAGCGCAGGAGGGTGTGGCTGGAAAACTTTACTGGCAAGGTCGAGAACGAGGAGCCGGGCGACGTCGGCATTCGGTTGGCGCTCGACGAGCGCTTGAAACGGGTGCGCGTGCGATCGGTTGCCCCTGAAAGTCCGGCGGCAAAGGCCGATATCAAGGTCGGCGACCACGTGCTGGCCGTCGACGGCAAAGAGATTCCGCTTTCTATTGGATTCCAAAAGCTATGGGATTTGCTGAAAGGCAAGGTGGGCGAAAAAGTCAAGCTGGATTTGTCCCGCGATGGCCGTTTCTTCAAGGTTGAGCTTACGCGGGAGGGCCTTTACAACGAGTAATCGGCCCAGATTCGGACGGCCTGATCGAACATGGGCTCCGTCAGGCGCCCGGTGAATGTGTTTTGCTGGCTCGGGTGATACGACCCGACCAAGAGTGTTCCCGTGTTGGCGAGGCTTTGGACACCGTGCGCAAATGGTGGCGAAGGACGGATTCCGACCGCCTCGCAGGTTTTCCTCCATGCGATGCCGCCAAGGCAAAGAATGGATTCCCACCGACGCGACCCCAACAACTCGGTCAGGAACTGAAGGCAGGCGGCCATTTCACTCTTGCTCGGCTTGTTGCCCGGAGGCGCGCAATGGCACACGGCGGTGACGTACGCGCCGGACAAGACCAGACCGTCGTCGATCGAAACGGATAGGGCTTGGTTGGCCATGCCGACCTTGTGAAGCGCGCGGTAAAGCCAATCGCCGCTTCGATCGCCCGTGAACATCCGGCCCGTTCGGTTCGCGCCGTGGGCTGCCGGCGCAAGCCCAACGATGAGCTTGAGCGCCTGCTCGTCTCCAAAGTTGGGAACGGCCTTGCCCCAGTATTTTTGTTGGGCAAAGGCTTTTCGTTTTTCGGCCGCAACCTGTTCCCTCCAAGCCACGAGACGCGGACACCGTCGGCACGAAACGATTCGCTCATTGAGGTCGCGTTCATCCATCGCTTCTCAGAAGTTTATACTCGAGGCTATAATTTAGACGTGCCGATTTACGAGTACGAGCCTTGCGATCGGAAATGCTTGATTTGCAACGGCAAGGTCGAGGTGATGCAGGGGGTCAACGACCCGCCGCTCAAGTTCTGCCCGTATTGCGGGCTGGAGGTGAGGCGGGTCGTCAGCAGCGCCAACTTCAAGTTTAAGAAGGACATCTCGCCGGACAAAGCCGCCGCCAAAGGCTTCACGACGTTCAAGAGGGCTGGAGACGGCCGTTGGGAGAAGATGGCCGGCGAGGGTCCCGCGGTGATCGAAAGAACCAAATCCCCAGACAAAGAGCGCATCGAGGCCACCCCGGGGCACGAACTCGTCGACGAGCCCTAGGCTAGCCCTAAGGAATCCTCGAAACCTGCCATGACGTTCATGGCCTGGACAACTTGGGCGGCGCCCGCCTTTCCAATAATGGGCGATTCCAAGCGTATGGCCACTCCGCTTTCGTCACAATAGACCGAGTAGGACGCCGCAAGAGGGTGGTCGGCTGGGTGGCGCCTTACGAGCATCCATCGCCCGTAGGCATCATCGTAAAATTCGGTCAAATCAGAAGACGGGATGTGCTCTGACAGACGTACCTCCACGGCGACGTTTCCTTCTTCTACTTGCGCCCTGGGAGTAAATTCCACGTCCGTGCGGGCGCCGAGCGCGTCCAAAAAAGGCTTGACCTCCTCAGCTTGAACCTCCATCGAACAGGCAAGGCGAAATGTGCCTTCGGCCAAACCGGACTTGACAAGCGGGTCCAGCGCCAGCAAGGCCAGGGCGGCAGCCGGAGTCGGGAGGCAAACTCGCTTAGCGCATACCAACGGGTTGTTGTCGTAAAGTTCGACCACGCCGACCGGAAGGTCAGGCTGGTACCCGATAACGATAGAGCGCCAATAGCTGTTCAAGCCGAAGTCGAGAGCGCACAGGCTACCCGGCTGGGGTTGCAAAAGACGCGGATGCCGGGCGAGAAGGACGTCCAGCCCGGGCAAACCGCCATATCGAACCATGTACTTGGCGGAGAGAGACATGCCTACTGCCGCTTGATGGTCACGACGTTCTCGACTTGGACGGACTGTTGGCCCGTCTTCATCCCGACGGTCATCGTCATGCTGTAGTCGTAAACCATGCCGTCTGCGCGGTCGACGAGCATCGTTCCCTTGCCATTGATCGTGAAGTCGCCTGCGTTCTGCGTGCTGACCGCCAAAACAGCGTATTCCTTGGAACCGACCTTTCGGAATCCCGTCAGCTTGTAGTTGCCTGTGAGGTTCATGCGAAAGCCCATCGCGTTCGAATTCACTTTCCGCGACCACGACTTGCCGACGGCGATCGGCTCTTGCGGATAGGCGACGTTGCCGAGTTGTTGCACCGTTGCAGCGTCGCCCACCACGTTGCCGCGCCGATCGATTTCAACCTCAGCTGTTTGGCTGCGGCCGATCGGCTTGCCGTTTTGCGTCATTGAATCGATCTCGTACCTCAATTTGGAGGTTTTGGGGCCGACTCTGAGCACCGTCACCTTGAACTTCAAGCCGACGTTCATGTTCATGCCCGCGTTCTTGACCTTTGACTCCATTGCATACCGGTACGTCTTGCCCTTCACGTACTGGTACCGGAACAAATAACCTTGACCCGACTTGGTGATCTGTCCCAAAGACCCCGCAAACGGCAGGCAAAAGCAAACAACGACCCAAAACTTTATGAATATCTTCACTTTTTCGATTCCTTAGTTGACTTTAAGCAGCTCTATTTCGAAGTAAAGAACGCTTTTGCCCGGCACGTTCGGTGGCAGGCCCTGCTCGCCGAAGCCGATCGCCGGTGGTATGCGAACACGCCGCTTGCCTCCCTCCTTCATGCCGACCATGCCCATCCGAAAAGCCTTGAGATAGTCTTCGTTGTTCAGGCTAAAGGTAAGGGGTTTTTCTTTTTTAACCTCGTCGAACTTGAAGCCGCCGCTCAGGGTGCCCTTGTAGGCAATCGTGACCTTGCTCGTTGCCGTGGCCGTTTTTCCGGTGCCCACCTTCAGGTCGGTTTTGTCGAACACCCGCTCATCGGCTTTTTTGACGAGGTCAAGGCACTTCACCGTGAAGTCGAGCGTTGCGTTGCCTGGAATTTCGCCCGCCCCTTCGCTTCCGTAGCCCATCGATGGGGGAATGATCAGACGCCGTTCTCCGCCGACTTGCATGCCGACCAGACCTTTGTCCCAACCTTCGATCACTTCTCGTTGGCCGAGCCGAACGGCAAAAGGCGGCTTGGTCGGAACCATGTTCGAATCGAACACCTTGCCGTTGGTCAGCTTTCCGGCATATCGAACGATGACAATGTCGCCCGGAGCCGCTTTCGGGCCAGTTCCCACCTTGATATCGGTAATCTGCAGCTTTTGGGGCTTTTGGGCGCCGGCCAGACCGACACTCGCCAGCGCGACCCATACGAGAACAAGCGCCTTCTTTGACATGGACATAATTTACCCGCTTCGCTCTTCGTCCGTTTGACGTTTGGTACACTGCGTAAGCTACGATGGCCAAGAAGACAGTCGAAAAGAACCAGGATCAAGGGCCCGCCACCATCAAGAATCGCCGGGCTGGCTTCGATTACGAGTTCATTCAGACCTTCGAGGCAGGCATCGTTTTGATCGGCTCCGAGGTGAAAAGCATCCACCAAGGGCGAGCGAACCTGTCGGACGCCTATTGCCAGGTCAAGAACGGCGAACTGTGGCTGGTCAATTCCGACGTCGAGCCTTACGAGCACAGCACCTACTTCCAGCCCGAACGAAGGCGCGACCGCAAGCTGTTGATGCACCGCAAGGAAATCGCCTTGATCGATAGGCGGTCGAGCGAGAAGGGGCTGACCATCATCCCCACGAAGATGTACTTCTCAAACGGCAAGGTCAAAGTCCAGGTCGCGCTCGCTCGCGGCAAAAGGAGCTATGACAAGCGCGAGGCCATCGCCAAAAAAGAGACCCGACGCGAGGCTGAGCGAATCCGTTCCCGCCGGGACGGATAGGCGCCTGGCGAAAAAGCACTACTTCACGTTGAAGTATCGGGCCTCGGGATGATGAGCAATCAGCGCGCTGGTCGATTGCTCGGGGGCCAACATGAACTCCTCGGTCAGCTCGATGCCGATTTCTTCAGGATTCAACAACTCGAAAATGAGACGTTGATCCTCAAGGTTCGGGCACGCCGGGTACCCAAATGAAAACCGGCAGCCATGATAACGGGCGGCGAAAAGCGGACGAATCCCCTCGGGCTCCATGTCGTCGATTCCAAGCTCCTTGCGCACCTGCTGATGCCAGTATTCGGCCAACGCCTCGGCCGTCTCGACTCCCATCCCGTGCGTGTAAAGATAATCCCGGTAATCCCCCTTTTCGAACAGCTCTCGCTCCCGCCTGCTTACCTCCGGGCCAACCGTGACGATATGAAAAGCGACGACGTCGGGGACGTCCGATCGGAAGAAATCGGCCAAGCACAACCGCCGGTGGTCGCTCTGGCGGGGAAACCGAAATCGGAGCCGCTCCGTCTTGGCGTCCTCGTGAAGAATCACCAAGTCGTTGCCATCGGACCGGCACCAGAAGTAGCCCCACTTGACCTTAGGCTGCATGATCGGAGAGAGTTCCCTCTTCATGCGCTCGAAGATGGGGCCGGCATGCGCCTCCAGCCACTTCACGAACTCGGGGTTGGGCATGTCGTCCGGCCGTCGGAACTGCCACTGGCCGCGCCACAAGGCCACCGTGTTGATATAGTTATAAACCGTTCGGATATCGATGTCCGTCTTGCTTTTGGCTCCGTAAAAAGGCAGCTTTGGCGGCTCGATGTCTTGGCGCACGTCGCTCTTGACGCCGTCGAAAACGTACAGATGCGCGTCCACGACGCCCGGACGCGGTGTCGGCGTGGCGAAGCGCTTTTGAGGCTGTTCGTCCTTGGACGCGAGAATGGTTTCCATCAGGCTCAGCCCTTCGAAGGCATCCTGAGCGTAGTACACCCTGCCTTGGTAAATTTCTCGCAGGTCCTGTTCCACGTACCCCCTCGTTAAAGCCGCCCCGCCCAGGATGACCGGGTAATGCGAGAGGCCGCGCTCATTCATCTCAATCAGGTTTTCCTTCATGACGAGCGTGCTCTTCACCAACAATCCGCTCATGCCGATAACGTCGACGTTGTGTTCTTGCGCCTTGTCCACAATGGCTTGAATAGGTTGCTTGATGCCGATGTTGACCGTCCGGTAGCCGTTGTTGCTCAAAATGATGTCGACGAGGTTCTTGCCGATGTCGTGCACGTCTCCGGCGACGGTTGCCAGCAAAATGGACCCGCGCTCCGAAGTGTCCGACTTCTCCATCTTCGGCTCAAGGATGCGAACGGCCGCCTTCATCGTCTCCGCGCTTTGAAGGACGAATGGAAGCTGCATTTTGCCAGTGCCGAAAAGGTCGCCGACCGTTTTCATGCCATCCAGCAAGATGTTGTTGATGATGTCCAGCGGCTTGTACGTCTGCAGAGCGATTTCGAGGTGCTCCTCCAGGTTTTTCCGAATTCCGTCCAAGATATGCTTCTTGAGCGCGTCTTCGATCGACAAACCTTCGAATGGGTCCGCGCGGGAATCGTCGGCACGAACGTTCTCGAACCGCTTCATCAGCTCGATGAGCGGATCGTAAGTCACTTGCCGTGGCTGTTCGGGGGTGGTCACTCCTTATAGGTTACCGTGCCGCACAAAAGGCATCGGCCGTAGGACGCAATGAAGCCGAGCCGGACTCGGGCTGGCAACCCGAGTCCGGCCTTGTCCTTAATGCAAGTCGGGCCTGGTTCAAGAACAGCCGCTTGTCTCACCGCACGTGTCGCACTTCAGGCAGGTTCCGTTGCGGACAAGGGTGAAGAAGCCGCAGTTCTTGCACGGGTCTCCCTCATAGCCCTTCATCTTGGCCTCGCGAATCTTGGCGTTCAGCATCGACGCGGCGCCGTTCTCCGGTTTGGCAGAATGGTTCGGCGCTTTGGGCGGAGCCTCCTCCAGCAGAGTAACGACGGCGCGCACGTCGGCCGGCACCGGCATCTCCTGCTCCACGGGATCGCCGACTGTCGGGCCTTTGGAGGCCATTTGTGGACCCTGAGGACCGGCGGAGGTCCGGGCGTCTCCGTCCGAAGGCGTTTCAAAGTCGAAACCGCCTTGACGCGGCGCGTTGTAACCGTGGGAGTCATGGGGCTCGCTGGCCTGGCCGGGAATGCGGCCGACGGTCAGATCCTCGCCTTCTTCTTCCTCATCCCACTCAGGCTCCTCCTGCTCTGGTCGGCCCATCGCATCTCCACGCAGGTCCTCGGGCTTGACTTGAACCAGGTCGGTCCGATCAAGGTAGCTGAAGGCGAGCTCCCGGAACACGTAGTCGATGACCGAAGTTGCCATCTTGATATTGTCGTGGCCTTGCACGGCGCCGTTGGGCTCAAATCGGGTGAACACGAAGGCGTCGACGAATTCCTCGAGCGGCACGCCGTACTGCAAGCCGAGCGAAATCGCAATGGCAAAGCAGTTCATGAGCGACCGGAAGGCGGCTCCCTCGCGGTGCATGTCGATGAAGATCTCGCCCAGCGTGCCGTCCTCGTACTCGCCCGTTCGCAAATAAACCTTGTGTCCACCGACTCGGGCTTTCTGGGTGTACCCGCGGCGCCGCGAAGGCAAAGCGTGCCTCTTCGCGATGTAGCGATAGACCAGTTTCCGGGCTATTTGATTGACTTGCTCTTGTTGCGACGCCTGTCCGAGATTCTCGGCTGCTGCCATCTGAGCCGAGACCTCCATTCCGGACGCAGCCGTTGCACTTTCCGCTGATTCAATAGCCTCTTCAAGGCTCGCAGCCAAGATCGCCGCCGCGGCCTCATCCGAAGAAGCGTTCAACGGCTGGCTGAGCTTCGAACCGTCCCGGTACAACGCGTTCGCCTTAAGGCCAAGCTTCCACGAGAGCATGTAGGCGTCCTTGATGTCTTGAATCGAGGCCGTCGCCGGAAGGTTGATGGTCTTCGATATCGCTCCGCTGATGAAAGGCTGGGCCGCCGCCATCATGCGGATGTGACCTTCCGAGCTAATGAACTGGCTCCCCTTGACACCGCACTTGCTGGCGCAATTGAACACAGGATAGTGCTTCGGGTTCAGGTGCGGAGCGCCTTCAATTGTCATCGTGCCGCAAACGTATTCATTGGCCGCTTCGATCTCGGCCTTGGTGAAGCCGAGCGCCTCCAACATGTTGAACGACCAGTCGTTCAGCTGTTGGTCGCTGAAACCCAGCACCTCTTTGCAGAACAACTCGCCCAAGGTGTACTTGTTGAAGGCGAATTGAATTTCGAACGCGCTCTCGAGGGCTTTCTCCACCGCTTCAATGGCTTCTGGAGTAAAGCCTTTCGCAGCCAAGGACTCGTGGTTCACCCCAGGCGCGCCGGCAAGAGTCTTGTGCCCCAGGCAGTAGAGCACGATGTCCTCGATCTGCTCCTGCGAATAGCCGAGTCGTCTCAAAGCGATGGGAATGGACTGGTTGATGATCTTGAAGTAACCGCCTCCCGCCAGCTTTTTGAACTTCACCAGCGCGAAGTCAGGCTCGATGCCGGTGGTGTCGCAGTCCATCAAGAGGCCAATGGTGCCGGTCGGCGCCAGAACTGTGACCTGGGCGTTTCGAAAGCCGTGCGATTCGCCAAGCTTGAGGGCAAGGTCCCAGCAGTCCTGGGCAGCCTTCAGCATGTCCATCGGGCACAAATCCGGGTTGATTCCCATCGGCTTAATGCTGAGCCCTTCGTACTCGTCCTCGCTTGCGTTGAACGCGGCGCGTCGGTGGTTGCGGATCACCCGCAGCATGGAGTCACGATTCTTGATGTACCCAGGGAACGGGCCGATCTGGCGGGCCATCTCCGCCGACGTGGCGTAAGCTTGGCCGCCCAGAATCGCCGTCAGCGCTCCGGCCACCGCGCGGGCCTCGTCGCTGTCGTACGGCAAACCCATCTGCATGAGCAGCGCCCCCAAGTTGGCGTAACCCAGTCCGAGGGTCCGGAACTCATAGCTGAGGCGCGCGATCTCCGGACTGGGGAACTGCGCCATCAGCACGCTGATCTCCAGCACGATGGTCCAAATCCGAATCGCATGACGGTACCCCTCGAGGTCAAAGCGTCCGGTCTGGACGTCGTAAAACTTTACCAGGTTGATGCTGGCCAGGTTGCAGGCCGTGTCGTCCAGGAACATGTACTCGCTGCACGGGTTGCTGGCGTTGATTCGTCCGCTCGACGGGCACGTGTGCCACTCGTTGATGGTGGTGTCGTACTGAAGACCGGGGTCGGCGCAAGCCCAGGCCGAATAGCAAATGTCGTCCCACAATTGCCGGGCCTTGACAATCTTCATGACATGGCCACCCACCCTTGCTTTCAATTTCCAGTCGCCGTCCTCCTCGACAGCCTTGAAGAAGTCGTTGGTGACTCGGACGGAATTGTTTGAGTTCTGCCCGGAAACGGTTGTGTAGGCCTCGCTCTCATAGCCGGCATCATAAATTGGAAAGTGAAGCGAGGTCACGCCTTGGCGGGCGAGCTGAATGGCGCGCTGAATGTAACTCAGCGGTACCAGCGCCGCCTTGGCCTCGGCAATCGCGCGGTTCAGGGCCTTGTTTTTCTTCGGGTCGAACGGGTCGTGACAACCCTCGGCGCGGCAAGCCCGAATGACGGCGTTCAAATGCTTTTCGTTGATTTGCGAGCCGGTGACCAGACTGGCAACTTTTTGCTCTTCGATCACCTTCCAGTTCACAAACGCCTCGATGTCCGGATGGTCGACGTCCAGGCAAACCATCTTCGCGGCCCTGCGCGTCGTGCCCCCCGATTTGATTGCGCCCGCGGACCGGTCGCCAACCTTCAGGAAACTCATCAGGCCGCTCGACTTGCCGCCGCCACTCAGCTTTTCGTTCTCGCCGCGGATCTTGCTGAAATTGGTGCCGACACCGGAGCCGTACTTAAAGATGCGGGCCTCGCGGGTCCACAGGTCCATGATCCCGCCTTCGTTCACCAGGTCGTCTTTCACGCTCAGTATGAAGCAGGCGTGAGGTTGAGGGCGCTCGTAAGCGTTCGGGCTCTTGGTGACCTGGTTCGTATCTGGGTCAACGTAATAGTGCCCCTGCGCGACTCCGGCTATGCCGTAGGCGTAGTGCAGCCCCGTGTTGAACCACTGAGGGCTGTTCGGAGCGGCGATTTGACGGGCGAGCATGTGAACCAGCTCGTCGTAAAAAACCTGAGCGTCGAGCTCGCTGTCGAAGTAGCCGTGCTTCTCGCCCCAGTGCCGCCAGCATCCCGCCAACCTGTGGAACACCTGGCGGGCGTCCGTTTCGCTGCCCAAACTGCCATCCGGCTGGGGCACGCCCGCTTTGCGGAAGTACTTTTGGGCGAGAATGTCCACCGCCACTTGCGACCAGTCCTGAGGAACCATCACGTTTTCCATAAGGAAAACCGTGGAACCGTCCGGGTTGCGGATCTCGCTCTTGCGAGCGACGAACTCGATGCCGGAGTAAGGGTCTTGCCCCGGCTTTGTGAAATACCTTTTGATAACCATACCTTTTCCCTTGTCCTTGGGCTGCCGTCTTCGGGCGTCCCTGCGTCGTTTTTTAAACCTATACACAGCTCTTGATGTCGTTCACCGATTCCACGATCGACCTGAAGTCGGAGACGGTTTGGAACTCGCGGTACACGCTGGCGAACCGCACGTAAGCGACCGTGTCGATCTTCCGCAGTTCTTCCATCACGCGCTCGCCAATGGCCTTCGAGGACACCTCGTCCTCGAAATCGTGGAAGAGCTCCCGTTCGACGGACTCGGCCGCTTTTCGGAGCCTTTCCACCGACACCGGCCGCTTCCGACAGGCGACGATCATGCTGTTGATCAGCTTGTCTCGGCTGAACTCCTCACGAGCCCCGCCGCGTTTAATGACAAAAAGCCGAGGCCTTTCCGGCTCCTCAAACGTCGTGAATCTACGGTTGCAACCGTTGCACTCCCGACGGCGACGGATCGCCTCGCCGTCGCGTGCCGGCCTTGAATCGAGGACCTTCTGATCTTCGCAACCGCAATAAGGACACCGCATCTTTGTCTACACCAAGCCCCATATTTAGGGCCGGCATCCATCTTACACCACAACCTATAGATATGCAACCCTTTTTTTGTGCGATTTTGTCAACCGGTTTTCCAGAAGTTTTCAACTGGTTTTTCCCGATCATGGACAACCCGCCTTGGGCGTACCGAGGCGATCATTGAATTTCAAAGATATCGGCCTATTTTGCGGGAAAATCGAAGAAATGGCAACTTCTTTTAATTTGGAACACCAGAGCGGCGCCGATTCGCGCCAAATGACGTCGAGTTTCGCCGGTCCGTTCGGATAGAATAGGAACAGCGCTTGGCGCTGTTTTCCGCTTATGGACGATGACCATCCTCCACCGCATGTTCAAGCCAGGCCAAAACCTGGCGCGAAAGGTCTCGCCGGCAGATCTGGTGATCTTGCTGGTCGTTGCCTGCTTGGCGATGGTCGGAGTTCGAGTCGCGTCGAATAACGTTCAAACTTTCTCGGGCCCGTCGATCTCGCTCGACCCCAAATACCTTCCCTGGTATGCCCTTCTTTCGCTCGGCCGCATGACGGCAGCCTACGTCCTGTCCATGGGCTTTTCCCTGTTGTTCGGCTACTACACCGCCACCAACAAGCGCGCCCGCTGGTACATGCTGCCCATTTTGGACGTCTTGCAAAGCGTTCCCATCCTTTCGTTCCTGCCTATCATTCTGCTGGCCATGACAGCCGTGTTTCCGCAAGGCATCGCCATCGAGCTTTCCTCCGTGATCTTGATCGTGACCAGCCAGGCATGGAACATCGCGTATTCTTGGTACCAATCCTTGGCGACGATCCCCAAGGAGCTCCGCGACGCCACAAAAATGTTCGGGCTCAACCCATGGTTTCGCTTCAAGACGCTCATGTTGCCGTTCGGAGCGATCGGGCTCATTTGGAACAGCGTGGTCAGCTGGTCGAACGGTTGGTTTTTTTTGATGGCCGCCGAAGCGTTTCGGGTGGGCAAAAAGGACTTTCGGCTGCCCGGCATCGGGGCTTACCTGTGGGTTGCCGCCGACCAGGGCGACTCGGGGGCCATCATCTCCGCAGTGATCGTTCTGATCGTCATGATCGTCGCCCTCGACCAGCTCGTTTGGAGGCCCCTCGTGGCGTGGGCCGACCGTTTCCGGCTCGATATGGTGGGCTCGGACACCCCTCCGACCTCATGGTTCCTCGACGCGATCAACGAATCTCAAATCGTCGGCTTCATGCAGAAACGGGTTTTTCGTCCCACGGGCGAATGGCTTGACCGATTGATGAGCGTCGCTTTCCGGCAAACCGAGCGGCAAGCGAGGCCCAGCCTGGCCAAGAACCTGATCCGTTGGGTTTCGCTCGTGCTGTTGTACGTGCTGATCGTTCATTCGCTTTGGTCGGGAGGCCAAATGCTCTTGACCCTGAACTACGGCCAGTGGCTGACCATTTTTCTTGGCGTTTTCGCCACGCTGATGCGCGTGATGGCCGCGCTCGTCTTAAGTTTGGCCTGGACGATCCCCGTCGGCGTCGCCATCGGCCTCAATCCAAAGGTGTCGCGGTGGGCGCAACCCGTGGCTCAAATCATCGCTGCCGTGCCGGCCACGGCCTTGTTCCCCGCGTTCATTTTGTGGTTCCTCAAGCTCACGCACACCCTCGAGGTTCCAGCCATCCTCCTCATGATGTCGGGGATCCATTGGTACCTTCTCTTCAACGTCATTGCCGGTGCCAGCGCCATCCCCAAAGACCTCCGCTACACCGCCTCCCTGCTCCGCATGCGCGGCAAGGGATGGTGGCGCGACTTTGTCTTGCCGAGCCTGTTTCCCTACTTGGTGACCGGAGCGATCACCGCATTCGCCGGCGCGTGGAACGCCTGCATCGTAGCCGAGTATGTCACCTTCCAAGACAAGGCGTACGAGGTGTTCGGTGTCGGCGCCATCATCAGCAAAGCCACGAACCAAGGCGATTACCCCATGCTTCTGGGCTCGACGCTATGCCTGATCTTCGCAGTGGTGGCGATGAACCGGTTGGTCTGGCGCCATTTCTACCAGCTTTCGGAAGACCGCTATAGAATGGAGTGAGGCATGAGAAGACAGCAACCCCTTGCGGAAATGAGGAATGTGACCATGGCCTACGGCACGGGCACCAAGCGCTTTGTGGCGGTGTCCAACGTCAACATCCGCATCGACGAGGGAGAATTCGTGGCGCTGCTCGGTCCATCGGGCTGCGGCAAAAGCACTCTTTTGCGCATCATGACCGGGCTTCAAAACCCGAGCGAAGGCACCGTGCTCTACAGGGGCGAGCCCTTGTCTGGAGTGAACCCGAAGGCCACCATTGTATTCCAGTCGTTTGCCTTGTTCCCTTGGCTGACGGTTCAGCATAACGTGGAACTCGGGCTGAAAGCCCGCGGAGTCCCCCGGTCGGAGCGGCGTGAGAAGGCCACAGCTCTGTTGGACAAGGTCGGCCTGGACGGGTTTGAGACCGCTTACCCGCGAGAGCTGAGCGGCGGCATGCGCCAAAAGGTGGGCTTCGCCCGCGCGATGGCCGTCGAGCCCGAGCTCCTCTGCCTTGACGAACCGTTTTCCGTCCTTGATGTTCTTAGTGCTGAGTCCCTGAGGGACGAGCTTCTGGAGCTTTGGCAGTCAGGCACGTTGCCAATGAAGGCGATCCTGCTAGTCACCCACTCAATCGAAGAAGCCATCTACATGGCCGACCGGATCATTATCATGGACAAGGACCCGGGCCGGGTCATCCAAACTATCAAGGTGGACCTGCCGCACCCAAGATCGCCCAAGTCAACAGAATTCGGCGCGTTGGTCGACCGCATCTACGGGGCCATGGCGGGGCGAACGATGGAAGAAATCGTCGAGATGGGCACGGCGCCTGGTCAGCCTGGCCGTACGCGCCTCTTGCCCGACATCGAACTCAGTGCGCTGGGCATCATGCTTGAACACATCGCCGAAAGCGGCATTCCAAAGGTCAACATTCCCGACCTCGCGGCCGAACTGAAGGTGGAATCGAACGATCTCCTGAAGCTGACGGACGCGGCGGAGCTACTGGGTTTCGTGGTGGTGTCCGAGGGCGATATCTCGTTAACAGAACTTGGCCAGAAGTACGTCGATGCCAGCATCACCGAACGCAAAGAGATCTTTGCCAGCCGCATCAAGCGACTGCCTGTGTTCGCTTGGCTTCTCGGCATGCTCGAAGAGGAGGAAGACCACCGGCTGTCTTGGGACGATGTGCAAGACGGTCTCGAACACGAGTTCCCGTCCGAGGAGGCGGAACGCTTCATCGAGACCGTTGTTGAGTGGGGCCGGTACGGTGAGCTGTTCGCTTACGACGACGGTCGCGAAATCATCTATCTTGAAGGCATCGAGGACCAAGAGTAGGCGATGTCTGGCATCCATCCTCTTATCGCCAAGCTGAGAGACCACCTGGACGAGTCGCAACTGATCCCCTTCTCCGCCTCGGTCCTCGTCGGATACAGCGGCGGCGCGGATTCGACGTTCCTAGTCTATGCGCTTCACGTCCTCGGTTACAAGATCGTCGCCGGCCATTTGCACCACGGCATTCGGGAAGAGGCCGACGAGGAGATGGCGCGTTGCCGGCAATTCTGCCAGGAGATTGGCGTGCCCTTCGAATCCGGCCGTGCCGATGTGCCGCTCTTTGCGCGCGAAGGCAAAATGGGCCTTGAGGAGGCGGGCCGAATGGCAAGGTACGACTTCCTCAACCGGGCCGCACTGCGCCTGAACACCGAGCTCGTTGCCACCGCGCACACGCTCGACGACCATGTGGAAACAGTGATCTTGAACCTTATCCGTGGCGCCGGCCTGAGCGGCATATCGGGCATCCCAGCGTTGCGGGGCAACATTGTCCGACCGATGCTGCACATTTCCCGCGAAGAGACTCAAGCCTTTTGCAGAGAAATGAAGTTTTGGCATCACAGCGATCCCGCGAACACGGACCCCGCTTTTGCCCGTTCGAGAATCCGGATGTCTGTCGTACCCGAACTGAAGCGCATTCAGCCCAACTTGTACGATTCCGTGTCGCGTCTTGCCGCCATTGCCGCGTCGGAGGACGCCTACCTGGATCGGCTGGCCGCGGCGGCCCTTGAGCAGGCCGAAGCCGTGAGACGCCCCGATCTGCGCTTCCTAACCGATTCGAACGAAGCGCCTTTTCATCGCAAAGTGCTTGCCGGCTACCCGGCCCCTTTGCTGCGCCGATGCGTGCGATTGGCGGCAAGGGTGGTCGGCGGTACACTCGATTTTGCCCAGACTCTTTCTGTCGAGGCAGGCATCCGCTCCGACCAATCGGGATCGACTACCGCTAAAGGGGGCAAGGTTTGCATCGAGTGGAACCGTAAAGAGGTCGTTTTCAGGACGTTGCTAGCCGATTCGGAAGAAGTCGTGCCGATCAGCGAGTTCGGAATCGCCAAGTCGAAGGCGGCGAATTGGGTCGTCGAGGCAAGGGAGTGCCATTTCGCCGACTGTGACTTGCCGAGACGAAGCCTCAGAGCCGTCGTGAGCAAAAAGCAGGTCAAAAGGCACCTCTATTGCCGGACAGCGAAGCCTGGCGACGCAATGATCCCTCTCAACATGAAAGGCTCGAAAAAGGTGTCGGACATGTTTCGAGAAGCCGGCTTGAGCGTGAACGCGAGAAAACTTTTGCCTATGGTCTGCGACGGGGAAGGTATTATCTGGATTCCCGGCGTGGGCTTGGCCGACAGGGTGAAAATCACTTCGGATTGCGATGCGGCCCTCGAGTTGACCTTGCGTCCGCAGGCTTGAACATCATGTCGAACACACGAAACGCCCCCTCAAGAAGCGTCGTACTGATTAGGGTAGAAACAAGAATGGAATCAGAACTTTGAACAGGTCAGCCCGAGCTCTCTTCTTATCAGTTGTGTTAGTCATTGCGGCCATCGCCGCCATGAACTATTTTGGAAGCAGCCTTACTACACTGAGCTCCGATAGGCCAAAGGAGCTGACATGGAGCGAAGTCCTTGAAGCCGCCAAGAACAACGAGGTCGTTGAAGTCACCTACCAGCAAGGAACGCTAAGCGGAACCTTTAAGGACAATACGAAGTTCGTGGCCGACGCCCCGAACATCGACTCCCCTGGGTCGGCGCCGATCATCCAGAAACTGAGCGACACGGGCGTCAAAATCAACACGCCGAGGCCGCCAATCAGTCAGGCGATCCTCAGCGTTCTGTCGATGCTGGCGTTCCCCATTATGATCTTCCTGCTGCTCTACTTTTTCGTTTTCAAGCCGGCGCAGGCGGGAGGCAACCAGGCCATGAGCTTCGGCCGTAGCCGGGCCAAACGCGTTGGCGATCAAGGGCCGAAAATCACCTTTGACGACGTGGCCGGCATCGACGAGGCCAAAGAAGAGCTTTTCGAGATCGTCGATTTCCTGAAGAACACGAAGAAGTACACGGCAGTTGGAGCCAGAATCCCGAAAGGCATTCTGTTGACTGGCCCGCCAGGCGTGGGCAAGACTTATTTGGCTCGCGCAATCGCCGGAGAAGCAGGGGTTCCCTTCTTTCACATCAGTGGCTCCGACTTCGTCGAAATGTTTGTCGGCGTTGGCGCCGCCCGAGTCCGCGATCTGTTCGAAACCGCCAAGGCGCATCGGCCCAGCCTGATTTTCATTGACGAAATCGATGCGGTGGGACGGCAACGTGGGGCTGGTCTCGGAGGAGGTCATGACGAGCGCGAGCAGACCTTGAACCAGTTGCTCGTCGAAATGGACGGTTTTGACCCGAACAGCGGTGTGATCATGATCGCCGCAACCAACAGGCCCGACGTGCTGGACCCGGCTATCCTCCGACCAGGACGTTTCGACCGGCAGATCGTCGTCGATCTGCCCGACGCCAAGGGTCGAGAGGCAATTCTAAAAATCCACGCCAAGGGCAAGCCGCTCGATTCCGATGTCGACTTGGCGACCATCGCTAAGAGAACCCCGTCGTTCTCAGGCGCCGATTTGGCCAACTCGCTCAACGAAGCCGCCCTGCTCGCAGCTCGAAGGAACCGACCCCGAATCACGATGGAAGAAATCGAGGAGGCGCTCGACCGCGTCATGGTGGGCCCAGCCCGTAAGAGCCGCGTCATGCTGGCTAAGGAGCGTGAGATCACGGCTTACCACGAGGCCGGACACGCGATCGTTGGCGAGCTGCTTGAAAACTGTGACCCTGTCCACAAAGTAACGATTCTCCCCCGAGGAATGGCCCTCGGCATCACCTGGAGCCTTCCCGACACCGACAAGGTGCACGTCAGCAAAAGCGAGCTGATGGACGACATCACGATGAGCCTCGGCGGGCTTGTGGCCGAAGAGGTCGTCTTTGGCGAACGATGGACGGGAGCGAGCAGCGACCTTCAACGCGTAACCCGAATCGCTCGAGCCATGATCTGTGAGTACGGAATGAGCGAACGCCTCGGAACGTTGGCCATCGGACGGCGCAGCCGCAATCCCTTCCTAGGAAGGGACGTCTACGAGGACCGCGATTACAGCGAAGAGGTCGCACGCATGATCGACGAAGAGGTGCGAACCATCGTAGACACCTGCCACGCCAAGGCCACGGAGATCTTGCAGGAAAAGCGCGAGATCATGGACGAACTCGTTAAGGCTCTTCTTGAGCGGGAAACCTTGGACCGAGAGGAGTTTCTCGCGATCATGGCAGGAGGCAAGGCGAAGTCGTTGTCGGTTTCGGATCACAAAAATCCCGAAGAGAGTGAAACTCAGACCGAGCAGCCCGAAGCTCCGCCCAAGCCGATCGCTCCCCCCCGTTTTGAACCCGGCACGGCCTGATTCGTATAGGGTTCGGAGCGCCCTTTGTGCTATACTGCTTGGAACACATCATGGACATTCAAGAAGCCTACCAAAAGGGATTCAACCTGAGGTGTGAAGGCCGATACCGAGAGGCTCTGATCGAGTTCCAGAAGGTCCTTGCCGTTGACCCCAAGCATTGCGAAGCCAGATGGCAGATTGGACTCATTCAAGGCTTTCAAGGCGACTTCGACGCCTCACTTGAGACTTTGCGCAAAGTCGCGCAGGATTATCCGATGAACTTGAATGTGCGGAACGACCTTGCGATGACGATGATGATGCTGGGCTACATCGATGAAGCCGGCGCCGAGTTCCGGGAGATCCTTCGAATCGACCCCAACCACGAAAACGCCAAGAAGCAACTGGTCTACTTCTGACCTTGCGCGGCCAAGCGCTAGCCTGCAGAACAGCACAAGGCCAGCAAGGCTTAAAGGTGTCGTGGCATTCTGCGCATATTGCTCAGCCGAAGAGCCTTCTCAACTCCCGAAGGGCGGCAGGCAGTTCTTCTTCGATTTCGCCTAAGCGGCACTCGAGGCTGATCCGCGCCTCGTAACCCAGTTCCCTGATGCGCCTGGCGAAGCCCTGCATCATCGGATCGTCCGCCTTGGGCGCGTTGCGGGGAAGGTCGCCGATATGAATGTGCGCGGGAGCGAAGGGGATCTGATCCCTCCAATACGACTCGGACGGGCCCTCGACAGGCGTCGACTCGCCACCCAAGTCGAGAGCCCATTCCTTGAGTACGTGGAACGAATCGGCGGTGTAAGCCACGCTTTTGGACCTTAGCGTACGGGCCAGACGCCCGAGATCGTTGCCCACGTTTGTCTCCAATCGCGTCAACGATTCGGGTGCGATGACGATTCCGAAAGGCCTGGCGATCTCTTGAACGGCTGCCGCCGCCTCGACGAACTCCGCTTCGGCCTCAAGGGGGTCGTAACCGTCAGGCGCAGACCGGCTCCCGCCACTACCGATCACCATGACCTGAACTCCGACGCTGGCCGCCCGCTCAACCGTCCGCCTAGCGTAATCCAGAAAAGGCGTGCGGTTAGGCCCGACCAGTTTGATAGAGCACGGGAAAAACACGTTTGTCGCCTCAATCGGCATCCCCTCGAACACCGAACGGTCCCAATCCGGTTGCAGGCCGTTGAAGCCGACGGCGCCAACCTCAACGTAATCGACGCCCAGTTCGAGGGCTGTCCTGCTAACCTCAGGCGAGCAACAAAGGCCGAATTTCACCCCGGCAACTCCACCCTTGCGCCGTTCCTCCGGCCGCTCTTGTAAATGGCCAGAATGATTTTGAGCGGCTCCAAAGCCATTTCCCCGGTGATGAACGGATCTCGGTCGTCAACGATCGCCTTCGTGAAATCCTCGAGTTGGAGTCGATGTTGCTCGCCCCAGATGGCGGACGGATCGGACGCACCCGTGCCCTCAGTGCCCAAGTCTCCAATCACGTCGTTCTTTGGCGTCGGCTGCTTGGTCACGCCGTTGCCGTAGGGGGACGGATCGGTCGGCGCCTCCGGGTCGACTTTCCACAGCTTGCAACGATCGCCCTCAAGAATGACGGTTCCGTACTGCCCATGCACTTCGAGTCGCTCGGACAAGCCGGGATACACGCAGGTCGACCCTTGGATAACTCCGACCGCCCCGTTTTTGTATTCAACCAGCGCGCAAGCCGTGTCCTCGACCTCGATTTGGTGGCAAGACGTCCTGATTTGGGCCTGAACGGCCTTGACGCCGCCCATGATCCACTGAATCATGTCCACGTAATGCACGCCTTGATTCATCAGACATCCGCCGCCGTCCAGCTTCCAAGTTCCCCGCCAATCGCCGCTGTCGTAGTAGGCCTGCGTTCGATACCACTTGATATAGGCGTCTCCTTGCACCAGTTTGCCCAGATCGCCTTGTTGAGCGGCCCGTTGCAGGGCCTGCATGTCGTTGGCGAACCGGTGTTGGCTGATCACGCCGAGTTTCACGCCGTTTTCGCGGCAGGCTTTGACTAACGCGTTGGCATGGGCTATCGAAACGTCGATCGGCTTTTCGGAAACCACATGCTTGCCGGCCCGAGCTGCCTTCACCCCGATCAACGCGTGGAGGCCGCTGGGAACGCAAACGCACACCGCGTCCACGCGGTCTAACAGTTCCCGAAGCGACTTGGCCGCAAAGACGCCGTACTTTTCAGCCGCCGCCTTGGCTTTTTCGGTCACCAGGTCATAGACGGCCTTCAACACGGCACCCTCGATGGCCTTGATAGCGTCGCAATGCGTGGCGTGTATCGCGCCGCAACCCACTACTCCAAATCGAACCATAACTTGCTTCTCCTCATACCTTGTCGAGAACGGCCCTCAACGCTTTCGTCGCCGTTTCGAACAATTGCTCTCCTGAGTATCCCCCAAGCGGACCCGCCGCCTGCAGGTGCGGTTCCAAGGTCAGCGCGCCGCGCCACCCCTGTTCTTTTAGAAATCGGAATGTTTCCAGGATTTGGCCGTCACCATCTCCCGCTGGAACCACCTTGGCCTCCGACTCGACCGCGTCTTTGATGTGCAACGAGTCGAGGTAGGGAACAATCCATGGGAACCAGTGGTCCATTGGCCGATAGCCGATCAACACAGTGTTGGCAAAATCGAATACGGCCCGAAAGTTGGGTCCTGCGAACTCAGCGAACAGCCGCTTCGCGTTTTCCGGGTATGCGCCGTAATAAAAAGCGTCGTTTTCATGGATCAAGAGGACGTCGGCCTTCTCGGCCAGCGCGATCTGATCCGCCATCCAAGCTCGGACTTCCGGCCAACAATGCTCGTCCTCGCCCCGAGGCACTGCCGGGCTGAAGATGCGGATGCGCTTCACGCCGAGACGAAGGGCGATCTCGACGGCCCTTGCCGTTTTGGCCAACTCCAGCTCCCTGTTTTCCGGCGCCAGCTTCACCTTGTTGACCGGCGAACCGATCGAATGAACCGGCAGACCGTGCCTTTTTGTGAGCTCTTGGATCGTTTCAAGCTGAGCATCGGAAAGATCCAAAACGTTGACACCGTCGACGCTCCTCAAATCAAGTCCGTTCAGATTCAGCCTTTTGAAAACGGCGATTTGCTCCTCAAGTCTTGGACTGACCTCGTCGGCAAACCCAGTCATCGGCAAACTCTGCATGAAGGACCATTTCGACAATCAGGCCCTTTTTCCTGCATGATATAACGAATAAATCAAAGCCTTTCGGCCCGTTCTCGCTTTGGCACGCAATTGTTGCGTCGGCAACTATGTACTCTCGAATTGTCATGAAACCCAAGATTGCCGTCATCTATTACAGTGCGACTGGAAATTGCCGGCTCCTGGCTCAGGCCATAACGCAAGGGGCTGAAGAAGCCGGAGCCGAAGTGAGATTGCGCCGTGTTCACGAATACGTGGCCGACGATATTATTCAAAAGAACCCCAATTGGTGGGAAAACCATCTCCACGAAAAAGAAGCCGTTCAAACGGCAAGCCACGAGGACTTGGAGTGGGCCGACGGGTATGCGATTGGCACTTCAACCCGCTTCGGCAACGTCTCCGCCCAGTTGAAGCAGTTCATCGACACAACAGGCGGCCTCTGGTTCCAGGGAAAGCTGGCCAACAAAACCCTGACCACCTTTGCCACCACCATGAACCGCCATGGAGGACAGGAGTCGACGATTCTCTCGCTGAACAACATTTTTTACCATTGGGGTTGCATTCTCGTTCCTCCGGGATACACGGACCAGTCGGTTTTCGATTCAGGAGGCAATCCCTACGGAACGTCCCTCTACGCGAACCTGCCTAAGGAAGAATGGGATCAGGTTCTTGCAGCTGCGCGCCATCAGGGGCGACGCTTGGCCGAAGTCACAGCCGCCTTGCTTCGCGGCAGACAATAAGGCGCTGCAACGAAAAACGGGGTCGGCTTATGGTGCCCTACCCCGTCATTCGCGAGCTCTCTGACGATCGGCCTACTTTTCTTCCTTGAACTCCGCGTCGATGACATCCGCATCGGGCGGTGAGGCTTGAGTTTCAGTTTGTGACGGTCCCGCGCTCTCGCTGGCGTACTTATACAGCTTTTCAGCCAGTTTGTGGCTCTCTTCTTCGAGGTCCTTGAACGCGGCCTCCATCTTCGCGTCGTCGTCGTCGGCGACCGCCCTTCGAACCGCGGCGATCTTCTCCTCGATGCTCGCTTTGTCGGCTGCATCAATCTTTTCGCCGGCTTCGCGGACCGTCTTCTCGGTGTTGTAGCAGATTTGGTCGCACTTGTTTTTCAGGTCGGCATGCTCTTGAGCCCGGCGGTCCGCTTCGGCATTCATTTCGGCCTCTTTGATCATCCGGTCGATTTCTTCGCGCTTCAGGTTGCCGCTGCCCGTGATGGTAATGCTTTGCTTTTGACCGGTGGCCTTGTCCTGAGCGCTAACGTGCAGGATGCCGTTGGCGTCGATGTCGAATGTCACCTCGATCTGCGGAATGCGGGCCGGCGCTGGCGGAATCCCCGACAGGTGGAACTTGCCCAAGCTCTTGTTGTCCTTTGCAAGCGGGCGCTCGCCTTGCAGGATGTGGATCTCGACCTCCGGCTGGTTGTCAGTCGCGGTCGTGTAAATGCGGCTCTTTTTCGTGGGGATGGTCGTGTTGCGCTCAATCAACTTGTCGAAAATGCCGCCTTGGGTCTCCACGCCGAGCGAAAGCGGGGTAACGTCAAGCAGAACAATGTTCTTGACTTCGCCGCCCAAGACGCCCGCTTGGATGGCCGCACCGACCGCCACGACCTCGTCGGGGTTGACCGACCGGTTCGGCTCTTTGCCCGTAAGTTTGCGCACCAATTCTTGCACCTGAGGCATGCGGGTCGACCCGCCAACGAGGATTACCTCGTCGATGTCGGTCGCTTTCAAGCGCGCGTCGTCCAAGGCTTGCTGGAAGGGCCGCTTGACCCGCTCCATCAGGTCGGCGGTCAGCTCTTCGAACTTGGCGCGGGTTATGTTGTAGTCCAAGTGCTTCGGCTCGTTGTCGACGGCAGTAATGTAGGGCAGGTTGACCTGGGTGCTGACCTGCGTGCTCAGCTCGATCTTGGCCCGCTCTGCGGCCTCTCGAAGCCTCTGGAGAGCGGCACGGTCCTTAATCAGGTCGACACCTTGGTCCTTCTTGAACTGGTTCGCCAAGTACTCGACGATCTTCTGGTCGAAGTCGTCGCCGCCAAGATGGCTGTCGCCTGCCGTCGACTTCACTTCGAAGACGCCCTCGCCCACGTCGAGTATGGACACGTCAAAAGTGCCACCGCCCAGGTCGAAGACCAAGATCGTCTCATTGGCCTTCTTGTCAAGTCCGTACGCAAGCGAGGCCGCGGTCGGCTCGTTGATGATCCTCAAAACCTTTAGGCCCGCAATCTCCCCCGCGTTCTTGGTCGCCGTTCGCTGCGAGTCGTTAAAATAGGCTGGAACTGTGATGACCGCCTGGTCGACGGTTTCGCCGAGATAAGCCTCCGCGTCGGCCTTCAGCTTTTGAAGAATCATCGCACTGATCTCTTCGGGCGTAAAGTCCTTGTCCAGCGCCGGGACGTAGGCCAAGGCGACGTCGTTCTTGCCCGACTTCACCTTGTAACTGACTTTGGTAGCCTCGTCTTTGACTTCGCTCAACTTGTGCCCCATGAAACGCTTGATGCTGCTGATCGTGTTCTCCGGGTTCACCACGGCCTGACGCTTCGCCGTGACACCAACAAGTCTTTCTCCGTTCTGCTTGAACGCCACGACGCTGGGACAGGTGCGGGACCCCTCGGCAGTGCTTATGACGACCGGTTCGCCGCCTTCCATGACCGCAACGACCGAGTTCGTGGTGCCCAGGTCGATTCCTACTGTTCTTCCCATTTGATACCTCTCTTATGTTATGAGCTATAAAACATTTAAGTCTTATACACTCAATTAAACGCCATTATACCTCAAGCGGTTTCAAAACGAGTGCTTTCTGTTCAAAAAAGGGCTCCATCGATTCTCAGTCGCACGGTCCGAACGCGGCACGCTATACTGTTCTGACCTTCAAGGAGAAGTGTGATGAACCTCTTGAGACAAGAAGTCGTCGGCGCTGACGTCCTCACGCCTCTGCTGGACGGTTCCATGGTCCCCTACGTCAATCTCGACAACGCGGCCTCCACGCCGACCCTCCGGCGCGTGCTCGACAAGATCAACGAGTTCATGCCCTTTTACTCGTCCGTGCACCGGGGCTCCGGGTACAAGTCGCGCCTGAGCACTCGCCTGTACGATCGCGCGCATGAGCTCGCGGGCGAGTTTGTGGGCTACGACCCGAAACACCATGTGGTGGTCATGGGCAAAAACGCCACCGAGGCGATCAATAAGCTGTCTTACCGTTTGGACTACCCCAAGGACGCGGCAATCATCATATCCGAGATGGAGCACCACTCGAACGATCTTCCCTGGCGGGACAAGGCCGATGCGCACTTTGCCCCCGTGAACCCCGTGGACGGTCGCCTGAACCTCGACGACTTGGCGAGGATGATCGAAGCTCTGAAGGGCCGACTTTTCCTTGTTACGGTCAGCGGGGCTTCGAACGTCACAGGCAACCTCAACGACTTGCCAAGGATCGCCGAGATGGTTCACAAGGCCGGTGCCTACCTGATGGTCGACGGCGCCCAGCTTGTGCCGCACCGGCCGGTTCGAATGGGACTACCAGGTGAAGCCGAGGCGATCGATTTCATCGCCTACTCCGCGCACAAGATGTACGCCCCGTACGGCACCGGCGTGCTTGTTGCCCGAGGCGATCTGCTGAAGCACTCGGCTGGTCCCGAATACCGCGGCGGCGGCACCGTTAAAATCGTGACGCAAAAGCAAGTGTATTGGGCCGACGACCCCGAAATCGACGAGGCCGGAAGCCCCAACGTGGTCGGCGCGGTCGCCCTGGCCGAAGCCATCCGGTTCTTCAAGGACAACGGATTCGAAACAATCGAAGAGACGGAGAACAGGCTGGCTTCAAGGTTGCTCGAGGAGTTGCTCAACATTCCCGAGATCGAGGTCTACGGTTTGAAGGACCCATCCAATTTCAAGGATCGTCTGGCAGTCATTCCTTTCAACATCAAGGGCCTGCCCCACGCCTTAGTTGCCGCCATTTTGGCCTACGAGCATGGAATCGGCGTTCGCACGGGATGCTTCTGCGCTCACCCCTACCTCAAGCTTCTCATGCACGTGTTCGGCGAAGAGGAAAAGAATCTGATCAAGGCGGTCCTGAAGAACGACCGAAGCCGCATTATGGGCGCAATCCGCATTTCTTTCGGCTTCTACAATGACGACAACGAGGTGGAACGCCTGCTAGATGCGCTGAAGCGCATCATTGCTGGAGAAAGGAAAGCCGAATACGCCGTCGACGTCAGAAGCGGGGAGTATCGCCCCGTCAACTACGAAGATCGTTTTTCGAAGGCACTCGAGCTATGAGACAGCCGCCCAGCCGATTGATAAGCACAGGCAGGCAGGGCGGCGGCGTCAACTCTAGCGGTCAGAAAGACCCGCCTTCCTTCGAGCGGCTTCCAGATCGGCGACATACTCAGCTGTCGGCTTGTAACCCACGACTTGATCCACAAGCGTGCCGTCGGGCATCACGATGGCCGAGGTCGGATAGGCGCTGACGAAGTACTTGGCAGCCAAGGTTCTCTCAGCTTCCGCGTCGATCTCGCAGAAAACGAAGTACTTGCTCATGGCCTTGAACTCCTCCTTCGGAAAAACCTCTTCGCGAAGCACTTTGCACCAGCTGCACCAATCCGTGTAAAAGTCGACAAGAACCAGCCGGTTGGTGGCTTTCGCGGCCGCGCAAGCCTCTTCGAAGTTGGTGTACCACTTGGCGGAGTTCCTCTCAGCCTCCGTCAACTCCCGAGAGCCCTCCGGCGCTTTGAAGGCAAAACGCCCTTCATCGATCGTTCCATTCACTTCGACCTTTTTCGCATCGATCAGCGTCGTCTCCGTGCCCTTGGACGTTTTCACAGCAATCGAAACCTGACGGATCAGGTTGTCGGAGGGGTTGATGTAATAGTTGGCGACAGTCGGGTCCTTGGCAGGGTATGCCACTTCGATCGCCGTCAGGCTCATGCCTCTTCGGCTGACCGTGCCCAAAGGTTTGACCGATGTCGGCTTATCAGCAAGACTCAAATCAAAAAACGGCGCCCACAGCTTGAGGCTGCCCTTACCTAGCAACTTGCCGAGGGTGCTGCCGGTTTGCGGGTCTTTGAAGTACGTTTTTTTCTGCTTGTCATAGGTGACCACGGTTGAGCCGTCCGCAATGATGATCCCCGTCGGCGTTTCGATGCGCGCTTTGTTCGGTTTTGAAAACTCTATCGAGAACGTCGCAGGCGCGCCTCCCAAAACCTGGGAGGTGAACGTTGCTTTCAAGCTCTTGGCGTCGTTCAAAGCCTTTAAGCTGGTCTGGAAGACCTTTGCGCCAGAGCCTTGCGACAAGGCAAAGGGGACAACGGCTAAAGTCGCTAAGCACGTCACAGTGCGTTTCATGTTTCCTCCTGGTTCCGTAAAAACAGATGCTTTGAATCGATTTTACTTTCAATTGACCATGAACAATCAGGCACAAAAACAATTGAAGGTAGGACGTCCGAGGCGCCCAATCGGGATCGCTTTCGACTCTAGTATGGACCAATCGTCGGATGAAATGGGGCAAGGCGGGGTCTTTCGGCAACCAAGGGCTTGACTCCCGCCGAAATTCAACTTCTCCTTCGAGGCAGAAAGCTGTCGATCGGCCAAAATAGGGCGTGCTTTACCGAACCCACACATGGATTGTTTTCCTGGTTCTCTTGCATTTCCTGCTGGCTGCGGGATATGCCAAAGTGACCCCGTACCGGGCAGGCGGCGTCCTGTACTCGCAGGGCCAAGTCGAGGTCAACGACCTAGGGGCACCTGACGAGCGACAGCACGCCAACTACATCGGCCACCTGATCTCCAACCGATCGTTCCCCATTTTGAAGCCTGGGGACCCAAATCTTTACGAAAGTTACCAAAGCCACCAGCCGCCCCTTTTTTATCTGGTCGGGGCGGCTTGGGCTCAAGCAACCGGTGCCGCCGACACCTCCAGCCAGTCCGCCGGATTCCCCCTGCGCCTTCTGAACGCCGTTGTCGGTGCCGTCGCCGTGCTTGGCGTTTCCAAGCTGGCTCTTTGGGGCTCCAAGAATGAGAAGGTCGCTTTGATTGCGACGGTTTTTGCCGCCTTATTGCCGATGAACGTTGCGCTAAGCGGGGCGGTGAGCAACGATCCCCTGCTCATCTGCCTTTGCACTTGGTCGCTCGCCTTCATGGCAAGGATGCTTCGCGAAGGCTGGTCGGCCCGCATTGGCATCGCTTGCCCCGTTCTGGCAGGCTTGGCCCTGTTGACCAAAACCACCGCTCTTGCTTTGCTTCCCACGCTCTTCTTGAGCATGCTGCTTTTGCCGAAGGAACGACTTGCTCGGCGGATGAGTATGGCATTCGGCCTTTGCGCGCTTTCGATTGCGATCGCCGCACCTTGGTTGATCCGAAACCAGGCACTGTACGGCGACTTTTTCGCCATCCGTGCATTCAACGAGGCCTTTACGGGGAATCCCAAGGCGGCCGACCTGATTGCGCGGATGGGCTTCGCGGAGTACTGGAAGCAAGACTTGTATGCGACCATGTGCAGCTTCTTCGGCGTGTTTGGCTATTGGGAAATCTGGCTCGATCCCATGGTCTACAACCTCATGGGCACCGTTCTCGGTTGCTTCTTTGTCGGCTGGTTTTTGTCGATTCGTCCGAACCCGCAACTCAACCGGGTCCACACGGTCAACGGCCTTTTCTTGGCCTTGATCGTCGTTCTGTTCATTCGTTTTAACATGCAGTATTTTCAGGCTCAGGGCCGGTATGTGATGCCCGCGCTTGGCTCGATCGCCTTCGGCGTCGGGTGTGCGGTCGAATTCTTTAGCAAGAGAAGGACCCCTCTGGTCTGCGCCGTCCTGGGGGTCGTTTTGTTCGGACTGAACGCCTATGTCCTCAGGATGCTGCCAGGCGAATTCGCCGCACGCGTGACCAAGCCCTATGTGCCCTGAGGGTTACGGAAAGGCGCGCGGAAGCGTCAAAATGAACGTGGTGTCATCGGTCATCGAAAACGCTAAGGCTCCCCCTTTCGACGAGGACGTGGTTCTCGTCGAGAGGTTCTTGGCGGGAGACCGCGATGTCTTCGAAATTCTCTATTCGAAGTATTACCCAAAGGTTTTTTCCATCGCGCGGGGAATTCTGCTCGATACGGAAGAGGCCGCAGACACCGTCCAAGAAATCTTCACTCTTCTTTACCGCAACCTTAGCCGCTTCGACAAACGTAGCCGGTTCAGCACCTGGCTGTTCCGAGTGGCCGTCAACCGGTCGATTCAGCAAGCCCGACGCAACAAGCACCGCTCCAAAAACGTCCCCCTCAACGAGGCGCTCGGCACGCCGTCGCCCGAGGAAGACCACAGCATCGACCCGAAGATCCACGAGACCCTCGCCATGCTTCCGCCTGCCGATCGTGCGCTCTTGACCCTTTTTTACTGGGAGGAGCAAAGCCTGCAGGAAATATCGGAGTCAATTGGTTGCAGCCTCAACGCGGCCAAAACACGGCTGTATCGGGCCCGTGAGCGTTTTCGCCAGTTCTTCGAGGAGGCCAAGCCGTGAAGGTGCCCAAGGACGTCGACCTTCTAATGTGGGAATTGGCGGAGCGTGGCGACCCGAAAGCCTTCGAAGAGTTCGTTCAACGGTATCCGCAGCATCGGGCCGAACTTATCAAAAGGGCGTCGATGGTGTCGGGCCTCAAAGAAGCTAAGATTGGGCCTGACCCGTCGCCTCCGATCCCGAGATTCATACCGAGACAATCTCCGCCACAGTCGCCGGAATGGCGGTGGGCGCCAGCCTTTGCTATTATTTTGCTGGGCGTCCTCGCCTACGCCTCCTACCTCGTCACGGCGAGTTACGTATCGAAAGCCGACCAGCCTAGATACGTGGCCGCGCCAAACGCCGGCCTGCCTGACCGCAACGAGCGAATCACGCCAAAGCTTCCCGAGCCTCAGTCGAAACAGGGCCAAGCACAGAACAATCGAGAAAATCAGAATGAGCCCCCAATGGAGCGGCCGATCACGATCAAAATCGAACGCGCGCCACTGCTTGTCGTTCTGGACGCCGTGGCAGCTGAGGCCGGCCTCCTTTTGGAGGTCGGCCCAAAGATGCCCAACCCCGAGATTCGCATGGAATACGTCCAGGTGCCAGGCACCCAAATCCTCAACGACTTGGGACGGGCGTTCGGATTCACGGCCCTCAAACAGGGCGAGCGTCGGTATCTTATCGTTCCGGCGATCGACCCGCAGGCCCAACGCGAACCCGAACACCATCTTGGCGTCGCCGAGGTTCTCGACCCAGGTGCAATGCTCCCTGGCTCTGAGTCAGGAAATGGCAACTAAGGCCGCGGCAAATATTGCAACCGTCAAGCTCCGTTGCTATACTATGGCTAGATCATTATGATGTGAGGAAAAATGCGCAAGAGGACCGTCAAAACATCGGATGTCATCGAGGAAAAATCCGAAGTCGCGCTGGAATATGTGCTGGGAGGGCTTTTCGCCTTCTTGCTGGGCCTCCTTGGATATCGCTATCACGAGTACAAATTCGGCGAGTACATTTTTATCTTCGCCATCGCGCTGATGGGCGTCGGCCTGACAAGCATTGGATACGGGGTTTCAAGAGCTTGGCGGGTCCGTGAAGTGACGGCCCTGGATGTCGAATGTCCTTTCTGCCAAAAGATCAATCATGTCGTCGAGGCTCCGACAAGCGACTTTCTGTGCTCGTTCTGCAACCGGTCAATTCCCGTTGAAGACGGCAAAGTTCTGCCTGTGTTTCAAGTTCGGTGCGGTTATTGCAACGAATTGAACTTTTACAACGCCAAAACGGAAGTCCTGATCTGCGAAAAGTGCGACCACGAAATCCCCATCGCTCAGGAGGATGGCAAGGCCAAAAAACGCCTGCCTCGGGGCTTTGTGGTTCAAGAGGACCCGAACCTCTATGACCTGGTTTTGGTGGAGACAGGGCCGAAAGAGGAGGAGCTTATTCCCGTCCTTCAGCATATGCTTGCCTTGAACCGAAAGCAAGTGAAACAGATCATGGAAGAGGTGCCCGCCGTTTTGCTGACGGGAATCACCCGGAAGAAGGCCGAAATGCTCGCCGCCCAGCTGGCGGCCCACGACGCGAAGGCCGAGTACAACCCGATCAGCGAATAAAGAGGGCTCAACTGGTAATTTTGCCGGGATTGCACCGAGCCTACCAGAACGACGCCGTGTCCATGTAAAATGTCCATAACGATGGTTTACGAGGGAAAGAAGAAAATGAAAAGGCTTCTTGTGTTGGCCGCAATCGGGTCTGTACCCTATGCTTCCGCTTACTTCTGCATCGACGACTTCACATCGGGCAACTATGAGTATCAGACAAAATCGACAAGTCATGAAGACTTGCAGGCGGGAACGATGGCTGGAGGGTACCGGTTGATCCTCAGCTCCATTTTGGCGAACCCCACCGGGAGGGCCCTGTACTACATCAATATCGGGGACGGCTTGGCGACGGTTGAGTCGGGCACGCGACTGCAGAACTCAACGGCTTTCGGGTATGGCCACGAACCTGCGTCCGGCGGCTACGCCTTGAAGGATCTCAACCTCGACTTGAGCGGTGAATCAGCTTTTCAGATCGATTTCCTTTCGAACGAAAGCGATCTTCAGCTTGAAGTCGCCGTGCGATCCAGCGAGCAGTTTGGGGGAACGTGGGTTTCCCAAACGATGACGGTTGCCGGCGGCCGAACGGGCACTCCTTTCTCGGAGTTGGTGTCGTTCGGCAACTTTTCCGGTTTCGACTTCTCCAACCTTGACCAGTTGTGGATACTCTTCACCAACACTCCGTCCGGCGACTACGCGCTCACCGGCATCAAGGCGGTTCCGGAACCGGCCACGGTAGCGGCACTCATGGCAGGCGGTTTGGCTGTCTTGACGCGTCGGCGGCGCAGGTAAGCTGTTTTCCATTCAGTCCAACGCGAGGCCGACCCTCTCAGGGTCGGCCCCGCTTCTGTTTTGAAGGGCACTAGGCCTAAGGCTCCGATTCGCAAAGCCTTCAGTCCCAAATATTTGAACCCAGGTTAATTTAGAGACCCTTTTTCGAGATACTCTAAGAACACCCATGGACAGCAAAGCAGGATTCACCCGACGCCAGTTGTTGGCAATGGCGGCAACCGCGGTTGCTTGGCCTATGCTTCCGAACCTGGCCTCGGCAAACATCAAGGAGAAAACAAAGACTATGGAACCCAAACTCGTCACCGTTCCGCAAAGCATTCCCGAAAAGGTCTACACGACTGAAAGAGTGGGCATCAGCAGGAAGACGCACGATGAGCATCTGAAGCTTTGGCAAGGATACGCCAACAAGACGAACGAGATCCGCAAGGCGCTTGCCGAGATGGAAATCGATCCATCCAAGGCCAACCAAATCTACAGCCAGATTCGCGCGCTCAAAGTCAACTACGCTTTCGCGTACGGCGGCTTCATCAACCACAACGTCTATTTCGAAACTATCGGTGGAAACGGCGGCCCGGCCACGGGCGACGTTGCCGACCTGATCAAAGAGGCTTATGGCAGCTTCGAGGCTTGGGTCAACGATTGGAAGGCGACCGGCATGGGCGGCCGGGGATGGGCGTTTTTGGGGTACGACCACGCCGAGCAACGCGTTTTCAATTACATCGGCGACGCCCAAGACACGTTCCCTGCCTGGAACAACACCTTGCTCTTGGCTATGGACGTTTACGAGCACGCTTACTATCTGGACTTTCAAACGGCTCGGGCCAAGTACATCGACGCTTACCTGCAGGTTATCGACTGGGACGCCGTCAACGCTCGCCTGAAGGCATCCCTTTAACACGCATCGGCCCCGAGCCAGAGACCCTGGGCACGGGGCCTGGCTACATACAACTTCTTATTTTACTTCTTATCAAGAACTTTAGGCCTTATAAGGCATTGGTAGTCCCCAGAAACTGGAACCCGAGTCGCTTTGACATCAAGTGGCCCGCAGAGTTCATCCACTTTTTACGCGGCAATGCCAAGCGACAAAGAGCGGCCTAATCCTTGCCTTGCCTACGCTTGGAGTCGCGGATGAACGCTGGAATGTCCAGGTCGATGTCGTCGAAAACATCCGAAAGGTTCGCGGTCTTCTGTTGCTCAGCCGATCGCTTTGCCGGCGGGGTGTCGTCGATCATGTCCTGAATCGTGTCCCCCGTCACAGGCTTGACCTCAGTCTTTGCCTGTTGCCTCGCGTCCCCTGCCACAGAAAACGTCTCGGATCTTGGGTTGCTGTAAACTGCCTCGGCGACGGCCCGGCCTTCCGGCGCGTAGGGATTGAAACCCGTTGCCAGAACCGTAATGCGAACTGCGCCCTCCATCGTACCGTCTATGACCGTTCCGAAGAAGATGTTCGCCTCCTTGTCATCGCAGAGCGAGTGGATGTACTGCATGGCCTCGTTTGCCTCAGCTAGGGTCAAATCTTCTCCGCTGGTGATGTTCACTAGAAGGCCCGTGGCACCGTGGATGGTCTGCTCGAGGAGCAAGCTGTTCGTTGCGGACTTGGCGGCTTGCAGACAGCGCTGATCCCCGACGCCATAGCCAATGCCCATCAAAGCGGGGCCAGCATCGCACATTACGGCCTTGACATCGGCGAAATCGACGTTGATTTGGCCTGGTATGGTGATGATGTCGCTGATTCCCTGAACGCCTTGGCGCAACACGTCGTCAGCCACTCGGAAGGCGTCCACTAGGGTCGTTTTTCGCTCGACGACGTTCAAAAGGCGGTCGTTGGGAATGGTGATGATGGTGTCGACGCGTCCCATTAGAGAAGTCACGCCTTGCTCTGCCAGCCGAGCGCGCCGAGGTCCTTCAAAAGAAAACGGGCGAGTCACGACGGCGACGGTAAGCGCGCCGATTTCACGAGAGAGGTCGGCAATGACCGGCGCGGCTCCCGTTCCGGTTCCGCCGCCCATGCCGGCTGTGATGAAAACCATGTCCGCACCCTCGAGGACTTTCCGGATGTCGTTCTTGCTCTCTTCAGCCGCGCTCTTGCCGATCTCCGGGTTGCCCCCGGCTCCAAGGCCTCGCGTCAGGTTGGCGCCAAGCTGAACCTTCTTCGGAGCCGAGCAGAGGTCCAAAACTTGAACATCGGTGTTCATAGCGACGAACTCGACGCCCTTGATGCCCGCATCGATCATGCGGTTCACCGCATTCGAACCGCCCCCGCCCACGCCAATGACTTTGATGTTTGCCGATTGCCCCGTTGTCTTTTCCATTGCTCGTCCAATACCTCAAGCTCGGCCGCCAAACAGCGACCACATCGTTCTTACCGTTTCTTTCCAGTCTCTTTTGCCGCTCGCCGGCGTGAGTTCATTATCCCCCATCTCGAGCGCATATTTGGCGAGGCCTACGACGACCGACATCCCATGCCTTTCAGGGCCGGAACCCAGCAGACCCTTCATTTGCGGGGCCGCGGTCGTTACCCGCATATGCTTCAGCGTTTCGGCAAACAGGTGCTCCGTGCCGGGAAGCAAGCTGCCGCAGCCGGTAAGGAACACGCCCGCAGGGAGCATGCCGTTGAACCCGCTCTTCTCGATCTGTTGGCGGACCATAACGGAAAGTTCTCGCATGCGGCTCTCGATGATCTCGCAGAGCACCTTTCTTTGCATCGGTCTCGCGCGCGTCTGCCCGATTTGCATGACCTCAACGGTCTCTTTCTCGTTGACGGTCTCCGGCCGCGCCGAACCGTGGGTGAGCTTCAGCCTTTCACCATCCTCCGGGGAGACTTTGATCAGCTTGCACAGATCCGACGTGACCAACATCCCGCCGACGGGCACCGTCGCGCTGTAAACGATCGACCCTCCGGCGAAAACGGCCACCTCGGTCGTCCCGCCGCCGATGTCGACCACGGCCGCGCCGTTCTCGATGCTCTCTTGCGACAGCACCCCCAAACCGGAGGCCAACGGCTTAAGTACCATTTGATCGATCCTCTGGCCGGCCATTTGAACAGCTCGCTCGATGTTTTGAATATGGGAGGTTTGCCCGGTCACGATGTAGGTGATGACTTCCAACTTGCTCCCGTTCATACCGATCGGGCGCTGAATGCCGCGCTGACCGTCGATTCGAAACTCCCGGGGAAGCGCTTGAATCTGCTCGCGATCCGGAGGAACCCCCAATTGTCGGCTATGGTTCACCACTTGCAGCACATCCTCGCGGGTGATCGGACGGGACCTCGGGTAGATGGGAACGAATCCCTGGGCGTTTTGCCCCTCGACGTGCTGGCCGCCAATGCCCACCACCAGCGGGTCCAAAGGGCTTCCGATTTTGTTTTGGATGCTACGGCAAACGTTATCGATTGCGTGGGCCGTTTCGTCCAAATCTGCAACCACACCCTTTTTGACGCCTCGGCAAGGGGCCGACGCCTGGGCCTTCACCCGGTAACCTCCAGATGGGTCCACTTCGGCTACCAAGCAACGAATGCTTGAGCTTCCGAGGTCGAGTACGGTGACCTTATCGCTTCTCATGGGTTGGCTTGCCCTGCGGCTTGTTTCGCGGCTTTCTTGCGCTCGGCCTGGTCATTCCACTTCGTAATCATAAAGCGCCTAATCAGGCTAAGGTTGGTAAATATGCGCGTGCCCATCACCAAAACGGCCGCAAGGAACAAGTTTATCCCGATTTGATCGCCAAGCCAAGCTAGAAAGAACGCAATCAGGATGTTGGAAACGAAACCTGTGACGAACACGTCGTTGTGGAACTTGCCCTCAAGCCCGCTTCGAATGCCGCCGCAAATCGTGTCCAGGCCGGCCACGCAAGCAATCGCCAGGTACTGGCCCAGGTCCCCCTCGACCGGGCGGGCAAAAAACCTCGCGGTTAGAACTCCGGCCAGCAGAGCCAGCAACGGAATAAGGATCACTTTTTGTCCTCCGGCACTTTGCTGATCCGAAACGCTGTTGACCCGGTGTAGGCCGGCAGGCGCGCCCGCGTGAACTCGCTGATCTCTACCATGGCCGGGTCGATGTTTTGGATCTCTTCGATCACGCCTTTTCGAAGCCTCAAGGCGCCCAGCAACGTCGCCGGGTCTCCCAACGCTTTAATCACAATTGGCGATGCGACAGGCACTCCGTCCACCCGAATCACCGGGCCGTCGCAGTTGAAATATGTCCGAGGACTAACCCGATGGTTGTTGACCGCGATCGCCTCCGCGCCTGCGTTCCAGAGCTGGTTGACCATGCGAAGCACATCGCCGTCATGAATGTTGAACTCGCTGAAGGGAACGTCGTTGGGAAGTTTTTGCTTGCTGTCTTTGAGGGTCACCGTGATGCCAGGCCCTTCAACCTCGCTAAGGCCAGCCAGCATTTTGGCCTCTTGCAGGCTTTCGCCCAAAACTTTGGTCAAGTTTGTTTGGCTGGCGATCGCCTTCTCGAGTTTCGTCTTCTCTTCGCGAAGTTTCAAGACCTCCTTGCTCACTTTGTCAAATTCAATCTGAAGGTCCATGGACCCCGCGGCCAGCCGCTGGCGCTGATCCTCCGGAAGGCGGCCGAGGCGCGTCGAACGCGTGTCCTTGGTGATCCAAGCCAACATCATCATGAATCCGAGCACGAAAGACAAGATGGTCACGGGGACCACCCAGTTGTTCGTCGAAAACCGAGAAATGAATGGGTTCATGGCATGTCGTTCAGATCGCGGAATCGGGCGACCGGCCTCGACGGTGAAACCAGGTTGACTTCCTTGGCTCGAATCAAAAGGTCAGGCTGCTCTTGAAGCAACTCGTGCAACTTGTCAAACTTCTCCTCCAACCTTTCGGTCGGGCCGAGGACCACACGCGCGCCTTCTCTATTATTTAAGCACACCAGGCCATTTGAATAGACCTCAACGGACATATTCCGAAGAGCTTTGTCGCGACTGACTCTTTCGGCAATCGATGCAAGAGTTTGACTCTCCCAGCCCGAACAGTAGGAAAAAACCGGACGGCTTGAATGAACCGGCAACTGGATTTCCGCCAACCCTGCCGTCGGAGCCTTCGCCCGAAAAACAATTCCTTCGGCGCTGAGCGCCAACCCGGAGTGCCCGGCAATCGACGCGACCGGCTGAAGGTACTCCACTTCGAACACCGCCTGACGGAAAATGTTCTGGCTCAGCCTGGCCGTCTTCAGCGCCGAATCGGCCATCATCAGCGACTCGATGGCTTCGGCATCCACGCGCAGGCAAGGAATGCCCTTCAGGCGCTGAAGCAGGCGGTAAACCCGCGGCCGATCGTTCGCCGCCACGCCGACCGCACGAACGGTCGACGCACTCGTGACCGGACTAAAAGCCAGCCCGCAGGCCACGTTGGCCGCCAGCAACAAGCCCAAAACTCGCGACCATCGGATCCGAACGTGTCCCCTACGTTTTTTGCGCATGTCGTTGAATTGCGTCCTTGACCATCCAGTCTACAAGGTCTTCGTAGGCGATGCCGGCCGCAGCCGCGCTGTTGGGCAATAAGGAGGTCTTAGTCATGCCCGGCAGGGTGTTCACTTCGAGCACGACAAGTTCGTCGCCACAAACAAAGATGTCAGTCCTGGTTGCCCCCTCGCAACCGAGGGCCCGGTGCGCGGCCAAGGCGGTCTGCTGCAAACGCACGAGGATGTCCGGCGGGACCCTCGCCGGGATGATCTCTTTGGTGGCTCCAGGCACGTACTTCGAAGCAAAGTCGTAGCGGCCCGTCTTGGGGACTACCTCGACCGGCGGCAACGGCCGATCTCCCAGGACGGGCACCGAGGTCTCGATGCCCTTGATCCACTGCTCCACCAGTACCGCGTCGTCGTATTGGAAGGCCCTCTGAACCGCCGCAGCCAACTCTTGGTCGGTTTGCACGAAGCTCAGGCCGACCGTGGACCCTTGGGCATTGGGCTTCACGATCGCCGGAGCGCCCACGGTCAATGGCTCTTCGGGCGAGCGAAGCAGTTGCCCCTTCGGCACTCTTAGGCCGGCCGCCGAGAGAATGCTCTTGGCCATGGCCTTGTCGATCGCGATCGAGCTGGCCTGAATGCCCGGCCCCGTATAAGGTATGTGCAACATTTCGAGGAGGCCTTGCAAGGCTCCGTCCTCAGCCCGCGTGCCATGGATGGCCAGAAAAGCGGCGTCCGGTCTCTCGGGGCCGACAAACATGCCAACCTCGCCGCGGCTCAGCAGCATCTCGGTGACGTCGACCAGGCAGGCCTCGTACCCTTTGGCCAAAAGGGCCTCGTGGACGCACCTTCCTGAGTGCAACGACACCTCCCTTTCCGGGCTCTCGCCACCATAGATGACGGCTACCTTTGTCGCCCTTCGCTTCGCTCTGTCCAGTTCGCGGATAAAAGCGGGGGCGAACTCTGAAATGTTTCCTGCGCCCATGCCACAGACCACATCGCTTGGCTTGGCCATTCTGGCTACCGCGCTAGGAAGCAAGTGGCGGCATGGCACGTACCGGGTTGGTTTTTCGGCGAGCTCGGCAATCCGAGCGCTGCTGACGCCGGGCACCGGTTCCTCCCGAGCCGGGTAGATGTCCGTGATGACAATCTGGTCGGCGCAACTGAGCGCCTTGGCGAACGCTTCGAACTGGCCGTCGGTCCGGCTGTAAAGGTGCGGCTGGTAGACCACGATCAAGCGCCGATCGCCGTACTTGCCCTTCAGGGCCGATAGCGAGGCTTCGACCTCGGCTGGTGTGTGGGCGTAATCGTCGATGACCGAGACCTCGCCCTCCAACAGCACCTGCAGCCTGCGCTCGGCGCCTTGAAAGCGCCGGATGCCTTCCTTTGCCCGCTCCGAATCGGCCACCAGGGATGCGGCGGCCAAGGCCCCGGCGGCATTCAGTCGGTTGTGCCTGCCCGGCAAAACAAGTTCGCCCGCCCAGTCCGATTCCCTATAGCCGACCTTCTTTCCGGAATACATCACCGCGACTTCGCAAGCGCCCTTGTCCTCGAGGCAGTAAACGAGCTGCCCGCCCTCGGGGATGCGCGATACGAAGGCGAGCACGCTATCGCGCAAGCTCTCGTAGGAGCCATGGAAGTCGACGTGGTCCAACTCCAGGTTGGTCAACACAACGATGAACGGGTCGTAGTCGCGCAGGCTGTCGTAAGCCTCGCAAGCTTCGATGACCGCGTAATCTCCTTTCCCGGCCGCTACCGACCCTCCAAACTGGGGAACCGTCGCGCCAACGACCACGAAAGGGTCGAGTCCGGCCTCGATCAAAGCCACCCCCAACATCGCGGTGGTCGTCGTCTTGCCGTGTGTCCCTGTGACCGAAATGACCTTTCGGCCCTCGAGCAACCATCCCAGCAATTGGGAGCGGCGAAACAAAGGAGCTTCTAGTTGCCGGGCACGGAAGGCCTCAGGACTTGCCTTCAGATCGATGGCGTCGGTAAGGATCACGGCGCAATCTCGCTCGATCCCCTCCTGAGAGTGCCCGATGCGAACTTCGATTCCACGAGACTTTAAGAGCTCCGTCGTCGGCGAAAGCGTTGCGTCGCTGCCCGAGACGTGGAATCCTCTGTCGTGCAAAATCAGAGCCAAAGCGCTCATTCCGGCTCCGCCAATTCCCACCAAGAAGAACTTGCTATACGTCTTCAGCAATCCTCTTTCTGCAAAAGCCTCTTCGATCTCTTTCTTGGTTCTCATGTGGACCTTTCCGTCTGGATTATGCTTTTGAAAGCCTGCGGGCTACTGATTGGCCTGCGTTGCCGCCTGGAGCAGGTGCAAGATGCGGTTCGCCGCGTTTGGCGCATCCCACTCTTCCAACGACGATCGAGCCCGGGCAACCGCTTCGCAGTCGCCAAGCCAGGACTTGATGGCAGACTCTAATCTTGCGGAATGGAGGTCGTCCTGATTTACCACGACAGCCGCCCCGATCTCCTCAAACTCTGCCGCGTTCTGAAGCTGATGCCCCGCGAAGGCCAGCGGGTAGGGAATTAAAACGGACGGTAGACGAAATGCGGCCAACTCGGCAAGGGTTCCTGCCCCGCTTCGGCAGACCGCCAGGCTGGAACTGGCGAAAATCTCGGCAAGCTCGGCTCCCTCGATGTAATCCTTGACTTCGTAACTCTTTCCGAGGGCGAAGGCGGCGTGCGAATGCAGGACCGAATCGAAGTGCGCCTTGCCCGTCAGATGAAGCCAACACCAGCCCTCGGAGGACGTCCTGGATGCGGTTTCCAAAGCGGCCTGGTTCAGCGCGGCCGCGCCTTGGGAACCGCCGGTCACCAGGATGCGCGGCCGCTCGGGAGCGCCATGGCGGCAGGCCTCCCGCAGTTCGGTCCGAATTGGCAGTCCCGTCCGCTCCGTTCGGCACTGTTTGAAATATCCGGACGTCGACCGAAAGGTGGTGGCCACGCAGAACGCCTTCTTGGCGAATAGCAGGTTCGAACGGCCGGGCACCGAGTTCTGCTCATGCAAGACGTACGGAATGCCGAGGGACCGGCAAGCCGAAACTACCGGCGCGCTCGAATAACCGCCCGTCGAAAAGACCGCCGTCGGCTTGCGCCGGGACAGGTCCTCCCTTGCGGCAACCTTTGCCTTCAAGAACTTCACAAGCGCCATCAACCCCTGGCGAGTGCGCAAACTCGTTATCGGCTCCGAAGCAAAGCCGCGGAACTCGATTCCCGACTTTTGGCTTAGCCCCCCCTCTTGCCCCCTAAGCGATCCGAGGTAGACGACTTCGTGCCCGTTTCGCAACGCCAGTTTGGCCACTTCAAGCGCGGGATACACGTGCCCGCCCGTGCCCCCTCCGGTCACGATCAGTTTCAACGCTTTCCTCCTTCTTGGGCATCGGCTTCATCGCCACCTGGGCCGCCGCCATGGCGATCCACAAGGCGGCCAGGCTCGAGCCTCCCGAGCTTATATAGGGCATCGGAACGCCGATCGCGAAAAGAGTCCCATTGGCCATGAGCGAGTTGACCGCGGCTTGGATGGCGATCCACGAACCGATGCCAATGGGAACCAACGATCCGAACTGGGTCGGCGCTCTCCGAGCCAAATAGAACAGCCTCCAGACAATGGCTGCCAGAAGGCTGAGCACGCCCGCCGTGCCGACAAAGCCCGTCTCTTCCGCAACCGTCGCCATGACGAAGTCCGTGGTCGGCGCCGGAATCAGGTGCTTGGTGCGGCCCGGACCGATGCCCACGCCGAACAAGCCGCCCTCAGCCATGCCCACCTCCGACTGAACCGTCTGATAACCGACCTCCTCAATGTTGGCCGGGTCCCAGCGGTGCTGGTGCAGAGTGATGCGCTCAACGCGGTACGAGTGGCTGAAGGCCAACACAGCTATTCCAACCGCGCACAAGGCGACGGCAACGCCCATTGACTTCATCGAGACGCCTCCCACCCACATCATCACGAAAAGAACGAACGCGAGCACCGCAGACGTGCCCAAGTCGGGCTCCCTTTCGATCGCGAACACCGCCGCAAGCACCCAAAGGGCCGGCAAAGCGCGCACCAACTTGGGCACATAAATCATGTCAAGGCGCATGGCCCAGCTGGCCGGTTTCTTGATCCGAGAGGGCCACCTTTTCCGGTCGGCGAACACCGAAGCCAGAAACAACACGGCGGCTACCTTGGCGAATTCGGCGGGCTGAATCATCGGGCGACCAATTCCGATCCATCGTGCGGCACCGTTCAGGGTAAAGCCAACGCCGGGAACCCACACCAAGAACAGGGAGACGAAACTGACCAGCCACCAGAACTGTGCGAACTTTCTTAGCCCAGCGACCGAAACGCGGCTGACTAGCAAAAACAATACGAACGAAACGGCCACAGCAAGCAACTGGGTGCGGAACTCTGGAGGGACTAAGCTTCGGCTTTTCTCGATGGTCCGTGGGAAGCCGGCGTCGTAAATGAAAAACAGTCCAACGCACGTCGCCAACAGATTCAGGCCGAAAAGCACCCGGTCAGGAAGCCGGCCGAAACCCTTCAACCAAGCCACTCCTTGGCAATCATACGAAACACCTCGCCTCGCTCGGTGAAGTCTTTGAACTGATCGAAGCTGGCGCACCCAGGCGACAACACGATGGCCTCCCCCGGTTTGGCCCTGGACGCCGCCCGGGCGAAGGCCTCCGTGAGCGTCACGCAACAGTGCCGGCGCTCAACAGGCACTTGGCTCAGTTGCATGTCCAAGATCAAAGCGTCTTGACCGTAAAGGTAAACGCTATGACCAGCTTCGCTCAAGAATTCGCCTAATCGGGTGAAGCCCAATTCCTTGTTCACGCCCCCCATCAAGATGTGCTGCGTCCGCAAGAGGCCCCGCGCGGAGGACTCGACGGCCTCCGGGTTGGTGCACATCGAGTTGTTGATCACCAAAATGCCGTTTTTCTCGCCGACCAGTTCCATCCGATGCGCCAGGCCGTGGAAGCGCCTCAGGCCCTCCACAAGCTTGTCCAGATCGGCTTCGTCGCCGAGCGCGCCCTCAGCCAGCAACAGGGCCATTGCCGCGTTCAGCTTGTTGTGCTCCACAACCAAGCGTATCTCTTGCCAAGGCAATCGAACGCTTTTGTAAACGAGTGCATCCGGCGTCACCTTGGCGTCGCCATCGGGTCCAAAGGTGACCACCCGGGGTCTTGAGGGCGGCAGCACGACGTTGTCGCCCTCTTTGATGACGGCCGTGTCCGAATCGTCTTGGTTTTCAAAGATGCGCATCTTCGTTCGTGCGTATTCATCAAACTCGTCGTAGCGATTCAGATGATCGGGAACGATGCGCGTGATGCCGGCCGACCGAGGTTTGAAATCGCGTATCCATTCCAATTGAAAGCTGCTGACCTCAGCGACGAGGATGGCGTCGCTGGAGGCCACAGCGGCCGCGTCGGTCAAAGGAAACTCCTCGTATCCTGACCCGTAGATGTTCCCGCAAAGCAACGCGTTCTTTTCGGCGCCCCGAAGCGCCAGCCAAGCCATTACTGTCGTGGTGCTTTTGCCGTTGGTGCCTGTGACCGCCACGATCGGCGCCTTGCTGATCCGGTAAGCCAGTTCGATTTCGGAAAGCACCTCGATTCCTTCGTTCACGGCTTTGAGCAACGCGGGGTGCTTTTTCGGCACCCCGGGCGACGTGACTACCGCGCTGACACCCAAGGACGCGAAGTCCCCCCCGAAGCCTCCCCGGATCTCCGCACCAATCGACGTCAGTTTGTGCGCGACGTTGACGATTTGGGGTGAGGATTCCGAGGCGTCGTCACAGACGATCGGCTTGGCCCCGGCCTTGACCAAAGCCTTGGCCGCAGATACGCCTGAACGCCCCGCGCCGAAAACCGCCACTTTCTTTCCTTGAAAACCGAATATCATTTGCCGCCTCCTGACAGAGAAGCCAGACCGATGGACAAAAAGGCGCATATGATCTGCACTAGAACAAAGCTCCAGGTGATACGCGACTCTGGCCACTGATAAAGTTCGAACGCGTGGTGGATAGGCGTCCGCGGAAACAGTCGCCGCCCCTTGCGCAACTTTACCGAAAGGATTTGAAGCGGAACCGGAACCAGCTCGGCGACAAGAACAAAAAACAACACGCCTACGGCAGCATAGCCGGCCCAAGGCGCTTGGGACTTGGCGTAGCCCATCCAGAGGTCGGCCGCCGCGACCCCCAACAGAGCGCCAGTCGGCAGAGAGCCGACGTCACCCATGAACACTTTCGCGGGCGGCGCGTTCAAAAACAAAAACGCAATCATTCCTCCCAGCACGCCGAGCAGGGCGAAGGGCAAGGCGGGACCGTCGAACCCGTTTGGGCTGATGAGCAAAATGGCTGAAGCCAGCACGATGTACAGCGCGCCTGCCAACGCGTCGAGGCCGTCGCTGAAGTTGAAGGCGTTGGCCATGAAGAGAATGAAGAACAGGGCTGTGCCGGTTTTGGCAAAGTTCGCGTCGGGCAGCGTCCCCATGCAAACCACCGCGACGCCCGTCTGCAGCGCGAGCTTGGGAACCCACCCGAGGCCGCGCTTGCCGTGCATCATCCGCGGAACGACGTAGTCGTCCGCGAAACCGATCAGGGCATAGCCCAAGAAGAGAACCATTAGACGGGCGTCGACGTTCACAGCCGCCATCGCAACAAGGGCGGAAAGAACGATGATCAGACCACCCATGGTCGGGGTGCCCTGCTTGGCCTGGTGCGTTTGGCCTAGATACTGGCTTACCGTTTGCCGGGCTTTGACCGCCAGCAGAAACCGATAGATCGGCCAAGCAACCAACAGCCCCACGACCAGCGCTATGAAGAAGGCCGTGAGCGGCGAAGCCATCGTGTGGGCAGTCATTGACATATCGACGCTCCCAGCATCTCCAGAGCCTTCTCTAATTCAAGCCCTCGGCTACCCTTGACAAGAATGATGTCGCCCTCGCCGGCTTGCCTCAGAAACTCGGCGACGTCCTCCAGCGAGGCCGCCATGGCCATGTCCCTAGCCGACCCTCCCGCACGGATGTATTCCTCCATGGAGAAAAGGGTCGGCGTGCCGTAGAACAACACCTTGTCGAGTTTGGCGTTCGCGAGCGCCCAGCCCATGTTCCGGTGGGCCTCCTCAGAATAGGAGCCCAGTTCCCTCATCTCGCCGGCAACTGCCATTTTGCGGCCCCGGCATGGCATTCCGACCAGCGTCTCGAGGGCCGACAAAAAGCTGGGCGGACTCGAGTTGTAGGCGTCGAGCACGATCGTCGCCCCTTGGAACTCGAGCACTTGCATGCGCATGGCCGGCAAATCGGCCTTGGCCAAACCCTCCGCAGCTGCGGCAAAAGGAGCCCCGGCCATCACGGCCGCCAGCAGCCCCGCAGCCGCGTCCAAAGCGACGTGCTGGCCCACCGCCGGAAGGCGCGCCTCGAACGATTCGCCGTCCAAAGTCCCGGAAACGACGCTCGAATGCCACCCCTCGGATCTTACGGCCAAAATCCGACAATCGGCGTCTTCCGAGAATCCAAAGGTGCGAACTGGTCCCCGGCATCGCCTTTTCAACACCTCGAGGAACAGGTCTCCCTGCCAGAGAATTGCCGGCGCCCCATCAGGCAAGGCCTCGAGCAATTCGCTCTTCGCCCTCGCGATGCCCTCTCTCGAGCCGACCATCTCGATGTGCGAGTAGCCGATGTTCGTGACCACGCCTATCGTGGGCTTGGCGATCGAGGCAAGATGCGCGATCTGGCCAAAGCCGCGCATGGCTAGCTCCGTCACGGCCGAGGCGTGCTCAGGAGTCAGCTCAGCCCACATGAGCGGGGACGTGTACTCCGTGTTTCGATTGCCGGAGCTCTTCAAAACGGGCCCAAGGCACTGCAAAGCGGCTGCGGCGAACTCTTTGGTGATCGTTTTTCCCACGCTGCCGGTGATTCCGACAACGGGACCCGAGAAGGCATCCCTAAAGTGACGGCCAAACTTGGCGAGCGCCTCGACCAAGTTGGGCACCAGCACTTGAGGCCCATTGACCTCCCGCTCCACGAGCGCGGCGGCCGCCCCCGCTTGCAAGGCATTGGACACGAAGTCATGACCGTCGACGTTTTCGCCGCGAATCGCCATGAACAGGTCCCCAGGCTTTACGATCCGGCTGTCCCAGGCAAAGCCGGTTATCTGGACGCCGTCTCCGTTGATGGCCCGTCCCTCGACAATCCGCGCGAATTCATCCAAAGACATTGGCTTCATCCGAGGGCCTCCAGCGCCTCGCGCGCCATTTTCCGATCGTCCATCGGGTACTTTGTGCGTCCGATAATCTGGTAATCCTCGTGGCCCTTGCCGGCGATCACCACGATATCCCCTTGGCGGGCCATGTTCACCGCTGCCTGGATCGCGTCCCGCCGGTCGGGAACGCTGACCGCGTTGGAACCGTAGAGCAAGCCCGTTTTGATTTCTTCGATGATGGCCTGAGGGTCCTCGGTCCTCGGATTGTCACTGGTAACCACTGTGATGTTGGCCCGCTCGCTGACGATCCGAGCCATGATCGGGCGCTTTGTGCGGTCACGGTCCCCGCCGCAACCGAAAACGGCAATCAAACGGCCGGGCTGCAGGGCCTTGGCTGCATCCAGGAGCTTCATCAAGGCGTCGGGCGTGTGCGCGTAGTCGACCAGCACGCCGATGCCTTTGTCGTTCGGTATGGCTTCGAACCTTCCCGGTACGGGGCTTGCTTGGGCGAGTCCCCTGACCGCGTCCTGCAACGAGTATCCGAGCGCCAGCAGGCCGGCGCACGCGCTCAGTGCGTTGTGCACATTGAAGTTGCCCCCCAGTCCCAAGTGGCACTCGGCCTCTTGCCCCTTGTACCGCATTTCTATCCGGATTCGGTCGACGCCTACTTCGATGGGAGTCCCCCGAAGGTCTCCCCCAAGCAGGCCGTAGGTCAAAAAAGGCGTCGAAAGCGAACCGGCCCATTCGGCCCCGGTTGGGTCGTCCAAGTTGATTGCGCCGACGAAATTCTTGCCGCTTTGGGAGGGCAAGTCCTCGAACAAACGCTTTTTCGAAGCCGCGTATGCGGCCATCGAGCCATGAAAGTCGAGGTGGTCTTGCGTGAGGTTCGTAAAGACGGCCGCATCGAACTCAACGCCGTCCACGCGCCGTTCGGCCAGGGCGTGGCTGCTTACCTCCATGGCAAAGTCCTGTATACCCGCCGTTCTTGCATCGTGGAGCAGGCGATTCAAATCGACGGAGAAGGGGGTGGTGTTCTCGAGGCTCACGATGCCATCGTGGGTTTTGTATCCAAGTGTGCCCAAGTAGGCGGCCTTGCGCCCCAGCGCCTCCAGCGCATCCCGAAGAATCCACGTGGTGGTCGTCTTGCCGTTCGTGCCCGTCAAACCGATAAGCCGCATGGCGCCCGATGGGTTGTCGAACAAGGCCTTGCACAAACGCCAGAGCGCCTCGGGAAAGGCATTGCCCTCGTTTTTCACCAAGGCAGCGGCCAGACCGGCCGTCCAAGCCTGTTCGCACCCAACCTCGGAGTGGACGATGGCGGCAACAGCCCCCGCGTCTTTGGCCTGCCTCAGAAACTGGTGGCTGTCCGTATTCCTGCTTGGCATGCAAACGAACAGGCACCCCTCCGAAGCCTTTCGGGAGTCAGCGACAATGTCCGTGATCTTGGCTTCGCCCAAGATACGGTCGGCAACCACTCCGGACTTTTCGAACAGTTCAGATAGAAGCATTCCTTCCCTTTTTTACTTTGTTTATGGCAGGCTTGGCTCTGGATTCTGGCTGAGCTGGCTTTCGATCGGCCGTTTGGGCAGGTGGAATCGCATACCTGCGGATGACCGCCAAAGCGATTTCGCGCCAAGCAGGACCGGCAACCTCGGCGCCGTAATATTGGCCCTTGGAAGGCTCGTCGATCATCACTAAGATCATGGCCCTTGGGTTTCTCGAAGGCACAAAACCGACAAAGTTCGAAACGTATCTTTTCAGGCCCGCTTTCAAATAAGCTGCGTTGATCTTCTGAGCGGTGCCGGTCTTGCCGGCCAGCAAATAGCCCGGTATGGCCAATTTGGCACCTGTGCCGCGCTCTTGCTTGCTGAAAACGCCCTCCATGCAACGGAGGACGGTTTCGGCCGCCTCCTTGCCCACCACTTGAACCGGCTTGCCGACCCTTTGCTCCTCGTTGCCGATTTTCTTGATCAGCCGCAACGGCATCCGAGCCCCCCCGTTGCCCAAAGAGGCAAACGCGCCAGCCAACAGCAAAGGCGTTGACGTCACCGACTGACCAAAACCAAGGTTAGCCGTCACGAGAACGTGAGCCGGGTCCTTGAAGTTGAAGAATCCGGGCACCTCGTTCGGCAAGTCGAGACCCGACACCCTAAGAAGGCCCAATTCGTACAGGAAACGGGTCATCCCAGAATAGCCGATCTTTCTCGACCAAATCGATGCCGAGACGTTGCAGCTGCGGGCGATGGCGGATCGGATGTCCACGTGGCCGTGCGCCCGAGTCCCGTTGTGCATGTCGCATTTGACCGTCCTGCCTCCGACCGGAGCGGTGCCCGTGCAGTGGCAACTCCACGACTTGCCGACTGCACCTGCGTCAAGCGCTTTGGCGAGGGTCAACACTTTGAAAGTCGATCCGGGTTCGAGTTGGGCGGTGTAGCAGGGATTGAAGGGTTGCTCCTTTTGGGTGGGATCGTAGCTTGGCCAGTTGGCCATGGCGAGAATGTCGCCCGTTTTGGGGTCGACAACCACGGCGGTTGCGAACCGGGGTTTGTGGGCCGCATAAGTCTTGCGCAAAGCGTTCGTGGCGGCGATCTGAAGGACCGAATCGATGGTCAAAACGACGTTTTTTCCGTCGACGGCAGGCTTGTTCTCGCCTTTGTTCCGCATGGGCAGGTAGGTGCCGGCGCGGTCGGTCATCCCGGACACAACGCCGTCCTTGCCTGCCAGGATCCCATTCAGGCTCAACTCGAGGCCCGAGGCGGGCTTGCCGTCTCTCATCATTCCAACCAATCCCGACAGCGAGTCGCCGAAGCGGTATTCGCGTGAGCCATTGCGCGTCAGGTCGACGCCGTCCGCCCGCCACAAGCGCTTGATCCGCATGACTTCGAGCGCTTGAGCACCGCTGATCGGCACCTTCCACTGCTTGAAAAACGCGCTTGAAGCGTCAAGATGTTCAAACTCCGACGCAGGGATTCCCGTCGAGGCCGCCAAAGCCATGAAGAAGGCCCTGCTTCTCGGCACCTTGCGAACCACCGAGCCGTCCGACAGCCTCTTTCGGAAAACGACCTGAAGATACTGCGAATCCTCGTCCTGGGCAACGCTTTTGCCGTCAGAAGTCTTAATCGTGCCTCGCTTAGCCTTCAGGACGTCCCTGAACCCGAGCTTGTTGTTCGCTTCGGCCTTCCTTTTGATTTCGGCGGCGCCCCATAGTTGCGTCCTCGCCTGCGTCAACAGGACACTGCAAAAAAGACAGACAAAGATAACCTCGAGACAAGCCAAGCGCCGTTTGTCAACGGTTGCTTGCGACATGGTTTTTGATTGAAGACGAATCGAGAGACTGATCCGGCGCGCGAAAACCGTTGGTCCCCGCCCAATCGCAAATCGCTGAAAAGCTGCTCGCCGAATCGATCGATCGCCTCAAAACAGCGACGGCGGCACGGGCCTCGCGGGCGCGCATCGTCGACAGAAGGCTCTCTCGTCTGGCCTTTTCCACCATCACGTTTCCAGCGAGGCTGCTGACCACCCACACCACACCCGTCAAGGCCATGAAAAGAACGGCGTAGGCCAAAACGTTCGCCAGCGAGGGGGAAGCGGTTCGCGCCTGTTTCAGCGGTTTGGTCGCAACGTAAATCTGGTATGCCGGGATTGCGCTCATGGTTGGGAAGACTCCTGCTCAAGGCAGCTGCGCTGTATCGCCCGCAGCTTGGCGCTTCGGCTTCTGGGATTTCTGGCCACTTCCTCGGCTGTTGGCGTCAAGGGCTTCTTGAACAGCTCCTCGAAACCTTGCTGGGCCAGCTCCCGGAAGGTCTGCTTGATGATTCGGTCCTCGCCCGAGTGGTAGCTGAGCACGGCCAGCCGTCCTCCGGGCTTCAAACAACGGGCAATTCGCCCGACCGCTTCGTCGAGTCCTTCGAGTTCGCGGTTCACATAAATTCGGCAGGCTTGAAAGGCTCGGGTCGCGGGGTGGATCCGCTTGTCCCTTGCGCCGGGCGGTATCGCCGCCAGCACGCACTGCTTCAAGTCCTCCGTGGTTTTCAGTGGCGCATCCTTGCGCCGGTCGACGATCGTCCTTGCGATGGCTTTGGCCCATCGCTCGTCGCCATACTGCTTCAGCATCCGCTCAATCTGCAACGAGGTCATGCGGTTGAGCAACGCCGAGGCCGGCTCGCCTCGGCTGCGGTCCATCCTCATGTCGAGTGGGCCGTCGGCTTGAAAGCTGATGCCGCGAGACGGATCGTCCACTTGAGCGGAGTTCAGCCCCAGGTCGAGAAGAACGCCATCGGCCGACTCGACCAGGTCCGGGATGTCCCTGAAGTCCCGGTTGTGGAGCTGAACGTTCGCATTTGGAGGTTCGCCTATAATCCGTTTGGCGTGGTCCATCATCTCTGCATCCCAGTCGAAGCCGATCGCCGTTCCGCCAGGGCTGACCGCCTTGAGCATTTCCAAGAAATGTCCAGCCAGACCAAGCGTTCCGTCAACGACCGTGTCGCCCGGCTTCAAGCTGAGGACCCGCATCACCTCAGCAAGCATGACCGGCTCATGCCGGGGGTACGTCTGCGTCATCTCCCCGCCATCTCCTCGTACGCGGCGGCAAAGCTCTGGCACCGCTCCTGCCCATAGCCCTTCGGATCGGCCAGAAACTTCTCGTACTCCTCAACCGCCCAGATCTCGACGCGGTCAAATGCTCCGACGAGCAGAACGTCCTTCTTCAGCTTGCCGATCTCCCGCATCTTCTGCGGGATGACGACCCTGCCCTGCGCGTCAAAGTTGAGCTCGTCTTCCGCCATTCCGAAGAACAGCCTCGTGTACTGGTCGCGCCCCTCGTTCGACATGTGGTACGCGTTCACTTCGTTTTGCACCCGTTTCCACATGTGCTCGGGATAAGCCGCCAGGCAGCCCCGCTTGGTAACGACAATCGCAAAGTCCTTGCCAAGCCGGTCGCGCTTCTTCTTCGAAAAGAGGATGCGCCCCTTGTCGTCGATGGTCGCCTCGTCCGTGCCTATGAGAGGCTTGAAATCGAGCGGTAGACTAGCGGATTCCATGACACGACTGACGATGGTTGCAAGACAGTGCGAGCGACGATCCCATCCTAGTACGCCGCCCGCTGTTGACTTCTGGGTAGAGCCCCCGCCCTGCCCCGGGGATTCGTGGGCCCATCCTGGTCCCAGACATCCACCTGATTGGGATTATATTGGGAAAACCCCTCCAACGCAACACTTTTTCAGGCAATTTTTGCACTTTGCATCAGAGATTTACGCTATAATTAAGATATGTCTACCTGTTTTTGAGGTCAGGTGAGCGCAATTTGGCCTGGCGGGCTTGCGGTGCCGAAGGCATTCACGCCGTGGATGGCCTTTATGCCCAGGCCGGTCCTTCGGCCGCCTATTTGCAGGACATTTTCTTCAAGCGCCGAAATATCCAGCCTAACGGGCAAGTAAAATGCATTACTACGTTATTGGCCCGGACGGCACCAAGTACGGGCCGGCCGACATCAACCTAATCAAGCAGTGGATCGCAGAGGGGCGAATCGTAGCCAACACGACGATCGAGGACGCGGCCACTGGCCAGAGGTCGAGAGCCGTCGACATGCCTTCAATCGGCGGTCTCGTCGCCGGCGCGCCGAATCCAGGCCAGCCTACAGGTCCGGGGCAACCGCCTTACGGCGCACCGTATTCCGGCTATCCGCGAATGAACCCGACGGGATACGGCCAGCAGCCCATCCAAATCGAGACGCACTTGGCCAAGAGCATCTTCGCCGTTCTCTGTTGCTGCATGCCGCTTGGGATCGCGGCTTTGGTGTTTTCGGTCATGGCAGGCAACAAGGCGAAGGCGGGCGACCCGGCGGCCATCCGAGACGCGCAACTGGCCAGCTCCTTCGCGAACTGGTCCATTGGCATCGGATTGGTGTTCAACACCCTTTATTTCCTAGGCGCTCTCATGTCGGGGTTCAATTATTGAAAGTCGATACCTGGACACGCGCGGCCGCAGGCCTGGCTTTTGTGCTGAGCCCCTTTGCGGTCTGGGCCGTTCTGGCTCATCCCATAATGGCGGAACCGTTTTTGCCCAAGTGCCTGTTTCACGAAACGACCGGCCTGTACTGTCCCGGGTGCGGAGGAACACGGGCAGTCCTTTGCCTTACCGAAGGACGCATCCTCGACGCGTTCCATAACAACGCGCTGTGGCCCCTTGCGGCCGCGCTCGTCGCATACCTTTGGCTAAGCGCCGGCCTCTTTGCTTGGCGCGGCACTCGCTTTCGTCTGTCAGCCTTGAACGGTCGCGTTGCAGTCGCCATCGTTGCGGCGGTCATCGTCTTTGGCTTTCTTCGCAACCTGCCGTTTTACCCTTTCACTCTTCTGGCGCCACTTGAACCTTCGATAGGCGGTAAGATGCAGCCATGAAGCGCCTGATGCCGATTTTGATGGCCGTGCTCGTCGGTTGTTCGGGGTCCGCCCAGGAAAAGACCAGCCTCTCCTCAGCAAAGCCGAAGCCCAAAACCGACCTGTCGAAGTCCCTGCTCACGAAGAAGGACATGGTCGAGGCGGTGTCCCAAGTTGACAAGGCCGTCAGCAAAGTGCTCAAGATCGCGCCACTGTTATTGCCGGCTGAGACTTCGACGTCAGCGGCCAGCCGCGAGGAAGTCATTCGGATTTTCAACCGGCTGTACGAAACGTACAAACCGTCCTTCAAGTTCACACCGCGTTTCATCAAGTACAACCCAGCGGTCTTGACCGTCGCCAAGAGCAACCCAGAGAGGGCTATGCTCGAAAAACTGATCCGCTGGCAGTTCGTCGCCAAGGTTGGCCCGATCGCGGCCGGCAAGAAAAACACTCTGACCCTCGAAGAGTTCGGAGACGCCTTGGGCTTTTTCACTTTGAGGGTCGCCGATCTGACGCACCTGCCCAGCGCGCGATGGAGCCCTTACTTGCAAACGGACTATGCCGACTCGCTAAGGCCTGGCAACGCCAAATCCAGGTAAGGCAACAGGTCTTCATAGGGCACATCCTTGGCCCTAAGGCCCCTCGAGGCGGCGATGGCCGCGGCGCACCCGGCCGCTTCGCCAGTCGCACGGCACACCGGCTGGATGCGCACCGCGCTCTGGGCCACGAATGTCGCGCTGAGGCATCGTCCCGCGACCCAAAGGTTGTCGATGCCCTTGACCACGATGCTGCCGTATGGTATGTCGTGATACTCGTGAGGCTCGAAAGACTTGCGATAGTCGGTGCCCACCTTGAGATGAATGTCGACCGGGTAGCGATTCCTGGCAATCGTGTTGGTAAATTTGCGGCAGGTCTGGTGGTCCTCCTCGGTAAGCACGTACTCGCCGACGACGCGCCGGGTCTCGCGAATACCGATGAGCGGTGCTATGGACGAGACGTGGGCCTCCTCACAACCTTCAAAGTAAGTCTTCATGAACGCGGCAATGCGGAAAACCTTTTCGCGCCCCACCTGGTAGGCCGTGCTGATCGCAAACGGGTCCAACGGGTCCAAGCCGGCGATGCGCGGCATGTTGAAAGCAAGTTCGTTCTTCTTGCCGTTCATAGTGAAGAACTGGAAGTACCCGATATCGTCCTCCTCCAGGATGCCCTTGTCGATGGCGTCGCGAATCCAAGGGCCCAGGGGCCCGTTCTTCGCTTCGCCGTAGCCCGCTTCCAAGTAGTGGTCGGTGTCGCATCTAAGGATGTGTTTGGCGGCTTTGCGGAAGCGGACTAGGTCGATGTTTCCCATGGCGAAGCGAAGCGTCATCGGCTGGTGAATTCCTTCCTCGTTTCCTCCCATCAGCTCGGCGTCGGCCAGCATGGAAAGCATGGCGTCTCCGGTGCAATCGACGAAGGCACTCGCCTCGAACGTCAGAAGGCCCGCGCGAGTCATGACCTTGACGGCCTTAATGGCATTTCCCTCTTTGACGGCGTCAACGAGGGTCGCGTCGAACAGGCAATCCACGCCTGCCTCTTCGACCAGCCGATCCATGATGAGCGGCAAGGCAACGGGATCGAACCAGTAGTCGTTGTGGTCGATGTCCGCAGGCGTCGGTTGAAACTGAAGAAGCCTTTCGGCCAGTTCGAGACTGATTCCGCGCGACAGCTTGTGCCCGCCGATGAAATTCGGCATCATCGGGGTGACCCATCCCATCGTCTGCGTGCCGCCCAAAGCGCCGAACCGCTCCACAATGAGCGTCCTGGCTTTCCTTCTCCCGGCCGCTATGGCGGCGGCCACGCCGGCAGTGCCGCCGCCGCACACGATGACGTCCCACTTATCCATCTTGAACCTCGACAACTTTGACTTCCGGCACCCGTTCCTGGAGTGCCCTCTCCACGCGCAAACGCAAGGTTACCTCTGTGAGCGGGCAACCCTTGCAGGCGCCTAGGAACTCAATCTCGACGATGCCGTCCTTCAGCCCTCGGAAGCGCACGTCGCCGCCATGGCCTTGGATGTAGGGCCTAACCGCATCGAGAGCAGCCAAAACTCGGGGCACGAGGTCGACTGGGTCCATGGACGGCCAGCCTCAAAGGCTTCGAACCCAAACGAGCATGGAATTCGGGCCTCGGTTGCACCAGCTGTAGTACGGCACGAACTTGGCGGAGGCCTCCTCTTGGGGCAGAGATCCTGCTTCGACGTAAAGCTCGTCGACGGCATCCTGCCTTTCAGCCAAGCCGGTCGCGGTGATGGCCACCACTCCATGAAGAAGATCGGGCTCATAAGTTGCGCGGGTTTCGCCCTCGATGTCGGCCGCGAACAGGAGCGGCTCCCGGCCAAAGTCCATTTGCTCCAGGCAATAAACCAACGGCCCGTAAGTCAGGCAAACGCGGCCCACGTCGTCGAGCACTTTCGGGTTGGCCTGCATCCACACCGGCGCCATGTGGAAATTCGCCTTGATGGCGTCCCCGGGCTTCCAAACGCGTCGAAACACGGCGTAACCGTCCTCGTACGATGCCTTCTCTTGGGAGTTTTCGATTTCAAAGGTGGCGTCGGCGGCCCAAGCGGGAATTCGGATGCGCACGCCTCCCTCAACGGGCTTCTCCGGCGAAACCGCCACCTGGAATTCTCCCGACCAAGGGTAGTCGGATTGGATCTCCACTTGGGTCTTGACCCCGCCGATCGTCGTGTCGATCGTGCAACCCAACGGCACATGGATCCACAGATCGGATGCAGAAGCTCCCAAGCAATAACGGGAAACGGAGCCGATCATGCGGGCGATGTTGGGCGGGCAGCAGGCGCACGCCATCCATGGCACACGCTGGTGTTCGCCGCGGCTTTCCAACCTGTTGCAGTAAAAGAACCCATCTCCGCTAAGGGAGATGCCGCTGATGGTCCCGTTGAACAGGGCTTTTTCGACCACGTCGGCATAGTCGGAGTTGCCGGTCATCTGCAGGTACTTGGTTCCCCAAAGCACCAGACCAACCGACGCGCAGGTCTCCGCGTAAGCGGTGCGGTTGGGCAAGTCGTAATCCACCGTGAAACCCTCGTTTGAAGCGGCGGGACCGATGCCGCCCGTAATGTACATGCGCTTCTGGGTCATGTTCTCCCAAACGCGGACCAAAGCACGCTCCAAGGCTTCGTCGTTGGCGCCGTCCGCGATGGCGGTGGCCGCAATATACAGGTACATGGCCCGAACGGCGTGCCCCACGATCTCAGTGTGCTCACGAATCGGCGCGTGGTCTTGGCAGTACTGGCCGTCGAGGATGTTTCGCTCGAGGTCCTTGGGGTCCCAGGAGGTCAAACTGCAGGCGACCTCGTCGGTCAACTCCGCCTCGAAAGCGGAAGGTTTTTTGCCGCGCTCCTCGACCATCCACTTCGCCAATTCGACGTAGTCCTGGCGGCCGATTGCGCACCCCAGTTTGATCAAAGCTAGCTCGATTTCTTCATGTCCACAGTACCCGCGCCTCTTGCCGGGACCAAAAATGGACGCCACCAAGTCAGCGTTCTTCACGGCTACGTCGATCAGCCGTCTCGAGCCCGTTGCCTCGTAATGGGCAACGGCGGCTTCGTACAGGTGGCCGGCACAGTACATCTCATGCATGGCGTAAAGGTTGCGCCACTTGGCTTGCGGGTGCCGTATTTGGAAGAAGGTGTTCAGATACCCGTCCTCTTCCTGAGCGGCCTCGATCAGGCCGATCACCTCGTCGATCCGCTCCTCGATTTCTTTCGAGGGCCCATGGGCCAAGGCATACGCGGCAGCTTCGAGCCACTTGTACACGTCGCTGTCATTGAAGTAAAGGCCCTCGAAATCCCCCTCCTCAACTTTGGCAGCCCGCTTGAAGTTGGCCAGCCGGCCCGTCTTGACTAGTTGCTCGTACTCGGCTTGAATCGTTTTTGTGCGAAGAGTTTCGATCCATCTGGACCAGAAGCGGTCCCGGATCTTGACTTGAGACAAGGGAATGAAGTCGAATCTCGTTTTGAAGCCCATGATTGTCGTAAGAGTATAGAGCTTTTCAACCGGGAAATGAAGTCTGAAAACCAAAAGACGGCCGCAATTTGGATTGGAGCAAGAAACTTGCACGACATGAGCCCGAAGACTGATGGTGTGTGGCGAGTCTTTGAGTTGAAAGGGCCGGCATCCGGCTCATCCGCGCTTGAAGGACCCTGCCGATTCAGCTCGATGTTCATGAGGGCTCCTGCCTTTCCATCAACTCGCGTTCTTTGTCGATGTAATCCATCACCGTTTTGGCGAACTCGGCGTGCGACCACGTGAGCGGGCTGACGGAGAGGTGTTGGCCAGTCAGAGCGTGCAACTGCTCCGGTAAAACTCCGGTGGAGCACGCATGCCGAACCGCCCACTGCAACAATTTTTTGGGCTCCTCGAGCTCTTCCTTGGTTTTTGCCGAAAGGATCAAGGATTGGGCCAGCCACATCGTGCAGATGATCCACGGGTTTCCCGCCCATTCATCGGTCTGCCGGAAGTAATAGTCACCCTCGTAGCGGGCCATACCGCCCACCTCGTTGCCTACCCAGAGCCTTGAACGGCACACCTTGAGGTTGGACTGGACCATCGGATCGTCGATCGGCAGGGCTCCCAACAGACCCACCTGGAGGGTTGCCGAATCGATATTGGCGTCAGGTATCGGGTTGTCCTCGGCGTCGTACTCCAGACGGCGGAAAAAGACGCCTCGCTCCGCATCGAACAGGTGCTTGCGAAGAGCCTCGACGACCTCATCGGCGGCATGTGCGTACAGCTTGCTCTTTTCGCTGCCAAACTCCTTGGCGATCGCAGCTGCGGCACGAAGGCCGGCAACGACCGCCGCCGTGGTGAAAGTGTGAACGCCTCTCCTCTCCTCCCACAAGTCGTAGCTAGGCATTGGAAGGTTGGTGCAGGGGTTCCGCCAGCACACCATGTAGTCGGCTGCAGGCACCACAAACGTTTCAAACGCGTGCAGGAGATAGTCTAGGTCCTCGGTGGCTTTGTGGTGCTCCCAGAGCGCCACGATGGTAAGCGCCGTTTCGTCTTCCTGGAACGGATAGTCGGGTTTGCCGTTGTAGATCCAGGGGTGCCAAGACGCTCCCACGGAGCCGTCGGCCATGTACTTTTGCAAGAAAAGGGGCCTGTCCGAGGGCAAGACGCGCAGGCAAAAGTCAAAGAATTTGCGCGGGATCAAGTGATAGCCGGCCCTGTCCAGCACCGTGGAGACGAAGGCCCCGTCGCGCGGCCACATGAAGCTGTAGTTGGCGCGTGCGGTCTTCATGATGTCCGTATCGTTGGCCGCAAGAATCGCGCCACAATTGTCGATCTGCGTGCGCATGATCAGAAAGCTTTGGGCCATGAGGTTGGTGACTTCTTGCGGCAGGCCGTCTACGATCTTCGACACCCGGCTCGACCACGACCGCCAATAGCGGGAGGAGTCCTCGATCGTGTTGGCAAATCCATCGTGGACCAGCCTGTGGTAGTTTCTCGCCACCGTTTCGAGTTTGTCCCCACACACGATCCAGTAATAAGCTTGGTCGCTATCTCCTGGCTTGACCTTCAGCCGCAGACTCAAGGAAGAATCGACAGAGCCTTGGCTGATCGGGTGCATGCTCAAGCGGCCGTCCTCGGCGTCCCTCCATGTTCCCTCTAGTCCCCCGAAGCCCTTGATGCCCGTGGCGTACTCGTAGATTCCGCCAAGGCTGGTGGTGCCTCCGAACAGAAAGTAGCAGGGGCCTTTGAAGTGGATCACAGCGTCTAGGTACGGGTTATAGAAAGCCGTATCGCCGATGTCGCTCTCCATGATGCGCAGGTCATGGGTGAACAAAAGGATAATCTCCTGAGGCTTTGGCGATGTGTTGGTTACGATGATTCGACGCACGAAATCGTTCGATTTAATTCCAACGGCTTCCTCGATTTCCAGCCTAATCTTAAGGTATGGGTTCTCCAAGGCCGACCAGCCAGTCAACGTACCTTTGCGGTAAGCTAAGTTTCGTTTCCAGGATGGATCCTCGGTCCAGGCGAAACGTCCGTCGACCCAGACACCCATGCCGATGCGATGGCCGTTCAGGTGGTTGAAACGACCTACTTGAGGAAAGAAGAGGTCGCGGATGCAGTAGCTCTCATCGATGCCGATGAGCAGGTTTCCATTTCCGTAGACGAGTGGTCGTGGCATGTTAAAAACCGTTATATCGTGTTTGAATCTCGTGCCCTGAGCGTAATATCGGCATAAGGCTGACCTAAGTTGAACCTTGTGCCAATAATACAGTCAATAGCCTGTAAATTATACGAGGATAACCGCAATCATCAAGGGAGATCGGCTTGGCGAGCGGGTCGTCAAGCGTTAAGAACCTAACCCGCATGGAGAAGCAAAGAATGCCGAGATTGGTTGAAGTAACAGAACTGGCACTGAGAGACGCGCACCAAAGCCTTATCGCAACACGCATGGCTCTTGAGGACATGGTTCCGGTGTGCGAGGACTTGGACAACGCAGGTTTCTGGTCGATCGAATGCTGGGGCGGCGCGACATACGACTCCTGCATTCGCTTTTTAAATGAGGACCCATGGGAGCGCCTGCGGACTTTCAAGAAACTAATGCCCAAGACACCCCTGCAAATGTTGCTGCGAGGCCAGAACCTTCTTGGTTATCGACACTACGGCGACGATGTGGTCGAGAGGTTCGTCGACAAGGCTGCCGCCAATGGCATGGACGTGTTCCGCGTTTTCGACGCCATGAACGACCCGCGCAACTTGCAGGTCGCCATGAAAGCCGTCAAAAAGACCGGAAAACACGCCCAGGGGACGATTTGCTACACCGTCAGCCCCGTTCACACGGTTCAAGGCTTTGTTGATATAGCCGGCCAGCTTCTGGACATGGGTGCCGATTCGATCTGCATCAAGGACATGGCCGCCCTGATCAAACCCCAACCGGCTTACGATATCGTCAAGGGCATCAAAGAAAAGTACGGGAGCGACGTCAAGATTCATTTGCATGCCCACGCGACCACCGGCGTCACGCTTGTCAGCCTGATGAAGGCCGTTGAAGCCGGCGTGGACATCGTCGACACAGCCGTCTCGTCGCTGAGCCTAGGCCCGGGCCACAACCCAACAGAAAGCTTCGTCGAAATGCTCGAGGGGACCGGCTACGAGACCCGTGTCGACCTCGACCGCATGCTCAAGGTCAAAAAGTACTTCTCTAAGATCCGGCCGAGGTATCGCGAGTTCAGCTCGAACTTTGAGGTCGAGACGGAGATCTTCAAGAGCCAGATACCCGGCGGCATGCTATCGAATATGGAAAGTCAGCTGAAGCAGCAAGGCGCCGAGGACAAGATGGACGAGGTTCTGGCTGAGGTGCCTAAGGTGCGCAAAGACGCCGGATACCCGCCGCTGGTCACCCCGACGAGCCAGATCGTCGGCACTCAAGCCGTTTTCAACGTGATGATGGGCAAGTACAAGGTCATGACGGGCGAGTTCGCTGATCTAATGCTCGGCTACTACGGCGCCTCAATTGCCGAAAAGAACCCCGATGTCGTGCAACGTGCCATCGAGCATTTCAAAGGCCAAAAGCCGGTCATCACCTGCAGGCCGGCGGACCTTATCTCGAATGAATGGGACAAGCTCAAAGAAGAAGCCCTCAAACTGGAAGGCAACAACGGCTCCGACGAGGACGTTTTGACCTATGCGATGTTCCCGCAAGTGGCGCCCAAGTTCTTTGCTGCGCGCAAAGAGGGCCCGAAGAACGTCGGCAAGGACCCTTCGACCTCGGCACCGGCTGCCAAAGGGGCGAAAGACGAGCCTTTGCTTGAACTAGGTGCACCTGTGAAGTACCTGATCACTTACGGCGGCCACTCGTACAAAGTAGAAGTAGAGCCGGCCCGCTGACGTCTTCCGGAAGAATCGAGAAGTCACAAAGGGTTGCCTCGCGAGGCAACCCCTTGGTTGTTTAGGAGTCCACGCCCGATCGGCGCCGTTCGGACGGCATCGGTTGGCTTAGTCGCATAGGCTGTACCAAGTTCCCGACCAAGCGTCCGGGTGCGAAGTCGGCTCGCCAGAGCGATGTCCGAGTGGGTCGACCCGAGCGTCGTCGAACTGACCCGCACCCGTGATCCACTTGGCGTGACCGTCACAGAAGATCATCGACCCGCCCGTGGAGCTCCATTCGCGGTAGTAGTTCCACGGCGCCGGGCAGTCATAGCCATACCGTGAGCAGTCCTTGTCATACTCGCGTGAGAAGAACGGAAACATTTCCGCCCTCATCGCCCGCGACTCCGCAGGATAGGCGATGGAGCCCATGGTGACGATGCTGGTCTCGGTGTAAAGCCTGTTATTTTGCGAAGACTCCCCGGCAACCGTCGAGAAAAAGCAATGAGTGAAACGGTAGGACGATCCGTAGGCCTCCCAGTAGGTGGTCGCGCCGGGAACATCGTTGGCCAAGTAGGGGCCGCCGGTGTCCACCGGGCTGCGAAACACGTCTTTGTTCTTGCAGTACGGAAGGAGCAAAAGCTCGACCCCTTTATGGCCGGGCTGGCCAGCCGGGGGCTGCGAGTTGTAGGCGTAAAAGATAGGCATGGTGTCATCGTAGTCCGTGGCGTACATCGTTACCGACAGGGCGACTTGGCGCGCGTTGCTGAGGCAGGCGGTGTTTTTGGCGGCCGCCTTCGCACGGGCAAACACGGGAAACAGAATGGCGGCAAGAATCGCGATGATGGCGATCACGACGAGCAGTTCGATGAGGGTGAAGGCCCTCGTGCCTTTTTTCATGTTGTGACCTCTTAACCGAAATGTGCAAAGGCCGCCTCCGATTGCGAAGGCGACCTTTGGGTTCGACATGGGGTCAGCTTCCGCAATCCCTACGCCGGTATTAACCGTATCAGGTTCCTAGGGTCTTCTCGCTCTGCGCCGTCTTTCGACGCTCGGCGGAGAACTCTCAGCCTCCTCGGCTCCCCTCTGCGGGCGAACTCTTTGCCACCCTAATTATACGCGGACTCCTCCTCTTGGCGCACACGGTCCCAAAACTCCTTCAGGGCCTCGATCACGGAGCGCATCGGTTCGATGCCTAGCGAACGGCACTTTTCAAAAGACATCACGCTGTACTGAGGCCTTTGGGCAGGCGTCGGCCATCCCTCGGTTGGTATCGGCTCGACTTTCACGTCTTTTCCACACCAAGCTTTAAGGATTGTTTTCGCGAAAAGGTGCCAAGTCATCGCCTCAGGCCCGGCAGCGTGGTAGATTCCGCCTCGGGCGTCCCGCTCCATCAAATCGACAATCACTCGGGAAAGGTCGGCGGTGTAGGTGGGACAGCCAGTTTGGTCGGCCACAACCCGAAGGTCCTTTCCCGACTCGTACGCGTTTCGGATCGCTTTGGGAAAGCAGCTGCCTTTGGGACCGAAAAGCCATGCGGTCCGGACGACAAGCGAATCCGGTGCGTGGGACATGACGGCCTCTTCGCCTTCCAGCTTGGTCCGGCCGTAGGCCGAGAGGGGACGAACCGGGTCGTCTTCCTTGTAGGGGCTCAGCTTGGCGCCGTCGAACACGAAGTCCGTACTCAGGTGGACCATCCGCTTGCCGCATTGCCTGGCCGCCTGCGCAAGGTAGCCTGGCGCGATGGCGTTCACAAGAGTCGATCGTTCGGACTCGAACTCCGCCTGGTCGACGGCGGTGTAAGCGGCGCAGTTGACCAGCCACCCTCCGTGCCCATATGCGCCGGCCGCGATGCTCGCCGTTTGAGATGGATCGGCAATATCCAGGTCCTCAACATCGATCGCTGACACCTCCCACCCCCTCGCGACGAGCTCGGACACCAAATCGCGCCCGAGCATTCCCTTCGATCCGGTCACCAAAACATTGCCTGACATGTCCTTGCTCCTTAAAGCCGATCTGCCACGGCTTGCGCATACTCGGTCGTGGTCGCCGTTCCGCCCAGATCCCTGGTCACGGCGCGCCCCTCGGCGATCACTGACTTGACCGCGGCGGCCAAGCGGTCGGCCTTTTCGTGCTCGCCCAAGTGCCGGAGCATCATGGCCCCGCTGAGGATCAGGGCCGTCGGATTGGCCAGGCCCTGTCCAGCGATGTCAGGCGCGGATCCGTGCACCGCCTCGAAGATGGAGCAGTTCAATCCGATGTTGGCTCCCGGTGCAAGCCCAAGCCCTCCCACTAAACCCGCGCACAGATCGCTCACGATGTCGCCATATAGGTTCTCTGTGACCAGCACGTCAAACGTTTCTGGGCGCGTCACCAGTTGAAGGCAACAGTTGTCGACAATGATATCGTCCGCTCGAATACCGGGGTATTCCTGCGCTATCTTATAGAACTCCTCGAGGAACATGCCGTCGGTAAGCTTCATAATGTTCGCCTTGTGAACCGCGGTCACCCGCTTTCGCCCCTGCGTGGCCGCCATCTCGAAGCTGTAGCGAATCAACCGCTGGCATCCGGGCCTGGTAATCACCTTGATCGCCTGGGCCACGTCGGGATGCGCCTGGTACTCGATGCCCGCATAAAGGTCCTCCGTGTTTTCCCGCACGATAACGATGTCGATGTTCTTGTTCGAAAACGGCCCAGCAATGCCGGGAATCGTGACGATCGGCCGCACGTTGGCGAATAGGTCCAGAGAGCGCCTCAAAGTCACGTTGGCGCTCGCATGCCCCTTTCCCGAGGGTGTCGTCGTGGGACCTTTAAGGGCGATGCCAATGGTTCGCACCGCGTCGAGCGTCTCTTGAGGAACTGCAGGCTTTCCGGATTCAATGGCGCTTAGGCCGGCCTCCAAAAAAACCCACTCCGCTTGAAATCCGGAGGCCTCGAGGACTGACAACGTGGCGCGGGTGATCTCTTGTCCGATTCCGTCGCCGGGAATGACCGCGATTCTGATGCTTTTTTCAGCCACTTCCGATTTTAGCCTTTAGGTGTATGATAAAGAAACAAAGGTCGCGTTACTTGAAACGGCATGGCGCATGCAACGTCAAACCTTTGAGTGCCTGTGGAGTTTAAGACAATGAAGTGGTTCCGTTCTTTACTCATCATCGCCAACATCGGGGTTCTCTTCGCCAGTTCCATTGGGGACGACGGAGCCTTGGGCCACCGTCGTGGCGGCAACTCCAACGACAAGGGCAAGCAGTCCGGTGGAGACAGCGACCTTCGGAAACAAAGCGATGACAGCGGCCGCTCTCGCGACCGCATCGGCATCGGCGGTTCGGACACCAGCCGCGGCGGGAACTCATCGGGAGGTTCGCGGGACGGCCTCGACCGAGGCCGCGACAACAACCGGGACCGCGACCGCATCGGCATCAGCGGTTCGGACACCAGCCGCGGCGGGAACTCATCGGGAGGTTCGCGGGACGGCCTCGACCGAGGCCGCGACAACAGCCGGGACCGCGACCGCATCGGCATTGGCGGTTCGGACACCAACCGCGGCGGGAACTCATCGGGAGGTTCGCGGGACGGCCTCGACCGAGGCCGCGACAACAGCCGGGACCGCGACCGCATCGGCATCGGCGGTTCGGAAACCGCTGTCAACCCTACCCTAAGAGATCGCGGCGGCCGATCAAGTGACAGCCTAAACGGCCAAGGCGAGATCAGAAATTTGGAGGGGGATCCCTTCGTCAAGCGCAAGTCAGGCGCTACGGCAACTGTCGTTTACGGAACAGTGAACAATTTGCGCAGAGACCCTGCCTTGTCGTCTCGCCCGCCGGAGCGCGATCGCCCGCCGATCGACGTTTTCAACCCCTCGTTGACAACCATGGTTCGCCGTGAAGACAATGTTGTTCGGCATGCGAGGTACAGAACAGGCTACTACCACTATAACGCCGGTTGGCGCGACGACGACTTCATCTTCGGCTTCTATTCCTTCACTCCTGTATACGACCGTTGCGTCGTTTCGCCGTTCTACTACTACCCGTTCTTGCCGCCATACGTAAGTCGAAGCCGCGTACTCGTTCTTCGGGTAGGCAACGTAAGTATCTACGCCGACGACGGGCCGAACTACTATTGGGACCGAGGCATCGACTACCGCTGGACGCGAAGCTATTGGTACGAGCCCGTGTCGAGGCGCTCGGAACTGGATTACGCTCTGGACAACCTCGTCGACGCCTGGAAGGATTCCGATCGAAGGGCCCTCAACCGGCTGATTCCGGACTGGGGCTCGATCGGAATTTATGTGGACGAAAGGTACAACTATAGCCTAAGCGCGGACGACTTTTACGACATGATGCTGGACAACATTCGAAGCGCCCGCACCAGGGCCTACGACATCTTGAGCGTGAAGAAGTATCGGAACGAGGCGCGGGTGGTCGCAGTGCACGAGTACATCGACCCCTGGGGACGGCGCGAACGAGTGTACCACGTGTACCGCCTGGTTGACGAAGGCTACGGTTATAAAATAACCGATTTCGGCACGAGCGACCGCCGTCCGCGGAGATAGACCGTCTGCCAAAGGCTAGCAAGGCCGGCCCGATTCGGGCCGGCCTCGTTTTTTCTTCTGGACGTGTGCCCGGAAACTTATTGGGCCAGCGACCCCATCGGATCCCAAGGCTCCAACTCGATGGGCGTTTGCTCCAAGATCCGAGCCACCTCCTCAGGAACGTGCTTCTTGAAGACGACGACTTCGAACATGTGCTCGTCGAACCACGAGTCGTACATTGCGTAAAAGCCCTTGTCCGCGCGCTCATCCCCCCAAGAGTTTTCGACGCGCCACTTGACTGGCTTTCCCTCCTCGTCCAAGTCGACGCCGGTGAAAACCATCGCGTGGTTCATCGCCGAATGGCCGTAATCCAGTCGCTCGGCCTTGTTCAAGGCGCACTTGGTGCCGTAAAGGCCGTCATACTGGAAGATCTCCTCGTGCCAGATGCCCGATTCGCCGTCAAAGTTCTTGCCGCAGTCGCAACCGAACCAAACCGGCGCCCCGTCCTTGATTTGGGCAATAGCCGCATCCTTGAGGACCTCGATGGGCACGTTGACGTAACGGACGATGTCTCCCTCGACAACGTTGCCGAGGAATTTGACCGTATACAGGGCGTACATTTTTTGCTTTCCTGAGGGCAGTGGATTAAACAAATCATATCGTCGAAGTTGGCCTTGATGTACCGTTCAAAGAACTCCTGAGGCGTCATTTCGCCGTCGCGGTGGAACCCTTTGTCCTTGTCACGGTACTGCCACAAGAACTTGCTTGTCGGTTCGCCATAGTGAAGAACAAGCATTCGGTAGACCTCTTCGATCATTGCGGGCTTTATTTTCTTCAGATCGTCGAGAGTCTTTCCCGCGGCATAGGCCTTCCTCAAGGTGCACGCGTACTCCCGGAGTTTCGACGTCACCTGGCCGGTAACCATCCCGGTGTTGGCGCTGCTCTCACTTTCGGGCTGGGCCGATTTGGGAAGACATCCATACTTGTTCACAAGGTTGGCGAACATGTCCCACTGCCCGCCGTCTTGGATCGGGTTTTGAAGAAGGAAGTTGATCAGCCGGCCGTCCGTCGGTTCGTCCAGCGTCTTCAAAATGGACTCGAGAAAGTAATTGGCCTTCTCGAACTTGTCCCAAAAGGCCAGGTAGGACTGGCTGATCTCGAAGTCCTCGCCCAGTTTCATGGCTTTAACGGCGACGGTGCGCAACGTGTTGCAACCCGCGAAGAGCCAGCAACGCCCGCTGGCCTTTTGCGAGGTCGCCTTGTTCTCGGGCAGGTGGTCGCTGTAAACGTTGTTGTGGCGTACAATCACGTCCCGGTTCAAAGCCAGCTTGTTGGCCGGCGTCGTGCAGAGGGCATTCAGAATGACTTTGTTCTTCGGGTCGGCGTCAAATGCCTTTTGGCATTGTTGAATGAGATTGGGCGTAAGCGCGCCGTCAGCGCTCTGGAATTCTTTGGACATACGAGCATTTTGACATCATCCGGAACCGATTGTGCTCGGTTCGGTTGAACGCTCTCGGACGGCGCGAAAGAACCCCCGGCGTAACCTTGGGTTGAGTTGGAGGTGTTGCGCGAGTTCTCAAGAACAAGCGTTTCAACGCCTGGGCCTTGCACGGCTCAAGGCGATCCAGTGAGACGCACACTGAAAAAGCCGGGCACTTGCAACTGTCAAATCTCGTCCAACACCAAAGTGGCAAAGGTGCATCCGCCGGCCTCCATAAAGCAGTTGCCGTTGTAGAAACTGGCTTTTCGGGCGCCGTCGGGGAACACGTAGTGGGCTTGGCCGAACGGCCCCTCGTAGGTGAGGTCCTGGATGCGCAAAAGCCAAGGCATAGCGCGTTCCTTAAAGCCAAAGCGCATCAAGACCATGGCCGCATAGGCCGGCCAGGCGTCGAAAGCGCCGGTGGCTTGATGATCGGCGCGATAGGTCTGGAAAGACGGCAAGCGTTTGGTATACGCGTCCGGGTCGTCGGGGGATAGGGCGTAGAGCCAGTCCTGGGTTTGGAGTTCCCTTTCAAAGTACTCGACCATGCCCTGCCGAACGTGTTGCGGCAAGTCCTCGGTCATGCAAAGGCCCACATAGTTGAAGTCCAAAATCGTTTTGCAAACCCGTCGCTCTCCGTCGGGTTGCAGGCAAGCGAAAGGCCCACCCTCGTAAAGGCCAAGGATTTGGTGCGCAAGTTGCTTGGCCATGTCGTTGTACCTCTCGTCGCCCGTCAAGCGGGCCATAAATCGCATGCCTTGAACGTTCATGGCATTGAAGCTGGCGATGACGTGCTCGTAGGTGCTGACGCACTCTAGCACGTTCTGAAAGTCGCCGTAGTCGGTCAGCTCGGGCTTGACATGGCTTTTAAGGTAATCCAAATGGCTGAGGGCCCACTCTTTGTCCCCAGTATGGGTGACGTAGGCGTCAACGCACTGCAGAAAGGCTCCGTGGTTCACCCCGTAATACATACCGGCGCCCCGCCCAGTAACCGTCTCAAGACCCCAATGGTTGTGAAGGTCCACCTTGATCATGGCCTCCAATTGGTCTCGGAGCACGATCGGATCGAGCCGTGCCAAAAGGGGTGCCTGGTAAGAGACCTCCCACAAGAAGCTCGTCGTCGGGGCGCCTTCTGGGGCCCCCCAAACGTACGACTTGGGCAGAGGCCGGTAATCTTCCACCCAGATGCACTGGCCTCCCGTGGCGATGCCGCTTCGGGAGGTGGCCGGTGGAGTCAAACGCCGGTGGTTCAGGAGCGTGATCACGCCCATACAGAAAAGCCGCTCCAAGGGACCCTCCTTGTAAGGCAAGCATCCGGAAAAGTCGGGGTTGTTGGGCGTAAAGGCGTTTTTCCAAACCCGCTCCCAATGGGACTTGCCCTTCGCCCACTCGCGCTCAAAGTTCTCGAGCCTGGCGAGTTCGACCTCGCAACCTTGCGCGGCCCACCATTCGATGGTCTGGCCGACTTTGACGGTTACCTCGACGACGCCGACCTTGCCCCTCTGGATGGGTTCCTCGCCGTCCAGCCAAGCACTCATGTCGTGATAGACGGCCCGCTTGCCCTCAATGTGAAACTGCGCGACGCCGAAAGTCTTGGTGTCGTCAATCAAAAACCCGTCGTCCGTCCGGGTGACGTTGAACATCGGTTCGTTTTCAGGAGGCAGGTTCCAGTAGTCCGTGAACCGCCAAACGCGGGGCAGGCCGTGGAAAACCAGGCAGAATGTGCCGTCGCGGTCGAAGGTAATTCGTTGCATGACAATCGGCTTACCCTCGGCCAAGCGCGTCACGGTCTCTACTCCGTCGGCTTTGCGCTCGATTTCGTAGGCCTTCCAACGGTACTCGATCCTCCTACTGTGCCGTTTCAAACGGCCTTCCTTCTTTTCGTAAAGGAACACCGTGGGCGTGCCGAGGCCGGTCGGGGCGTGAATCCAATACTGGATTCCACAAACATCCCAAGCGGCTTGAACGGTTCCGGTGAAGTTGGTGATAGCGGGCTGGCTGAATTCCCATTCGTGCTCCGGCTTCAGCCACTTGCCGGCAAGGTCGTCAAGGGTCATCATGGCGGTTCGGAGCCTATTATAAGGGCTTTGGCCTCATTCGGGCAACGGCTGGATGCAAAACAAACCTTGCCTATCGAACGGAATAAGCAAAAGGTTTCAAGCCTGCTCCAAAAACGAAGGTCAGCCCGCAAAACACTCTGCGGGCTGTTACCGTTGGCCGATCGATATGTTTCGTTGCGTCCTTGTTGGAGTCCCCTACCGCAACGGAACCGACACCCTCAACCGAATCTCGTCGCTGCCTCGTTCGCCCACGTTTTCGACTCGAACGCGATAGGACCCAGATCGGGGCACGCGCTGCTCCAAAGACCACCGGCTGTTTCGGACGCGTTGCTGCCTTTCGGCCACCTTTCGCCCTCCGTCATCGTAAATCCGGCATCGAACGGAATCCGCCGAGGCGCGTCCAGAAAGCCGAATGATCCCTTCCCGTAGCCCCGACCAAGAGGGGGAATCGATTTTAACGTACGTGTACTCGCTCTCTTCGCCGCGAATGGTGAAATAGCGCACGTCCTCTTTTCGGCTGTCGGTCAATTGGGCGACTGCTTTGAAGGTTCCACGATCGAACCGGGCGCTGGTCCACCACTCGCCCCCTGAAACCCCCAGGTTTCGATCAAGGACCCTCCGGCCGAAGGAATCGTACACCTTCAGATTGACGCGGCCGTAAGGGGCTTCGCCCCGAAACTGCACGGTGCCGCCGTCGAACTTCTGGTATTGATAAGGTCGTTTGAAACGCAGATAAGGCTTTTCGCTGGAACCTTGGCCCCAAAAGCCGTCATCGCTCCAATCCGCTTGCAGCCAGTCGTCGTGGCTTTGCCACTGGCTTTCCCGCATGCGCACTTCGACGTCGCGGAACTCCTCTCTCGACGGCCGTACTTTGACCGAATACTTGAAGTCCCGAATCGCCTGTTCCGTGTAAACGTAACCGAAACCCGTGACTTTCCTCTCAACAAAGGACAAGAAAGAATCGTCGTCCTTTTCGAAAACGACCCTCGCATCTCTGCCGAGTTTCTGTTTGATAAGCCGGTTCACGGCGTAGTGGGCGATTTGAATCGCCTTTTCGTTAGCAAAGACTTGCGGAGCGGCCAGCAATAAAACGATTCCAACTGCAGCCAAACGGCGCAACTTTTTCATTCCCTCACCCCCCTTTGTTTAGGATGTCTTCTCCGAGCCTGATCAAAAGCGCAATACGAAGCATGGCGCCTACGCGGCCATTATATATGTCAGACCGGAAGAACGGAGGCTGACAACGGGACTTTCGGCAAACTTTTCTCTCCGGCATGGCCGAGCCGCTATGGGGCGCCGAGCCAAACCTCGAGGCCTACCCTCTTGGCGAAACCCTCCAGGTCAAAGCCGACTGGGTCTGTCTTCCTCTTGGGAGCAACGGCGGCGTGGGTGGTCACGTATTTCAGGGTCGGCACAGCCTCCTTGGCGGCCAACGCCAACTCTACCAGACCGGAGACCTGCTCCTCCGGGTACGGCTCGTCTCCGTCGTTCCAGTTCACCATCGACAAGCCGACCGAATATTCGTTCACGTTTTCTCCCTGAGGCCCGAACGACTTGCCGGCGTGATAGGCGACCCGATCGAAGGGCACGCACTGAACGGACGATCCGTCGTGGTCGACGATGGCGTGGTAGCTGATGCCGCGAAGGCGCAGGATGTCCAACGCCTCCTCAAGCGTCCCTGTGGCCGTGGCATGCAACACCAATGTGTCGGCAACCGTGTTTTCGTCGCGATTTCTATGGTCAAGCCAGGTGTCCAGTTGTTCTATTTCGCTCATAATAGCCCCAGAGGATAATTATGGATCGAATCAAAGCGGCTATCATAGGAACTGGATTCATTGGCCCGGCCCATATCGAGGCGGTCAGGCGTCTTGGCTTCGTCGATATGGTGGCCCTGGGCGAAAACGGGGACGCGCTGGCATCCGAAAAGGCGAAAGCCTTGCATATCGAAAAGGCGTACGGCTCTGTCGACGATCTTTTGCGAGACGACGGCATCCAAGTCGTCCACAACTGCACCCCGAACTGTCTTCATTACGAAATCTCGAAAAAGATCATCGAGGCGGGGAAGCACATCGTGTCGGAGAAACCTCTTGCGATGACGTCCAGACAATCGGCCGAACTGCTCGAACTGGCCGAGAGGAAGGGCGTGGTTCACGCGATCAACTTTAACTACCGTTACTACCCGCTGGTTCAAGAGGCCCGCGAAATGGTGCGTTCGGGCAAAGTCGGGTCGATTTATCATGCCAACGGCTCGTATACCCAGGACTGGCTGTACCTGAGCACCGACTGGAACTGGCGCCTTCAACCCGAGTTGAGTGGTGAATCGCGAGCGGTGGCCGACATCGGCTCACATTGGATGGACTGCATCCAGTTCATTGCTGGGGAAAAGATCGTCAAGGTTTATGCCCACTTGCATACTGTGCACAAAACCCGCATGAAGCCGAAAAAAGAGGTGCAAACCTATGCGGGCAAGCTTCTTTCGGCTGACGACTATGAGCCGGCGCCCATCAACACCGAGGACTACGCGACCGTGCTTTTCGAACTGGAAAACGGCGGTGTCGGGTCATTCAGCGTTTCGCAAGTGTTCGCAGGAAGAAAAAACCGCCTTTTCTTCGAGATAGCCGGCTCCAAGTGCTCCCTCGTCTGGGATCAAGAACGACCGAACGAGATGACCATTGGCTACCGCGAGAAGGCCAACGAGCTACTGCTGAAGGACCCATCGTTGCTCTCCGAGGCGGCCAGGCCTTACGCGCACTTCCCTGGCGGCCATCCGGAGGCTTATCCTGACGGCCTCAAGAACTTCGTTTGGCGCGTCTATGCGCAAATCGCCGAGCGCCGGCCGTCCTTGGACTTCAGCACTTTCGCCGACGGCCATTACGAAATGGCGATTTGTGATGCGGTGCTCGCTAGCTCGAGGTCGGGCACGTGGGAGCCAGTCGTCGCTTGAAAGCCACCAGGCAGTCCCGTTGGCGCGGCCGGCGGGATTGAACAAGGTTTGCCTTGACAACCTTCGCGCTTGCTTTCGCCTTCACGACCATGACATTGAACAACATCGCCCTCGAGCCTGCCGTCTGGATTTCCCACTCCTTGAAACGCTACTTCCCCGCATCGCCTGCCGAGACGAAAAGAGAACTTGTACTCGAGGCGGCCAGGGGCGAGCGTGCCTCGTGCCAAGTCGTTGTTCGAACGGCAGGCGCGCCCGCGCTGATCGAAGTCGTCGCGCGCTCGAAGCCCGGCATCGAGGTTCAAGTAAGGCGCGTCGGCTATATTCGGCTGACGCACTTCAACACGGACACGCCGGCTAAGGAGCTTGACGGACTGGGGTTTCTTCCCGGCCTCGCCCCGGATCCCCTGTTCCCTGAAAGCACCTATGAGGCCGGGCCGCTCGAAACCAACGCCTTTTGGATCACCATTCGCATCGCGAAAGACGCCAAGCCAGGGACGACCAAGGTGCCAATCTCTGTCGCCGTCGGCAAGGAAGAAAGAGGCGTCTGTCTAACTTTGAACATTCACAGGGCGGTTTTGCCTCAGCGGGACGGCTTTACGGTGACGCAGTGGTTCTCTGTGGACGCTTTATGCGACCACTATAAGCTCAAACCGTATGAAGAGGCACTATGGCCTTTGTTGCGCCGGTACATGGAGGACATGCTCGACCACGGTCAAGACTGCCTGCACGTGCCCCTTTTCACGCCACCTACCGACGGCGTGAAGCGGCCCACCCAGCTGATCCGCGTAACAAGGAAAAAACAGGGCTATGACTTCGATTGGTCGGACGCCCGGCGATACGTACGCATGGCCAAGGAAGTCGGCTTCAAACGCTTCGAGTGGACGCATTTCTTTGCGCAGTGGGGCTGCCGTCATGCCGTGCGGGTGTACGAGGGCGACCAATCGCAAGAAAAGTTGGTTTGGCCCGCCGAGACCGAAGCGACTTCGTCGGTTTACCGTGAGTTTCTGGGCCAGTTGATTCCTGAGCTGCGCCGGTTCCTTGAAGAGGAGGCCGTCCTCGATGGATCTTTCTTTCACATATCGGACGAGCCCCACGGCCAAGAGGCGATGGCCAGCTACAAGAAGGCCAAGGATATGATGCGCGACCTTGCGCCATGGATGAAGTTCATGGATGCCCTAAGCGATATCGAGTTCGCCCGCAAAGGCTTGGTCGATCAGCCGATACCGAGCATTTCGACGGCGATCGATTTCGTTAAGGCGGGCTACCCCTCCTGGGCCTACTATTGTTGCGGTCCTCGGGGCGAATACGTTCAGCGTCTGATCGACACGCCTTTGCCAAAGATCCGCATGAACGGTTGGCTGCTTTACAAGCATGGCGCAAAGGGTTTCCTGCACTGGGGATACAACTACTGGCACGTCAGCCAGACACGGACGCTACTGAACCCATATGAGGAGCAGGCGGGAGGCGCATGGCCAGGCTGGGCCTATGGAGACCCCTTCATGGTCTACCCTGGAAAAGACGGCCCGGTAGACTCTTTGCGGTGGGAGGTGTTCGCCGACAGCCTTCAAGATCTGGCCCTTCTTCAAGCCGTCGGCGCAAACAGGTCCGACAAGGCGCTGTCTTCGCTTCGATCCTATGCCAAGTTCCCAAAAACGGCGGAGTGGATTCTGAAAGCCAGGAAGGAGATGCTGGATAGGCTGGACGAGATGCAGGGCCGGGCTAAAGGCTGAATGGCGCCCGACGTTGGGCGTCCGGCAAGGCTTGCTCCACCGCGTAGGCTACTTGGAGAAGGCGCTCGTCCTCGAGGGGCGCTCCCATGATTTGCAACCCCACGGGCAACCCGTCGGCAAACCCGCAATTGAGCGAAATCGCCGGCAACCCGGCCATGTTCGCAGGAATTGTGCAAAGGTCCAAGAGCTTTAACGCCATCGGGTCGTTGACCGCACCAAGTTTGAAAGCCGTCACGGGGCTTGTGGGGGTCAGGACGACGTCGTGTTCCTGCAAAGTCGAAAGAAGCTCGCGCTTCATCAGTGTGCGCACCTGTTGGGCGCGATTGTAAAAAGCGTCGTAGTACCCGGCTGAAAGCGCGTAGGTGCCGATCATGATGCGGGCCTTCACTTCATGGCCAAAAAGCCTGGCGCGGGTTTTTGCGACCATCTCGACGTGGCCGTCCCCTGCTTCAGCAATCCGCGAACCGTAACGGATTCCGTCGAATCGGGCCAAGTTGCTGCTGGCTTCGGCCGGAGCGATGATGTAGTACGTGGTGACCGCGTACTTGAGGCTCGGCAAGCGGACCGGAGTCAAACAGGCCCCTTCGCTCGCCAAAACGCCCATGGCCGATTCGAGAACCGAGCGAACGCCTGGGTTCAACTGGTCGCCTGTGAGCTCCTCGGGCACGGCCGCTCTGAGACCCTTCAGGCTTCCTTGCTTAAGGCCCGACGCCGAGATCGGAGGCAGATCGAGCGATGTGCTGTCCTTGGGATCGTGGCCGGTGATGGCTTCGCAAACCAAGGCGACGTCCTCGACGGTGTGGGCAAACGGCCCGATCTGATCGAGGCTTGAGCCGAACGCAACCAAGCCGTATCGCGAACATCGACCGTAAGACGGTTTGAAACCGACGATGCCGCAAAGCGCGGCCGGCATGCGGATCGAGCCTCCGGTGTCCGATCCCAGCGCGAGCGGCGCCAGGCCTCCAGCGACCGCCGCCGCCGAACCTCCGGATGAACCGCCCGGCACAAGGTCCAACCCCCAGGGGTTGCGCGTGGGATGAAAGGCCGAGTTTTCGGTGGTCGAGCCCATGGCGAATTCGTCCATGTTGGTCTTGCCGAGCATTACCATCCCCGACCTCCGTAAACGGGTCACAACCGTCGCATCGTAGGGGGGCACGTAGTTTTCGAGCATCTTCGACGCGCAGGTGGTGCGAACGCCATCGGTGGAAATGTTGTCCTTGACGGCAACTGGCACCCCGCACAACGGTCCGCCCTCGCCTTGATCGATCATCTTTTGAGACGCCGCAGCCCAGTCCATAGTCTGCTCGGCGGCCACCGTAAGGAACGCGCCAAGCAAGGGGTCCATCGATTCGATTCGCCTAAGGAAAGCCTCGGCCACCTCGACAGCACCCAATTCGCGCGAGCGGAGTTTCTGGGCGAGTGCTGCAGCGGTCAGTCCAAACACCAAGATCAGTCCTCGATGATGGTGGGAACCAAGAAGAAGCCTGCCCGCGTCAACGAGCCGGAGCGCAAGGCCCTTTGCCGATCGAGTCCCTCGCTCGCCACGTCTTCGTCCCAAACGTTATAGGCTTGAACGACGTGTGCGTTGGGTTCGACACTCCCCACATCGATGCATTCAATGTCCGAGAAGTGACCCAGCAAAGCGTTGAGCTCGCCCTGAAAGGCCAGCATTTCGACTTCTTCAAGGTCCAGGCGAGCGAGCTTCGCCACGTGGCGAACTTCTTCCAGACTGATTGGCATAGGACTCGATTTTAGCACAACAGGCATAATAATGGTTGATCGGCATGCGCAAACCTCGTTTTGGCCTCGTGATCCTCGTCCTGTCCATCCTAACTGTGTTCGGGGTTCTTACCAAGGAGTTCAAGCCGCTCATTCCGCCAGGACAGCCCAGTAACCTGATCTTTGAATCGGGCGAGTTCGTTAAGCGCGCGGCCTATCAAAAGGTCCGTTGGCACGCCATGGACGCTCAGGTCTTTCGAGAGGCACGGAGGCAAGCCAAGCCGATCCTTCTTCTCCTCGGCACCCCATGGAGCCGTTTTGGCAGGGACTACGACGAGCGCATCTTTTCCGACGTGGACGTGGCGGCCTTGTTGGAGCGGTCCTTCGTGTGCATCCGGGTGGACGGCTCGGTGGACCCGTATTGGATGAACGCCATGGCTCCCATCTCGCGGCCTGCCGTCGGGGCGATTCCCGACTTTCAGATTTGGCTTCTTACCCCGGACGCCAAACCCATCGACGTGATGCTGGTCCGCAGCCCGATTGGCCCTTACGACTCATCAAATCTGATCAGCCGACTCCTCAGTTTTTTAAAGTTGCTTAAAACACAGGCCTTCGCCGACCTTCAGCAAACGGAGCAAGGAATGATGCACCAGAACGATCTGAACCTGCTGAGAAGCGATGCGTCCAGAGGAGTTCCCGATCTCCAAGTGCATACAGTCTCGCTTGCGGAGAGCGAGAGTCCGCAATATGGAGGTTTTCGAACCGTTCTTTCATCGCAAAAGGAGGGTTGCTTTCAGCGTCTCCTAGCCAACAGCTTGCGCTTTTACCTGTTGCGCAAGGATTATCGAAGCTTTCGGCGTGCAGTGGACGCAGCCTTTCGTAGCAGCTACGTGGATTGGATCGATGGCGGCTTCTTTCTTCATGCACTCTCCGAAGACTGGGAGCGCTTCCAGTACGACAAGCTTGCCGTCCACAACGCTGAAATGATGCACGTTTTGGCGCTCGCCGGCAGTCTGCTGGACGATCCGTATTATACGTACCTTGCGAAGAGAACCTTCGATTCGCTGGCCACTGAGTTCATGGACCGCGGCTTCATCCGGGCCTGCCGAGTGGGCGACGAGGACCGAACTTCCAGAAGCCGGCACTCCAGCTTTCCGCCTCGAATTTTGCGCCAACTGAAGCCCGTGGATGGCCTTGACGTTTACGCTTGGGCTCGAGACAACCTCGGTTTGAGGGTTGAGACGAACAGGCCCATGGTTTGCCGGGTGTCCGACCCCAACCTCGTCCGAACGAAGCGCCATGAGCTGGAGATCGTGCTACGGGAGTTGCGCCGATCGGCACAGGCTCGGCCCGCTGCTTTTGCCGGCGAAACCCTTGCGGAAGTCAATCTGGTTTGCGCAGCAAAAATGATTGCCGTTGCCCGCCTTTGGGGCGACAGCGAGCGAATGCAAAAAGCGACCCGGCTCTTCGACCAATGCAACGACTTCCTGGTCGGCGCCGACGTTGCCCACGGCCTTTTACTGGCAGACCGGCAATCCGCTTACCTGGGCGACTACTTGGCTTATGCGGACGCCGCCCTGCAAGACTTTCTTGCCAACGGCCGCGTGGTGAGCCTCCAGCAAGGACTACGGGTTTTGACAAGGGCAAGGTCCATCTTTAGGACGCCGGATCCGGGCCTCTGGGCCATGTGCACGGAAGACTCCTTCATTCCCGATTGCATCGGTCTGCCGGAAATAGCGGACACCACGCACGAGTCTTGCACCGCGCGCGTCATTCGGCTGGGAAACGCTTACGGCCTTCTGCTTCGGAACCAATCGGAAAGTCCCAACAAAAGCCTCACGACGCTCGCTTCGCAAATTTCTCAGGACGCGTACTCCGCCATGGAGAAGTTTTCTGAGATTGCCGAGGCTGTCGGCCCGACTTCTTCGGGCTACTACGCCGCGAGTTTGGGTTTGCTGGACAACGCGCACGCCTTCGCGGTAGGCCCCGGCGCCGACAAAATGGCGACGATGCTTCATCAGCGGGTTCCTTTAAGGCTGGTGGCTCCGTGCTTGGGCTACGTCAGGCCGGACTTGGCAAATCGGCCTGCGGGCTATTACGTCGTCGAAAGCGGGTCCGTTGTTGGCCCGCTCAGCCTCGATGAAGCCGCCAAAAGGTTGTCTCAATAAACCCGGGTTAGCTGTTTTGTACGCCAAGGGATGCATGCACCCATCCATTTCTGACATAATGTGCCCTCGGAGAGGTCGCATAGTGGTCTAGTGCGCCGCACTCGAAATGCGGTGAGGTCGCAAGGCCTCCGTGGGTTCGAATCCCACCCTCTCCGCCAC
>Ga0209018_1000037_pt1 | contig 114764 bp, 82 predicted proteins | sample YNPBryBLVA2012_FD_185814 | JGI IMG/M metagenome (GOLD analysis project Ga0209018, IMG submission 185814) | Anoxygenic and chlorotrophic microbial mat microbial communities from Yellowstone National Park, USA - YNP Bryant BLVA 2012 (SPAdes)... ... | reverse complement strand
TGCCAACTGGCTTGTGGCCTACGACTTGTTCCGCGCTCGCGGTGGTGAGTTTGACCCTGATTTCGAGTCGGAATTCGCTCGCAGTGTTTATGAGCACGGTCTGCATCTAATCTCGAATCTGGAGTGGTCCGCACAGCTTCGCAGCAATCATTATCTTGCGGACATCACCGGATTGCTATTCGTGGCTGCGTATTTGCCGAGGTCGCCGGAGACGGATACCTGGCTGGCCTTTGCCGTGCGAGAGCTTGTATCTGAAACGCAATCACAGTTCCACGCGGAAGGTTCCAACTTCGAAGGGTCTACCAGTTATCATCGACTTTCTGCGGAGATGGTGTGCTATGGGACGGCCTTGACGCTTGCGCTTTCGGACCAGAAGAAGGAGGCGCTATCCCACTATGATCACCGCCTTCATCGTGGTGTGGCCTTGTTGGATCCCGCTCCCGTACCGCTGTATGAGACTTCAGGCGGTCGAACGACGCCGTTCCCCGCTTCCCATTTCGACCGCCTTCGCGGTATGGCTGCATTCACGATGAGTGTCACGAGACCAGACGGATACATTACCCAAATCGGCGACAACGACAGCGGCCGTTTCCTAAAGCTCACACCTTTTTTTGAGCGTATTACCATAGACTGCACCTCTTGCCTCGAGGAAAACTCATTGGATCACAGGCACTTGGTAGGCGCACTCAATGCGTTTTTCGAAGACGAGAAAGCGGCGGAGTTTGCTCGCGGGTTTGAACTGGAAACTCAATTGGTGAAGAGCTTGGTAGGTGACTTTAGATGGAACGGAAAACTGTCCTTTCCAACAGAGGAACCATTAGCGCTAACTTGCGCGCTTTCATTTGATCGCGCACCGGACGACATGCTCGATATACCCGCCACTGGGTGTAGTCTCACCGAAGGTCTTCAAGTCAGCGCTTTTCGTGATTTTGGGCTCTATGTTTTTCGTTCTAAAAGTTTGTATCTGACTGTTAGATGCGGTAGTTTCGGCCAGAACGGCAACGCAGGCCACGCACATAACGACCAGCTCTCGGTAGAGTTGTTTATAGAAGGCAGGCAAATCTTCGTTGATCCCGGGACTTATCTTTATACTCCGTGCCCTGAACTGCGCAATCGTTACCGGTCGGCCCTTGCGCACGTTCGACCGGTTTACGAGCACGACCCCGACGGCCGCAGGCTCCGGTCAAGCTTGTTCCATATGCCCGATGCGACTCCCGGTCAATGCTTAGCACTTACTAGTCGGAGTATTCTCTGTGCGCACGACGGCATTGCCCTTTTGGTGGAGATTAATGAGAACTCCGTAAGGCTTTCTGCCACAGGTAAGTCTGGGAAAGTCAGGTTTAACACCCAGTCGCCGCCGTTCTCACCCGGTTACGGAAAGCTTATCCACTAGAACCGGGTCAGCACGAACACCGAGCTAAGCACTTCGGATACAATTTTGGATACTGAGCCCACCTTTTCCCATTTTCGAGCCACGTCGATAAGCCCGGACGTGGGCACAACGACCATATCTCCAGGCTCGACCGACTTTACGGAACTCGCCGGCAAGGCGTCGCCATTTCCTTTTATGACAACTGCGTATTTTGGCGCAGCGTCCTGCGCGTATCCGCCCGATCTGCGGATGTAATAATCGGCGCTCTGTCCTGGCCTTGCGGCGAAAGCGTGCGGATGCAGGACCGCCCCAACCACCGTTACCACGTCTGACTTTTTGGCTATGAAAACGCGGTCGCCGTCGCACATCGGCACGTTATCGGCGCACTTGGGATCCGCCAACGCACGCGCAAGGCTTACGGATACCCGGGTGGCACTTGCCACCTCGCCCAGCTTATGACGTCCAAGAAAGGCAGACAACTTAGATAGCTCCGTGGGAGTACTCAATGGTGGACCGAAGGCGCTGGTCTTCGACTCGGTTTTTGGCAATTCCGCGGGTTCTTTGCCTAAACCATTCACGTGTTCGGTAGCCATTCCGCCATTCTCGATTTCTCTGGCGGCGGTCTTTTCTAAAGTGAGGGTGGCTTCCAGTGGTTTCTGGCTAGTCGCGGGCTCCTGCTGTGTCTTGACAGGAGACGTCACACCCATCTTGGCAAGTTGCACCAAGAACTGTTTGTCAGCAAACATCTTGGACTTCTCCAGAATGGTCTCTGCTTCCTGATTTTGCTGGCTGCTCCTCACTGTGTCACGCTGTCGCAGGAAAAGCATTGCATTGACGTCGCCCTTCTGCGTTAACCCACCTGCCCGTCTTATTAGATCCACAAGGGTTTCGGAATCGCTCTCAAGCGCGTAAGGGCCAGGTCTGGCCACTTCGCCGGTCAAGAACACAACTTGCGGGGCGCGATTGTAGGGGTTCCTCGATTGTATCGTTAAAACGTCCCGATCATTGAGCAACAGGTCGTTCTCGCTCCCAGCGACAAGCTTTGAAAGATCGATCCTCTTTACGCTGCTGCGGCCCGACTCGTCACACCTGGCAAGCTCGGCTTCCCGAGCGGCTTCGGGCACAAGCCCACCGCTAGCGAACAAAAGATCGCTTACGCGCATATCCTCGGCTCGCTCGTAGACGCCGGGCCTCTGCACCGCTCCCTCGATCCTCACGGTGTTGTCCCGCCACTCGACTTCCGAATGCTTGTAGACCGTCAGCTCGTCCCTGTTCTGTAGCCGCGTGTTCGCCGATGGGTCGCCCGAGAGCGCATCTTGCAGGCCAACCCTCACGATCCGGGTGCGATTGTTTTGGTCATATCGAATCAAGTCGGCGCGGGGCAAGTAGGCGTCGGGAAGCACACCGCCTGCAGCGGCCACAAGGTCACTTACCCTCATATCCTCGGAGCGCTTATACGTGCCTGGTCGCGCCACAGCGCCCGATATGGTTACCAACCTCGGACGGAACACAACCTGATCCGGCTCATACACAAACACCCTGTCCAGCTTACGAAGCTCGATGTCTTCGGCCAGATCCTTCGCAAGAGCTTTATCCAAGTTGAAAGCGATTACCCTCGTACCCTTTGTTGGCTCAACTCTCAACACGTCTGCTCGGCCGCCATAAACTTCGCGGTCTTCCAGCAACCCCTGCGCCATTTTTATGAGATCGCTCACCCGCATGCCTTCGCGAAATCCGTATACGCCGGGAGATTTTACAGCCCCCGAGATGCTTACCTGGTTGGTCCTGTCCGGTCTAACAGATAGCACTGTTATCTCATCGCCAGGCCGGAGCAAAAACGCCCCCTTGCTGTCTCCAGGCGCAACCGGTTCGCTGAATAGAACCTTATACTCGTTGTTTTCGACTCTCTCCACCTGCACATTTTGCAGGTAACTGCCCGACTTCACACCACCAGCCATTTTGAGCATATCTGCAAGCTTGATCGGAAACGTCGGCTCATAGCGACCCGGCCTGATCACTTCGCCCAAGACGGTCACTGTTGGACCGACTGGCGGCACAAATATTAAGTCTCCATCGTCCAGCAGTAAGTCCTGCTTTTTGCTGCCGTGTAAGAGGAAATCGTATAGGTCTATCTGGATCTTTCGGCCGTTGCCTCGAACCAAACTTATGCGGCGCAGTGTGCCGGACTCGGTTGGCCCCCCCGCCGAATAAAGCGCTGTAAGCACCGTCGCCATTCCAGTTAGGCTTAAAGTCCCTGGTCTAACCACCGCACCGGCTACTTGCACCCGCAATGTCGAGAGCTTACTCACTGTTACCTCGACCCGAAGTTGCTTGAACCTCGGCGCGATCTTTTTGAGTATCGCGGTCTCAAGCCATCCTGTGGTCTTACCTACTGCGACGACGCGGCCTGCTCCCGGCAACACGAAGCCGCCCCTAGCATCGACAGTAACATCAAACTCGTCGCGAGCCCCAAGATTACTCGTCAGGACGACCCGAATGCGGTCGCCCACCCGCAGCCTGTAGTTCTCAGGGACCGGCCCAGTGTCTGTACCCGGAATCTGGGTAGCATTCTTGAAGAAATCTAGGCCAAAGACCGCCGGGGCACCGCCCCACCTGCGTTTCATATTCGATGCGACAAACTCGAGTTGGGCCACACGATCCTGAAGCTCAGATCTTTGCAACTGCGCAAGAGGGGACGACGCTGGCGGAACAGTTGCCGCCAACTCGTTCGCTATAAGCGTTATGTCCTGAGCAAAGGTGTCTATCTCAGCCCAATCGGGCGCAACCACCTGCTTCCGCAAGGCCGAGGCACGTTTTTCCAGCACAGCAATCGCCTCACCGATCCGGGCCAGCTTGGCCTGGTAGCTTTCCTCCGATCGCCGCAGCTTCTCTGCTTCGGTAACTTCGGGAACGGCGCCGCCGACCGGCTGCGACGTGTCGACACCATCGGCGACGACAGCAGAAGAGGAGGCGAAGATGACCAGTGCTATAATTAGACGAGCCGAGGTGAGAATGGTCATAGGTCCGGTCACCCGTTGTGCAAAATGGAGGGCGGCAATCGCCCGACGCCAGGGGAGAGGCCGAACTGCCCACACTACACTAACGATGCTGATCTTGGCGACGGCGATAAGTGGGCAGGCGCATCCTAGCTGCACAGATTATACCACCGTGTAGCAAAGTGTCAAGAATAAGCACTAACCCACCGCGCCTCCCGAAAACTGCTGACGGCCCGGTGGGGAAAACACCGGGATGTTGCCACACCGACAATCATAATCTTCAGTCGGGCATCAAGTTGAAACCCCTTCGTGTCAATAATGCCGTTGGTCCCGCACAACGAGGCCCTGGATAACCGCCACAATATGCTGTATAGTATTACCTGTGATATGGAATGCCCGCACGATATTCCTCGCAGTGATTCAGACGGCTGCGCGGACAACTGGACACGTTAATTTGAGAAGAAACTTTTGACATCCGAGAAGGAGAACCCGTATGATATCTACCTTGCCTGATTCCTTCATAAAGGATATCACGCTGGCTGAGTTTGGCCGCAAGGAGATCGCAATAGCTGAAAAAGAGATGCCTGGCCTGATGGCGACTAGGGAGAAGTACGGCCCGTTGAAGCCACTAGCAGGTGCTCGGATAATGGGCTCGCTGCACATGACGATTCAGACCGCCGTGCTGATCGAAACTTTGAAGGAGCTTGGCGCGGACTTACGCTGGGCAAGCTGCAACATCTTCTCCACGCAAGACCACGCCGCCGCTGCAATAGTAGCTACAGGAACTCCCGTGTTCGCCTACAAGGGTGAGTCGCTCCAGGAATACTGGGAGTTTACCAAGAGGGCTATGACTTGGCCAGATGGCGATGGTCCTACACTCATCGTCGACGATGGCGGCGATGCCACACTAATGGTGCACAGAGGATATGCCGCAGAGAACAATCCCGCGATCCTCGACGAGCCAACAGACAACAAGGAACTGGCAATATTGAACGAGGTTCTTCGGGAATCACTTCGCGAAGACTCTAGGTTCTTCCACAGATTGGTCGAGAAAATACGCGGTGTATCTGAGGAGACCACGACGGGCGTTCACCGGCTATACCAAATGCTCGAAAAGGGAGAGCTGCTATTCCCCGCGATTAACGTAAACGACTCGGTTACCAAGAGCAAGTTCGATAACATCTATGGTTGTCGCGAATCGCTAATAGATGGAATCAAGCGCGCCACTGACGTGATGATAGCCGGCAAGATTGCGTTGGTTTGCGGCTACGGCGACGTTGGCAAGGGCTCAGCGGAATCTTTGGCAGGCCAACGCGCTCGGGTTTGGGTGAGCGAGATAGATCCGATTTGCGCTCTGCAGGCTTGCATGGCCGGCTATACCGTCACTACAGTTGAAGACGCGCTGCCCTACGCCGATATATACGTCACCGCTACGGGCAACTGCAAGGTAATAACCGCCGAGCACATGTCCAAGATGAAAGACCAGGCAATTGTCTGCAACATCGGCCACTTTGACAACGAAATCGAGGTAGATAGGCTCAAGTCTTGGGCTGGTATCAAGTGTACTAATATCAAGCCGCAGGTCGACGCCTACACGTTCCCCGACGGTCACACGATCTATCTACTTGCCGAGGGCCGTCTAATTAACCTTGGTTGCGCGACGGGACATCCCAGCTTCGTGATGTCCAACTCGTTCACCAACCAAACCCTGGCACAGATGGATCTTTGGAATAACCACCACGAAATTGGGGTCTACCGGCTTAGCAAGAAGCTGGACGAGGAAGTCGCTCGGCTCCACCTCGCCAAGCTCGGTGCTAAGCTCACCAAGCTAAGCCAGGAACAGGCCGATTACATCGGCGTACCAATAGACGGACCGTTCAAACCGGAACACTACAGGTACTAGTACTAAACGATGGTCCTGACGCCCGGGGATGGCAGTTGATAACGTCGGCAACTGGCAGCAGGATAATGCGCGCCTCGACTTCGCTTTTAGGCGCGCTTCATTGTAAAAGGGCCCCTACTCGCCGTTTCCATTGCGACGAATAGGATCGACAATCACTCCATCAAAGACCGCAGCGTTGGATTTCACGCGACACCTTTCGCCCACAACGCAGCGTTCTAGCACCGTGTTGCGCATAACACACGCGCCGTGCCAGAGTATGCTCTGCTTCACCACAGCTCCTTCTTCCAGTACGCAGTCGTCGGCTAGCACACTATACTCTTGCAGTTTCGCGCCTTTCTCGACGCGGCAGTTGTTACCGATCACAACTGGATAACCGATCTCGGCGCTAGGGTCTATCTCGACGTTTTCTCCCATCCAGACATACTTGCGCACTTCCTTGACGGGCAGACGCAAATCAACGCGACCGTCCAGGCAATCTCGGTGTGCTTCCTGATACTGCCGTAGGTTCCCTACATCCTTCCAGTAGCTGGAAGTCAGATAGCCGTAGAATCGGGCTTTTTGCTCAAGCAGCAGTGGCAGCAAATTCTTGCCGAAACCGTAGGGCGTGTTTTTGGGAATAAGATCGAGTACGTCGTGGTCGAAGACGTAAACCCCCGTGTTGGCAGAGTTGCTGAAAATCACTTCGCCCTTGGGCTTTTCGAGGAACCGAGTAATGCGACCGCGCTCGTTAAGAAGGGCAATACCATATTCGGAAGGATCGTCCACGAGCGACAAGCCTATAGTGGCTAACGCACGGCGATCTTTGTGAAACCTAATCAGGCGACCCAAGTCCATATCTGCCAGGTCGTCGCCGCCGACTACTACGAAAGTGTCTTCATCAAAGAAGTCCTCACAGCGTTTGACACTACCGGCGTCGCCCCAAAGCTGGTCTTCTCGCGAATAATGAAGATTGACGCCCCACTTCTTCCCGTCACCAAAGTATTGCTGAATCTGGTCACCTAGGTAATGCAGGTTTACCATTATGTCATTGAACCCGTTACGTACCAGCATCTCGACTATGTGCTCCATCACGGGCTTGTTGACGATAGGGACCATCGGTTTCGGGATATTGCGAGTCAGCGGGTCGAGACGCGAACCTACGCCCGCAGCTAGTATCATTGCTTTCATAAAAAAGAACCTCTCTGTCGACCGCATCTGTTGGCGGCACTAGGAATCAAAAGGCGCGAGTTATGAGTTGGCGTACCTCGCCCAATTCAATACTCACACACAGATGACTCATCATTAGCCCTACGCGCCAAACACCTAGATGAGTTCCCCAACCGCCTCGCGAACGGCCCCTGCGACTGCCTCGACCTCGGCACGAGTCAGCTCCGGGAAAACCGGCAGACTAAGCACTTCCCTGGCGGCCTTTTCGGCTTGCGGAAAATCACCCAAGTTGTAGCCGAGGGATTCATAGGCCGGCTGCAGGTGCAAAGGACTCGGGTAATAGACCGCTGACCCGATACCTTTTTCAGCCAGCTTCTCCTTCAGTTCATCTCGCTTATGGAAACGCAGCGTGAACTGATGGTAGATGTGGTAATTGTCGGGTTCTGCGTGCGGAAGCTTAAGAGGTAGGTCGGAGAGAGCCTCAATATAGTATTTCGCGTTAGCGGCTCGTGCGGCATTCCAGTCACGTATTCTGGTCATTTTAACTCGCAGAATCGCGGCTTGGAGTTCATCGAGCCTGCTGCAATAGCCGACGATTTGGTAGGAATAGTTACCGTCCATTCCGTGGAACCTCAACGCCTTGCATCGCTCAGCCAACGCGACATCTTTTACCAATACCATTCCGCCATCGCCGCAGCCACCAAGGTTTTTAGTCGGGAAGAAACTCAGGGTCGAAGCATTACCATAGGCGCCAATTCCCTTGCCTTTGAAGGTGGAACCTATCGCCTGGGCCCCGTCATAGATCAACTTGAGACCGTGTTTTGATGCGATACGCTCAAACGCTTCTACATCCGCACATTGTCCATAAAGATGAACCGGTAGAATGGCCTTTGTATTCCGAGTAATCCTGGCTTCGACATCAGCCGGATCGAGATTGAACGTGTCTGGGTCAATGTCGGCGTACACCGGCCGAGCTCCGACGATCATTATAGCTTCCGTCGTAGCAACGAATGTGAACGGCGTAGTGATAACCTCGTCGCCGGGGCCAATCCCGTTAGCGGCGAGCGCAATGACGATGGCGTCGGTGCCCGAGTTTACGGCTATGCCGTATTTGGCGTCACAGTAATCTGCTACTTCTTGTTCTAGAAGCACCACGTTCTCGCCTAAGATGAAATGGCAACCTTCGAAGACTTTCGCTACGGCCTCGTCTATTTCAGCCTTTAGCGCCGTGTACTGTGCCCTGGGGTTAGCAATGGGTATGGCAATGGGTTGGGCCAATAGGCTTACTCCTTTCCTTGGAACACGGTCAGCGGGACCATCTAAGGCCGGGGAAATGACTGACACTATTGTCAAACCCGCTACCGTTTTCCAGAACTATTTCTTGGCCACAAACGTCATTTCCTCCCATTAAGTGAATGTGTCCTCACGTCGTTAGTTTTCTATCTGCGGATCACTTCTGGCAAATAAGCTCTGCTAGGCGAAACTCGCTTGGCTCTTGGATAAGCGCGCTCATAGTATACTTTAGCTCACTTGCCGCCGGCCACGAGCACATCCTGAATTCGAACTGTGGGCATGATAGTCCCCGGCTCGTAGCGGTAGTCGCTTGAGACGGCATCGACATTGGCCAACAACTCCAAGAAACTGCCACCGATCATTGTGCCTGTTACCGGATACGCCAACTCACCGTTTTCAATCTTAAAACCGAAATCGACCGTGGCTGAAACGTCGCCGGTGGTCTGGTCGGGTTCGATAGCGCCTATGTTGATATAGAGTCCGTCTTGCGTCTCGGCAATTAGCTCTGCGGCTGTTTTTGTTCCCAGGCCGGGCACGATATTTGACGGAGACGCGCTACCGCCGCGAGTACCGTGTCCCGTCGGCGGCACACCAGCCTTGCCTGCGGTATAGGTACTGAAGAGATATGATTTGAGCACGCCGTTTTCCATTATCACCATCGGCCTGCAGGGAACGCCCTCGCCGTCGTGTCGGCGAGATCCCAAGCCGCGCGCGATAAGGGGATCGTCGCCAATGGTGACCGCATCCGACGCAATCTTCTCGCCAAGTTTACCTATCAAGAACGATCGACCGCGTTGTATGTCCTCCGCGTCTGCGGCTGACACAATGGCCTCAAACACCGATCTGCTGGCGAGTGGTCCAAGTATGATAGGCATACGCTTGGTCTGGAGTTTGCGCGCACCCAAGAATTGCATCGCTTGCCGAGCTGCGCTTGCGCCGATGCCGTTGGGTTCGAAATCGGCTAACACCCTGCCTGAGTCGAACTCGTAAAAGCTGCCTACGTCGCCATCTCGTTTCACAATGGCCATAATATGGCCCCCGATGTGGGAGCTGATATCCGTCAGCAGTATTCCGAGCGAGTTGGCAAATGATTCCTGATAGTAGTTAACGCTGAATCCGCCTTCACAGTTGACATCTGGGCATACAGCGAGGGCTTCATCGATATTGGCAAGGGCGTAATCTATGATGTGGCGCGCGTCAAACGATGCAAGCTGAGGATCGTAGAGTCCTTTAACGTCCGGATAATACTCGGCCGGAGCCGGGAGGCTCTTGAAATCGGGGTCAGGCTCGGCCAACTTGGCCAACGCCGCGGCATTCTTTCCTGCCTCGACCGCTGACTCCTCAGATAACTTGTCACTCGTGGACCAACCAGTTCCGCCTGCTACAATCGCCCTCACGGCGATACTCCCAACTTGTTGTGAGCTGCAAGATTTGATGGCGTTGGACTCCAGGTCCACTCTAAGACTCCTGCCCACAACCGAGCTCACATCGGCAAACTCCGCGCCGGATGCAATCGCCGCATCGCAGGCTATGCTAGCTAATTTCTCCAAGTAATCTACATCAACCATGTGCTACCCCCTTACACACGGCCGCCAACCACAAGCTCGCGCATGCGAATATGCGGACCACCGTTATCTACCGGCACGCCTTGGCCATCCTTGCCGCACATACCTGGCATCTTCATTTCAAAGTCTTTGCCCACCATATCTATATTCATAAGAGCCTCTAGCGTAAGTCCGGTGACCGATACGTCCCGCAGCTGCTCGGCCAGTTCGCCGTTTCTGATCATATAGGCCTCGCCGGCGTGACAAGTGAACTGCCCGCGCTCGGCAAACACATAGCCGTATTCGCCGCCTTTGAGGTAGATTCCCCGATCAATGTCACGGATCATTTCTTCAAATGTCGAAGCCCCGGGTTGGATGAATGTGTTGCTCATGCGCACGATCGGCCTGTTGTTATAGCTCTGCGCGCGAGCACTGCCGTTCGCAGGAACGCCCATTTTCGCAGCAGTTTCCAAGCTGTGCATAAAACCGGTAAGCACGCCTTTGTCAATTAGAACTCTCCGTTCCCCCGGCGTGCCCTCTGAGTCGTATTTGTAGGAACCCCAAGCGTCCGGGATGGTCGAGTCATCTATAATGGTGACGAGTTCGGACCCGATGCGCTCGCCCAGTCTGCCGGAGATTATCGAGGTGCCGTTGATAATACTGTCGGCTTCCGCGTTATGGCCGACAGCCTCGTGTGTAAGCAGGCCGGTTATCGACGGGTGAAACACTACCGGAAACTTCCCCGCCGGTGGCGGCAATGCGGTGAGCAGCGAAACCGCCAGCTTAGCCGCCTTTACGCTGAATTCGTCAGCGCTAGTCCGTTCCACTAGCTCGAAGCCGCCGCAAGCGCCCACTCTAGCCTTGCCTCGCTGCAAAACGCTTCCGTCTCGGGCCACAATCAAGGCGTGCAAGAAAGTGCGGATCATCTCTTGTTCTATGTAGGTACCGTAGCTGTTGCATACAATCTCGCGATCGAAGCGGTCGTAGTAGCCAATAATTGAGTTCGCCAACTTATCCCCTGCCCAAGCCTGAGCTGCCTGCTCGTAGCCCCCTAACGCAGCCATCTTGCGATCGACTTTCACAGTCCGCGGGTCGATTTCTGCCCGCGCCGGCACATTGTCGGTCAGGCTCGCTATTGTCGGCATACGGGCTTCCGTGGATCGCGTCGAGGACGCTTCCGCCATGTTCAGTGCATCATCTAACGCGATGTTAGCGGTGTCTGCCGTGACATCCGATACACTAGCGAAACCCCACGCGCCGTCCTTAAGCACGCGAACTCCGAGACCTGAGGTTCCGCTCTGATTAAGTTTGTCGGCTCTACCATCCTGACGAATGATGCCGGTGCTCTCGGCTTCCACGACCCTCGCTTCAGCAAACGATGCTCCCCGCTTCACGGCGGCATCGCACAGTCTCTGGAGCAAATCTTTCATAGGTAACCTCGCGTCGGCCCAGGTTCAAGTCTGGCACAAAGTTGGTGTTAAGCGTCCAATCATACATACCCTGCGACATAAGCTCTTGTTCCCAGGACTTTGAGTGCGATTAAACTGTTCGAATTGGCACCCAATCTCGTATTGCATTACGATCGCTGCTAGAGTTGCAGTTCGTCAGTTTGCACCGACAGGCACAAACCGCTAAAATGTCACGTGAACACGGGATTACTGCCCCGATTCGGGGTCGAGAACAGGGTGATTGCCACTTGAAGATATGCTGTTGTATAAAACAGGTTCCTGGGACGACAGATGTAAAGATCAACCCGGAAACGAATACGTTGATACGAGAAGGAGTGGAAACTCAGATCAATCCGTTCGACCTCTATGCGCTTGAGGAAGCCGTGCGCACGAAGGAGCGACGCGCTGCCGCAGGCGATGCCTCGACGGTTACCGTGATAAGCATGGGACCTCCACAGGCTGAGGATGCGCTGAGAGAGGCGATATCGTTGGGCGCGGACGAGGCGGTTCTGTTGTCAGACCGAGCATTCGCAGGTTCGGACACTTGGTGCACCAGCTATGCGCTGGCAATGGCTCTCAAAAAGCTGGAACCAGACTTAGTGTTCTGCGGGATGCAGGCCATCGACGGAGATACCGGGCAGGTCGGACCTGGTATAGCCATCCATTTGGACTACGCTCAGGCGGCATATGTCTCGCAGATAGTCGAGATCGACAACAAGAAGATGAAAGCCAAGAGGCTTATCGAAGAGGGCTACGAAACGGTCGAGGTGAGGCTACCGGCCGTGCTTACGGTTGTTAAAGAGATCAACGAACCGCGCACGCCTTCTCTACGTGGCAAGATGGCCGCTAAAAACGCCAAAATACCCGTTTGGACTGCCGCCGACATAGAGGCGTCCGAAGAAAAAATCGGCCTCCTCGGATCGCCGACACAGGTGGTAAAGATTATGACTCCGCCGTGCAGAAGCGGTGGTGAAGTGCATTCGGGCGAGACTGACCAGCTTGTGGAGAAGCTTCTTGATACGCTGAAGTGTTTGGAGGTGGTGTAGGAATGTCCATCAGAGTTGATCCTGAGAAGTGTAATGGATGCACCTTGTGCGTGAAGAGCTGCCCGACAGCGGCCATCGAGGTCAAGGACAAGCTCGCCACCATCACTATAGAGAGTTGTAATCTGTGCGGTGCTTGTGTTAGCACCTGCCGATTCAGGGCGATCTCGATAGACATCGACAAACAACCGGTCGAGGATCTGACGGGCTACAAAGACGTTTGGGTATTCGGGGAACAGCGGGACGGCAAGGTTGCGCCAGTGGTCTACGAGCTTATCAACAAAGGACGCGAACTTGCCGATGCCCGCAAGAGCCAATTGGTCGTAGTAATCCTCGGTCACAATCTCTCCGATGCTGTTGCAGATCTGGCGTCGTATCCGGTGGACAAGGTATATGTTTATGAAGCGCCAGAGCTTGCCGTCTACGATGCTGAGCGCTACTGCCGTGTGCTGACGGACATAGTTCGCACTCACAAGCCGGAAATATTCCTCGCCGGGGCCACCACGACCGGCAGAAGTTTCATGTCCGGAGTAGCCATCAACCTCTACACTGGCCTTACAGCCGATTGCACTGGCTTGGAAATAGGCGAGGACGGCTTACTCTACCAAATTAGGCCCGCCTACGGCGGCAACATCATGGCCACCATCCTGTGCAAATATACCCGACCGCAGATGGCCACCGTCCGCCACAAAGTATTCCCGATGAGTTGCAAGAGGGCTGAGGGAAAAGCTGAGATAGTAAACCTAACCCCCAAGCCTCAGTTGTTCGGCTCGCGCAGCGTGTTTTTAGAGTTCATGGAGCACATTGGCGAGAAGGTGAACCTAGTCGACGCAGACATCATCGTATCGGGTGGCCGTGGGCTAGGCTGTCCCGAGAACTTTGCCTTGATCCGTGAACTTGCCGACGAGCTAGGCGCGGCAGTTGGATCAAGTAGGGCGGCTGTTGACGCAGGCTGGATTTCGTATGCGCATCAGGTCGGCCAAACTGGCAAGACCGTCTGCCCCAGGGTTTACATCGCTTGCGGAATCAGCGGCGCGGTACAACACCAAGTGGGTATGCGCAGCTCTGATATCATCATAGCAATCAACAAGGACCCCCACGCCCCGATTTTCGATATTGCCACTCACGGCTTCGTCGGCGATGTGCTGGAGATTGTTCCGGCGCTGACCAAGCGCATTCGCCAAATGCGCAGTGCGCAAGCGGTTTGCACGGTATAAGCGCAAAAGGATGATTATTAACTGGAATTACGACATCAGAAAAGAGGCCGGGACCCCGCTCCCGGCCTTGTGTTTGTGAGCTAGGAGCACTACCTAGACCGCCATTTTGAAGCATTTCGCGAGGTGAGCGGTCTAATAGCAGGCAATACCTGGATTGCAAAAAAGAATGAGGGCGAACTGGTTTTGTGGTATCCACCTTCAAGCAGCCCAAACAACGTGGCATTAACCCGACCATGTCCCAGCAATAGCCCTGCGCCCCATCCTGCCCGGCATTAGCGGCCGCAGCGACAGCGCCTGCGGTGAACCGCATGTGCGCAAGTGGCGCACGATAGCCATTGCAAGAATCTCGGACTCCCGATTACCCGACATGAATGGTATGATTACCTCACCACCAGCGTTCCCACGGATGTACAATCCGTAAGGCCGCCACATCGCTAAGACAACATCCGACCAAGAAATATAGACACTTGAGAACAAGGTCTTCGCTTCGATACCGTCACGCCTCACGCGCACGCTCCACGCTTTGTGGAGCAGTTCGGGAATCACTATCCACTTTATCACTCCACCCCACATCAGAATCAGGGTAAGGACAAATGGTAAGAACGCCCACGAGAACCGGAAAGTGCAAATCCACCAAATGCCGGATAATACGAAAGCAACTATGACTAGAATCGCCGTGATCGAGCCCAGCTTCGCTATCGTGCTCGGGATCTTTTCCCAATCCACTGAACTCGGCACATCACCGGGAACGGGCTCCCACAGTCGCAGCATATTAGGCGTCAGGACCATACCATCGGCCTTGCCCAGTCTTCTCAAGTGTTGCCAAATAGAGGCGACAATAGCATCGCCGGTGGCCGCAGTTCCGAAACCACGTGGATAGATTGTTACTCGCCCGTGGCTGGTGTCGAGCATAACAAAAGTCTCTCCGGTGAGGGCAACCACAATTCGAGCAGATAAAACCTCGTCCCAGCGCAAGAACCTTCTACGCAACGCCGAACGAATAGTCAAACCGCAGGGGTCGGAGCGAAACCAGCAGTCCCCCAATAGCATTCGTATCAACACCCACAGTAAAAGAACAACCGTAGCGCATACTAGGGCGATTCCTTCACGTGGCACGTATCGCCAGATACCCTGCAGGAACACCATCACGATACCGGGCACGATCAGACCCACCATTAGCGCCAAATAGCCGCCTATTAACACAAGGAAACGCAAGTCGTTGGTCTGAACTCGCTCCAGCCCCGCCAAGTCCGGGAGCACTTCTTGTTTTGCTTGCTCTTCTGTGATCTGCTGATCCGATGTCATCGTGAGGATTTTCCGCTACTAGGCTCTAAGCTGCGACGACGTACTCCACGGCATCATCCCAATTCAACAGGAGTTTCCGCAACACACTATGCAATAATATCAGTATTGATCGCCAGAGCATCTATTTTCAACTAGCGTATCGACGTTTCCCGCCCAAATGCCTTCGCGGAAGCAATTCAGCAATTCGAGCGCGGTTCGTCTTCCTCATTCCTGCGATAAGGATCAATGCGGCCCACGGCGACAAAGAGCAAAACGACCGCAAGCATAGCGTCGGCCCCTATTATCAGGAACACCGGCGTGAAGCCGTAGAGATCCGACAGCTTTCCGGTGAGCAAGTTGATCAGTATTGCTGCACCTCCCGCAGCCATGTGGGCCAGTCCGGCCGCTGAGGCGAGCGCACGTCTCGGCACTACGTCCGCAGGTATCGTAAGCATATTCACCGACCAGCTCTGATAACAAAACGTCAGCAGCGCGATGAGCGCTACTGCCAGGTGAAGCCCCACAAATGGCACGGCCAGAGACGACATCATCAGGAGCCCGCACGGCAGCATGACGACTTTGCGGGCCCGATCCACCGACCAACCTAGTTTGATCAAGGCACTAGACGCCCACCCTCCGAATATATTGCCTAGGTCGCTGGACAAGAACGAAAGCGTAGTGAATATCGCTAAGCTCTTGATATCCAGATTGCGTTCCTGCTTGTAGTAAGTCGGGATCCAAGTCTGGCAGAACCACCATACCTGCTCCGCGAAGAACCTGGTTGCCAAAACGCCGAGCACAGCACGAATCTTTAACACCTCGGTCCATCGCATAATCTTCACTTCTTGCACCACCTGGTCCGGTGAGTCGGATTTTGTTATGTAGTTGAGCTCTTCCTCGGTAATGCGCTCGTGCTCACTAGGCGGCCTGTAAAGAGCAATCCATCCGACTATCCATAAGAAGCCTATGATGCCGACCAGCACAAACGTCGCCCGCCAGCCGAACGCGGCCATCAACCACAAGCACAGCGCGGGGGCCACGGTCGCGCCCACCGACGAACCACTGTTGAATATGCCCATCGCAAACGAGCGCTCCCTGGCCGGGAACCACTCGGATATAGACTTGATCGCCACTGGCCAGTTGCCGGACTCGCCGACCCCGAGGACAAACCTGCAGACCATGAACCCGAGTATCACGGGAGCCACGTAGAACGGCACCACGCTCTTCAGTGCGTGGCCGATAGGTATTGCCAGCGCGGTCAGCACCCCCGCCGACGACCAGAACGCCATCGAGAAAGGATAACCTCGGCGCGTGCCGACCCTGTCCATGAACCAGCCCATCGGTACCGGCCCTAGCGTGTAGCCCAGGTTGAACGCAAGCACTATCAGCGCGAGCTGGGTATTGCTGAGCTGGTAGATCTCACCGATGTAGGGCTGGGTAACGTTCCATACCATGCGGTCGAGGTAGTTGATGATTGTGGCCAGGAATATAAGGCCGAGGATATACCATCTCAAGTGTCTGATCTTGCCCAAGTCATGATTCCTTGTCAAGGCTGCATTGCCGCCGGAATTAGTAAAGACTTCGCCGCCCCGGGTGACGGTTCCTTCGCGACAGCCATAACCTACGCAGTGGGGAAGGAAGGTTGCCCGGCAGCCGCTAAGGTATCAGGAAATCGTACCAAAGAGGCACTCCAACATGGCTCAAAGACCACTTCAAAAGCTCAGCACCGGCGAACAGGCGCCGGATTTCACACTTCCCGCTGCCGGAAAGAAGTTCAAAGGCAAAACGATTTCCCTTGCAGACTACAAAGGCACAAAAAACGTCGTTCTCGCCTTTGTGCCTGCTGCTTTCACCCCTGTATGTACGGCGCAGCTACCGTCGCTACAGGACCACATCGCCGAGTTCGAGCGCCTCAACACCCAGGTTCTGGCCATTTGCGTCGACAATCTTCCGTCCATCGAGGCTTGGTGTGCGCAGATGGGCGGGCTGTCGTATCCCGTATTGAGCGACTTTTGGCCACACGGTTTCACCGCCCTTAAGTATGGCATACTTAGGGCCGAGGGAATTGCAGAGCGGTCCATTTTTGTAATCGACCGCGACGGCGTCATTCGCTACATCGACATCCACAAAATCACGGAAGAGCCTCCGCTAGCACCAGTGCTTGAGTTGCTGCAAACATTGGCCTGATGAGTCCTAAGCCCGGTATCGGAAAATAGGATGTGGCTAACCTCAGAATGGATGGGCTACTAACTGTCTGTAGGCCGAACAGTCTCTGACACGTTCATCCTATCGGGTGTCTTCCGCCGTCGACTCGGATGGTCGTGCCGGTCACGTATTCGGCATCGTCCGAAGCCAAGAACACCGCCGCGGCGGCAATGTCTGACGGCTTGCCAACCCTCGGCACCGGGTTGGTTTTGGCAAACTCGGCGCGGTGGTCGGGGTCGTCCCAATAGGGGCTGATATCAGTTTGGATAACTCCGGGGGCGATGGCATTGGATGTGATGCCGTTGTGGCCAAGCGACTGCGCAAAAACGCTCATCATCATCTTCACTCCACCCTTGCTGGCAGCGTAGTCCACCTGGTTGCGATCGGGTATGACCGTGGCGAGAGAGGTAATGAATATCAGTCTGCCGCCCCTACCCTGCCGAACCATTACCTCGGCTGCCGCTTGCGCGGAGTTAAACGCGCCGATGAGGTTGACGTCGATAGTCCTTTGGAACGTGGCGTTATCCGTGGAGAACAGTTCCAGAAGCGGGCAGATGCTGGCGTTGGCAACCATTATATCCAGGCTACCAAACTCGGCAACGGTCTTGTTCACCATTTCGTTCACCTGTGCGCGGTCGGCGACGTCGCACTGCAGCGCAATGGCGCGACGGCCAGAATCTTGCTCGATTCTTTGCGCCGACTGCCGCGCAAGATCGTCGCGGATGTCGGCCAGGACCACTCCTGCCCCCTCCATGGCAAACCGACGCGCGATAGCGTAACCGATACCTCTAGCAGCGCCGGTTACCACCGCGACTTTGTTCTCAAGCGGCTGCGGGTTCATACGCTTACCTCCATGCTCTTCAGTCGAGGAGCATCACGGGCAGGAAAAGGCGCGGGTCCCTGACCTTGCCCATTCCGCCACCCCATTCCACCGATGTAACGTTCGACCGGCCCGCGTCCTCAATTTTTATTGCAAGCCCGAAGTAGGTATCGTTGGCCGGCTTGAACGGCTTGATCTCGGTCCACGGCAAGACCATTTCATACTGGCTGCGCTTGCCGTCGTGCTTGAACGCCACCTTTGCAGACTTGCCCAAAGGTCCGCGTGATATCCCCTTCGGCGCACGAGCGCGGACCAACACCGGTTTCCCACGCATCGTGCTCAACTGGTATTCATAGTCGTCCTCGCGATATCCACCGGCTGAACTAGCGGCGCCGTTGAACTGCGGATCAAAGCCCATCGTAATGCAGTCTCCCGCACTCAGCATTTTCGAGCTGTAGGCGTCTACGTGTTCAGGATCAGGCACATCGTAAGCGATGTAGAGATTGTCGGCATCGTAGGCAAAATATGCGAATGCCGCATAAACGGACTGCACCGGCTTTCCGTCAAGGGACGATGGCTGGATTGCAATCTTTGTGGCGTCTTTCCAGTCGTCCAAGTCGCCGTCGATCACGACCTTGGGGGCGCGCTTGATGGCGAGCGGAACCTCCACCGCAGCCCACTCCTTGGAACGTCCCACAGCGTCAACGGTGACCGCATAGTGACCCGGAATAACACCCTTGGCCATAGTGACTTCATAAGTGTAAACTTCCAGTCCACGAGGATCGACCCTAGCGTCGAAAAATGCCGGGTTGACCTGGATTCCCGCATAAGGGGAGATAGTGACTGTTCCAATAAACGGATCGTCGGTGTTGTTGATAATGCTGATGGCTGCTCGGACGCCGCGGTGGGGGTGAAGCACCGAACGCTGTGGAAGCAGGTTGAGCTCTATTTGTGGAGCCACGAACTGGGTAAATCGAAAGCCGGAATAGCCGCTAAACTTTCCGCGCTCGTAATCCACTCGTGCCACCAGGGTCACTTCTTTGCCCGCAGCTTCCTTTGGAAAAGAGAGATCGAAAGTCAACGAAACGACACCGTTTTTGGGAATGAGAGTCGGCGCCTCGCCCTGCAGCTTCGCCTGGATCACTAACCCCTTGGGTTCGGAGCACGAGACTTCCACCTTTGTGATCGTAATATCTGAGTCCTCGCCGTTGGCAAGGTTGACCACCAATTTGTAGGGGACTTCGATAACGTAGTTTAGCGCGGGCTTATCCGACACTATGTTCGCATCGATTTTGACCTTGCTTTCGCCTGCGAAGGACACACATTCGCACAAAACCAGCGCCAGTATAATCAGGACAAATCCTCTTCTCAAGCCAATTCCTCCGTGAACCTGTCTCACGACCACCAATTCGGCTCAGCCGACCCTCACTACACGTATCAAACTTGTGTTACCCGGTAGTCCCACGGGCACTCCGGCGATAATCACAACCGTGTCGCCGCTTTTGACCAGTTTGCTCTGCCGTGCGGCATCGACCGCGTTAGCTATCAACCCATCGGTATCTTCTGCCATGGGAACGTAGATAGGGTGGACTCCCCAGCTTAACGCTAGCTGCCTGGCGGTCTCATCATTAGACGCCGCAGCGACAATGGTCGCCTTTGGTCTGAACTTGCTTACTAGCCGTGCGGTAGTTCCTCCGAATGTGCAGGTAATAATGGCCGGGACACGCAAGTCCTCGGCGAGGTTGGCTGCGGCTTCACCAATAGCCTCGGTGACGTCCGCCGCCCGGTCCTCGGTGCGACTGCGGAGAATACCCCTGTAGTCAAGCGACTTTTCAGTGGCTCGCGCTATTTTGTCCATCATCTTCACTGACTGCACCGGGTACGCCCCCGCCGCCGTCTCCCCGGAAAGCATGGTGGCGTCAGCGCCGTCAATTATGGCATTGGCAACGTCTGTTACTTCAGCGCGCGTCGGTCTCGGATTGGTAATCATTGAGTCAAGCATCTGAGTCGCGATGATCACCGGCTTGCCCAGGCGGTTGCAGTGCCGGATTATGTTCTTCTGTATGCCCGGGACCTCTTCTATCGGGACCTCTATTCCCAGATCACCACGAGCGACCATGGCGCCGTCGTAAGCACGAATGATATCGACAATGTTCCGTACAGCTTCCGGGCGCTCTATCTTGGCGATCAAGGGTATGCGCTTTCCGCACGACTGCATAACATCCTGCAGTGGCAGCAGGTCAAGTGGAGTTCGCACAAACGAGGCGGCAACCCAGTCGACGCCGTGTTGCAGTCCGAACGCGAGGTCACGTTTGTCCTTTTCGGTGACACCGGAAACCCCAATGCACGTGTTTGGGATAGTAACTCCCTTGCGAGAACCCAGCGGCCCGCCGACCACCACCCTTGTCGTAATCTCATCCGACGTTACATCGGTTACCCTCAGTTGCAGCTTGGCGTCGTCGACGTAGATCATCTGGTGAGGCTTGACTTGGCCGAAGATCTCCGGATAGGGAAGTGTAACGCATCGTTCATCACCAGGGACATCGCGGACAGTAAAAGTGAAAGGCTTGCCAGCAACCAGTTCCACCGAGCCGGAGCCGATCTTGCCGAGTCTAATCTTTGGTCCCGTGAGATCCTGGAGAATGCCGACGGTTCTTCCAAGCTTCTTAGCGGTCTCGCGTATGAGTTGAATGCGCTTCAGGTGCTCGTCGTAGTCACCATGGGAGAAGTTTAGCCGGGCGACATCCATCCCGGCGCGGATCAGACTTTCGACCATCGCCGGCGATGAGCTGGCGGGACCTACGGTGCAAACGATCTTGGTTCTACGCATGCCACAAGCTCCGATTCACCTGTGCTAATCTTAGAAGGCGAAAGCTCAGCAGTCAAGTCGGGACAGCAGTGAAGAGCGAACTGGGAGAGGAGAAGCACCGAGAGGTATCGCGGGCTAAGGTGGATCACGCAGTAGTATGACCGATGGGTTGCTATATTCGTTCGTGTTTGCCCTCGATAGGTCGAGGTTTCCTCAAGTAGATATCGACTAGCGCTCCGCAGCAGGCTGGATACTCCCTGAGCCTCGGACTGAGCCCGGCTGTGAGCTTGCCGGGTACTCCGTAAGCCTGCACGCGAAGATGATTGGCCAGGAATATGGCGCGGTAGAGGTGGAATCGCTGGCTTACGACTATAAACCGCTTCAGTCCGAATATGCGCTTGGCGCGGTAGATGGTGTCGTAGGTGCGTCTTCCTGCGAAGTCACAGATTACGTCCTTTGGCGGCACACCATGGCTGAGAGCATAATCCCGCATGCGCTGGGGCTCGTTATAGTGGTCAACGCGATTGTCGCCGGACATCAGAAGTTTCTTGACTTTGCCGGCTTTATAGAGACGAATCGCGGTAAGCACCCGGTCTTCGAGAAGATCGCTCAACCTGCCATTGGGATAGACCCTGGAGCCTAGCACGACCGCGACTCGGCACTCGGGGACAAGGCGGAGGTCGGTGAAGATGTGGTTGCTGGCCGCCGCATTCACCCAAAGCCGTGCACCGACAGGCGCAAGCACAGCCGCGGCAAGAACCGCGACCAAATACTTCACCGGTAGCCTGAACCTATGTCGCTTTAAAGCCATCTTTGGGGTTATACGTGAAGACCGATGGATGCGTTCCCGCCTAACTTGCTGACTCATTTATTATTTGCTTGACAGACAATCAAGACCGTAATACTATGCAAACACCCAGCCCGGATGCAGTATCTGGGAGGAATCACCATGCGCAGTGTTAGGGAACCCGCGTTTCTCTTTGTGGAGGCAAAACCGTGACAGCGGAACCTTTGATCAAAGATGGACAGAAGATAGTCTTCCTAGGCAACAGCATCACGAAAGCGCCGAACGGATACGTCAGCGTAACTCAGGCAATCATCGGCGCTGTCCTGCCCGAGATGCGACTAAAGTTCATCAATGCCGGAGTCGACGGCGACCGAATAACCGACATACTTGAGCGGATCGGCCCGGATGTGATAGCCCACGATCCGGACTGGATAACGGTGAGCGTAGGCATCAACGATGTCTGGCATGGCATCAACGGTACCCCTCTGGAGATATTCACCGAAAAATACGATGAGCTTGTATGCCGTCTGAAGAATCAGACGGTCGCCAATCTGGCCCTTTTCACCACAACCGTAATCGGCGAGGACTTGGAGAACGAGACCAACCGTAGACTTGTTGCTTACAATGACGTGATTCGTCGCGTGGCGAGTAGGTATAAGTGCCTACTCGTGCCCATTAACGAGGCTTTCCAAGGAGCGATTCGCGCCTGGCATAAATCTGGGAATTGCCTGAAGTTCACAACCGATGGCGTGCACATGACTGCATCTGGCGACCATCTTATGGCACTGACGTTACTCAAGGCGTGGAAGGTTCTCTGATTTCCCGCAATGGCGTCGAGCACTTTGTGGAATACTACCTCGGTAGTATTTCACAATCGGAGCGCCCGCGATGCAATGTGCTTGCGCCAGTCGAGCTGGTTTTTACAAGTGGTTTGGCCCTGTATCCTTGACGCTGGTAGTGGTTGCAGTCGTCATACCTGGGCCGAATAGCAGCTTTTCCCGCACGCCCAAGCTTCTTCGACAGCGCGTTAAGCAGCTTGCGACCACAAAGGCACGAGCCTCAACTGACCTTGCCACCAATCTTCGGTTTGCCTTGTCACAAGAGAGCAGGAGAGGCTTCTTTGGCGCCCCTCCCGCCCGGATTGAAATATGGATTGCATCCGAACTCAGCGCCTGGCAAATGACTTCTGATAGACTACCGTTCTCGGGACCTTGAGCGGCTCATTGTCTCTGAAGCTCACAAAGGCCCGGCAATAGATAAGATGCTTTCCGGGAAGCATATTGGTCCAAAGCGTCTTCCAATTGCCTAACTTGTCGACCGGACATGCTCTCCAAGGGCCGTTGTCGACCTTTACCTGCACAATCTTTGGAAAAGCCAGTCCCAACCTGTTGGCAATCACTTTGCCCTGGATCGTCTGCACCCATCCACTCAGGACCTCGTTTTCAACCGGGCTCGTCACCACCGAAACATACTTGTAGTTGTTCTGGTGGAAGAAGAAGCGTCCCGTGTGAGGTTGCAGAGTAACGCTCGTCCCAGCTGGCAGATGACGTCCGGTCTCCTCGACAAGGTCGTATGGAAGACTGATGTTTTGCGCCGATGTGCCACCGTTGACTACGACTATCCCGCCTTTTGCCCCCTGGTCTGTGCCGACGTATCTGCGATAGCGACAGTACTTGTTGGCAGCGTCGAGCGGAGCCTCGAGACCGCAGGGATTGCCCATCAGCGTCGTCTTGGAAAAATCGGGTTTCCATTTCCCGGTTCTCTCGTCGCAACCGAATGTCGTCCAGGCGTTCTGACCAAGAAGGTAGCTGCACAGTGCGAAGTTACCCCAGCCATCAACCCCCGCGACTGGTTCACCCGGCACATCGAAGCCCTTGGACCTGCTGTGAACTCATTTGTGAAGTCCGTCAGGCAGCATAGTATTCCAGAGACCCACGGTAACCTGGTCTTGCACGGCGTTGAGCCAGTAGTTGGGAAAGCTGAAAACGTTGTTAGAAGGCTCGTAGCTGTAGAAATACGCTGCTTCGTTGTAAAGCGCATCAGCCGTGAGTTCCGGTGAATTGTCCGAGTAGGGCGGATTGGCTCCTGGAGCACCGGATGCCGTCCACCACGGGTCGAAGTATACCCTGCCTGCAGTTGAGCTGAGATTCACAGCCGAAGCATTTTGAATTACCTCAAATCCCGCAGCTCGAAGCCGCGGACTTACGAAGTGTAGAAAAGACTGTATGTCGCCAGCCACGTCCAATACTCGGAACTGCTTCCAGAGTATCTATGAAGATGCCGTCCATATTATAGTTTCGTAGTTTTGTCAGCACGGCCTCCAACCACACGCTTTGATACTCATGGTCCGACGTCCTAACGTAATAGGTACGCGGAAAATTAGGATCACCGACGAAAGGAGGACGCGACATGTCGTATTTGTCTTTAGGATTGAATGGATCTCGATAAAGCCATTCTTCGTGGTTATCGAGAACCCATTTCATACCGATAGGACAGTTACTTACCACGGAGTCCTGCTGGTTACCTTGGGCGTCGATGACGCGACCGTCAGTTATCGTGCCGCCAACCTGATAGAAATAGACTTTGATGTTGGGATTGTAATAACGCAGCCTTGCTGAGTAGGCATACCAGTCCTCGCGCCCCAAAATCACCGAGACGTAGTTGGCAGCGACTTCTGCCGGGTCCTCTTGTCGCGCATTCACGTGCACACGAGTTGTCCTAATTCCACGGTTGGCACTCACCGGCACCTCTTCAGTAAGAGTTCGGCCTCCTCTAACAATATTGAGGTGCGCGCCATCGAAGATGATACCCGGCCGGTGGTTGCCGATATCCCCGTTGACATCTATCCAAACATAAGCCCTTACACAGTCAGTCATCGGCACTACGGCAGATACAGACGCGGAAAACGGCGTCGTGCTTGGTGTAAGCACAGTATCCGTGAAAATGCTGTGGGCACCCACCGGATCATCCCATTTCAGCCGTATTTTGAAAGTAACGGGCGCCCCTTCGAAGTCGACCATCCTTATGTAGTCCAGTTTGAATACTGCGGTATCGCCTGGCCACAGACAATTCCTTTTGCCTGGTTTGACCTCGAAAGGCGTCGTCAGCGATACGAATTGCCCTTTTGGGATGCCACTGACAGTCATAGACTGACCTCTCGAACCGTTTTTGCAGCCGCTCACTATGTCGCAGACGAAGCCCCGTCCGGGTATCGTCAACAATAGATTTCGCGCTTCGCCAGTCCAACCCATGCCTATTTGCTTGGACGGCTCGGGTGACTCCCACCGCGCCTTGTATGTAGTTGCGTCCAATATCCGCGTGACGGACGCGTGCTCGAAATCGCCAAACCCTCCGAGCAAGTCCACGGGCACCGTCGCAGCATATAGATAAGAACAAATCGGCAACGCCAGCACTGCCACAAAAGCGATTGCCGGCACGTAAGCACATCCATATATATGCGACTCCATCAGTCTCACCTCTATCACCCCGAGCAGTCAACTTCCGCACGATTGGAGTAGTCATCGTCACAGGGTGCATCTGCTTCCACCTGATAGCCTTGCGTTTTTTGCACATGATAGGTTTACTATGCGATATTTACCCAGTGGTCTGTCACGGTGACGCCTATTTCTGTGCAGTGCGGACACTGTGCGTCACACAATGTGCAGGACACCAGATGGTGACGACCGGAGGTGAAGCGATTGTGGCGCAAAGCGAGGCGCGGCGACTTTAACGCCGCCGCAGAGGTAAGTGGTATGGTGGGAGATAAACTAAAGCAACGTTAGGCCTTCTTCCAGGCCGCAAACTCCTCGCTATCTATCTTGAGGAACGGTTCACCCTTGCCTTTGTTCTCGCGCTCGACGTAGGCCAAGCCGTCGCAGACTCCTAGGAACACGAAAACCTCTCCCTGCGGCGACCTCACCCTATCCATTCTTTTGAGCCCGTAGATGGTGGGACCGGTGGAAGCGATGATGTCTCTTCTGACCACCGCCGCTGGTTTGTTCAACTAGCTCACCTCCGTGGTTTGTGCGTAAGCAATCAGATCTTTTATCCTTAGCGTTCTACACGTGATACCCAAAAGCCTGCGGATGCTTGTAAGTTGTTCCGGCACGTGATATAATGGCGCAGTGTAGGGGGTAATGTATTAATGAAACGAACATACCAACCTAAAAACCGTGCACGGAAACGAGTTCACGGCTTTGTGGCTCGTATGTCCAGCCGAGGGGGGCGTAACGTTCTAAAGTCGAGGCGTCAGAGAGGGCGCTGGCGGCTTACGGTATAGGCAGCGCGCCGAAATGCTGGGACGGCGTCATCCGTCCGACGGGGAGCAGTTTTGCTAATGCTGCCCGCACAAAATAGATTGACTCACAGATCCGCATTCGCGAAAGTCTACGGCAAGGGGAGGTCCAGTGTAACGGACCTCATTGTAGTGTACGTGCTCCCGGAGGGGAACGGTCCAACCAGGGTCGGGTTCTCGGTGAGCGGGAAACTTGGGAGCGCTGTTGTTCGCAATCGAATGAAGCGCGTGCTCAGTGAGTGCACGAGAGCCATTTTGCCGCGAATTGCAGACGGCTTCAACGTGGTTGTAGTTGCGAGGCGCAAGGCAGTGGGAGCGTCTTACGCGGATGTTTCTGCCGCCTTGGAAGCCACGTTTTCTAGGATAGGAATTCTAAAGGCGCGCGATGATTGATCTACCCAAGCGCGCTGTCGTATTCTTGATAAGGAGACTCTACCAACCGGTTTCGCGAACGCTGTGGCGCAGAACGTGCAGATTCACGCCAACTTGCTCCGAATACGCGGCTCAGGCCATCGCCAAATATGGATGTCTGAAAGGCGGATGGTTGGCAATATGTCGGATAGTCAGGTGCAACCCTTGGTCGGAGGGTGGCGACGATCCGCTAAGGTAGCAGCGCGAAGCCGAGTTCCCACAACCAAGTATGAAACCTAGCAAATTTCTCCCAGCGCTTGTGCTGATCTTCGCTTTAACGCTTACATCTTCGGGCATTGCGTATGCTTCGAAGGCGGACGAGCTTATTCGCAAGGCCGAGGTCAAAACCATAAAGGGAGACTCGGCAGAGCGAACGGTTGACAAGAACGAATACTACCAGGACGCCTTGAAGATATATGAGCGCGTTTCCAGGGACTACTCAGATACACCCGAGGGCGCAGAAGCTCTTCTGAAGGCCGCCGCCATTAACAAGAAACTGGCCGACACCTACAAGAAAGATCGAGAAAGCCACCTCCGCGGCGCCTACGAGACGGTCAAACGGCTTATCAACACTTACGGCAAGCCCAAGGAAGAACTAGAAGAAAAGCTCACAACAAGCGAGGTGCAAGAGGTTCAGGCCATAGTTGCCCTAGCCAAAGAACGCAAGAAGCAGCTAGAGAAAGACATTACCGAGATTAACTCGCAGAAAATACAGTACAAGATACTCGATTTCTTCGTTGGCCTGACTGGGCGCATAAGCTGGTTCAGCTACTGGTTCGCAGTTGTTCTAATAACAGTCATCATCAAGATCATCATCACTCCTCTGACCAAGCGACAATTCCAAACCATGAAAGAGATGCAAAAGGTTGCGCCGCTGATCAAGGAGGTCCAGGAGAAATACCGGGGAGACCAAAAAACCATCGGCGAGAAGACGATGGCAATCTACAAAGAACACAGGATCAATCCCTTCGCGAGTTGTTTGCCACTGCTTATCCAGCTTCCCATACTGATCTTCCTGTTCAATATGATACGGAGCTATGAGATAGAGTTTGCCAAGGGTACGTTCCTATGGATAGGCAGCGGGCTCTCGCATCGCTTCTCAATAAACGCGATGATGCCGCCCGGGTCCGTGGTATATCTCACAGCGCGTAGTCTGGCTGAACCTGACCTGATTTTGGTGATCCTCTACGTGATTAGCATGTATTTATCTACCAAGATCTCGGCGGTGGACCCGACACAGGCCGAACAGCAAAAAATGATGGCCGTAATGATGCCGGTGATGTTCGCGTTTTTATTTGCCGGCTATCCGTCAGCGTTCTTACTTTATTGGCTGACGTTTAACATCCTGCAGACGACTCAGCAGTATTTCATTCTGAAGAGCGGTCAGCAGGAAGCAGCCGCCGCGCAGACGCCGCCCCCACCGCCGCCGGACGACACGGCTGAGGGCGGTTCGGGACATAGGCGCCGGCGCCGACGGTAATAGACGATAAATATCGCGGGGCGCGATAGGCCCCGTGCTGCATAGCGGAGGCATCGCATGAGAAAGATAGAAGCCAGCGGGCGAACGGTGGAAGAGGCCGTTGAGTTCGCGGCTAGGGAACTGGGAATCGACAAGGATGCCGTGGAATACGAAGTGATCGAGCGTGGCAGTAAGGGATTTCTGGGGCTTGGCCAAGCGCCCACGGTCATTAGTGCTTGGGCTAGCGAGGTAAGCGCGAAAGAACAGCCAGAGCCCACAACCACTGCGATAGAGGACTTTTACTCGCCGGGAACTGAAAAAACCGAAGGCATCGAGCAAGAATCCGCATGCGCAACCGCCAAGCCGATCGAAACCTACGATCCGTTGGCGTTCGCCGTGGTAAAACTCCTTCAGCGGGTCATGGAGGCAATGAACCTCAAAGGAAATGTGGTCATAACCCGCGTGGACGACGACGAGGTCGCCGCCGAGATAACCGGACCGGATGTGTCGATGCTAATCGGTCGACAGGGTCACACTTTGGATGCGCTGCAATACATCGTGGGCATCGGCGCAAACAAGACCGCTGAAAGAAAGAAGCGGGTGATTATCGACTGCTGCGGCTACCGCCAGCGCCACCGGGAGATCCTCGAACGCAAAGCCCGCGAATATGCGGCGGCCGTCAAAGCCGAGGGCAAGGAAGCGGTTCTCGAGCCACAGTCAGCGCGCGACCGCAGGATCATTCACATGGCTTTGGCAGACGATCCCGACGTCTACACTTATAGCGAGGGCGAAGGCGATGAGCGCCACGTGGTGATCTCGCCCAAAAAGTAATGAATTCTCGAATTTCCAACCACGTAAACCGGGGCGGGCATTAGTGCCTGCCCCGCAGTCAATTGTGCGTGAGAGCCAATTGAAAGAGATGGAGACTATCGCCGCCATAGCCACCCCCGTCGGTTCCGCCGGGATCGGGGTCATAAGGATCAGCGGGCCCGAAGCGATGGCGGTGGCTGCGCGTGTCTTTGACGCCGACATCCGGGCGTTCCCGTCGCACACTGCGCACTATGGCACGCTCGTGCACCCAGAATCACGATCCGAGATAGACCGTGTTGTGCTCACACTCTTCCGTGCTCCCCACAGCTACACGGGCGAGGACACGGCTGAGATATCATGCCACGGTGGGCAAGCCGTGCTTAGGGCGGCGTTAGGAGCAGTGATGTCCGCTGGAGCGAGGTTGGCAGAGCCAGGTGAGTTCACCAAGCGGGCATTCCTCAATGGCCGCCTCGATTTAGCCCAGGCCGAAGCAGTAAACGACCTCATAAGGGCACATGCCGATGCCTCGCGACGGGTGGCGCTTCGCCAACTGGAGGGTTCTCTCTCAAAACAAGTGCGCACGGCGAGAGAGCGCGTCACTGGAGTGCTGGCAGCTATCGAGGCAGCGGTGGACTTCCCAGACGACGTGGATGAACCCGACCCGCGATGGATCGAGCACGAGTTGTTGGCGGCCTCTGAGACGGTGAATCAGCTTCTCTCGACGTATCACAGCGGAAGGATAGTGCGCGACGGACTGCGCGTCGTGATAGCAGGTCGGGTAAACGTCGGAAAATCGAGTATCTTGAACGCTTTGCTAAGAGAAGCCAGGGCTATCGTGACACCAATACCCGGTACTACCCGCGACATCATCGAGGAAAGCTTGCAGATCGAGGGAATTCCGATTGTAGCAGTCGACACGGCGGGGCTCCGAGCGACTGACGATCCCGTGGAACTGATCGGGATTGATCTTGCGGAGGAATCCATCGCTCGTGCTGATGTTGTGGTGATGGTTTTTGACATTTCGGAAGGACCAAAGCACACCGACGGCGAAATACTGTCGAAACTGAGTGGCAAGCAAGCCATTGTCGTACTGAACAAGATCGATCTCCTTCCCGAGGAGGCACGAGACCTGGCAACGGAGGAGTTTCAAAGGAAGCTTGGGCGGAGCTTCCGGTTTGTTCAGACTTGTGCCTCCTCTGGACAAGGGATTGACCAGCTGGAAAAGGCTATAGCCGAAATAGCTGCCTTTGACGGCATCGGCACGGAAGGGGCGGTAGTTACTAACGCTCGACACCAAGAATTGCTTCGTGATGCCGCGGTTGCGTTCGAGCAGGCGCTGGAAACGGTGTGTCGAGGCGAACCCATCGACCTACTGAGCGTGGATTTGATCACCGCGCACAACGCCCTCGGTCGAATAACTGGGGACACAGCCGACGACCAACTCCTGGATCGCATCTTTTCTGAGTTCTGCATTGGCAAGTAAACAGCACTCTGGAACACGATGTCTGATTGTAATTGGCAGGCTATTCGCTAAAAAGCAGGTTGCCAACCTGATGGTTCAAAACGCATCACTGCCAACATAGCTAACAAAGATTGATATATTCAACTACTTCTGTGCCCTCAAACCTCACACGCACATTCCCGATAATTAGTTAAGACTCTCAACGAGCAAAAGGGAGTGTCGATGACTGAGGAGACTCTGAAGCCCTGCCTTAAATACCGCCTTGCATTCTACCTGGGCGGATTCTTGTTCGCCACTACATCGTTCCTCCTTGGATATTACATATGCGGACCGAAATACACATTTTCACCGGAAATAAGCTTTTGGGAAGCCCTCTGGATTAGTTCGGGCCACGCCGTAGAGGAACATCGCCTAGCGTTGTTCGTTTGGCAGGTTATATGTACTGTTGTTGCTATTGCTTTGGGCTCACTTTTGGATCGAGAGGTTTACTACAGGCGTAAGGCCGAACAACGCGCCAACGTCGATGGCGTCACTGACATTTTCAACCACCGCTACTTCCAGGACAAACTAATGGATGAGACCGAGCGCGCCGGAAGATACGGCCGAGCCCTTTCGCTGATTATGCTCGATCTCGACGACTTTAAAGCTTTCAATGATACGTGGGGCCACCAAGAGGGTGATCGCCTTCTCAAGTGGTTCGCCGAAACGTGCACCAAGTGCATACGCAACATCGACACTCTTGCCCGCTACGGCGGCGAAGAGTTTGTCGTAATACTGCCAGAAACCGATTCCTCGGAAGCGCTCCAGGTGGCAGAGCGAATCAGAGACATCACCGAAAAACAAAGCGCGTCGCTATTTGCGAACAACAAGCGCATCACCGTAAGCGCAGGCGTTGCCAGCTATCCCGATCATGCCAGAAGCCGACACGGACTAGTTCTAAACGCCGACGCGGCCATGTATTATGCGAAGCGACTCGGCAAGAACCGCTGCGTGGTCTACGATGAGACTCGCCATCGACCCTACAGGGCTAGCTCCGGACACGTGCGGTCCCACCCTGGCGATGACGATATGGATACGATTGGCGCGCTGGGCGCACTCGCGGAAGAGCGACACGCACACGGCAAAGGGCATTCGGTGGCGGTTATGCAATTGGCCGGAGCGATTGGGGAAAGGCTGGGCCTTTCGGCTGAGGAACTGGATAACCTTCGCGCCGCCGCGCTTTTACACGACCTTGGCAAGCTCGCCACTCCGCCGGAGCTGCTGGATAAGTCAGGGCCACTAGATGCCCAGGAGTGGCAAAAAATTGAGGACCACCCGAAACTGGGTTCCAAGATACTCAAACGCGTTCAGCAAATGACGGCTATTATACCAGGCGTTCGACATCATCACGAACGTTACGACGGCCTCGGCTATCCATCAGGACTCGCAGGCGAGAATATTCCGCTGTTCGCCCGTATAATCTGCATCGCGGACGCGTTCGACGCGATGACCAATCCCCGATCCTACCGAAATGCGATGAGCATCGAGGAAGCATTGGAAGAAATCAAGCGCTGCTCCGGCATACAGTTCGACCCAAAATTAGTCGAGATTATGGCCGAGGTGGCCCAGGATTTCGTTAAGGAGCGGAAGGCGGCATAGTTTTATCTATTTAAGCCTATCGATTGCTTCTCCCACTCTGTTCCTAACCTGCTCGAGCTTAATCGGGTTACGCGTGAAGCCGGTGCGTGACTTTGCACACTCCCTTGCCTTAGCGAGGGCCGACTCAGCAAATTTGACCACATCCGTTGCCTTACCTGCTCTTTTTAGGGCTGCAAGTCGTTCCTCGAGTAATCTCAGATAATCATAATCCTCTACGCTCTCGCGTATCAGCTCCCATCTTATGGACGGTACTTGCGGTTTGTCGATAAAAACGCTAGATGGTTTCTTCGTCGGCGGGTAAAGCAACCTGCCGTCTCCGTTGCCCCACGTGCCCTTTCCGTCCGGCCTGTAGCTTGCCGGATCGCCGTAAGGATCCTTGTTCCAGTAGTTAGTCTGCCAATAGAGAATGCCTTGGACTCCGTAACGCCAAGTAATCCAAGTCAGTATTCGGTGGTCGATGGCTGGGTAGTCAATGAAGTAGTTTGGGTATGGGTGACGGGGCGCGCAGCATACATACCACCAGACTTCTTCGCCGGCTTCTTGTCTGGCCCGCGACTTCTCCGGGTCATATAGATGCATCAAAGGCACCCAGATGTCTACCGAGCCGATTAGCGGTTCCTCGACCTGTTCGGTAAGAAGTATCTTGACCCGCCCGTCGGCCATTTTGCAGGTGCGCGCAGCCTCGGCGATGGCTTTGTATTGTTCGTGCGTCGGTTCATCGAAAATGTAGTTGTAGCCCTTATTGATTTGGCCTTTGTTGACTAGGTGCTCAACGACGGCTCGCATATAGTCAACGCGCTCGAGTTCGTTTCCCACATCCTCTCCGACGTGCAAGAACCGTGGCAGATGAAACGCATTGACCAGTGGAAAGTATTGCCTTATCGCAACGTCGAAATCACTGAAGTCCAGCTCCATCTTACCGTCGCGCTCTGTTTTCTTGATTTCGTAAGACCAATACGGCGCGAGCGGGGACAAACGATGGCGCCAAAAGTCGAGGTTGGCATAATGAAGGAGTTTCCGTTTCTGTTCGAGAGTGGTTGCTCCTTGCCACTCACATGCTTCCGATGCCCCCCAGATGAAACAACTCCGCAGTTTGCTCACCGAAGGAAGTGTGAAGCTCCACACGTGTAGCTTGACGGGGATTGAGATCTTGCCGAGACCGTTAGCGGTTATGGTTATCGATCCGGTATAGTCGCCAGGAGTAGTATCGGCAGGAACGTAAATGGTTACCCAGACGGGGTTATTACGTCCCGCGATGGCGTCAAACGGCTGGTGCTCAGGCAACGGGTCGGGATAATCTCCAGCGGCGTCTTCCCCACCCGTAGGCTCCTTCACGTAAACATACTCTACGTTCCGAATGCTGACGCTGTAGGCTCCGATTTTACGGTTGCCAGGTCCAACGAAAGTGTGAGCAATGACTCGCACGTTTTTTAAGGTTTGCTTAGGCGTCAGCACAAGCTGGAAAGGCTCAAACTCGTTGCGGGCCGCAAAAAGCGTAACACCGCGTTCTGCACGGGAGGGAACCTGAGTATGGCGCATGACCTTATAGGTTGCCAAACACTTCCAAAGCTTCCCCCACGGAGCCGCAGTTATCAACGCGCCCGGCGGGGCAACAGACACAACACCCGTGAAGCTGGCATGACCAACCATCGCGCCAGTGCGCGTATCGGAGGCTACTAGCTGTAGATTGATCCGCCCGGGTTCTTCAATTCGAAGCCCGACCATCTCCTCCAAACGCTTGCCCGGAGCCACCACAATTGGCTTGTCGGTCTTAAGCTTTCTACCCGAGGGTCTCTGGATAACATTAAGCACAACGGGTGATTTGCCGTTATTTTCACACGTCACCGCGATTTTGTTGTCGCCCAGAAAAAGGCTACCTGCGCTCGCACGGACGCTCGCACTCCAAGTCGGCATGCCCATCACGAGATTTCTGAAATACATCGGTTGATGAAAACTGCCGGGCACTTCAGCCCACGAAAGGCAGTCCATGTCCTTAACGTTGCGGCAGAAATTGGCTCTTATTACAGATCCCTCGGCGAGCTTTTCACCTAAGACCGAAAATGGCACGTAAATCTCCACAGTCCACTCGTCATCACCAATCACAGCGGCGGCCTTCCAATCCGCATCCGAAGCCGCTCTGGCGAACACTTCGCCTCTGCATCGCTCGTGATACTTCGATCCCCAAGCATTTACAACGAAATGATCGTACGTTACACAGTCACCGTTCGCATCCACAAAGATTTCGACGGAGTCGTCGTTCCACGGCCCATCTTTGCTTGAGTCTTCTCTGCGCATAAGTCGCTTCTGCTTACAGCGGAACGCGAAGTACACGCCATCCTTACCGTATGCAGCCCAAGCCTGGGTCATCTCCTGCTCCGATCGGCCATCTAAGTTGCGAAAGCCAGTTATGGCAGAAGGCACTTGCCAGAAGATCTCATCTAGCCTGCCGTCGACATCAGCTTTCGTTGTCACAGGAGGACAATGTATAGTTATATCGCGCACAAAAGCATCCGCTTCGGCACCGACGCACGACCGGACGAGCATAGCAAGCAAGAATAAGAACCTCAAACGCTTCACGAAGACACCTCCCCTGGATGGCAAGCCAATTATAACACAGCGCGACGCAGCTCAACGTTACTCCTAGTCCGCCAGTACGCCGCAAGCTCTGGCAGAGTTAGAAGATTTGCTTTGGCGCCTAGGAAAATCTGAAAATGCACGCGTCATCCACTTCGGTCCGAATAACATGTTCGCACGACTGAACAAGTAAATAACGCTGGTGTCAACACTGGGATTAACCAGGCGTATGATAAAATAGAGCCTGGAACGAGGGATCATAGGAGTTAGCATGGTAGTGGCCGGCAAAAAAACCGTAGTAATCACAATGGAACGTAGCGCGCTGTTTGAAGATATATTCCAGCCCGACATAATGGCAGACCTTGAACGCTACGCCAACGTGATAACGAACGATACCGGCCGCCGTCTAACAACTGAAGAGCTGATCGAGAGATCTGCTAATGCAGACGCTTTGATTACTGCCTGGGGAACGCCTTTTGTAGATGCACGCATCGTAGATGCCGCTCCGAAACTGCGTATCATTTCCCACGCGGCAGGCAGCGTGAAGAACCTAATAGACCATGCAATTTGGGATAAGGGCATAATGGTCACTAACGCCGCAGGTGCGATTGCAAAGTATGTAGGCGAGTTCTGCCTTACGGCGACACTTGCTTTATTGCGTTCGCTGCCTGCTTACGCACACGGTGCTCCAACAGAGGAATGGGAAGCGTCAGATTGCTATGGTAACGAAACGCTTTTTCACAAGCGTGTCGGGTTGATTGGACTGGGTCACACTGCACGATCATTCTTGCGTGTGTTGTCGCCGTTTGAATGCGAAGTGGTTGCCTACGATCCTTACATATCGCCGGAACGCACGAGAGAACTTGGCGCAAGACTTGTCTCGCTGGAAGAGTTGCTTTCCACCTCGAAGGTCATCTCGTTACACGCTCCGATTACTGAGGAAACCAAAGGCTTGCTGAATGCGGAGAACTTGCGGCTAATACAGCACGGCGCTGCGTTTGTCAATACAGCCCGAGGTGTGCTGGTCGACCACGACGCCTTATACCGAGAACTCAAAACGGGAAGATTCAAGGCTGCGCTTGATGTTACCTTTCCGGAACCTCTGCCCGTTGACCACCCGCTACGCTCATTGCCCAATTGTTTAATAACACCACACATAGCCGGACCAACCAAGGACGGCCGGCGAGACTTGTTCAAGACCGTGGTCGATGACCTGATCCTGTTCTGGTCGGATCAGACGCCTAGAAACGTCGTAACCAAACAGATGCTGGCGACTATGGCGTAGTACCTGGGAACTTCCCCAATATGACGTGAGGCAAAGTAATATGCGCGCACTGCTAACATCTTCCGCCCTCATTCTGCTGGCTATGGGCGCGGCCTGGGCGGAGTCCCCGGATTTGTGGAGCGACACATGGGTCGCTACAGACGCTCTTGGCCGGAAACTGCCGACCTACGAGGAATGCGGGCCCCCGCGCCCAGGCAAGACTGTCGCAATATTCTACTTTGTATGGTTGGGCGCACACGAAACCCGAGGACCTTACGACATTACCAAGATCCTCGCAGCTAACCCGAACAATCCACAGTGGGGCCCCAGGGGAGCGTTCCACCATTGGGCCGAGCCTGAAGTTGGTTACTATCTGTCCGACGATGCCTGGGTAATTCGAAGGCACATAGAAATGCTTAACGACGCAGGTATAGACCTGCTGGTCTTGGATACTACCAACGGTTTTACTTATCACGATAACTATATGCTGCTTTGCCGTGTGTTGGAGAAGGTCAAAGCATCGGAGGGGAAATGTCCGAAGATCGCGTTTATGTGTAACTCTAGGAGCGTGGAGACGGTTACTAAGCTTTACAACGAGTTTTACTCCAAGTGCTACTATCCTTCTATTTGGTTTCGCTGGCAAGGCAAGCCACTGATGCTTTCCAGTGACGATGGATTGCCGCAACACATCCGCGATTTCTTTACATTTAGGCAATCCTGGGCATGGTCTCACCCGAACGGCTGGTTCAAAGACGGCAAGGACAAGTGGCCGTGGTTGGACAATTACCCTCAGGCATACGGTTGGCACGAGCCGGGTCAACCGGAGGAGATATCTGTGTGCGTCGCACAGCATCCGACATCATACATCGGTCGCAGTTTCCACAACGGCGGACAACCCGGACCAAATGAGCTGAGGACCGCCGAAGGGCTGTGTTTTGCGGAACAGTGGAGACGCGCACTAGAGGTGGATCCGGAGGTAATTTTTATAACCGGCTGGAACGAATGGGTGGCGCAGCGTTACATCAGCAATGGTGAGAACTGGATGCTAGGGAGGAAACTCGCCAAGGGCGAGACGTATTTCGTCGATACCTATAACCAAGAGTTCAGCCGCGACATTGAACCGATGAAAGGTGGGCACACAGACAATTACTACTATCAGATGATCGCCAACATCAGGCGCTTCAAGGGCGTAAGAAAGCACGAACCATCGAGCCCGCCCAAAACCATAAGTATTGATGGGAAGTTCGGAGACTGGACCAACGTGCGCCCCGAGTATCGAGACCATATCGGAGATACCGAGCATCGCAATTCACAAGGATGGGGAGATGCAGGAAGATATATCAACGCGACAGGACGCAACGACTTCATCCGTGCGAAGGTGGCCCGCGACGCCACGAACGTCTACTTCTACGTCGAGACACGCGAACCGATAAGCCCTTATACTGACCCAAATTGGATGCTGCTCTTCATAGATGCCGACCAGAACCCATCCACCGGCTGGCACGGCTACGACTGCCTCGTGAACTTCGAGGTTATTGACCATCACACCACAACACTTATGCGCACAGAAAAGGGCTGGAATTGGAGACCGGTAGCGAAGCTGAACTATCGAGTGAGCGGCAATAAGATGGAGCTTGCAGTGCCGATCAAGGCGTTGGGGCTAGCCGGAAAGCGCATATCGCTCGACTTCCACTGGGCGGACAATATCCAGAAGCCAGATGATATCATCGAGTTCGCGGTCAGCGGCGACAGCGCGCCAAACCGCCGATTCAACTACCGATACGTCGGCAAGTAGGACCCTACCACTTTATATTTGTCAGCATAGATAACAGATGGTTGCCCTTCCAGCTAAGAGGCATTAAGTTGGCTAAAGATTCGCTGCCAGCGGTTGCGATGGCTATCTTCGATTATCCACGGCTCGAAGCCAAGCTTAAGATAGGTTCTGATTGCGGGAAGACGATATAGCTCAGTCTTCAGGACGGCAGACGTCCGCCCCTCGGAGGCCATCTCGTGAAGGGCAGCGAGGCTGATTTGGTAGCCAAGCCCCTGTCCCCGTTCGTGCTCACGAACGGCAACCATATGTAGATAACCGGTCTCAGGCCCATACTGGGGTCTAAACCACGCGGAGGCAGTTGCAACCGGTTCGTCTTCCTTAAACATAAACAACACTCGGCGGGGCCTATAACCGGCTTCTAGCCTCAGGCGTTGCTCGAAAGTGAGCTTATCATAGCCCAAGCCGAACGCCTCAGCAATCAGGTTCTCCCACAAGGGCTCATCGCCAGGCTCAAACGTTCTGATCCAGTATCCCGGAGGCAGATCGACAACCGGAAGGCCCGACAAGTCCTCTTTTATCATCAACACCTGTTCGTCTGGGCTCGCACAACGGGGCTGTTGCGCGGAAAGCATATTTTCCGCCTCCGCAGCGTTTACACCCTCGCGAGCCATGACAACTGCAAGGCCAACCACCGGCGGCACAGTCTCTCCTCGGGCCCGCCGCTGCTCTAGGTAGTCCATCACGCCAAAGACGAGGCGGCAGGCGTGTTCGTAGTCGATGCCCGCAAGATGCCGCACGTAACGAGTCGCTCGGTCGATTAGCTTCAGGTTGCTAGGCACAACATGGGTCATGTAATTGCCCGTGACACGCCCAAGACGCACCATAACGCACGTCGAGAGGGCGTTAAGCAACATTTTGGCTCCGATTCTAGGCATAGGATCCAGCAAGAAATTGGAGTTCGGCATCGGCAGCTCAACCCGAACGTCCGCGTCAAACTTATCATCAATGTCCTTGCTTCCGATGGCTATGTGACCTGTCCCCGCGCAAGCGTGTCTTGCATCCTGAAAACGCTCTTGAAAGAACGGCTGCTCAGCTTCGTCCGACGATGTTACAAACACTACACAGTCGCCAGGGTTTGTCGGCCTGAAAGGCATACCGTCCAGGCCGATTCGAAATCGCAACAGCTCCGCGCGCGAGATTCCCTTCATCACCTCGTGTTGACGGTCAGCTCGCTTCTCATCAACCAATCGGGCGATGGCGTCTCGCGACCATGCGAGTGCATGCGGCTCGCGCTTGAGAATTCTTCGCCAGGCTTTTTCGCTGCAATGTTCGGGGACAAACAAAAATGCCCAAGACTCAGCGGCTAGCTGGTCGTCGAATTTGCGGAAGGGTGGGACGGAAAATGTAGGCGAGCGCTCGGTTGTGTCGGTAAGCACATCCACCGCCAGCCGATCAGCGAAGTAAGTGCTCTTGTGACCGAACCGGTATGCCGTCTCCTCCAGGTACACTAGCCTCGCAAGCTCGGATATAACTTCGGGCGACCTGAGGTTGTCGCATAGCTCGGCTAGCGCAGCGCGGAAGGTGGACGTCACCTTCTCCGGGCTTAACCCAGAACTCGAAACGAGTTCGCGCAAAGCCATTTCGAGCACGGTTAGCATGGCGCAGAGTTGTATGGTCGTGGCCTGCATTCGCGTGGAGCCAGTTATTGCCATGGGCCCCGTGGTGAGGTTGACTTTTTCGATTCGCGGGTCGTCAATTACTTCGCGGCTGCGCTCGACGGTTCGCCGCAGCAAGTCGTCAGGATTGTTGTAGACAAAGAATACTCTCGCCCCTGATTGCAGTGCTTGCCAGGCCGTCCCGATGACAAACGAGGTCTCGCCGCCCTCGGTTATGGCAAAGACAACGTCGCCCTCGCGGACGCCGGCGTCGGCGATCTGCTTGCGGCCGAAGCCGGCGAAGTCCTCGAAACCTTCGACCGATTTGACCAGCGCATAGTCGCCGCCGGCCATCACACTCACGAAGCGGTCAGCTATTAGGGCCTTGTGTCTCTGCCAAAAGTCGCGCCAAATTGTCTCAAGAAGAATGCTAAGCCTGCCCGTAGCCCCGCAGCCGGTGGAAAACACGTTGCCGCCAGCGTTGATACAGTCCACGACGGCCCTCGCCATCAGCTCCGGCTGCCCTGATCGCGACCACGCGTCGTAGGTGCGCAGCACGTCGCGGTCCACTTCAAACAGAAGCCGCAGTGCATCGGCGATGCTTTCGGCGGCAACTTCGCTCAGATTGGCCGTGATCGGATGAGATGACTCCGTCACCAGTTCGCCCAGGCGAAACTGGCTTGAGACGGCGAGGAACTCGTCCGCAGTCAGGGGTGAATTGGTGGACATATCAGCCTCGGAGACAACTGGGATGTCAGTCGAACGCCTTGAACGTGTCTCCGCTGATGGTCTTCTCCACTCCGTTCACAACCGCCTTCTGCCGGCCCATCGACGCTAGTACTAAACTCGGTTCGCTTTTAGAACACATAACTTCCACCTTATCCGGCAGGTATCTTACCGAGAGCTCGCCCAAGACGTTGTCAGCCTTCGCTAGATATTTGCCACTAAAGCTTACCGAGGTTCCCTTGACAAGCGCGAAGGAGGTGGGAGAGCCGTCGGCCGTGCGAATTAGCCCAGCGAGGCCGTCGTACTCCGCGTCCCTGCCCTTGGCAGAGCCCGGCTGTTCGGCGTAGTAGACGTAGTCTACACTATTTGGAGTGGTAATGGCGACAAGATGTCCGTTGGTCGGTTTGAAATTCTTAACGGTGATGTCCGGCGAACCTGCGCCCTTCGGATAAGGGTAGAGAATTGTTGCGAAGTTTGCTTCAGTCCCCCGTGGAGCCCAAAATGTGACGACGGGTATGCAAGCCTCTTTCTTGCCGTCTTTGTCGATCGTGCCTTTGCGGTCGGTTATTGTAATATTTGAAGCATCTACGAGCTTGAGCAGCAAGTTAGAACCGTTAGGCTCGTTGGTTCGGACGCTGCCGGATGCCTTGTCGATAGTGACCTCGGGCGGAGTGAGCCAAAAATTAATGCCGAGGTTGTGTGGCTCCTTACCTTGGGCACGGTCGAACACAACGAAGTAGTCGGGCCTCACGAAAACGATGGCGCGCCCGTGGGAAACACCCGGATAGATCTGGGCGTAGTGGTTGTCCACCAGGTCCATCGCCGGGGTCGTGTGCCACTCCCTGAGCTCGATCTTGTCGTTGTTCTGGTCTAGCCGGTCGTCGCAGAGCAGCACGTTATGGGAGGTAGCCTTGCTCAGTTCGACCATCAGCGGGGTGCCGTAGTCGGTACGCCCCGGGTCGATGATGAGCGGTCTGCCATAGGCGTAGAGTGTGATCTGGTTCAGATCCCAATGACCGTGGCTGCCGTTGTTGCCTCCCCGGAGGAAAAGATACCGTGCGTCCTCAAAACCCTCGCCATTCTCGCCGCCCCAATCACTGCGCAAAATGTAGTGTCGCGTGATAGGAAAGTTGTAACTGCACTGTTCCGGTCTTTTGCCTTTCTTGCCGGCGGTGGCGATGTAGAGGCAGTCCTCGCGCCCAAACATGGTGTAGGCTTTCATAGCTTCACCTTCGCGCCAACCTTGCCACTTCTTGATGTTGGGTCTGAACTCCTCAATGTCCGTATCGCCGTAGCTAGGCACCTGGCCATCTGGCTTCAGCATATAGGCCGTGTAGGCCAAGGCCTTTTCCAACCGGTTCATCACTTCTTCGGGTGTTTTGAGTCCGAACTTTCTGGCAGTTTCAAGGCCAGAAAGAAGGGTTGCCAGAGAAAAGCCGTGATAATTCATAGCAGGTTCTCGACAACCGCCATCTGCCCAGAATTGCTTGAGTGTGTTACTGCATAGCTTTTCATAGCCGAAATCAAACCACTTCTTTGAATCTCGATAAAGCGGAAAACGCGCGGCGAATGTCATAAGAGCATCGCCAACGGCGTTGGCGTGGTTCCCGCCGGACGGCTCGGTCATGGCAAAGTGGGCCATGCGGCATTGATAGTCGATCCACGCAAGGCGGACATCATCATTGAGACCTTTGGAGTCAAGCGCGCAGAACATTCCATCCCAAGCGTCGCCCAATCGCCATGCGATTCCCATAGCAACCCACCTGCTGCCACCAGACATACCGCCATCAAAAGGCGACGCATTATCCTGCATGAAGTCCATCATTAGTCCTGCAAGCTTGTGGGCGTATTTCTCGTTTTTGGTCAAGTAATAGGCATGACCAAGGTCGGTAAATAGGTCGTTTTGGCGGTCTGTGTTGTTATCGCCTGGCCATACTTCGCGCCAAGTGCGTTGGTTGTCGGTGCGTTTGTAGCAATCGCGCTTCTCCGGATCTCTGTATTGGCGGTTCTCATCTACGATTTGGTCCGCTTTTTTGACTATTGCTGCTTTGTTCTTAGGATCAGGAAGCCAGAACTTGCCATCCTTGCGCAAATGTGCCTCAAACGCTCTCAGTACTTTCGTGCAAGCTTCATCAAGCTTGCCGTTGTCGTAGGCTTTCTTTGCTGCAGCCAGCTCGGGCCGGGAATAGTCGAACTGATCTAGGAATCCTTTGAGGTTGGCAACCCTGTCTTTTACCGGCTTGCAAATAACTACGAAGTAGAGGTCCTTGTCCGGCTGCGGCTGACCTCCAACGTAAGCTTGGCCGCGAGGATAGCTGTCGTTGGAGATTGCGACAATGCCGACGCTATTGTCGCCCCCGCCATTGTGGGTAAACTCAAAATAGTACTCTGTGTTAGGCTTTATGGGCAGGTGCACATCGAAGCACATATCCCACTTGCGCCACTTGTGTTCGAAGGTGACAGTCTGCGAGTAGAGCTTATTGCGCTTTGCCGGCGAATCGTAAAGGGTAAAAGTTACTTCCTCGCCCTCGCTCCAATGGTCAGGCCAAAAACATACCCCTGTGCTGACTCGCCAAAGCTTGTGCGCCCACGACCCCACTCTGAACGTCTGGCCGATCGGGCTCTCCTTTGTAAGTGGGACCAGCGTCGCCTTCTTATCGACTACCAGCCCCAGGCCTTCGGTTTCTGTGCCGGCTGGACATTGCTGGTCTATTACGGGGCGATTAAGGTAATCGTCGAACACCTTGCCCGCACGCGCTGCCTGCGTAAGCGCGATTATGATACAAACAGTTATGAGAGCGTTTCTAATCAACATTAACCTCCGCGTTTGTTGTGTAAGACCCATAGCAACTTTTCTTACTTGAATGGCTTGAATGTCGGCTGTTTTGCCGCAATGCTCCTTTTCTTGCCGTTGACAACTGCTCTTGTGCAGCCTAGACTGGCTATCTCAAGCGATGGCTCTGACTTGGGACACCTCACCTCCACAACACCTTTGCGATAAACGACCGAAAGTTCGTCAATAGGGTTGTTGCTGGTTGCGAGAACCTTGCCGTTGAGCCGTAGCACGGTGCCTTCGAGAAGCCCAAACGATTGTACCGACAAACCTTGAGTCCGCACCAGGGCAACGCGAGCCTTGAAAGCGGAGCTTTTGTGTTTTGTTTCGTAGTTGGGCTCACGACTATAGAAGACGTAGTCTGTCCGTTTTTGTGACTGGATAGTACAAACCTCGCCGGATGCACCGGAGTAATGACGGGTGGTGACATTGGCAGGGGTGGCACCTTTCGGAAAGGGAATAAGCAGCGTGGTAAACGTAGCGGTCGCCTGACCCGACTTCCAAAATGTCACCACTGGAATGTCACTGCGATGGCCACGTAAGTCGAGTGTGCCTTTGCGTTGTGTTGTCTCGACGCCATTGGGGTTGAGTACTTTGACCAATAAATTGGAGCCTTCGGGGTCGCAACTGAACGCGGTCGCGTTGGCAGGCTCAATCTTGGCTGGCGGCGTAAGCCAGAAATTGATGCCGTATTTGTGGGCGGTATTGCCGGAGGCGCGATCGAAGACCACCCAGTAATCGGGTCTCACGAACACCACCGCTCTGCGATGCTCTACTCCAGGATAAAGTTCAGTATAAGAGTTGTCTATGAAGTCAATAACGGGTGTCGCATGCCATGCGTGAAAGTTGGGAGATGCGTGGTTCATCCGAAAGTCATCGCAGAGCAGAACGTTGTGAGAACGGCTCTTCACTAGTTCCGGCATAAGAGGGTCGTCGTAGTCGGTGCGGCCCGGATCGATGAGCAACGGACGTCCGTAGGCATAAGCAACGATGCTGTTTAGGTCCTCGTGTCCGTGGCTTGCAATAGATCCGCCTCTAAACCAAAGCATACGAGCTTGTTCGAAGTCCTTGCCGCCTTCGCCGCCCCAGTCGCTGCGCATAACGGCATATTTTATGTCCGGAAAGCGATACGAGGTAACCTTTGGTCTTGTGCCCTGCTTTCCGGCTGTTGCAATGAAGAGGCAGTCCTTGCGGCCAAACATCTGGTAGCACTTCATCGCCTCGCCCTTGCGCCAGCCGTCCCACACATTGGCATTGGGCAGGAAGTTGGCGCAGTTGGTGTCGCCGTTGCTTGGAATCTGACCGCGTGGATCAAGCATATAAGCAGTGTAGCTCAAAGCCTTTTCGAGGCGCTTCGTGAGTTCGTCAGGGATGGCGAGCTTGAATTTCTTCGCTATCTCAAGCCCCGACATGAGATTGGCAAGGGAGTAGCCGTGGTAATTCATGGTGGGCTCGCGGCAGGCGCCGTCGTCGTAGAAGAGTTCCAACGAGTTACTGACTAGCTTGTCGAAACCGAAACTAAACCACTCCTTAGCACGTCGCAACTCGGGGAAGCGCGCCGCAAACTGCATCAGCGCCTGTCCGACGGCATTGGCGTGGTTGCCGCCGGAATGTTCACGCTGGGCAAAGTCCGCCATACGGCACCAATAGTCGATCCATGCAAGCTTGACGTCGTCCGTGAGGCTCTTAGACCGGAACGCAGCCCCCCACCCGTCCCATGCGTCGCCAAGTCGCCACGCCTGAAACATAGCTACCCACCTTCCCCCACGCATCCCGCCCTCAAACGGCGAGGCGTTGTCCTGCATGTAATCCGCCATCAGCTCGTTGAGCTTGGCGGCATACTTGTCGTTGCCCGTCTGGAGGTAGGCGTTGCCGAGGTCGGCGAACACGTTGTTCATGCGGACGTAGTCGGCGCTCTCCGGCCATACCTCTCGCCACGTTGTTTCCGGCCCCATCGGCATCCAGATCTCGCGCTCGTCGATGCTTCTGTAGACCCTGCCCTCGTCGCAAATGGCATCGGCCTCGCGGGTGTCGGGGTTGGCGACTTGCTTGGGCTCCGGGACCAGGGCGTCCTCGCCCTTGCGATTGGCAAAATGATCGAGGATTAATCTGAAGGCACTTTCGTAATCACCGTCGGCTACAGCCTTACCGGCCGCCGCGAGCGGGGGATAAGCGAAGTCGAAGTTGTCGAAAAAGCGCTTCAGGTTAGCATCCTTATCGGGTTTGCGCTTGGCGATGGCGACGAAATAGAGGTCCCAGTCCTGCGGTTGCCCAGCGGAATAACCCTGACCGACCGGGTATTGGTCCCCAGGCACAAAAACCACTGGCAACTTGTCGTCATCGCCTCCGTTGTGAGTTAGCTCCAAGTAAAACTCTTGGCCGCCCTTAACCGGCAAATACGTATCGAAAACGACGTCCCATTTGAACCATTTGTGGTGGTAGTCCAACGTACGGGAGTAATAGCAAAACTTCTTGGCAGGAGAATCCCAAAGGGTAAAAGTCACCGCCTCTCCGGGCTTCCAGTGGTCCGGCCAGTGACATAGGCCCACATGCACCCGCCACAGCACGGTGGCGTTGTCGCTAAGCTTAAAAGTCTGTCCAATAGGATTCGCCTTACTGAGGATAGCAAATTGAGCTAAACCCTTACTGACAAGCCCCAGTCCCTCATTTGTGGTATCTGCTGGGCATATCTGGTCGATGATAGGATAGTTGAGTAGATCGTCTAGAACGGGACCGGCTTGCACGGCACAAACAGATACGGCGACGAGAAGCGCAATGATGACGACGTGTATGCGGAAAAGCATGGTATGCGGCTCACTCCTGAAGGTGAAGACTCGTAACGAACAAACCCATCCAGTACATTCTATCACAGCAGCCGGTGGATTACGCTTTCGCTTCAGTAATGCTTTTTACCTTACAACTGACACATTGTGGCGACAGCGGCAGAATCCGCCATTTTTAGCAAGGCAGAATGATCAATCCACTTTCACGGTGTCCCAAAGTCGCTTAAGCTTGTTTCGACTCATCACGAGGTAGTCATTGTCATCAGAGAATACCTCAATGGTGATGGTGCCGTCGTAGCCAACGGTCTTGAGCGCACGTACCTTCTTTTCCCAGTTGATATTGCCAACCCCCAATGGCAAGTGCTGATCGTCTGCTCCGCCGCGGTTATCGGACACGTGAACACGGCCCAACCGGTGGCCGAAGTTGGCCAGCAGTTCCTCGGTACGATTATATGGGGTTCCCACGTTGGCATGACCAATATCCAGCAAGAACTCAGCCTCAGGCACCGTTTCCAAAAGCGGCTTGATCTGAGCAGCTCGACTAAAAGGCGGGGTATTTTCCACAAGGATTTTCATCCCGTTGCGACCAGCAGCCGCTACAAGCTTGGCCAAAGCCTCGACGTTCTGAGCGATTACCCACTCCTCACTGTGAAGAGGCGCACGAGAATCCGGGTGCAGATTCATCCGTTCCACACCAAGGTCGTGAAACACGTTTAAGCATCGTTCCAACTCGCGCAGAGCCAACTTACGAAACTCCGGAAACGGCGAGGCAATGGGTAAATACCAAGCGGTATGTCCTATAGCTCCCAACCCAGCGTTCTTGAGCGCGTTTGCTACGCGACGGACGTTGATAGATCCCGAGTATGTCCGTTGAGGTTCCAGGGTAAAATCGATGAAGTCGAACCCTAAATCGGCAAACAGAGCAATCTCCTCGACGATGTCCTCCATTGGATTATTCATTGCGCCAAGCAACATACTTGTCCGTCCTGTGGTGAATCCACGGGTCCAGCAGTTGCTCCCGGTTGGTAACAGTCGGATCGCCTTTGCATTCTAGTCTTCGTTTGGCCAGCTCGTCGCGTATTTGGGTTGGCACGCAGTCGGTCGAATCCGGGTGCTGCCAATCGAAAACATCCACCAGACCGGCTAGCAAAAGCCAATGTTCACCGAGAAGACCCAAAAGACGCTGCCAATCGATCCGAGAGCATTGCGCCCTGATGATGCGCATTACGTCAGGCCAGTCGCAGCGGTGGCGATTGATGACGAACAGCTTCACCCACACCAGCTCCTCGACAGGAACGAAGCGAGTCTCGACTCCAAGAAACATTCCTTTTGCCGCTCGACTGAACCACTCCGGCGTAACGTAGTCGACCAGGTTTGCAAACCTCCAAATCACATCAACAAATATATCGCCCTGCCTGGCGTGGTAGATCCACTCCCTGTCGCCTTCCGCTTGCTCGCCGACATTCTCGAAGCCCGCGCTGGATAGAACCCGCGCCACGCGTTCGACGATATCCGGTGTGACGTAAATATCTATATCGTGGGTATCCCTCCACCAACCTGTGTAGTAGTAGACGGCAAAAGCCCCGCCGAACATAAACGGCGTTGAAGAGTCGCTTAACGCCAAAAGGACGTCAAGGTAGAGTCTTCGGTTGTCGTCATCGAACGAATCGACCATCAGTTTTACTTGTTACCCTAGGTCCTCGAGGCCGGAAACGATTGCGCTGCTGCCGAAATACTGGCAAGAGGTAAACCGGCTCTACCTCTAGAAATCTAATAATGCAAGTATGTTAACTGGAGGCACAACCGAATTGCGCAAGTCCAAAGTGGCTATGATTATCGTTTTGGGTGCCGTGGTATTGCTTTGCTACTCTGCGTCAGCCAAGAAATGCGGCAAATATGTTGGTAGCGAGCAATGCATCACCTGCCACAAGTCCACCCACGAGGCCCTTACCAACGCCTACTCCAAGACCATGCATCACAAAGCCATGACGGATGTGACTAATAATCCCGATGCTATTGTGGCAGTCTTTGATGACCAGTCGCCTTTCAAGAAGGATCAGGTGAAGTATGTGCTGGGCACGGGTAAGGTGTACCAAAATTACCTGGATGCGGAACTTAAGCTGCTACCGGGTAAATGGGACGCTCGCGAGAAGAAGTGGGTTGCCGCGGAACCGGTGGACGCAGTGACGCAGTGCATCGGCTGCCACACGACGAACTTCGACCCTGACGGCAAAAGCTGGACTGAGCTTGGCGTGGGCTGTGAATCGTGCCACGGACCTGGCGAGGCTCACGCAGCCAGTATGGACGCCAAAGATATCAAGAACCCCAAGAAGCTGGACAGCAAGAAGAGAGACATGGTGTGTGGACAGTGCCATTCGACGGGAAAGGACCCATCCGGCAAACTTGCATATTCCGTCGCTTACTGTCCCGGCGATGACCTGGGCGACCATTTCAAGCTAACCTCTCCAGGCGAAGGCGCGGCCAATTCACAGTACAACGATCACTTGGCCAGCAAGCACGCCGCCAACGGCGTAAAATGCACGAGCTGCCACGACAGCCACGGCGACAAGGCCAAAGCGGCGCACCAGCTGAAGAAGCCGATTAACGATCTTTGCCAGGGCTGCCACCAGACCGAGATCGGTGACGTCAAGGCCATCGAAAGTCTGTCGGCGCACGCACCGAGCGCAAAGCCTGAAGATACGTGCGCATCGTGTCATATGCTCAAAGGCTCGCACAAGTTCGGGAAGGCGAAGTAACTGGTCAAACGGAGTCGATCTCTGCAGCTATATCGGCAGCGGCCTTGGCAGGGTCGCTAGATCTTGTGATTGGCCTGCCGATTACTAGATAATCCGCACCCAAGCGTACCGCTTCTGCCGGTGTCGTGACACGCTTTTGGTCGCCCACGTCCCAACCCGCCGGCCGAACTCCGGGAGTCACAATTAGGAAATCTTCTCCGCACGCCTGCCGGATAACGCTGATTTCGTGAGGAGAAGCGACTACGCCATCAAGCCCAGCGTTTTTGGCAAGCTTAGCCAGGTGAACTACGTGCTCCGCGATCCCTCCCTCGGTACACAGTTCGTCGTTAAAGGTCGCTTGATCAATGCTGGTGAGCACTGTCACGCCTATCACCAGCGGAGGTTCGCATTCAGAACTTTTCGATGATTCGGCTGCAGCTTCGGCTGCAGCGCGCATCATGGCAGATCCACCGGAACAGTGAACGTTGAACATCCACACGCCCAGCCGCGCGGCAGCCCGCGACGCGCCGGCGATGGTATTTGGTATGTCGTGGAATTTGCAATCGTAAAAGATTCGTTTTGCGCCAGCTTCACGGACAGCTTGGAATATTCCGACCCCCCCAGCGTTCACAAGCTCCAGACCTATCTTAAAAGCGCAGACGCTCTCCCGCAGCTTCCCAACCAGTGCGACTGCCTCCTCCACCGAATCAACATCCAGCGCAACAATGATCCTGTCCCTGCCCACATTAACCTCCATACAGGCCAACCCGGCTGAAGTATGATACCAGAGGCTCGCGAGACGAGGCAATTGCCTAGGAATCAGCTAACCAGTTCAGTTTCGCGGACCTGTCATTCCAAAATAATCGGAGGAATCCAACGTTTCGCCACGTCCCAAACACCAAGGCAGACTTCATGGCTCGGCTAGCATTTCGCTGGAAATGGCGGATTTGCGCGTGACTGCAATAAGTCGAGATTAGTAGGCAATCGTACGGCGGCATGATGAATTGCTTTCACAATGCGCAGGTTAAGCTAGTAACACCCCTGCACAACTGCCAACCGCGACAGTTCCTCATCGGCACATAATCGCTCATACCTTGGCTCCAGATGGCTCAGGTGATGGCTCAGACAGGGCGGCACCTCTCTGCGAAGGGTAGATGAAATGAACTTCGCCAGATGGGACAAAGGATTGGACAACATCAAGAACCAACACGGCCGCGACTACCAGCACTGACGGGACAGCACGGTTGTTCGCACCATCGAACCGCAGGACAATAGAAATCGTCCGCAATAACGACTTACAGCTTCCCGTATTTCTCTTCGAGATAAGCTATGATAGCGTCGTCATCGTCAGCGATCACACGACCGTCTTCGGTAATCAGCGTTGGCACGCCGCTTTGTCCCGACACCTCAATAAGCTCCTTGCGTTCGGACTTTGCTCGCGGCACACACACATTTATGTAGGTCAGGCCAAGATCGCACATCTTTGACCTCACCCGAACGCAATAAGGACAGTTTTCCAATTGATATAACTTAAGCACTTTTCTCGCTCCAGTTCTACTCGATAGTGTGCACCCTGCCGTCGAAGTCACGGTAGGCGCTTGACTCAACGTCCCAGAAATCCAGCGGTACCGGGATTTTGCCGCTGCCATCGGGCGCATCAATCACATAAGTCGGGCACGCAAGTCCGGAAAGCTTACGCCTAAGCTCAGACATTATCCGGCGTTCCTTTTCAAAGTCTACCCGAAAATGGCCTGCGCCTGGTATCGGATCGCAGCGATACAGGTAGTATGGGCGCACGCCTATTTCAAGAAGTCGGGTGAAAAGTTCTCGCAAGGTCTCCGCATCTGCATTCACTCCTTCAAGGAAGACCGTCTGACTGTACAGAATCGCGCCGGCATAGCGCAAATCGCGCACACACCAAATGGTCCTTTGGGTGATCTCCGCTGGATGCTCGAAGTGTATTCCCACGTAGACCGGCTGTCGCACGAGCGAGATAGCGTCTAGCTTGCGCTGGGTGACGAGATCCGGCTCAGTCACCGGTGCGCGCGTGCCTATCCGCATGACCTTTACTGTCGTGATATTTGATAACTCGACGAGCGCGTGCACAAAAAGCTCATCTTCTACCACAAATGGATCTCCTCCGGAGACAATTACCTCGGTTACCTCCGGGTGATCTTCCAAATAACTCTTCCATTGGGCAATACGAGAATGATTGGCAACTTGCTCGCCTTCGCTTGAGACCAAACGACGCCTGGTGCAAAAACGGCAATATGCTGGACAATCCAGAGTTAACAAGCACAGAACGCGGTTGTGGTATTTGTTGATGAGACCTGGCACTACCTCGTGCTCCTGCTCACGTAGCGGGTCGAGATTGCCGCCTGCACGTTCATCAGTGAGTTCCTCGTTACTGACCTCGAACTGGCGCCTGACTGCGTCGTCACAGAGCATAAGGCTCTCTATGTAATCGGACGTTTTCTGAAGCATTCTACTAACTCTCTTCCGCTAGTCGGCACGGGGCCATCACTGCGTCCTCCATGCCGTGTATCAGCTTCTTGTCTTTTGGGCAGGCGGTTGCGAGGACTCCCGCAAGCCTTGCCTGGCCGTCGACCACGAAATAATAAGGGCAGAGCCTTACTCGCGCTTCCATCTCACCCACTTCCTCTGATCGCGTGTCCTGATACCTCACCTTGCTAAGAGATGTTTCGCAGAACGGTTGGAGCACGTAGGGCAGGTGGTCGAAGGCGTCGAGCGCTTCGCTCAATGCGGCCGCCCACGCATCTTGTGACAAGTCGTGCCCAACTTTCACCCCGCGACTGCCCCATGCAAGCGGAGAATAGCCGGAGGGCTTTATCACCAGCCTGCGCTCGCGCTGACCAGCAGTGGCCAGTTCTCGCCAGTCGCGTAGCGGCTTGTCGCGCCACCAAAACCCGGATATTTCCGCGTGCGGCGGGACTGGACGATTGTCCAATACGAATGTCGGTGCTATAACTCGGCGAAGCAATTCAAATGATTCTTCGCCCAGCTTATACGACCAGTAATCAGATAGACCGGCGTGATGCAAAAGAGCCAAAAGCAGTTTCTCTTCCAAATGATGTTTGAACGGTGGTGTAATCGTTGCGGTTCGTTTCTTTGCAGCGTAAGCGATAAGCTCGGCCTTGGGAACGTTGGGTAGATCGAACAGTTCAAAAAATCGATATATAAGATCCAGTCTCACTCGCTCGTTATCGTGACATACGAAAAGACCTTCTTCGCTAAAGACTACCTCACGTGGGTGAACACAGAATGCCCTGAATCCGGAGGAACGGAGTTGCTCGGCTAGATAATTCATCTCTGGTCGATAGTCCTCGGATTCGTCCGACACGACTATAGCGCAAGCAGGGTCAGGCAGACCAGTGATGCCTCGGATTGCCTCTGCAAATGCATTGCGCATTCCATTAGGCGAGCCGATTAAGTCGAAACCAATTTCCTCGTAGGCCGCCGATAGACAGTGCAGATGACCTATCCCGCCGGGAACGCTATCCAGTTCCGTTATAAAGGGGCCATCCTCTCGGAGAAGTACGTCCGGACGTATCACCATTGGCACGGAATGCTTGTAAAAGTTCGCACGCGAGTATCTAATGATCTCCTCGCTCTTGCCGCGGTCCAGGTAATCACGCACCCATATTGGGCCCTTGAGGTAAAGATCATTTGCAGCTATGTAAAAACCTAAAAGCGCGGGACCCAGCGCCTCCAGTTGACCAAGCAAGGATCGTGATATCGTGAACGGCTCGGGCGATACGAGGTGGCATCGTTTGCCGTCCGGCTTCAATGTCCGCGTTCTCCACAGGCCGCCGGTGCGCAAACGATCCACTACAAGACTGCAAGCGCTCATAGTTCTATTTGTTCCCCCCAACTCACCCATTACGATTTTCCCCCAATGAGCTTGCCGGATAAAGCTCAGCTTACACTTACCCAAGCGGCGCCGGAGCAAAACGCGGCAACGGGAGTTTATGTTAGTTTAGTGCGATTCGTCACACAGTTCAAGCGCCGATTGTTCTGGCGCGGTTTTCCGGGGAAGTATGATAACATTTAGGCGGAATGAACGAGATGTTTTGGCTTGATCCTGGCAAATACGGACTTGCTGCGATTGGCATTGCCCCGGCGATTGGTGAGGTACGGTCGATCTTTCCTTGGGCAAACTCGATTTTGGTTGCGGCTGTGTCGTATTTGCCTCCAGGGTCTGAGTTGATCCACGATGGCGCGCGCGGGTTGGTGGCGCGCTTTGCACAAGGTGTTGATTACCACGATGTGCTGAAACGCAAACTACACGCAGTGGCTGACGCACTTACTCAAACAAACCCACATCACCGCTTTGAGATTTGTGTGGATACAACACCTATCCCAGAGCGGAAGCTAGCCGTGATGGCTGGTGTCGGATGGCAGGGAAAGAACGCGTGTGTGTTTGTGGAAGATTATGGCTCCTACGTCGCACTGGGTGAAATCATCACAGATCTCCCGCTACCGCTTTCTTCACACAGAGAAACGAACTATTGCGGCAATTGTAAACTGTGCATTAAGGCCTGTCCCGCACAAGCACTCGCCGAACCAGGAATTGTGGATAGGGCTAGGTGTATTTCTGAACTTACGCAGCAAGGCGGAACGATACCGCGAGAGCTTAGGTATTTGTTGGGCAACCGAGTGTACGGATGCGACGTGTGCCAAGAGGTATGCCCCTACAATGCCAATGTTACCCCAAATCCAGAGTTCGCATCTAATTCATTTCCGGGCGCGCGTCCGGAACTTACACCACTCATCCGCCTTAGCTCCAAAGAGTACATAGAACTTGTGAAGCCGAGCCCGATTGGCTGGATCGGAAGGAACAGGATCAGACGAAACGCTATGGTGGCGGCCGGAAACCTGGGCTGCGCCGATGCAGTTCCCGGCTTGGTCGATGCGTTAAGTGAAGAAAGCGCAACTTTGCGGGCATACGCAGCCTGGGCCCTAGGCGAAATCGGCGGAGCTGATGTCGTAGTAGCACTCAGAAAAAAGTTGGCAGGTGAGCAGGACCCATGGGCATACGAGGAGATGAGCAGGGCGCTGTCGAACTTATGAGTATTGGAGGGTTTAGATGCTGACGGCGATTGTGCTGATTCAAGGGGAACGCACCGCCCTACCCGCTACCGCAGAGGCACTGACGAACGTACCGGGGGTGGCGGAAGTTTACTCCGTAGCAGGAGATTATGACCTTGTCGCAATAGTGCGCGTTAAAGAGCACGAACAGCTCGCTGAGGTAGTGACTAAACACCTGCTGCCGATGGAGGGGATCGTGCGAACGAACACGCTGATCGCGTTCAAGGCCTACTCGCGCGCGGACTTGGAGCGAATCTGGGAGATCGGCCTGGAGGAATAGTGTTTGAGCCCGAAGCCCGAACCCGGTGAGCGACGGACGCTAGAGCGGCTCCGTCAGCACTACGAGATTGAGAAGGCTCTCACGGCGCGGCTTATGCAAGCTGATCGCGAAGAGCGGAAGAAGCTCTACGCCGAAGTCTATGACGAGCTCTGCCGCCGGGTGCCTGACCACATACTGCTTGCCCGTAAAGCCGATTCTCAGGACGCGCGGCGTGAGGTAAGCTACAACGTCGCCCTGCTGCGGCCATTTCTGAAGCCGGATTCTGTGTTTGTGGAGATTGGGGCGGGGGATTGTGCGCTGTCCTTCGAGATTGCTAAGCGTGTGGCAAAAGTAATTGCGCTTGAGGTTTCCAGTGAGATCAGCCGGTCAGATGATGCGCCTGCGAACTTCGAGCTTATTATCTACGAAGGAATCCATCTGCCGCTTGCGGAAAGCAGCGTGGACGTGGTGTTCAGTAACCATCTAATGGAACATCTTCACCCCGACGACGCCGCTGACCAGCTCGCGAGCATTTTTCGAGTACTCAAGCCCAGGGGTGTATACGTGTGTGTAACTCCAAACCGGCTGCGCGGGCCGCACGACGTGTCACGGTACTTCGACGAAACCCCGACCTGCTTCCACTTGCGTGAGTATGCCAATACTGACCTTGCGAGGCTCTTGACAAGCTGCGGCTTCCGACCAGTCACCAGCTACGCATCTGCCAAGGGACGCTATTTTAGAATGCCTAGGCTTCTTATCACTCTTTTGGAATCGTTCTTAGATCTACTGCCTTATAGATTCCGCAAACGGCTGGCCAACACGAAGCTTTTACGGCCGCTGTTGGGAGTAGTTATGGTGGGCATGAAGCCCGTATCGTGATCCGCGGTAATGGATTTGCCACTTATAGGTCCAGGTAGATGTCCATTCCGCAGCGGGCGCAGTCGAACTCCAGCCTCAGGATGCGGCCCTCGGTGTCGCGTAGGTAGAGAAGATCGGCGGCGCTCGATCCGGGGCATATGCCGAGTTCTCTCCTAATACAGTAGCGCGTGGTCATCAGCCGTCGCCCGCGCATATCCAGCCCAGATTCGGCGGCAGGTTCGATGTGCATCGCTCCGCAGCGACGATAGAACGCCTCGGCCTCGCGGTTCAGCACGTTGCTTTCGAAGCTGAGCGATTCAGCACAACGGCCGGGCTTTCCGGGAGCGGGAATGCGTTCACCGCGCGGCCTGGCGCGGTTTCGTGCGGTAGTCAGCTTGTCTAATACTTGACGTCTGAGCGAGTTGAGCGCCGATATGGGCATAAAAGGTACTATAGGTGGTTCAACCTCGACAGACCTACAATCGAAGTGAGTGCCGCCGGTTCGCGAGAGTTGTCTGCATATCGTCTCCCGAGCCTGGTCGGGTTTGGCAGCGGGCTCAGTCGAGCCGACAAGGGGTATGGCAGCGGAGATGCCGTCCTCGTCCAGCGCCTCGAGTGCAATGCCCTCTCCGGTATCGTGAATCGAGAGAGAGACCGAAATTGTGCGGCGGGGTCTCGCGTTCTCGATGCGGGATAAAAAGGCGTGATCTCGGTTGCGAAATAGCTTCGCTCCAGCCTGAATTCCTTGTGGCGTTTCAAGTGTAATTAAGTTTCCGCAGGAAGCGTTTACTGTGCTCCCGCACAACTCGCCTTTGTTATCAAAAAATGCAACGCCATCACCCGGCCGCAGCACCGAAGGCCCACATAATGTAACCTCACAGCCGCGAACATTCTTTACCCAACCGACAACTTCTCCAACCATTTTAGGCGTTTCGACACTTGCGATGCGCTTGGTGTTTCCGTGCAGAAAGTAACAAGTATAGCCGCGATTGAAAGTTTTCGCGGGATCAGGCTCGAAACCGAGATCGACGGTTCCAGAGGACGACTTGTGTAAACCATATTTGGCAAGAATCTCATCGAGCTTTTTTCTATAGAACCCGACGACGTTGGCCACATACGCACTGTCTTTTAGTCGTCCCTCGATTTTAAACGATCGAACCCCTGCTCTTAGTAGTGCATCCAGGTGATCGGATAAATTTAGGTCCTTGAGCGAGAGAAGATGTTTCTTGGAGACCAGAACCTCACCGCTAGCGTCGAGAAGGTCATAGGGTTTCCTGCACGGCTGCGCACACTGACCGCGATTTCCGCTCCGTCCGCCGAGCGCATAGCTGAGATAACACTGCCCGCTGTAGCATACGCAAAGCGCCCCGTGCACGAAGCACTCTAGTTCAACGGAACAAGCACTGCGAATGTCCTTGATCTGATCAAGGCTCAACTCACGAGCCAGAATGACGCGCTGAATACCGGCTTGCTCAAGGAATGCAACACGTTCCGGCGTGGTGTTGTGCATTTGAGTGCTGGCGATTAGTGGAATGGGCGGTAGATCACACATAAGTAGACCGACATCTTGAATAATGAGACCGTCGATGCCAATGTCGTACAGATTCGATATAAGATCAATCGTTTGTGGGAGTTCGTCGTCGCGAAGCAACGTGTTAACCGTCACATAGACCCTGGCCCAGTATTGGTGGGCGTAGTCGGCGAGGTTGGCAATTGAGTCGAGGTCGTTGCCGGCGGCTTCGCGCGCGCCGAACTTGTAAGCGCCGATGTAGACAGCATCGGCTCCGCAGTCTATTGCCACCCGGCCGCATTTGACGTCTCTTGCCGGAGCCAGAATCTCGACTTCGCCCTCGCGTAGAATCCCTTGGTGTTCTCCGTGACGCGCCATCAGGTCCATGTTAACTCAGGGCGCCGCGGACAATCCAGCGGGACCAATCAGAGATCAACAGAAAATGCGTAGATTACAGTGGGTTGATTGCGCTGGAAATCGTTGTCGCTAGTAACAAGCAGCAAACGACCGCCGTCACCAAGCTCGGGTCCAAGTGCGAGCCCCTCGATCTTTTCGGGAAAACTGACACCGGCAAGTCCGTGGCTCTTGTCGAGCAGGTCGATGAAGAGCTTCTTGCCGACTGGCCTTGCTCCTTCTGGGATGTTGACTACAGGCATAGCCTTGATGGACGACACTTCGGTAGCATCAATGATTTTGACGCGATAGATGGCCTTGAACTTTGCTTGCGCACCGTCCTTGCCGTCACGCTCTATCACCAGGAAGTCGTCCTCACCTATTGCAAGTATTTCGTTGACGCCGTATTTGGGATTGTCCAGGTGATAAATGAACTGCTCCGGCTTGCGGGTGGTCAGGTTGATCATCAGCAACCGAATGTTAAGCCCGACGCGCTTGAGCTTGTCGTCGACCGCGCCGTCTTGGATCAGCGGGCTCTGCATGATCCCGACCAGATACCGCCCGCTGGGGGTGATCGCCAGGCCCTCCATGCCCCTGTTGGGCTGGCGCCCGACGGAGTTCTTCTTGAGCTCCGCGACGGGGTCGCCATCGGGCACTTGGACAAGGAATTCGCCTGGCACCGGGATGGAACCCACTTTCTTGCCTTCGGGCGAGAACTCATATATGTATGGTCCGTATTCGTCGGAGATCATCAGGTTGCCGCTGGGAAGTATGCAGAGGCCTTCTGGGTCAAAGCGAAGCGGCGCGTCGCTCTTGCCAACGAAGCATCGGCCTTCCTCGTCCTGAAGGAGCCTAGTCGCCAGTAGCTTGGCCTCGAGTAACCATCTCGACTCTACCTTTGTTGCGGTTATCTCCACCTCGTGAAATCGGCACTTGAATGACGCGGCGCCGTCGGCGGGTCCTCGATCCGCCAACATGATGTAGCGGTTGCCCTTACCCGTCCAAGCAATACCCGAACCATGGCTACCGAGCTGATTGTGAGGGGTCGATTGGGGGTCTTCCAGCATATCCGTTAGGCCGGAGAGGTCAGTGCTGGACCCAGGTATCTGAATCGATCCCAGATATTGAACGCCTTGCCGCGGCTGCCCCTGATCCGCAGCCGTAACTTCAGCAGCCACCTGCGAAACCAGGCAATAGACCGTGAGTATTATTGAGAAAGCGAGTTTCTTCATAGGATGAACCGACCTTTTCCGCACCTATGCAACTTAATAATCGTCGCTGGCTGTGGCGGTCCAAGGCCCCCAGTCGCCGCCCACGTCACCAGGCAAATCACCAAGGCCACCCTTAGGCCCACCGGGAGGAAATGTCCACACGCATTCCTTTTTCTTCGGGTCGCCCTCGTATTCGGACCTGTGCCACGCAACGTGTCCGTCTATGTAGAGCACGTTAGCTCCGCCGCGGTGTATGTCGTAATTATACTTGTAGTAGAGTTGGTCGCCGGTAAGCTCGGTATCGGAAGCTTCCAGCAACATAAAGGACTTGGTCGGCCTCTGCCAATCCGAGAGCCTCCAGGAGGCCCAGGCTATGTGTTCGTTGAGGCCGTAGCTGCACCATACTCCATAGCCCGAGGTGATCTCGCCTGGGAACTGGCCAATGGTAAGACCCCACTTCTTTGCCAGCCCGCCCTGGTAGAGCGAGGCCACCTGGCCCGGCTTGACCAGCTTGTGAAACACGGGCCGACCGGGGCAAACGAACAGGTTGCGGCCCGGCTTGCCGGACTGCACGTCAGCCGGGTAGCGTGTGCCCAGGTAGGGCTTGCAGGTGAACATCCAATACCACTTGGCCCAGTCGTGGGCGCTGATCATCCTGTTGTTGCCGAAATAGAACTCGCAGTGCGAGAAACTGTCGCCATTATCCTGCGTGTAGAGAAGCAGCGCCGAGCCAATCTGCTTCATGTTGTTGACACAGCTTGCGCTGTTGGCCGAAGCTTTAGCGGCTGTAAGGACCGGCATCAGAATCGCCGCCAAGATGGCAATAATCGCGATCACCACCAGCAACTCGATCAGCGTGAAGCCTTTGCTTGTCTTCATTTCACCCGACCCCCAAACTTGCCGCTGCCGCCGGATGTGGGGGCCGGCGGCAGCAGGTGTTCAGCGCAAGTCTACTGCAGGACCTTGACGCGGCAGCGTCTGATGGCCTTGCACCACACGTCTTCTATGCTGTTGATCTTGTCGATTGATGAGATACCGGTCACCTCGACATACTTGTTGAGGTAGTCGAAGTTATGGAAGTTCTTGGTGGTGACGATGCGCAGTCCTCGCACCGGCACCGCCAAGTCAGGGTCGTCGTCATTGTCGAACTTCCGCCAGAATCCGCCGACTTCGTCGTAGATCATGCGAGTGCCATCATAAAGGTTGGAGCCATCGTCGATGTAGAGGTACTCGACCATACTCGGGTCGTCATCTTCCATCAATACGGCTGTCACCCGTCCGGTTACCTTCACCAGGAGGCCGACGTTGCTGAGTCCCACCGAGCCGGGAACCTGCGGCTGGCCCGCATTGGTAAGGTCGTCAAAGAACCACGCGCTGCCGCCGATACCGCGGTTGTTGATGAAGACCGGCTTGATCCATTCGGTCGACCAGCTTGCCGGGACCACTGAGGAAGCATAGATGTACTTCTCGTAGTCCCTGCCGAGCCTGGTAATGCCATCGATGTCGACTTTCCAGTCGGTGCTGACATTGTGCTGCGGCGCGTAGACCTTGAGGCCGCAGTTTCTATCGCTGGTCTCTACCCAGAAGTAGTCTGGATGAGTGTAAGTGACAGCGACGTTGCGAAGAGAGACAGGCTCTCGCTCATCATCTCGCTTGGCCTCGACAATCGTGCTGGTGGTGTAGCTGACCGAAGCGTTGGCAGCAGTCACCCTAACCATATCAAAGCGCATCTTGTTCATGTTGGCGTCCTGGTTGTAAGTCCGCATCGGGTCACACGGCTCGTAGTAGTTTTGTCCGGGCGCGAAGATGGTTACGATCTTGAACGCGAAGTTGGGATTGTCGTTAACGGAACTCTGACCGCTCAGATCCACCGTGTTGTTGTTGAACCACCATGCCTGCGATACGCCGTCGGTTATCTGGTGTGAGAACGTGCCGCCAAGGTTCCATATTACGGGGTTGGCGTTAATATCGGCAGTCCAGTAGAGCGCAACGTATCTGGACGAGTCGGTCTTCTGCTTCGTGTCGAACGAGATTTTGATGCCGGAGCAGCCCTCGGTGGAGACTCTGTATTCCATACCGGCTGTTCCGCTGCCGACTCCCTGAGCCGGGTAGCCCTTGGTATCGTAAGCCTTGCCCTTAAGCGAAGGATCGCTGCTTGAAGACTCGTCCCACGGTTCCAAATCGTGAGCGAAGTCGTCCTGATAGCCATCGTTATCGATCACTACTCCGCCGATGAGCTGCGCTGAAGTGGGTCTAATGGCATAGTCGGCAATGAGGTCTCGCTGGTCGTTGAAGTCCCATAGGGCAATGGTCGGGTCAGGTATCGTGGTGTCGTCATAGACGGTGATCATGTCCAGCCGCCATTTCCTGTTGCCGTAGACGGCGCCTTCGCAAGGCATATACTGCCCTCGGTGAGGCTCGTGCACCGCCATCAATCGAAACTTGAAGTTCGGATTGTTGTTGACGGCGGTGATTCCGGACAGATCGACCACGCGGTTAAAGTACCATTGGTCGCCGTGGTTCGTCCACGTCGGGCCTTGGATGAACGTAGTACCGTCGGTCGAGTATTCAAAGCGGATGGAGTTGGGCCCGCTTTCGTTGTTCTTGAGGCTGTTTCTCATGTCCCATCGGACTTTGATGTTGGAGCGACCGGTAGTGGGAACGGAGAAGACTATTCCGTCGGTGCCGCTGGGATCGTTGTAGGCCGGCCAGCCGTTAATCTCGAGCGAAACAGCCGGAGTTGACGGATCGAGCGGGTCGGCTTTGTAGGGGTCTTCCTCCCAACTACTGGAAGTGCCGACCAGCGACATCGTTCCCGTGCCCTGATCCACTGTGAAGTTCTTGTCGTGGAAATCCCAGAGCGCGAGCGTGGTGGCTCCCACAGCCCCCGCGCTAAGAGCGACTAAGGCGCAAAGCAGTGCCATAGTAATACGTTTTGTCAATTCGGTCTCCTTTCGTGAGTGACCGGGTTTTACGCCCGTCTAAACCAGATGGCAGTCCCCCTGCAACTGTTTAAGCTCTTGTATCAAGTGAGTCGCCATACGCCCGGCCAGTGGACGTATGGCAACTTTCTGTTTTCCTCACCCTTACACTCAATCGTGGATGAGGGATCGCTGATTACGATTACTTCCGGCGGCGGCAGAAGCCGACGAATCCGACAAGCGCGGTCGAAAGAGCCAGAACGCTCGACGGCTCCGGGATAACGCCGGGGCTGCCGATATCGCCGTGCTGACCAATCCACGAATTGAAGCTATCGCCAACGGATGCCAGGGTCCAAGTGGTCTGAGCCGTGGTATAGCCAAAATCGGTCTTGGGTATGTTGCAGCTCTTGTACTGAGTGCGGGGCGTGCCCGGGAAGCTTTGGTCACCAAAGGTAAGCCTATCGATGAGAGTCGAGCCGCTATAGATATTGATCTCATCATTGCGGCCGAGATTGGCAGTGTTTCCGCCGATGATCTTGATCCATGGCGCCAAGTTCCAGTTGGAGCGGAACGTTGCAGCGTCGATCTCGGTGAGAATTACGCACTCGCCCGGAGCGACGATGCCGAAACCGGAAAGATCGATGGTGCCCCATACGCGGCTGTCGTCGTCGAAGCTCCAGCCCGTGAAGTCGATGTTGGCGCCGCTGACGTTGGTGAACTCGATGAACTCACCGTCGTTGCCTGAGTAACACCACTCGGTGATCTCCACAACCGCTGCGTTGGCGGCCGGGATGGCAATGACGAGCATTGCCAGTGCCATAATGATAAGCTTCTTCATTCTTCTCTCCTTTCCAAAATGCGTATGTGTTGGTGCTTCACTTAGAACAGGCTGGCCTATTCTAGCAATCAGACGCGACAGGGTTCTTAACCGTGTACTAACAAACGCTTGCCTGTGAACAAATCAAGCCCGACAGGCGCGGCTGTGTCGAACCTGTGCTGAAGAGACTTGCGGATGTTACTAAACAATGCGCAGCCTATGTCAGGTGTGGCATGTCGTGGGGCGGATATTTGGTCGGTCTGCGAACAATTAGGCGGCGTGTCGCTGGGCGGTGCGGCCTTCATAAAGCTCATTGCTGTGATTTCCTTGGCGAAGACACAACCCTCTGGTAGGGCCGTAATCGGTGGCGAAAAAGCAAGCATTACGAGTTTCAGAGAACAGATCGCATCTTATGCCAACTTGAGAGGTTCGGAATGTCTACCGGACATACTGTTCGCCCTTCGATTGTTCTTGCTTAAGAAATCGGGTGTAGCTGTCCAGCTTGCCGGGTAAGCTTGAGACAGGCCTAGGAACGCGCCGGGGCGTGTCAGGCTTAGTACCATCCGGTATGACAGATGGGCAAAGGCAGTGGTGAATAGAGTTGAAAAGAGTTGTGTGTTTGGCTTTGCTCGCGGCAGGGTTGGTAGTAGCCGGGATGGCCGCCCTAACCGGCGGGAAAGGACTACCGGAAATGGACAACAAGGTTAGAATTTATGACGCTGCGACCAGACAGGTAAACGAGGTAGAAAGGGTAGTGAAGACCGAAGAGCAATGGCGAAGCATACTGACTCCGGAGCAGTACGAGGTCACGCGCAAGAAAGCCACCGAGCGGCCTTTTAGCAAGACCTGCTCTGTGCCCTCATCTGGCAACGGAATATACCAGTGTGTCTGCTGCGGCACGGACTTGTTCAAGTATGAGTCCAAATTCGAGTCCGGCACCGGCTGGCCGAGCTTTTGGGAGCCGGTGTCGCCGCTCAACGTGAGGCTGGAGGAAGACCTGAGCCATGGTATGCAACGGACAGAGGTAACCTGCGCCAGGTGCGGCGCGCACCTGGGCCACGTGTTCGACGACGGACCGCCGCCGACCGGCAAGCGTTATTGCATAAACTCGGTCGCGCTCAAGCTCCACGAAATCGAGGAGAATCCGAAGCTTCAGAAGGCGACCTTCGCCGCAGGCTGCTTCTGGGGTGTGGAGTCGGCTTTCCGCAAATTCATCGGCAAGGGGGTTATCTCCACTAGGGTTGGCTACACCGGTGGGCATACGAGAAATCCAACCTATGAGGACGTATGCTCGCACACCACCGGCCACGCGGAAGCGGTGGAGGTTACTTTCGACCCGGAGAAGATATCCTACGACCAGCTTCTCAAGGTGTTCTGGAGCATCCACGACCCCACCACCCTTAACCGTCAGGGGCCAGATGTGGGTTTGCAGTACCGGTCTGCGATCTTCTACCATACGCCGGAACAGGAGAAGATCGCCAGGGAGTCGATGGCAGAGATGGGCAGGTTGGGCAAGTTCAAGAATCCCATAGTTACCGAGATCACGGCGGCCTCGGAGTTCTATCCCGCCGAGGACTACCATCAGCAGTACTATGAGAAGCGCGGGATTGAGCCAGCCTGCCACTTGCCGGAGTTATGAGTTTGAAGCATATTTGAACGAGTATCTGCCACTCTAGCACCGTCAAGATGGGAAAGAACCGCAGGGCGGTTGACGCTCTCTGGGTGTCGTGATAAGCTTCGTTACGTGAGCGAATCGGCGAATACTGACCACTCAACAATACGCCACCTGACGTCGCAACGACCTTCCGCCCTGTGGTTGGCGGCAGCTCTTATGCTTGCCGGGCTGGCCTATGGATCGTCGTTAAGGGGCCATTTCGCAGGCGACGACCACACGCTCATCATCGGCAACCCCGACTTCCACAACCTTGCCAACGCGCCCAGGATGTTCACGATCGGTTTCGCGAATAAAGACTACGACCCAAACCCAATCTACTACAGGCCACTGGTGGCGGTGTCGTTTCAGTTAGATCACGCCATCTACGGAATGCGTCCGTTCGGTTTTCGGCTGACCAACCTTATGCTGCACGCGGTTGCCGTAGTCCTGGTGTTCTTTCTTGCGCGAAGGCTCACTGAATCGCCACATCCGGCCGGCCTTGCAGCAACATTATTTGCGGTACATCCAAGTCACGCCGAGTCGGTAGCCTGGATATCACAGCGAACCGACGTAATTGCGACTGTTTTCAGCCTTGCGTCGTGCCTGGTGCTCCTTAGGGATGTGCGGTTCGCGCTGCTACGAGCAATCGTGGTATGCGCGTTCGTGCTTCTTGCACTTACAGCAAAGGAAAACGCTATCGTGATGCCGGTGATACTTATCGCAATGGTATTCACGCAGGGCGGCAAGTCGCGCATGGCCGAGGCGGCTAAGTGGGCGGCTGCGTTGTTGGTGGTCGTGGCTATCTACGCGGCGCTTAGAATCAACGCAATCGGTGCGGTGCCTCAGACGCCCATCGGGTTCATGCTCGGCAGACGGCTGCTTTGCGTCGGCATAGCATTTGCAGCATATCTTCGGATGCTCTTCGTGCCACTCGAAACCTGTCCTATATACGACGTGTTCTCCTTCGGCGCGCGCTACCCTTGGTTGGCGGTGGCGGCCTGGACACTGCCTGTGGGTCTGGCAGCACTGGCCGTGTGGGCGCGCCGCGTACAGTCGCTGTTGGCGCTCTGCGCACTGTGGCTGCTTCTGACGATTCTGCCTGTATGCAACATTCTTCCCACGCTAGGCCCGCTTCCAGCGGAGAGATTCGTGTATCTGCCGAGCGTGGCGTCGTCTATTCTGTTCGGTCTGCTTGCACGGAAGCTGTGGCGGTACCGGCCCCCGGGCTTGCGAGTAGCTGGGGCAGGTTCGAGTATGCTTATCGCCGGGTTTGTCGTCTATTGCCTCGGGCTGTGCCTGAGCAGCGCGAGCATCTACACTACCGACCTGAACTGGGCGCGCCGGGTCGATGAGATCGGACCACGGTTCACGGTATACAGAGTGATGATTGCCGATATATTTCGCGAGAACGGCGCCCTGGACGCGGCGGAACGCAACTATCTTTGGGCCATAGCGTCCATCCATCGCAGGGACCCGGGCGTAGTGGCAAGCCGACAAATCGCTGCGGCTTTCACGGGGATGGCGTCGCTGAGGCGAATGGCAGGCAAGTTCGACGAGGCGCTGGCTATCCTCGATGCAGGCGCGCGCGAGATGGGCGACAACGCCGACATCCGCTACGACCGCGGTGTCACCTACGCGCGGATGGGAAATCTCAACTTGGCAAGACAGAACTTTGCGCTTGCAGCCAAGTGGGATCCGACTAACGGCTTGGCGTGGCGCAGCCTGGCCAAAGCCGAGCACGCGCTCGGCATTCTGCCGGAGGCGGCCAAGTCCTACGAACAAGCGCTCAAGAATGGGAAGTTGTCAATCACCGATCGCTTGGAGATGGCCGAGATCTACAGAAAGCTAGGTCGAAAGATTCAGGCACGAGCTCACTATCGTTACGTCATCGCCCGTGCCAGAGGCCACGCGCTTGTCGACAAGGCCAAAGCCGGACTTGACAACATAGGTCCGAAATGAGGCATCACTCTTGCGGAGCACCGCCGCCGAGGTCAAGAGTGGCGAGGCGCATTCTCCGCGCACCCCAGTATATGCTGGAGTATCGGGAATCATCGAGCGAGGTTATCGCAACGCCGCTCGAACTCTCCGCATGGACAAACCTCCTACGATCGATTGCAATGCCTACGTGTGTCACTGTATTTGACTTCTCTTCGATGCGCTTGCCGAAAAAAACCAGGTCGCCCGCGCGTATTTCTTCGCGCTGGATAGGTAGGCCTCTTGGATCGCCGGCCTGAAGGCAAGCATCACGAAAGAGTGTTACGCCGTGTATGCGATGCACAAGTTGAACAAACCCGGAGCAGTCAATTCCAAAAGGCGTCGTCCCTCCCCACATATACGGCACTCCCACGAACCGCATCGCGGTTTCGACCAGCTTCTCGGGCTCAGGCAGCCACATAGTCTGCGCAAGGTCCTTGTCGACGAGCTTGGCGTGCTGTTTGCGCACGTAGCCGCGAGCATCCTTGGGAAGCCGCAGCTCGACCCAATCAAGCACCAATCCAGACACTTCCAACTGAGCAGCGATAGTCGCTTTGGTAATGATTTCAGACCGTTCGTGGGGCTTTTCGTGGATGTCGGCGATTAGCTCGCGTATTACCGCAACCGGACCTGTGGAAGCATACGGAGCGGCTTCCGGATCTAGAATGTGTAGGCAGTTGCCGTCGATCCAGCCCCGATAGGCATCCCATGTGCGGATAAAGAAATAGTTGCGATGTCCGCCTTCGATTACCGCGTGGTCGCCAATGATGGCCTGGCTGACCTGTTCCGCGTCGGCTTTGGCCTCGGCTCTAAGCGGAACCACGTTCCGCACGATAACGCCTATCTTGCCTCCAGCGCACTTCTTAGCGGTTGGCATACCACTGCTCGGCGAATCGCTTGTTGGCCGCGCCCTCTTTGATCGGGCGCCACCACGATTCGTTGTTCATATACCAGCGAATTGTCTCGCGCATTCCCTGCTCGAAATCGTGAACCCTAGGCCAGCCCATCGCTAACAGTTTAGATGAGTCAAGGGCATAGCGGCGATCGTGCCCGGGCCTGTCCTCGACGTGTTTGATGAGGCTTTTGTCCTTGCCCGTTTCTTCAAGTATCAGCTCAACGATCTGCAAATTAGGGCGCTGGTTGTCGCCACCGATGTTGTACGCTTCGCCAGGGACACCCTTGAGCATCACGGTTTCGATACCCGAGCAGTGGTCGAGCACGTGGAGCCAATCACGAACTTGCATGCCGTCTCCGTAGACGGGCAAAGGCTTGTCGTCAATAGCATTGGAGACAAAAAGCGGAACTAGTTTCTCGGGCTGCTGATATGGGCCGTAGGTATTCGATCCGCGGGTCACGACCACAGGCACGCCATAGGTTCGCCAGTAGGCACGCGCCAGCAACTCTCCTCCAGCTTTTCCTGCCGAGTAGGGGCTATTGGGTGCCAGCGGATCGGTTTCCTTTGAGAAACCCGTTTCAATATCCCCATAGACCTCATCGGTGGATATTTGTATGAACTTTTCCACACCAAGCCTCTTAGCGGCCTCACACAGGGTGAAGACACCCATTACGTTGGTGGTCATGGTGTTCTCGGCATCGTGGATAGAGCGGTCGACGTGGCTTTCGGCGGCGAAGTTGATGATTATCTCTGCCCACTTCACCGGCTCCTCGACGTCATTTGCATTGCGGATATCACCTTGGACAAAGCTGAACCGCGGATTGTCCTTAACATCGTCAAGGTTCTCAAGATGCCCGGCATAGGTAAGAATGTCGAACACCATGATTTCGACTTCGGAGTGCTTGTCGAGCATATACCTAACGAAATTGCTTCCAATGAAACCGGCTCCGCCTGTTACAAGCAGTTTCTTCAAGTCGAACCTCTCTCAGTCAGAAGCACGAAACTCGCCCACTAGACAAACTTGATCTCCCAGTCGTAGGGAATCTTGTCGCTATCCCAAGGCTCGCGATACTCATCAGGGTCGTTGCGATCGTAGACGTTGGTTGGAAAGTTCACCAGCAGTGATGGCTCGGTACCCACTGTCTTGTAGCCGTGCATTGTTCCAACAGGTATTACGAGCAAAGACGGATTGTTGTCACCCAGGAAAAATTCGTTGACTTCACCGTAGGTCGCTGAGCCTTCGCGGCAATCGTAGACCACTGCCTTGATCATGCCCTTTACACACACCCAGTAGTCGTCTTGTTTCTTGTGATAGTGCCACGCGCGAACCACTCCTGGATAGTTTAGCGATACGTAGGCCTGCCCGAAATGCTGGAAGATTTCATCGTCGCTCCTGAGCATTTCCATCAGATATCCGCGTTCATCAGCGTGTCTTTTCAGAGGCTTTACTATGACCCCGTCAATCAAGGTTTTACACTCCCTATTTCAACTTCGAACATTGGTTAGATGACGCTGACGGCGCTGTTATCACCAAGCATCATCCTGTAGGCTCTGGGCTTGCGCAAGTCTTTGTCGATGGTGACGTTTTTTCCTAATAGGCTGTCCTCCATACGGCTACCTAGACAGCAGATGCTGCATTCTTCGAGTATGATGCTGTGCTCGATTTCACTGGACTTGATTGTGCAACCATCGTTGATGGACGTGTAAGGTCCGACATAGGCATTTTCGATCAAGCAGTTGGCGCCTATGATGGCCGGCCCGCGCACAGAGCTGTTGACAATCCTGGTTCCTGGCCCTATCGACACACGACCTGCTACCTCTGATTGCTCATCAACGCTGCCTTGTAGATCCGTTTCAATACTGTCGAGGACTATGCGGTTAGCCTCAAGCATGTCCTCGAGTTTTCCGGTATCCTTCCACCAGCCCTTGATTATGTGACTATCTACACGGTAGTTGTGATCGATCAAATACTGAATGGCGTCAGTGATTTCGAGTTCACCGCGGGCAGACGGCTGAATAGCGTTCACGGCTTCGAAAATACTCCTGTCAAACATATAGACGCCGACCAGCGCGAGGTCAGATGGCGGATCCTTAGGCTTTTCGATAAGTCTGACGACCCGACCGCTGTCATCGAGTTGTGCGACTCCGAACTCCTGAGGATTGGGCACGCGCGCAAGCAGTATTTGGCTGTTGGCATCTGACTGCGAATACTCCTGGACAAACCCGGCAATGCCATCCTTGATGAGATTATCGCCAAGGAACATAACGAACTCGTCGCCAGCCATGAATTCCTCGGCTATCTTCACCGCGTGCGCCAGGCCCAGCGGAGCTTCTTGGTGAATATACGTCACTGCGACCCCAAACTGCGAACCATCGCCAACGACAGCCTTGATCTCCTCGTGGGTGTCTCCCACTATGATACCGATATTGCTAATGCCGGCATCCCTGACTGCTTCAATGGCATAGAAAAGTATCGGTTTGTTGGCTACGGGCACAAGCTGCTTCGCTCCCGTATGGGTAATGGGTCGAAGTCTTGTGCCTTTGCCGCCGCTGAGGATAAGACCTTTCATTTAAGTCTCCCATTTAATTTGGGCTAGCTGGATTATATGAACGTCGGGTTAAGAAGTCAACTGAGCAGTCTAGCCGTTACATATCATTGGCAAGCGTGCTACGGAACTCAAGTTCCACGTGCCTGCACGGACGAGGCGGCCGCGAGAGAATCGCGCTGCACGCTGGGCAAATGAAAGAGTCCGAGACCGTATTACTCCCTGCCGACAGATTTCAGACGCGTCGTGTAGCCTTTTGCATTATTTAGACTAACCGTATTAAACGCAAGATGCTGGAACATTTCCGCGGCGCATCAAGTTACTACAAGGTGAGGAGCTATCTTGGACACTTCGGTTACAGCGAGATACGTGGCGATCTGCGCGCTATTCGCGGTCACCTGGGTAGTGGCTTACGGCAACTTCCGAGTGGTGGTGCTTGCTCTGCTGAGACGAAAACAATCGCGCTTGGCAAAGGTCGCGTGGCCTATCCTGGGGTTCCTCATTCTCTACAGCGTAGTGGCTGCCACGCGTATCGAGCCGGACTGGGTTCAGTTGACGCAGCATAGGCTCTTTACAAGCAAGATGGCCTCCGGTTCTGCGTTCAGAATTGCACAACTCAGCGATCTTCATATTGAGGATTCAGGAAAAAAACGTCATAACCGCGCTATTGGTCTTGTCAGAGACGCAAAGCCCGACGTTATTGTTCTCACAGGCGACTACACGAACAGCGACTCAAAAGCCACTCTGGCCGAGCTGGTTTTCCTTGGCCGCCGTCTGGTGCGGATAGCGCCGACCTACGCAATCGAAGGTAACTGGGACTCTGCAAGTGATTTGGCTGCCCTAGCGGCCGGCGGAGTCAAGCTTCTCCGCGGCTGGGTTGTTGTCGAGAGCAAACGTGGATGCCGGATTGTGCTTGGCGAAGTCGATTCCGTGGATAACCCCGTCCCTCCCCAAAAACTACCCAAAACGCAGCGGCTCTATCGTGTGTTGGCCACCCATTTTCCAAACAAACTCAGGTATGCACAGTTAAATCACATCGACCTTGTGCTAGCGGGACACACTCACGGTGGGCAAGTCCGCCTGCCTATCTTCGGCGCCATTCTTCCTGATAGGTCGTTGGTTGGAAAATACCAGATGGGTTTCTACCGTAGTGGCAATACAGTGATGTATGTCAACAGAGGAGTCGGTATGGAGGGTGGCGCCGCCCCGAGAGTGCGACTGTTCTGTAGGCCGGAAGTTTCACTTTTCGATGTAACCGCCCGCTGAGATGTCGTTCACCCCGCACAGCGTACACCAACCAGCCCAAAGCCCGACTATGAATACCGCGATAGCTTTGTAGTTAGAGTTCGCTATCATAATAGGCAATCCGATTACCGACGGTCCACGACTTTTCGCCGCTTGCACCCCGACTTCCGAGAGCGAGCTCAGCATTCCGTAAATCCGTCGTTTGGAACGGAGAGACTGCGGAGTTGAGAAATCTCCTGTCACGCTTCACACCCGTCAAAACACCCCACTTTTATAGTTGGATCGAAACTAGGGTCACGCAAAACCGCTCAGGTTGCTTGCGAACACCGATTGACACGGGTCCGCTTATGGTTGTACAGTATACCGGTTACGCGGGGACGTATGTATCTATCATATATAATCGGGCAAGTGATAAAGGATCCCAGCGGCGAGCAGTTTGGCAAGCTGGACGACCTGGTTGCGTCTCCCGCGCCTCATTTGCCGGCAATATCGGCGGTAGTGGTAAGCACCGGCCGTGGCGAAACGCAAACCGTGGCTTGGGAGTCATTCGACTACGACAAAGAGACAGAGCATTTCTCCCTCAAGGTGCCTTGTGATCAGGCCAAGAGCTACTCAATCGAAGAAGAAGATTTGCTCTTGCGCACCAATGTAATGGACAAGCAAATCGTAGATGTTCACGACTATCGCGTGGTGCGCGTGAACGATGTGCGCATAGAACCTTCGGGAGATAAGTTGTATTTGGTAGGTGTCGATACCGGCGTACGTGGTCTACTGAGACGGCTTGGCCTGATGCATTTTGCCGACAAGCTCGCCAAATCGCTTAACTTCAGGCTCCGCTCGCAGGTGGTTGCTTGGCACGACGTGGAGACATTCGAGCGGGGCGTTGGAAGACTCAAGCTTAAGGTCAGTGCCGATCGTCTCAAGGCGTTGCACCCGTCGGACATTGCCCGCATAGTTAACGAGCTTGACCCTGACCAGCGGGCCGAGGTGATCGAAAACCTTGATGTTGAGACCGCAGCGGAGGTGCTGAGCGAAGCACATCCCGAAGTGCAAGCGTCCATTGTTGAACATCTGGAGGACGAGTTGGCAGCGGACATACTGGAAGAAATGGAACCCGATGAGGCCGCGGATGTGCTCGGAGACATAAGCGCCGATAAACGTGAGGATCTACTCGAAGAGATGGAACCCGAGGAAGCCGAGGACGTCAAGGAGCTACTGGCTTATGACGACAAAACCGCCGGGGGGCTTATGACCACCGAATACATCGCGGTTTCCAAGGACTTCACGGCGCAGGATACCATCAACAAGCTCAGAGAGATGGAACCTAAAGCCGAGATGGTATACTACGTCTACGTGGTAGATTCTTCGGAACACCTCGTCGGTGTGATATCGCTTCGCGACCTTATAATAGCTCAACCCTCGGCAAAGGTGGAAGATTTTATGGTGTCGAAGGTAATTCACTGCCACCTCGACGCCGACATCGAAGAAATAGTACAGGCGCTCAGCGACTATAACCTTCTGGCACTGCCGGTGGTTGACGATGAGAACCGGCTGCAGGGGATTATTACTGTCGACGACGCGCTGGAAGAAGTCATGCCTGAGGACTGGCGACGCCGAGTCCCGCGAATTTGGAGATGAGAAGTCTGCTTTAGCGCGATCCAAGCCATGGAATCAGACACATCAGAACCTAGATATGAACAACCGCCCTTACGGGGCGACCATATTACGGTGATTCCGACTGGGCGCATAGATAGCGCCACCAATGGTCAGGCTGCGTCGGGGTTCGCCACATACCAACGCATCTCAAAGAAAGGAGGTAAGCGATATGAGGCGGTTCGGCAGAAACCGACTGCTGGTAGCTCTTGCCGTCATCGGCCCGGGCGTTATAACAGCAGCCGCGGACAACGACGCTGGTGGGATTATGACCTACACCCAGGCCGGCGCCAGGTATCGCTACGACCTCCTTTGGGTAATCGTGGTGATCACGTTCGTGCTTGCCATGATACAGGAGATGTGCGCGCGCATGGGTACAGTCACCCAGAAGGGCCTAAGCGAGCTCATTCGCGAGAACTTCGGCGTGAAGTGGACTATGTTCGGCCTTGGCGCATTGCTGATCGCGAACCTTGCTACCACCACGGCGGAGTTCGCTGGCATTGCCATCAGTCTGGAAATATTCGGGCTGCCGAGGTTTGTCACGGTGCCAGTGGCCGCCATAGCGATATGGGTGTTAGTGGTCAAAGGCACCTACCGAGCCGTCGAGAAGGCGCTCATGGCACTAGGCGTGTTGTTTTTGAGCTACATTATTTCGGGTATCCTTGCTCATCCCGATTGGGGCGAGGTCTTCCACAACGTCTACCGTCCCGAGTTCAAACCGGTTAACGCGACACCTAGCTTTATCTTCTTTACAATCGCCGTTATAGGAACCACAATAACTCCTTGGATGCAATTCTTCTTACAGGCATTCGTGCGCGACAAAGGCGTGCGAGTTGACGAATATGTTTACCAAAAGTGGGATGTCTACATTGGTTCGTTCCTGACCGACCTTGTGTCGTTCTTCATTATCGTAACCGCCGCCGTGATGATCTACGACGCGCACGGTGGTCCTGTCCAAATCGATAACGCTACCCAGGCTGCAGCCGCGCTCAAGCCGGTTGCCCACGGATTCGCCGAGAAGCTCTTCGCGCTGGGGTTGTTCGGCGCTTCGCTACTTGCGGCGGCTGTGCTGCCGTTGTCTACCGCCTACACCTACTGCGAAGCATTTGGCTGGGAGATCGGAATATCTCGCAGGCTCGACGAAGCGCCCATGTTTTACGGCATATACACGCTGTGCATACTCTTTGGCGTGATCATAGTCCTTAATCCCAGCGTGCACCTCATCAATGCCATGATCAACGCACAGGCGGTGAACGGCATACTGCTGCCTGTCATTCTCATCTTCATGCTCAAACTGATCAATCGCAAGGAGATAATGGGAGAATACACCAACTCCCCGCTCTACAACATCGCCGTGTGGGCGATGACCGTGGTACTGATCGCGATGACCCTGGCTTGGCTCGTGGGCCTGGCGCTGGGCCTCTGAAGCCGCGGTAGTTGTCCTGGAACTCATCCCTGCCAGCCACACGTATAGCCGTTATCACGAAAACTTATCAAGGGTGATATTCGATGTCCGATGCTGGCTCAACCCCGCTTGCGGGCGGCAGCGAAGCACTCGTTCCTCCCACCAAGTCGTCTCGCGCGTGGTGGTGGATGATCTTCGTCGCAGTGGGTGGTGTGCTGCTGCCACTTGGCGCTATTTTTGCTGAGTATTTCTTTAGGCTTTGCTCGGGGTTTTTCGACCCCATTCCGACCGGTTGGCATATACTGATACTTTTGATCGTACCCCTCGCCAACGCGCTGGCCATATGGATCTATTACAGGGGCGCCGCTCGCGGTGTCCGCGTTACGCTTTTCCTGCTGGGCATTGCGATTGGTGCGTCCCTAGTCTACGCAATTCAGCTCATACCTCTTGCGCCTATATCAGTAATCGGCATTCTGGCTGTGGGCCTCGGTCTGCTGGGGCTGAGCCCGTATTTTGCGCTCGCCGCGTCGATCGTGTGCGCTCGCAGGGTGGCGGCGATGTCCTCGGGCCGTGTGGGTATGCGACCGCTGTGGGGCGGAGCTATCCTTGCAGTTGCCGTGCTGGGGCAGTTCATCGCCACAAATCTCATCACCTATGTCGGCTTGCGTATGGCGGTTTCGAACTACGAGCACACAAGCCGCCGCGGGGTGGCGCTGATCAGGTTGTTCGGCAACAAGAACGCTTTGCTGCGCGTGTGCTACGATCTCCCAGCAGGTGTATGGGCGGAGCCCTCAATTAGTCGCTTCGGACGTGGACATGTAACGCGCGAGAAGGCACGCGATGTCTATTACCGCGTCACCGGCTACTCATTCAACTCCGTGCCTCCGCCGCGATTGCTGGGATCGCGTCAGAGGTTGGTCGAGGACTTCGAGTTCGACTCGGACGTTGGAGGGCTTGCTGTGAACAGTATCAGCCGCGACGTGACTCTCGCAGCCTCGCGCATGGACACCGTCGTCGACCCGATATCGTTGACATTCTACACCGAATGGACCCTCATTTTCACCAACAGCGGTATCGTCAACAGGAAAGCTCGGGCGGAGATCGCGCTGCCGCCGGGCGGCGTGGTTTCGCGACTCACGCTCTGGATCAACGGCGAGGAGCGCGAGGCAGCCTTCGGCGCGAGAGGGCAGGTGAGGAAGGCATATCAAGAGGTAGCGGTTGTGCAAAGGCGCGACCCCGCTTTGGTAACCACTTGTGGGCCGGATCGAATCTTGATGCAGTGCTTCCCCATCCCGCCTAACGATGGCGAACTGAAAGTGCGGATCGGCGTTACCTCACCGCTGGAACCGCAGAATGCCGATAAAGCTTTGTTAGTGCTCCCTCACTTCATCGAACACAACTTCTCCGTGCCGGAGAGCGTGAAGCACTTGGTGCTAATCAAGAGCAACGTGGCACGGCTTGTCGGTGGGATACGGACTAAGGAGTTGCCGGACGCAAAGCTGGCCGGACCAGATGGCACACTGCTCGTCGATATCGGAGACAACCACGGTGCTTGCTGGACTCCGGACCCCCTCGACCACAAGATCGCAATAAGGCAAACCGTCGTTCCCAAGCGAGGAGCCAGCCCGCGAAACGTCATACTGGTGATAGACACGTCAGCTCGGATGCGCGAGCATTTGCCGGAGATCGCGGAGTCACTTGAGAGACTGACCTCGAACCGCAGGGTAAAGGTGGTGGTGGCGGCGGACACGGTGCAGGTTCTCCCAACGAGAAATGATGCGCCTAGCCTGGCCACTGAGATCAAAATACTGCGCTGCATGGGCGGCGTCGACAACCGACCGGCGTTAATCAAGGCCGGAGAGTTGGCCTTGCGTTCAAAAGACAGCGTGATTCTATGGATTCACGGCCCGCAACCTCTCAGGACACGATCGCAGGCCGAAAGGTTACAGCAACTCTGGGACAACGCACCAGGCTCGCTGAACGTGATCGCGGTTGCCGCCGCTGACGGGCGCAACACGATCCTATCCGATCTCGAACGCACGGGCGCCATCAGGGTGTTCACACGTAGAGGATCACTGAAGACCGACCTCGAGAGGCTGTTTGCGATGTGGTCGGACGGTTACGCGAGGCTTGTCATATCCCGACTCCGCATACCGATATCTCAGGCTACGGGTATACGCGGCTCATCGCACGTGGCCAGACTTTGGGCAAAGGAAGAGGTGTCGCGCAGATGCGCTACGCCAGACACCCGCAGACTACAAGATGTGGCAGCGCTGGCGGCATCTTATCGTTTGGTAACGCCTGTCAGCGGCGCTGTAGTGCTGGAGTCTCAAGAGCAGTATGAGGCAAATAAGCTCAAACCAGTTGACCCTAGGAGCGTGCCGTCGGTAGTTCCCGAACCTGCCGGACTACTGGCTCTCGGATTTGGATGCGCGGGAATGATAAAAATGTCAAGGCGCCGAGCCACTTCGTCGAGGCCAGTTAGGAGCTGAGTGAAATATTGATGTGTGCCGGGAGATGCTTTCCGGCACACAGTGAGCAGCGCTTATAAATACTTTGATTTTCCTTGCTTCTTAAGCTCTTCCAGAAGCGGCTTGATATCCTGAGAACGCCCGGCAGGCAGAACCAGCACCACATCGCCGCCGTCCACGACGATGAGGTTGTCAAGGCCTATTGTGGCGATTAGCCTGCCACACGAGTGGATAAGGCAGTTGTGGGTATCGATGCCGACGTGTTCCCCAACAATTGCGTTGCCGTCTTCGTCTTGTTCCATCACGTCGAACAGGGATGCCCAGCTCCCCAGGTCACTCCAGCCGATGGAGGCCGGTATCACGCAGATATCCTCAGCGTGTTCGAGGATGGCGTAGTCTACGGAGATCCGCGGGAAAGCATCGTATATCTCTTCGAATACCTTGGCTTCGTTAGGCGTTCCAAGTGCGCCTTGGTAACGAATGAGCAGCTTGTAAATGTCTGGGGCGTGGTCGCGGAACAGATCAAGTATCGTCTGCGCTTTCCATATAAACATGCCGGAGTTCCAAACGTATTGCCACGAAGCCACATACTCCTCGGCCGTCTTTAGATCAGGCTTCTCCTTAAAGCTGAGGACGGGATGTACTTGAATTTCGTCTATCTCGCGGTAATCCTCAGCCATCTGAATGTAACCATAACCGGTTTCCGGGCCGGTCGGCTTGATGCCAATGGTGACCACTTTGCGCCCTTCTCCGGCCACACGTTCCGCCACCTCCAGAAGCCGTCTAAACTGAATCTCCTTGAGTATGACGTGGTCCGCCGGGGTGATCAGGATAGTGGCGTCTGGATCGCGGTGGGCAATTATGGTGGCGATGACGCCCACAGCCGGTGCGGTATCTTTGCCGACGGGTTCGCCGATGTAGTTCGTTTCCGACAACCACGGCAATTGCTCCCGGACCGGGGCTTCGTGCGACCTGTTGGCTATTACGTAGAAGTTCTCCCTGGGTATCAGAGGTTCTAGGCGTCTCACTGTCTCTTGCAACAGCGTCTTCTCGCCATAAAGGCACTGAAACTGTTTGGGCCGAGCCTGCGTAGACTTCGGCCATAGCCTGGTGCCGGAGCCACCGGCGATTATTGCAGCGTACATCTGACCCTCCTGAGCACTATCGTGTGAACCCGCGAGCTTGCGCGTGGTGAATGCGCTGACTCGCTATTATATAACGCCGTGGCTGTTCTCTCAATGCACGCCCGCATTGGGAAAACAATGTGGTATAATATGTATGTTGTCTTTATTATAAATAATAAGATGAGAACAACACTGCTATCGCTCGCAATTACGCTCTCGCTCGCATGCCGCGGGTTCTGTGGCATCGCGATAGAGCACGCGTTCGCGCGGGGTGGCCAAGTATTCCTGCACTGGTCCGATACCGAGGCGGCCGAACGCTACCGCGTCTACCGCAGTCTATCCGAGATCACCACGGCAAACCTTGACCAAGCCGAACTTGTCGCTGACAAAGTATTGCCCGGATCCGCCAAGGACACCACCGCCACCTATGTGGAGACGATCAATAATAGGCCCGATCCCAACATCGGGCTGCGTATCCAGGACCTGGGCCCAACTCTGAATCCCGCCGACGCTTTGTGGGTTCACACGGTACAGGTCGAGGGCTCTTACTATTACGCGGTGACACGGGTTGCCAATGGCGGCCAGGAAGACCGCACGATCTACGCCGGACAGAACAGCCTCGCCCAGCCCGTGTTACAAGCTATCGGGCCGGTCGTCCCCGTGTTGGAATCCACCGGCACGCTGAGCGGCAACTACGCCTACAAAAACTATATATGGTACCGGCGCAACACCGAGTGTCTGCGCGAGGGCCACCACACCAAGTTCACCGTCACTACAACGCCAGGCTACAATCCGTCAGGTAGTTACCCAACCGTGCTCTTCTTGCATCACTACGGACACTACAACACGCCATTGGGTTGGTATGGCTGGATCACTATATCGCCCTGCAACTACAATAGCTTCCTTCCCAACCGCGGTAACGACTGGTGGTATGGTTGTTGCGATCAGTACCCCACTGTAACAAGCGGCACAGTCGTCAACTACACCGAGCGCTACCTGTTGGCGCTGGTGGATTGGGTCAAAGCCAACTACGCCGTAAATACCAATCGCGTGTATCTGCAAGGTGGCTCGATGGGTGGCACCGGGTCGGTGTCGTTCGGACTCAGGCACCCGGAAGTCTTCGCCGCCATACGCGCGACCGTCCCGCAGGTGAACCCGAAGCTGCTGGAGTCAGGTTTTCGCTCACACTTTGCCATGATATGGGGTAACGCGGATACCAACTTGCCATCGTCCGACGATGGAGGCGTTTGGGATCGGATGAACTCGGCGGCATACGCGGCAAGCCATTCGGAGGATCTTCCGTTCCTCAAGGTCGAGAACTCCAAGAACGACTTCATTCTGCCCTGGACACAGATTCCCCAATTCTATAGGGCACTCAACAACAGCCGCCACGGCTTCATAAGTGCCTGGGGACAGGGCGGACACGGCCAGAGCAGCACGGGTCTTCCGGGTGAATACCTTAGCTGGGATGTTTTCGCCAAAGTCGTCCGCAATTCAAGCTACGTGGTCGTCAGCAACTCGTCAGCAAACGACGACCCGGGTAACGGGGACGTTCTTGACGGCGACCCCGTAGGACAGATGAACTGCGGCTACGACTGGACAATCCAGGCCGATACGCCGCAGGAATGGAAGGCTAGGATCAGATACACCCCCGGCCGATCGGTCAGGGCCGACATATCCGCCCGCAGGCTCCAGCAGTTCCAGTTCACGCAAGGGCAACAGCTCAACTACTTGCTTGAGGACGAAGCCACGCACGCCACAATTGCCTCGGGCACAGTCAGCGCTGAGCGCGACAACTTCTTTGTAATCCCGCAACTACCCTTCGATGGAACGAACCGAATACTCAGAGTGAGCCTATCCTCGCCCTAGAACCACAGTTCGCCATTCATTAAATCTTCGTAACACGCACAATACTCAAGCATAATTGCGAAACCCCACCGAAACGAGCCCAAAGTAGAGTGGAAAACGGATCTGACAGCAACAACTTGCGCATCGGAATGGTCCCCACCAATACTATGCTCGCTTACGCACGTGCAACGGCCTAAGCACCGCGCCACCACCTGCTTGACGTGCCCGGCCGCGCCAATATCAGACTCGCGCAGCCGATAAAATGTTGGCAGCGCGGCTGCCCAGCAAATCTGGCAAACCCCAACACTCCAAGCCACAATTTTGGTTGTCTCGATGCTTCTAGAACCGAAATGCCCGGGAATAAAGCAGCGGAACGTCCGACGAGACGGCGAAGTTCCAGCCCAAGTAAGAAAGCCCGAGCGTGAAGCTATCGCCCGAGTAGCCTCCCCTTAGAGCAAACCTGCGCGAAACCATATACTCCGCGCCCAACCGAAGCTTAACACCTTCATCATAAGCGTCGTTCAGGTTTGCCAGATCCGCAACCGCGAGCCAGCGCGGCGACATTTTCATTGCAGCGCCGACGCTCCACGTAGTGGGTGTCTCTACCCCCTGCAGCCCTGCGTCGACGGCGTTGTTTATCAGCAGTCCGAACTGCAGTTTCGACGCATACGGCTTATAGAGAAATCCCAGATCAGCGCCGAAACCGGTGTCGCTGACGCCGGGCACTTCGGTCGCGTCAAGGGCGATGTCCGTGCCCACGACCCCCGAGGTGATATTCCACCTTCTCACGTAGCTGTGCAGCAGCTTGAGTTTCGCGCCGACGTAGAACCCTCCAGCGCGAGTTTTCATACCCGTGCCCACGGTCACCGCCGGTAGTGCGTAGAGATAGGAGCCGGCCACGAAGCTGCCGTTGGCCAGCGTCGCGGCGTAGGCGGCCACCTGAGCCGGATTGCCGGGGGCCGGCACCAATCCGGCTGCCACAAGCTGTGCCGGAGTTGTAGGCTGACCCAAGAGTGTCCAGATCCTGAAGTTATCACTTGGATTGACTATACCCTGTGCCTCGCCCTCCACTGTAATGCCGAGATTCCCGCAGGTGCCCATGAGGCCGTAGAAAGTCATTGTGGTCCGTTCGTCACCGTAAGTTCGTATAAGCCTGACGGAATCGAGGGTTGAGCCGCTTGTCACTTCGTCTAGGTCATTGGATATCTCACTCCACTTTGCCCCACGGGAGTGAACGTCGATGCCGTGGAAAATAAACCGCTGCCTACCCGGAGAGGATATGGCAGCGGCCGGGTTAATCAGCATCGCCTCTCCCATGTCGTCGTCAACGGCGATACCCGCTCCTCCCATTCCAACACAACGTGCATAGGTGCCCGCGTTGAAGTCAAGTCCGGCACAGGCTCCCACTGCCAAAATCAACAGTATAAGTCCGATCAGGATCGCGCGCAGAACATGCATAATATTCTCCTCCTGAGGCTCTATGCGAACCTTCACCATTCCTATAACACAGCTTAACACGTCAGGCAGATAGAGTCTTGCTTTTAAGGAACGATCAGGGTCCATCGCCGCTCTCTGCTACTTTGCCTCGTCGACCTTGTCCACGAGTTTCACGGCAGGGCTGTTACCCGAGATAACAGCCCGTTCACCAATACGGTTAACCACGCTTAGCTCGTCCACGCCGATGTTATTAGAAATCACAGCTCGTGTCTTCTCACCGTCTAGGACTGCCAGTGTGCCGTTCTTGTTGATATTGCAACCGTTCAACACCAGCCTGCCGCCACTTACCAAAAACCCTGGTGCGTCCTTCTGTGCCACTCCCCACTCATTGATATTGCAGGCGGTCATGTTAAGCAAGCCATCTTGAACCTCTGCAACGTTCCACGCAACTGCCCAGAAGTTGCAGTTTGTCATCGTCACGTTGCCCGTGTTACCCTTGCGCAGTAACACGCCTCGCGTGTTGGTTCCTCCAAACGGAGCAAATTCACCGTTGGTGATGCTAATGCCTATATTAAAGCTGTCTTCTATATCGACGCAAATACCGCAACAATCTGCGCCAATGCCGACAAAGTTCCCGTTCGTAGCCCCGCCTGGCCATCCTTTCTGGGGAATCTCTTTGCTTCTATAAAACTTGTAGCCGATATGATAGCCGTAACAAAACGTGTTGAGGCAGTATTGCCAATCGCTCCTGCCGAACTGAAACGCCACGCCGTTGGCCAGCACCCAGCTTCGCATAGGCTTGTTAAGCGTAAAGTAGGGCCAGAAGTGGACGTTCTCAATCCGGCTGATGTCATAGACGTGGTCTGAGTTAATACCAATTGCCAGAGGCTCGCCCCAGACGTTGCGCACTAGGTTAGCATGGCTGCCGTCGAGATTGATCCCTTTGTAGGAATTGAGAAGAAATACATCTTCAATACGAACGTCTCCGCCCGCAGATATAGTGTATGGATATGGTATTGGCTCTTTAGCGTCTGCGGATTGTTCTGGGTATTCAAAGGCAATGCCTCGTAGCGCGCTTGCTCCAGTCAGGTGAACAGCAGCCGTATTTTCCGGTTTGCCCTTACCACCGGTAATTAGAAAAACGGTGCGTCTTTGTCTGCCTGGACCGGAGTATTCTCCGCGAAGAGTAGTTCCGCGAGGAATGGTAAGGTTGCCAGCAACCAGATAAGTGCCCGATGGTACAAACACGGTGGATCCAGTGTTTTCGGCTGCAGCATTCAACGCAGACTGAATCGCAGCCGTATCGTCCGTCTTGCCGTCAGCCTTTGCCCCGAACTGTTTGACGCTGAGCTCTAGTGCAGCAGCGGGCACAACGTTAATCAGCAAAACTAGACAAACGAGAGCGAAACGATTCATCGAGGTCTCCTATTCAATGAGTATGCCAGAATTATGCCGTCACTTCGCTGGGGTTGTCAACAAAGCGTTTATTGGTGAAATTCCGCCCATGCGATCCTAGGGCACGACAGAAGCATCCTGACAGTCCGTGCATTCGTTGGCACGACCATGATGCGCAAGTCTTATGACCTGCCGAGCTGTGTAGACAAGGTAGTTGTGCAGACGCGTTTGCGATGACAGCGGACGTTTTCTAACGATGCTTTTGTGCGCGGGAGTGTATTTCGTGAGCGAGCCCCGGGTTTCCTTGTGAACGTGCGAGTCGCTCCGCAGCGGCCCACGTTTTTAGGGCTCGATGCTTTAGACCTTTGGCAAAGTAAGCCGCAGCCAGAGTGTCCAGCACTTCAGGCTCTTGACTTTTAGTAAGCGAGACAGCACGCTTCGCCAATTCTAAAGCTGTCTTGGGATCTTTTTGACGCGGATCCTCGGACGTAGCCAGTATCCAAGCCAGGTTATTGGCGGCGGGGGCAAAGTTTGGGCGCACGGCTAAGGACAAACAATAATGTTTGATGGCCATCGAACTCTCACCCAAACTCTCCATCAACAAGGCATAATGGTAATTAGCGTCAGGGTTGGCAGGATCTACTCTTATAGCCCTTTCCAGAGTCTGACGAGCCTCATCCAATCGACCGCGCACAAGCAGAGCGAAGCCAAGGTTATTAAGCGCAACTTCGCTGTGCGGGTTCACACTCACGGCACTCGCAAACAGTGAGACATCGTCATTCCAAACCTTTAGGTTAGTCCACCCTGCCCAGCCGCAAACGGCAACCACGACGCAGGCGATCACCGGCAGCATCTTGTTCGCGGTTGCGCTTCGTTTTACAAGCGCGGGAGCGCCCCACGCTACGATAAGCAGCAGCCCAATGGTGGGCAGGTAGGTATAACGGTCCGCCATCGCCTGCGACCCGATTTGAACTAGGCCGACAACGGGCAACCCTGTGATCAAATACCATAGCCAACCCACCAGCGGGAAGCCGTGTCTTCTCAGGCGTACTGCCGCGAGCGTGACAAGCGCGATGACATATGCAGAGGCAATAACTGCTCCCCAGGACAGCTTTGAAAGAGGGTGCGGGTAGATGACCGCCAGATTCACCGGCCAGACCAACTTGCCTATATAGGCGACGATTGAGACCAAAGCATTGCCGACCCGGATCGTCAGAGGGATGTGTTCAAGAGAACTCATTGCCCCGGCGGTGCTTTGAGCCCATAGCGCGACCGCGCACCCCGCCGCCGCCACTGCGATGAACAGCCATTTCTCGCGAAGCAAATGGAAGCGCGATAAGACTTTATTTGCCCTCCTGAGGGGCCAATAGTCCAATAGCAACATAAGCGCAGGCATGCTCACTAACATCGGCTTGCTCATCAGACTCAGCGACATAAGCACACCCGCAAGCGCGTACACAAGAACCTTTCGGCTTGCCGTCCAAATCACGTAGACGTGCAGCGTTATAAAGCCGAACAGAAGACTAAGCACGTCTTTGCGTTCCGAAACCCACGCCACAGATTCCGCGCGCAACGGATGAACGGCAAATACCGCCGCCACGAAGGCGCTCCTCCACACATGGCCGGAAATCCTAAAAAGCAAGAAGAAAAGCAGTGCTGCGTTTGCCGCATGAACCAGCACGCTAGTTAAGTGGTGCCCGAATGGATTATCTCCGTAGATGCGCCAGTCGATCCAGTGAGAAATCCAGGTGACCGGATGCCAATTACCTGTGGTCGTGGTAGTAAGCGCGTATTTAAGCAGTGCGACAAACGAGGGATTCTGGACAGCCTTGTTTTCTGTCACGTAGTGATGATCGTCATAGGTCTTGAGGAATTCGTGTCCGGTGACCTGCCAAAAGAGCGAAACGGTAACGACTACGAGCGCTATACAAATAATAGGAACCTTTGTAGAGTCCTTTTCTGTTGTTGACGGGTTCATCGGGACTATTGACGTTGTTGGGCCAGTGCCTTTTGTAGTGCTTGGACAAACCCTGGGTGCAACATTTCCCCATAGTGCTGCGCCAGCTCAGCCTCGCGCCGCGCGCCTTCGACGTCGCCCACGGTAAACAGCACGACTGCTAGGCTTTTGTGCGCCGGGCCGTAGTTGGGCTGGGTTCTGAGGGTGGCTTCCAGCCAATGCAAAGCCGCGCCAAAGTCGCGCTCACGGTAATAGGAGATTGCCATATTGAGGCTGGGTTCGGCGTAGCTGGGTGCTTCGCTAAGGGCCTTCTCAAACTGGAGCCGCGCGTCCATCACGCGCCCGCGCTCGACGTATTCTATGCCGAGGAGGTTGCGGGCCTTGAAGTTGGACGGATCCGTTTTCACCGTATACTCAAAAAGGGAAACCCCGTCTTTCCACCGACCCACCTGCTGATAGGTAAGATACGCAAGAGTGCACAGCGCCGCAAGAGCAGCCGCCGTGGTCGCCCTGGCGGAGACTCCACGCAGCAGATCAGGCGCGCCCCACGAGATGGCGATAAACACGCCAATCAAAGTGATATAGGTATAGCGATCCGCCATGCCTTGCTCGCCTACCTGCACTAGACCAACCACAGGCATCAGCGCGATCAAATACCAGAACCAGCCCGTAAACGCATACGGCGCTCGCTTCCGCAGCGCCACCGCGCTGAGCGTCAACGTCGCTATCAAGGAATAAGAGGCAATCACTTGCAATATAGGCAGTCCCGTGCCACGATGGGGATAAAAAGGCAGCAGCTTCATCGGCCAAACCATCTTCACAAGATAACCCGCCGTCCCAACAGCCGCGTTTGCAAGTCTGGCGCCGAGCGGATACCTGGTCAACTCCACCATGGCGTCCCCGCTACTCTGGGCGAACATCGTCACCGCGCACGAAGCGGCTGCAAGAGCTATCAGAGGCACCTTCTCGACGATCAATCGCCAGAACGAAGGCTTCTCGCGCTTCTTCCCCGCAGGTGTAACCCTGTCAATCGGCCAGATGTCCAACATCAGCAACACCAGCGGCAAGCTAACCAGCATGGGCTTCGCCATCAGTCCCAGCGCATAGAATACAACCGCAGCCGCATAGCGGCCTCGGCCGCCGTGCTTCACATACGACACGTAGGCAAGACAGGTGAGCATCCAGAAAAGCGCGCTCAGCACGTCCTTGCGCTCCGCCGCCCACGCCACCGATTCCACGTGTAGCGGATGCAGCGCGAACAGCGCAGCCACAAAGCCGCTTCGCCAGCTCGATCCTGTCAGCCTGTTGAGCAGAACGAACAAGAGGGTAGTATTGGCAAGATGCAATAAGAGACTTACGACGTGGTGCATGCCGTAGTTGGCGCCGAACAAAGACACGTCCAATGCGTGCGATACCCATGTCAGCGGATGCCAGTTGGAGGCGTGAAACGAAGTAAACGCCCACTTTATCACACTAAAACTCAGTCCTTGGGCGATCCGATGGTTATCCTTGAGGTAGTTATAATCATCAAACGCAATTAGCTCGTGGTTCCAGACCTGCACGTAAACCGCCGCCGTAGCGATTACAATCGCGGCGCATATTATCAAGCTGGTTCTGTCTGATGGTCTTTTCACTTCTCAGCTTCTACTCCGCGTGTGGATCGGGCATACGCTTCGCTAGCGCTTGAACAAACCCGGGGTTGGGTTGATATCCGAGCTTTCGGCTGGCATGATATGCCCGCCAGGCCTCGGCATAATCGCCCTTGAAGTAACACGCTACCGCCAGGCTAAAGCGGAACTCTCCGTTGTTGGGCTTTAGGCGTATTGCCTCTTTAAACTCGGTGATGCCCTCCTCATAGCGTCGCATTCCCGCAAGAACCATGCCGAGGTTAAAGTGAGCACCCGCGTAGTTTGGTCGTAGCCGAAGCGCCTTACGATACTCGGCCTCGGCTTCCTTTAGATTGCCTATTTGCATAAGCGCGTTGCCTAGGTCGTTGTGCACGACAGCCCTGTTCGGCTCTTTCTTCAGCACCTCCCGGAACTGCTCAGCCGCCTCCGAATACCTGCGTGTCTTCGCCAGCGCAACCGCTAAGTTATAATGAGTGTCTAGGTCGTCCGGCTCAATGTTTAGCGCTTGCTGGAAGTGTGGAATAGCTTCCTCGATCGCCCCGAGTTTGCACAATACGCGTGCGAGGTTGCGATGAGGAAGGGCGTATTCGCCTGCCGTTTCGACGCCGCGGCGGTAGTGCCGTTCCGCATTGGCGAGGTCGCCTTTTTGCTCATAAATACTACCAAGGTTCACGTGCGCCAGAGGATTAGCTTCGTTAACCTCCAGCGCCCGCTTGAAAAGTGTCTCACCGTCGCGCCACACACCGGTCTGCTGGTAGCTCAGCGCGGCCAGAACCAGAATAATAGCCACCGCCGGTATTGCAAGCCAAGGGGTATGTAGGTTGGGTGTCTCCTCGCTGGACTTACGCCTGCCTCTGGCGGTTAGCCCTGCCTTCTTGCGGACGAGCAATTCCGGCAGCCCCCAGGCCGCCGCGATGAACACGCCAATAAGCGGCACGTAGGTGTAGCGATCCGCCATCGCCTGACCCGCTACCTGAACGATGCCGATCACAGGCACAAGGGTCACAAAATACCATATCAGCCCCACAGCCAGGTAAGGACGGTTTCTGGCCGATTTCCACACGAAAAAGCTTCCGACGATCAGCGCGACTCCGGCGGCGATGGGCTTCCAAGGTTCCAATGTGTATCCGGGGTGTGGATAGTATACCGACAGCCCCGCCGGCCATACGGTTTTCAGAAGATACATCACGTATGAAACTAACGCATTGCCAATCCTCAGGCCAAGTCCGTAGTGGGCCAGCGAGTTCACCGCGCCCCAGCTCTGCTGCACCGTATAGGTCACGACGCACGAAGCCGCCGCTAGAACCATCAGCGGGGCCTTCTCGCGCAGCAGTCGCCAACCGGGCCACTGCTCTTTTCTGTGCGTTACCCCGAAGCGCCCCAAGGGCCAGTAGTCGAGCGCCAGCAGCATCAGAGGCAGGCTTACCAACATCGGCTTGCTCATCAATCCGATCGCGTATAGGATCAGGACGAGCGCGTAGCGGGCTGGCGATGGCACCCTCACATAGCGCACATACGCAAGCATCGTGAGCAGCCAAAAAGTGGTGCTCAGAATATCTTTTCGTTCTGATGCCCAGGCTACTGATTCCACATGCAACGGGTGCACGGCAAACAAAGCCGCAACGAACGCCGCGCGCCAGGCGCTGCCGGTCATTCGGCCAAGCACGACAAACAGCAGAACGGTGTTAAGAATGTGCAGCAACAAGCTTGTAAGATGATGCAACCCGGGGCTTAGTCCAAAGAGCTGCACATCAACCATGTGGGATATCCACGTGATCGGGTGCCAATTGGCAACATAACCTGAGCTAAACGCCCAAATAACGTTCGCCACCGTCAGACCGGTACGGACGTGTGGGTTATCTGTGATGTAATCGCCGTCATCGTAGTTAACGAAGCCGTTGATGGCAACGGGCCATAGAGCGGCTGCCGTCAGTATGACCAGCAGCAGCGCGAGAGTTGGATAGGGTCGTTTGTGGATGAAAGCAAGCATCTATGTGCCCGAGTTGCGCTCGTAGATCAGCAATACCGACGTGCTTGCCGGCTCGTAGTCAAGCGCGTCGTCGCCCCAGACGTATTCCGTATGATCTGGCGCGACTATGTCCGCAACCCCGACCAGTTTGTAGTAACGCCTCGTGTAATCCCCGAACCAGTCAAAGACGCGCAGGTTCGACCGAGGCGACACTAACCACGACATCGCACAGCGAACCGCAACAATGTATCTGGGCTTAACTGCCTCAACCTCTCTTGCAAATTCGCGCTGCATTTTTTCAGCATATTTCTGCGGTTCCATAAGCGCGTAGGTATAGATGTAACCAGTGGCGGAACGACGGTTGGCATAGAAGTATATTTGCGGCTCGGAACCGAACACCAGTATTCGGTCCCCTGGCTTGCTGTGGTCCTTGATCCATTTAGCGACCACAGGCGACTCAACGAACGGGTTTGCGCCGTAGGTGTCACGCGATAAGTCACGCGGACTTAGCTGGAACCACCAAACCTGCTGCTGCCATAACGTGGTGGCCACAGCTACTGCAATTAGCGCCAATGCCAACTCTGGCTTAGCAATGCGGGCTAGAAGCCTCGCCGTCCAACTAACTCCCGCACCGCCTATGAGGGCCACAGCAGGAAACGAGAGTATGAAGTAGTGCTGGCGGTAGTAGAAACCGATCGACACCGCCACCACGGAAAATGCCAAGAGTGACAAGTAAAACGGCCACCTCTGCCTTGCTGCTCGATCGCAGGCGATTGCGATAAAACCGACACCGACGAATATCCACAGTCCCACCGCCCATCCGGTAATTCTTCGCAGATGCATTAAGCACTCGGGCCACCCTTGCTTGAATGTCAATATCCCGCCGTACTGTCGAGCGTAATCAAAGGTCCAGAACCAGAACTGGTCGAACACGCCAAACGCTAACATGAGCAGACACGTGACCCCGTAGGGGACCGCCGCGCCCGTCACATAGGCTCCAAGCCGCCCCACCGCCGAAGGCCACTCCATTGGGCGCTTTCTCAGCTCCACGCACGCCGCGTAGACCCCTCCAAACAGGACAAATGGAGCCCCCTGCTGTTTCACAACGAACGCGAATCCGAACGCAAGCCCTGCAAGCAGATAATGCAGCGCCCGCCGCGACTCACTAGCTTTCAGCAAGAGCATCAGCCCCGCAACGATAGGCAGAATCTGGTACTGTTCGCTATTAGCGCTTTGTCCCAGCACAGCTCTGCTCGCCGAAAGCAGCGCGAACACCGCCGCCGCGCCGACCGCGGCGTAGTCGTCCAGAAGACGCCTGGCCAACAAGAACAGAAGCGTGATCGACCCCAGGTTGAACACAATCAGACCCAGGTGGATACCTCTAACACTCTCCCCAAATACGGCCATAGTCAGAGCGTAGATGGCGTATATGCCGGGTAGCTTCATATTGCGAGCGTCGAGATATGGAGGCACGCCGTCAAGAATGAGTTGTCCCGCATAGGCATATTCGCCCTCATCTCGCTCCAAAGGAACGTCAAGCGACCTCAGCCTGATTACTAGCACCAGGACAGCGATCACGCCAAGGGCGACCCAAGGCCAGTTGCGCCCAAGCCAACCAGGCACGCGCTCGCCGTGCTTGCCCGTGTCTATCCGAGTTTTGCCTATGGCGACACCTTTTCTCATCGTTTCGGCTCCGGCATTCGCGACGACAACATCTTTCTCAGTTCTGGTGACGGCGAACCGCCACATTTCTCGGCTAGGCGCATTTCTCGCCAGGCGCCGGCATAGTCCTTGGTGAAGAACAAAGCTAAGGCCAGGTTGAAATGCGCGTTGGCATAATCCGGCTTTATCCTCAGCGCTTCTCGCAGATGCACGATTGCGCCCTGATAATCCTGAAGTTGCGCAAGCGCGTTGCCAAGGTTGTTCCTAAACTTGGCGTCGTTAGGACGGATGTCAACCGCCTTACGAAATTCCTTCACGGCCTCGTCAACATTGCCGGTTCTCACTAATCCCAGCCCGAAGTTATAATGGAAGTCCGCGTCTTTTGGGTCGAGCTCAATGGCTTTTGTGAACATCTCCACTGCTGCGTTTGTCTCGCCCAACCCCATCAACGCCATACCCAGGTTATTATAGGCCTTTGCGTTGTCAGGAGCTAACTTGATAGCCAACTCCAGGTGCATTTTGGCCTCAGTGAACCTTCCGAGGTCCACCAAAGCCAGTCCTAAATTGTTGCGAGCCGTTGCATAGGATGGGTTTAGCTCAAGAGCTTTGCGATACTGGTCTATAGCGGCCTCGTAATCTTTCCTCTCGTAGTAAATGACGCCGATGTTAGTCACAGCTTCCTTACATTCCGGATTCGCTGCTATAGCTGCCTCATAGTGACGCATAGCCTCGTCATAGCGGCCCTGTCTTTTGAGCAACATACCTAGGTTATAATGCGCTAAGTCATTTTTCTCGGTAACATCTAGGGCATGTTCGAACAGAGTCTTGCTGTCGTGCCAGTAGCTCACTTGTTTCCAAGTAAGCACCCACAGCACGCACAATATCGCCAGCGCGCCCGCAGACAGCGCGCGGGCCGGAATTCGCAGCCTAGCCGCGATCTCCGGTATTCCCCAAGCAGCAATAACGAACACACCAACGAATGGTATGTAAGTGTAGCGATCGGCCATTGCCTGCTGGCCGACCTGCACGATCCCGATCACTGGAATTAAAGTCACCACATACCACAACCATCCGGCACCCAGGTAACCTCGCTTGCGCGAATGCCTCCACACTAGAACTGACACACTTACAAACCACAGGGCTGACATCGCTATCTGCCACACCGGCAAATCACCGCGCAAGTGCCGGTAGAAAAACGCCAGATGCGCCGGCCAGACCATCTTGACTAGGTAGCCGGCATAAGAGACCAACGCGTTGGTGATACGGTAGGTCATCGGAAGCTGATCCAGCACACCAACCGCTCCACCCGCTCGTTGAGCCAAGTACGTAGCCACACTCGACGCCGCTACTACGGCGAACATCGGTGTCTTTTCCAAGATCAGCTTCCAGCCTGGCCACCTTGACGTCTTCACTCGCTTTCCCGTGGGCGGAGCGAATCGTCCCAGAGGCCAGTAATCCAGGAGCAGCAGTGCGATCGGGAAGCTAACCAACATCGGCTTGGCCATTAGGCCGAATGCCAGCGCAGCGACGACCAGAGAATACCGCCACAGCGACGGTTTTTCCACGTAGCGCGTGTAAAGCAGCATACCCAGCATCCAGAACAACGCGCTCAGCACGTCCTTCCGCTCGGCTACCCACGCCACCGATTCGACGTGCTGCGGATGCACTCCAAATAGCGCCGCTACAAAGCTGCTCTTCCAAACCGACCTTGTAATGCGCAGAAGCACCGTGAACAGAAGCAGGGTGTTGACCACGTGCAGAATCACATTTACCAGGTGGTGACCCATTGGGTTCATTCCAAAAAGCTGCACATCCAGCGCGTGGGAAAGCCAGGTAAGGGGGTGCCAGTTTGCGCCGTGGTAAGTGGTAAACGCCCAACGCACGCTTTCGCCGTTCAAGCCGCTTTGAACGTGGACGTTCTCAGTGACGTAGGTTGCATCGTCATAGTAGGATATGAACTTGTGTCCCAGCGCCTGGCCGTAAACGGCAAACGTGGCGCCGGCCAACACTAGGGCTATCAGTAAAACATCGCGACGCGAGGGCTTCTCACTCATTGAATGTAAACAGCTTGGACTTAATGATTCCCCACTTAGCCAGGCGATAGGTCAGCGCGGTATACAGACAGCCGAAGCCGTATTTTACACTGCGGCGGAAGTTGATGGACGAACACTCATCGAAATACTTCGCCGGACAGCTAATCTCGCCGACGGTGTAGCCGAGCCAGATTACTTGCGCCAACATCTGATTGTCAAAAACGAAGTCGTCGGAGTTAAAGTCAAGACACAGCTTTCGGAGCAGTTCGCCGGAGAAAGCTCTGTATCCGCTGTGGTACTCGGACAACTTCGCGCCCATCAAGATATTCTCAAAGAGGGTGAGGAACCGATTGGACACATATCTCCAGGCAGGCATGCCGTCGCGCATAGCCCGACCGCCTAGTATTCGTGAGCCGATCACACAGTGATAGAGCCCGTTGCCTATAAGCGAGGCCATCCCCGGAATCAGTTTGGGTGTATACTGATAGTCCGGGTGAACCATTATGACTATGTCGGCTCCTTGTTCGAGCGCAAGCCGATAACAAGATTTCTGATTAGCCCCGTAGCCTTTGTTCTTGTCGTGCCTGTGGACAATGGTGTTAGGAAGTGTTTCGGCGATGGCGACGGTTTCATCGGTGCTGGCGTCGTCGACCACTATGCATTGGTCAACTACTCCCTGATCCATAACTTCGTCGTAGGTCTGTTTCAGTGTTGCTGCCGCGTTGTAGGCCGGCATAACCACGCATACTTTTTTGCCCTTATACATAAGCCACTCTTCGGTTAAAGTTGGAGCCCTCTATCGAGGCACACCTGGAAACTTCCGCTTTTGTCCTATTATTCTCTTTGCACAAAAGGAATGGTTGCCCGCGCCAATACGCCTCTTCTAGTTTACCATACAGCGCTGTGCCGACCTACAGAAAGACTTTTCTTCATGATAACAGCAACATCCCCATACTACTGACAGTTTGAAAGCGATGGTTTTTTGTTCTCGATACCGCCAGACTGCTCGGTCCTATCGGTTTGGATTATCGCGACATCTTGTTCCTCTCCACGGTCAAAGGCTTGCCTTGTCGATAGAGCTCAATTCTCTGTGAAAGCTCTTTGACTGCGCCCGTGTCAAGTCGTTTCTCAGCTATCGACCTCGCCAGTCTTGCGGTCCGAATAGCGTCGTCAAATCGCCCTGCCGACGCATACGCGGCGGCCAAGGTGTCCAAGCAGATGAGATTAGTCCTGTTGGTAAGGCCGCACGCACGCTCTCCCAGCACAACAGCAGCATTCGGATCTCGAAGCCGTTTGTCGGTAGCCAGAAGCCAAGCGAGGTTGTTTGCCGCTCTTACATTGGAGTAGTCCAGCTTAAGCGCGGCACGGTAGCCGTCCCGGGCTTCCTTCGTGTGCCCCATCTCCTCAAGCGTTGTCGCCAGACCGCAGTGTGTCTCCGCTCGCTTGGGCGCCAGACGCAGAGCAGTGCGATAATGTCCCAGCGCTTCCTCGAACCGTCCCTGACGCCCCAGGACCTCACCCAAATTGGCCTGAGCGCGCGCGTTTCGCGGGTCGATCCGAACCGCTTCCCGGTAGTGCTTCTCCGCCCTCTTGATGTCGCCCATCGACAGTAATACATTGGCAAGGTTATAATGCGCGGCCACGTTGTCCGGCTGCTGTTTGAGAGCAGCCATAAACAGACCCGCGGCCTCGGTGTATCTGCCGGCATTCGCCACCGCGTTACCCAAGTTGATAAGTATTTTCGTGTCCTTCGGACGTAGACTGTGGGCTGCCATGAGATGGTCAATTGCATCCTCCACCTCTCCCCGGTTCAGCAGCAATACGCCAAGGTTGCTATGGGCCATGGCCGAGTTGGGTCTTAGCGCAAGCGCCCTATGGTAGTTCTTGATTGCCTCCTGCGGTTGACCTAGCGCCGCGGATTCTACTCCCAACAGGGTGTAAGCCATGTAGTTGTTTTTGGTAACGCTTATTGCGTGCTGGAAGAGCGTCGTGCCGCTGCGCCAATAGCGGACCTGCTGATATGTTACCGACGACAGTGCCACCAGCACAGCCGATGCAACGGCGATGGCAACCCTGGACGCCCGCTGCCCACGCATCAACTCGCCGATGCCCCACACAATCGCGGCGAATAGCCCAACAGACGGCAAATACATATAGCGGTCCGCCATAGCCTGAGCTCCCACCTGGACCAGCCCGATCACCGGCACAAGCGTTATCACAAACCACAGCCAACCCATCAACATATAAGGGTATTTGGACCTGAATCGAATCACAAACCAAGTTGCTCCAAGCATAAACCCCGCCGATGCTACGATCTGCCACCACGGGTAGCCTTCCAACGGTACGGGGTAGAACGCTGCAAGTCTCACAGGCCAGAACGTCTTCGTTACGTAGGCCCCGTAGGAGACCAGCGCGTTGGCGACCCGACCGGCTAACGCATAACCGTCCACGGACGACACCGCGCCGCCTTGGGTCTGAGCAGCCCATGTGGCGGCGCAGGATGCCCCGGCCAGTGCTCCGAAAGGCAACTTCTCGAGGATAAGCCGCCCCACGCCCTTGACGCCCGCCTTGGCAAACCGGCCCGCCGGCCAGTAGTCGATCAACAGCATCAGAGCGGGCACGGACACCAGCATCGGCTTGGCCATCAGTCCCAGCGCCAGCAATACGAGAGCCGCGAGGTAGTTGGTCAATCTCCGCGAGCCGATCCAGCTAGCGTAGGCCAGTAAAGAAAGTAGCCCAAACAACGCGCTCAACACATCTTTTCGCTCAGCTACCCATGCCACTGACTCAACGTGCAGTGGGTGCAGTCCGAAGAGCAGCGTTACGACCGATCCGTGCACCGGCTTCCCAGTCAGTCGATTGAACAGAACCCAGAGGATCACGCAATTGAGCACGTGCAGCAGTAGGCTGGTCACGTGGTGACCGACTGGATTGAGGCCGAACAGCCGGCAGTCCAGCGCATGGGAAAGCCAGGTCAGAGGGTGCCAGTTCGCGCAGTGATAGCTTGTGAATGCCCACTGCAGCAGGCCTGATACGCTTTCAGACTGCACTGCGGGGTTTTCCGTGACGTAGTTGCTGTCGTCGAAGCAGTTGATAAAGCCGCAGTCGAACACCGGGAGGTAGGCGGCCGCAATCCAGGCCGCCATTCCCAGTCCAATCAAGAAACGCCCTCGCGCGGTCACGAACCCTCCAGTCAGTGTCTTTTCGTCGATTTAATTAGGGTGGTTTGCTACTTTTCGATATATATTCTCGCCGATTTGTAAAGCTCCAGCCTATAACTGATTTCTCCGGCCAGTTTCTTGTTGCCTGCTCGCCGAGCCAGTTGCAATGCCTTTTCGGCTGTTGCCACTGCCTCTTTGAAGCGTCGTTCCGAGGCGTAGGCTGCCGCGAGCGTGTCCTGCACATCCGCTCCGGTCCCAGCAGACGAACCGGCGACCATATCAGCAAGCTCCACCGCCAACTTGGAGTTCCGGACGGAATTGTCGGGAGTGGTGGCTAGCATCCAGGCGTAGTCCTTGAGTATCTGCGGCCTTACCGGTCCAAACTCCAGAGCCTTCTCGAACTCCTTCGCTGCGTCTGCGTATCTGCCGCATTCCTTGAGAATTACGGCGAGAAGGTATCGCGCTTCGCCACGTTTGGGTCCCAATTCGATTGCCGAACGAACATAAGACTTGGCGCTCTTCAAATCGCCTTCGTCTCTGGCCACATTTGCCATGCCCAGATAAGCCAGGATATTTCTGTCGTCCATCTCGAGCGCATTCTGAAAGAGCCGTCTAGCCTCTTTGAGCTTGCCGCGACTGCGCAGGATGTTGCCCATGTTAACGTTGGTAAACGGGTCGGATGGATTGATCTTGAGCGCTTTCTCGAATGCGCGCGCGGCGTCGTCGAATCGTCCAAGCCTTACAAACTCTACACCAGCGTTGCTCAGCACGTGCGGGTCGTCCGGCTTCAACTTCGATGCCTCTAGGAAACAGGAAGCGGCTTTGGCGTGCTCGCCTTTTGCCTCGTAGACCATACCCTTGCCGCTTTTGGCCAGCCAATAATCGGGGTCGATGCGCTCCGCCGTGCGAAAGAACTCCATAGCGTCATCGTAGCGGTTTTGGTTGAGCATAGCTATGCCCATATTGCAATGGACTTCGACACTCCTAGGATTGATCCCAAGTGCAAGTCTGAGTTGCTTCAGCGATTCGGGATCGTCCGTCGGAAGCGCAGTGCCCAACCCAAGGTGAGCGTTGTAGTTGCGGGTGGTCACCGCCAGTGCGTGTCTCCACAAGGTCTCACTATCCTTCCACGTAGCTGCTTGTCTGTGGGTCAACACAGCTAGCACGACCAACGCCAGCGCCGCAGGAGCGTAGAAACGAGTTTGGCCAAAGCCCTCGCAACATTTGTTCAGAACATCGCATATCGCCCACACTATCGCCACGAACAAACCGATCAGCGGTACATAGGTATAGCGATCCGCCATGCCCTGGCCGCCTACCTGAACCAGACCAATCACCGGAACCAGGGTCAGTAGATACCACAGCCAGCCCATCCTCAGGTAGTCCCGCTTTGCTCTCCTGACAATGAAAACTGTGAACCCGATCAGGGCCAACGAAGACAGCGCCACCTGCCACCACGGCAGGTTCGGACCCGGATGTGGATAAACCACCGCTAATCGCATCGGGTAGATCATCTTGATGATGTAAGCGACATACGATACGAGAGCGTTGCTAAACCGCGCCACGAAAGGGAGCTCCGCCGTCTGCGCCACCGCGCCGCCCGCCTTCTGGGCTATCAACGTGATCACGGCAGATGCCGCCGATAGCGCGAACAACGGCAACTTCTCCGCGACCAAGCGGGTGACTGCGGCACGACTACCCATCTTGGCCTCAAGTCCGGCCAGTCGCCCCAGCGGCCAGTAGTCGAGCAGCAGAAGCGTCAGCGGCAGCGTGACCACCATAGGCTTGCACATCAACCCAATAACCATCAGCCCGGCTACCCCCGCATACGCGACCAGACTCGGCTTCCTACAGTAACGCAGATACGACAGCATCGCAAGAAGCCAGAACACTGTGCTCAGCACGTCCTTGCGTTCCGATATCCACGCAACCGACTCCACGTGAAGCGGATGCAGCGCAAACAGCGCCGCCACCATTCCGCTTCGCCACGGTCGGCTCGTGGCGCGAAACAACAGCAGATACACCAGTGCCGAGTTCAGGATGTGAATCAGGACGTTCACTGCGTGCAACGCCCTTGGTTCGCAGCCGAAGACCTTCACATCGATCATATACGAGATCCACGTCAGCGGATGCCAATTACCCGACCTCTCGATACTAGTGAAAGCCCACACGATGGCGGTCGGCGTTGGGCCGCCCAAGACGTGCGGGTTGTCGCGGACGTAGATGTCGTCATCAAAGTTGACGAAGCCAGCGTTGAGCGTGGGTAAATAAGCGGCGACAGTCGCTAAAGCGATGACTGCAATAATTATGGTCGACAGATAATAAGACTCACTATCACCAAGTTCCTGCTGCATAATTGCCCTCGTTTGGAACACATACCCGGCAATGACACGCCTAATTGCCATCGGCAAGTCACATTATATACGAACTTGCACCCGATTACCCGTTTCGGCGCTCTCGATGGCAGCGAAACACATCGCCAGGCTTTTGATGTTGTCGCTGCAGATCGTTTCGGGAACGCTGCCAGTCTTTATCGCCCTGAGGAAATCTTTCATAACGCCAAGGTGCCCGCCGTCCTTGTCGGTCTCCGAAATGTCCAGGTCAAGGTCGTCCCACTTCGAGAAAAACGTTCCGGTCTCGCGCACCACCTGTGCTTTGAAGTTCTCGCCACCGTCCCAGCACACACTACCACGCTCGCAAATGGCCCGCCAATCGCTTTCCCAGCTTGTGTTCAGACCCTCGGCACACCAACTTCCACGATAGGTGTAAACAATGCCATCGCTCATCTCGAACACGGCAACGGCGGAGGCATCGTGGTCATACCACGACCCTTTGGGGTTCCACTCGTGGCAGTAGACCGCCACCGGGTCCGCCCCAGATATCACCCGAGCTTGATCGAAAGTATGTATAGCCATATCCAGCAGCAGCACGTGTTTCATACGATCGCGGAAGCCGCCGAAATGCGCGCCGATGTAAAAATCGCTGTTGAGGGTTGTGAGACTGCCGATCTTGCCCGAAACCAGAAAGTTCTTGAACGCGCGAATCGGCTTATGGTAGCGGCGGTTCTGGATCACGGCGTAGGTCTTGCCCGACTTCTCCGCCGCTGCCACCATCTTTCGAGCGTTCTCCATAGTGTCCGCAAGCGGCTTCTCGCCCAGTACGTGGCAGCCCCGATCAAGTGCGGCCAAAGTTATATGGACGTGTGCTTCTGGCACGGTGCAGTCAAATACGACGTCGGGCTTGAGCTGGTCGAGCATTTTCAAGTAGTCGCTTCCAGTCACCGCATCAGTCAGCCCAAACTGCTCCTTGCAGGCCTTTGCGGCGTCCTCGTCTATGTCTACAAGTCCGACCAGTTCGATCTCCTCAAGCTTCTTCGACTCCTCTAGCCACAAGTGGCTTATTCGGCCACAGCCTACCAGCAGCGTTCGAATCTTATCGCTCACAACAACACTACCAACCTTTCATTATTGACCCAGATGATCTTGCTCAGGAATAGGTGCGATAACGAGATAAAGGTCTTCAGGTACTCTACAGAAAACAAATGGGAGCGGACCCTTCACGTCGGCGTGGAATCCAGCTCCCACGTGATGGTTCATGCTAGCGACCCAACTGAGCGTACGAACCTTCACCCTCTCCAGCAGACCGACCGGAACAGGCGGCGGCCCGAAAGTGTTGGTATTGTTCATCGGGATAACGATGACGTCACCGGGTCCCAGCGTGGTAACACCGCGCACCATCGGCTTTCCTCCACCCTGTTCCATATAGTATTGGAACCCCCAGTGGCCCTGGAACCATATCGTCTCCTTTGACGCGTAGTCCCTAGCAAAACGATTCGCCGCCTCCCGAGCGGAGTTGGCTAAAGACGCATCCGACCACGCTACTGCAAACGATATCAGCGCGGTCGGAATAAGAGCGAAGAGCGAGGCGCGTGCCACTGTCTTTCCGGTCGCCCCCGCAGTAGCTTCCAGCCGCCTTATTATGAGTATTGCCGCGGCCGGCGCCATGGGCAGCAGGTATCGCCCTCCGATTGCCCAGCTTATAAACGCGACGAACACGAACGTCCCGGCCAGCCACAGCCCAATGATCGCCGATTCGGCGCTCCGGCTCGATCGGAAATCCGCCACAGCCATCCACATCATCCCGACTCCCGCCGCCACCATCACCACAAACTGCGAAGCAGTCGCGAGCGTGGCTGGCTCGAGCTTTACCGGGAATCCCCAGGTCATCTCAATGACCAACAGCGCGCTCGCCCCGATCAGCGCGGCGACGGCCCCACGCATCGACCAGATTCCGCGCGCGAAAAGCAGCGCCAGCCCTGCGCATCCTCCGGTAAAAGACAGCGCCACAAATGCCTTCGAAAGCGCCTCCGGCGTGAAGTGAGCAGCCATTGCGACGCCGCTCTGCACTGTCGATCTGCCATAGTGGCTGACCGCAAACAGGTAATATCCAACAGCCGCCGCAATCGGCATACTCAGATAAACCAGAACCGCAGCACGCCGCTTCCAAAGCGCATATATCGCCATAAGAAGCAGCACCGCCGCGCCGTTGTATTTGGTCAGCACGCACAGCGTGGCCATTACCACCGCCGTCGCCACGTCGGTCAGCCGGTCTTCGTCGAGTCCACGCATCCACAGCGCCAGCGCCCAAACCCAGAACGCCAACATTGTGACATCGCACATCACCGTTGTCGCCGATACCAGAAACACCGGAGAGAACAGCGTTAATGCCGCAGCCCACAGCGGCGCCCCACACAGCCTGCGCGCAAGGGAATACGTTCCCAACACCGCTGCCGCCGCCGGTATCACTAGCAGCAGATGCAAACCCACCTCACTCCAGCCAACAACAGCCCCAAACCCTGCCAGCAAGTATGCAAACAGTGGTGGGTTGCGCATAATCTCTGCCATTGGCGAAAACTGTCCATACCAGTTCGCGCGGAAGCCGTAGGGATCAAGCGGATGCTTGGCGATGTGCTTCGCCGTCCAAACAAAAAGTGGATCATCTATGTTGAAAGCCTTGGCCGCAAACGGCATTAGGCAGCCCAACGTCAGGCCGACCAGCAGGAGACACTCTCTTAGAGTTAGATGGCGATCCGTGAGTTGTCCGCTCGTCTTACTCAAACCAGGTCGCTCCGAGATATATTGCAGAATAACAAAAGAGACCGAGCCCCACAGCCCGGTCTCTCCGGAAACCTACGCGTCCGCTATGTATTGTGCCACCAGATCGCCGACCTCAGTGGTCGAATAACCCATCTTACCCGCGCTAAGGCTTTTAAGCTTACTCGAAGTGACGTAAGCAATGGCCTTGTCTACCAGATCTGCTGCCTTGTCCTCGCCCAGGTTTTCAAGCATCATCTGCAGAGCACCGATGGCGGCAAGTGGGTTGATCACGTTCTGACCGGTGTATTTCGGCGCCGAACCCCCAATCGGCTCGAACATCGATACTCCGTTGGGATTGATGTTACCGCCTGCGGCTATGCCCATACCGCCCTGAGTCATCGCCCCGAGGTCGGTGATGATGTCACCAAACATATTGTCCGTCACCAGCACGTCGAACCACTCAGGGTTCTTAACCATCCACATCGTAGTCGCATCCACGTGGGCATAATCTGTGGTTATGTCCGGATAGTCATTCGCCACTTCGTAGAAGGTCCGCTCCCACAGATCGAAAGCATAGGTAAGCACGTTGGTTTTGCCTACAAGCGTAAGCTTCTTGGCCCGATTTCGCTTGCGGCAGTATTCGAAGGCGTATCTTATGCAGCGCTCTACGCCCTTGCGCGTGTTGATGGATTCTTGCACCGCCACCTCATCCGGCGTGCCCTTCTTTAGCACGCCGCCGGCGCCTGCATACAGTCCCTCCGTGTTCTCGCGAACGACCACGTAGTCGATCTCCGCAGGACCTTTGTCCTTAAGGGGAGTCTCGACCCCGGGATACAGCTTCACCGGACGGAGGTTGATATACTGGTCTAACCCGAACCGCAGAGCCAGCAGAATCCCCTTTTCCAGGATTCCCGGCTTCACATCCGGGTGACCGATGGCTCCCAAGAAAATGGCGTCATACTTCTTCATTTCCTCCACGGCGTTCTCCGGCAACACTTCACCAGTTGCCAGATATCTGTCCCCTCCGTAGTCGTATTCCGTGGTTTCGTATTCGAACCCGACTTTTTTGCTTACAGCCTCCAGTACTTTAAGACCCTCTCTTACGACTTCCGGGCCTGTGCCGTCGCCGGGTATCACCGCTATCTTGTGCATATTACGAATAATCCTCCTGCGCTCTGCTTATGCGCGCAATCCCGCACACATTATTGACCGTATTGACGCTTCGCCCAGGACTGATCATTCTCCTTCAGACACAACATCGGGAGGCACATAGGATTGTTTGCCTACCCATCAAGCTTGACAACTTACCTGTCGCTTGTTAGACTTCGGTTGAGCTTCAAGCTCCAGATCGACGGACAGGCCGCGCGAGTCGTCCGAAGCTGGCAGATGATGGTAAGGGTGACCAAATCCGCGCTTCTTATCCGAATGATCGACTTGCTCAGGAACAGGCCAGGCATCACGGTCGGAGAGATGTCCGTGTTGCTGTCCAGGTCCGAACGTACCATTTACAGATGGCTGAGCCTGCTTTGCGCAGAGCTGGGCACGTCTCTTTATTGTTCCAATGGCGGTTATTATATCTCCGATAACCATCTTGGAAAACGCCTATCGCTCAGCCCGGAGGAGCTTCTTGCGGTAAGTCTAAGCCTCAAGTCGCAACCTTTCGGCGACGGCAGCCCTTTGCACGAGTTTGCCGCTTCTGCCTGGGCCAAGATTCGGGAGGCCGCAACAGCCGAGAAGCTGGGCAAACTCTCCGATCTGCAACAAGCCCACGATCTGTCAATCCAAAACGTCTCCTCGGGCGCCTCCCCTACCGTTACTGTGGCGTTGGAGCGGGCCGTGAATAGCCGCCGCCGTATCCGTGCCGTCTACCGGTCGCAAAAGAGCAACAGCGTCAAGGAATATGTGCTTGATCCGTATGCAATGGTGTTTCGGAAGCACAGTTGGTATTTGCTAGCCTATTGTCACGAACACGGCAAAGTAAGCCAGTTCAAGCTCATTCGATTTGTCGGTGTGGAGGAGACGGGCGAGAGTTTCACAGTTGCGAAAAACTTTTTGGTAGATGAGTTTTTCAGCGGTAGTTGGGAGGCCTGGGGCGGAGAGGAGAGAGTAACCGTTCGGGTGCAGTTTTCGAAGCGCGTTGCACAGATGATTGCAGAGACAACGCGACATCCCACTCAGATAGTCGAGCCTCAGGCAGACGGCTCTATTATCTATCAGGTAAGCGTGGCCGGAATCGATGAGATAGGAGCTTGGATTATGGGCTACGGAAGGGACGCGGAGGTGCTGGAACCAGAGTCGCTTCGCGACCATATCGCCAGACACGCTGCAGATATGCTTGCCAACTATGCCGTGAGAAGCTTCGAAGATCAGCTCAGTTTTGTTGAGAATTGATGTATGTTTTTCCGGGAGGCTGAACGCCGCGGGCCAGAGTAGGCCCGCGGCGTTCGCGCTTTTGTCTAGCAGGGGACGAACGGCACTTCCGGATCGTGCGGGGGATCCGGCTGGCCTAACGGTCGGTTGGGAATCAGGTAGCCACGATCGTTGAATGTGTTAAAATCGACAAACTCGTAGTTAGCGTTGATGGCAGCCAGGATATCCACGAGTTCCTGGCAGTTTGAGAGACCGAACTGGCACGGCGGTGCTCCGCTCAGCACTTGGTTGGCGATGTCGAGAACCTGCCCGACCTTCTTGCCTTTGAACACGCCGCTGGCAATGGTAAAGCATTCAAGGTCGTAGCCGGGTGTCCTCGGCATTAGCCGCTTGTCGTTGTAGGCGATGTTCATCTGAAGAGCGATGATTTCGCCTGCGAGAGCGCCAGCGGGCGTCGGCGCCCACGGACTTGAGTAACTCCTGTCAAGTTTGCCGCACGGCCCTGTTTGTGGCAGGAACAGGCACAGTCGGGTAAGGGAATTGGTAGTTCCGTCATAGGTGATGGTCGGCCCTCGTCGCGAGTCGCCAACAATCATCTTGTTGGTATAGGTAACGCCATCGTAGTATTTGAACTTGGCAAAGGCGTTCTTGAACTTGTTGAACACCATTCCATCCGGGATGATCCCGTTATCGGGATTACAGAAGATGTTCCAGCCGACCTGTGTGAAAGTCACAGGCAGGAAGCATCTTCTCTCGTTCGGCGGTTTCTGTCGCTGACAGAAGTCAACCCTAACGTCGGTTCCTGGCGGGATGTTGACGTCAACGAACCCCGAGTGCGGCAGCGGGAATGTGACATTCCCCGAGCCGTTGTTGCAGTAGGTGGTGACTTCCCAGAAGAAGTCGGGTCCCTGTGGCGCGGGCGGAGCGAGCCTGTAGAGACCCTGTCTTATGCCTTGTGGCTCGGCGGCCAACGGTTCAAGTATGTAGAAACCGCACGCCGGGTCGCTGCTTGGGTTACCGGCAGGCCATGGAACTCCGTCCTTGTTAACCGTAATTGTGACGCTGGGAACTGGACCGGTCTCGGGCGGACATATCAGACCCCACAACCGAGAGGGATGCCTGTTGAAGAAGTAGTTGCACCCGTAGTTTTGGTTTGCCACGGTGGGCGGAGGAAGTATCAAGTCAAGTCTGTCCGGCGTGACGAAATTGATATTCGGACACGGATACGGCGAAGTCGCGACCGTGCCGACGTTTTCGCCGGGCCATGGCTGGAAGCCGGGTACGCAGGCGGGCGGTACGTCATGGGTGTCCGTAGGGCACTCCGGCGGATCGGGAGCCGGAGTATCGACCTTGATGACAAAATTCTGCTCCCAAGATATCGGCCCGAACGAGAACGCGCCGCCAGGACCCGTGACGGTCTGAGCAATCTGCGTCACGCCATCACCGCTGAACAGTCTGACGGTGACCCCTTCGATCCCTTGTTGGTTAGGCTGGGTCGGACTGTCGCACGGAAGCGACGGAATCGGCTGTGGGCAGGTGGGAGTAGGCTCGTAGCCAGGTGGGTTAAGACCCGAACCCCACGGCCACGGAGCCATATCTAGGAACTTGAACCCCGAGAGCGTTATGGGCTGCCAGTTCCCGAACAGCACTTGGATTTCCGCGCCGGGAGTCACCGTAATCGGATACGGGTTGACAGGGTTGCCGCCGCCGTTCACCGGCGCCCTCTGCACCCATCCTTCGTTTGGCGGTATGATCTCTCTAATGTAATAGATGGTCTGCCCGTTCAGCACCGGCAAGCATACCGTAACGCAGCCGGTCTGATCGGTTGAGACAGGCCCAAGTACAACCACTCCCTGGGGCCGCTCGATCTGGAACTGCCAATTGGGAATTAGCGGTTCCAAGTTCGGTGGGTTGGTTATATCGACATCGCGGATGTGGTTTCCGTTTACGTCGCGGAACTTGCATATGGTAACCCTGGCTCCCGCAGTAACGAGAACAGACACCAGCGCCGGGTCTTCCAAGGTGCGCGGCAAACCGTTGCACCAGTTGGAGTAGAACGACAATCTTCCGTAATAACAGCCGGGAGCGATCGACTGATCGACGTTCCAGATGTAGGAGTTCTGGATAGTACTTGCAGCGCAGACGTAGTTCTGGCTGAGACCTGGCACTGGAGTAAACGTAGAGTCCAGGATCTCGAATACATACGGCGAGCTGCAGGTGGTGTTGTACTTAATGCACCAATCAAACCGTACTGTTTGGTCGCCGCAGTTGGAAACGCTTGCCGGAGGCGCCGGGGTGCGCGACAGACAAATACCTGGATTCGTGATGCTGTCAGCGAGAGGACTGCTTGCGGTCCATAGCACCAGTAAGCTCAGGTACAACATTAGCTTGAGAGGTTTGCAGTGGATCAAGTTCATCTCTCCCTTCCTTGTAGGATGTTTGAGTAGGGAATGGTGACGCAAGCAGAGGTCGGAGATGCCGCGCCTGGCGAGCTACGCGCCCGTCCGACTGCCATTTACCCAACGCCAGTCCGCAGTTAAACACTCAGTCACACATGATCTTTATATGCGCCTGCTGTGTCAGCAAGTTATCTTAAAGTTTGCCATCTTAATGGCGGCAAGCTTGACATCATCTAGGGTGAGCAAGGAGGAATGAGGCCAGATCTCGGGGAACACCGCTGTATGCGAGGGTAGCTGCAGTACTTAACCCCGACGGAAGGGCAGGATTTTACCAATGCAAGTTCGAGTATGTCCCAAGTGCGGCGCCGAAAACAGGCAAGACAGGGCCTCCTGCTCAAATTGTTACGCGACGCTTGCGGAAGTCGAGCTTCCCGAGAGTAATGTCGCCCACTCTGCGCCGAAAACCACAAAAGCATCCGACGCCACCGTGCAATCGGAAATCAGACCCAGGCCGATCACTGAGCCCGGCCTGCAACCGCTTGCGGGGGTTCCCCTTACGGGAGAGACTCCACCACCGCAACCGTCCGGCAGAACCTACAGCCCGCCAATCGGCCCGTCGTTCGCCCGGCCAACCAGGGAATCTGCGGCGCCCAGAAGTATGAGGCCCAACTGGGGCGCGATTATCCTTGTAATCATACTCATCGGCGGCGGTGCATTCGCAGGCTGGTGGTTCTTCCTCAAGCCTAAGGACCCAGCGGCGGTTGTGCAGAAGATGCTAAATGCTGCCAAGGCCAAGGATATCGAGAAAGCCAAGGAGTGCTTGAGCCAGTCCAGCCTTAATATGATCAAGAGCATACCAGGCGGCGAGAAGATGTTTCTTCAGGGTCCCGGATCGAGCCAAGATGCGGAGATACTAGGCACGACTTACGAGGGCGACAAGGCAATTGTCGAGATCAAGCCGAAAGAGCAGAGGCAGAATATGCCGCCGGAGCTTTCGACTGTCGACATCGTTCTCGTGAAGGAAGATAAGGAATGGAAAGTCGATTTTGGCGAGACGATGGGCCGCCTTATGAGCAAGGCGTTCAAGAGCGGATTCAAGGGCGGCTTTCGGCGCAGGTAGGAAGATCGATGCTCTCCATACCGCGGAATCAATGTCGCGCTAAATGCAGAAGCGCTATGTCAAGGGAGCGGGATATGCTCCGTCGGCTGCACGCTCGCGGCGGCCGTGACTATGATCGGCGTCAGTTGGGGTGTGCTTAACGCAGATCAGCTTATTGCAGACAATGCGACGGCCGTTTTCGGCAATTGGAAAGATTTCGAGGAATGGTTGGACGCCAAGTCCGGCCGTGAGATGTTCTGATTGTAGCTTACTCCTCATCCCGCCCCGCACAACCACCTGATTACTGCTTTGCCTACAACGAACGCTATAGTTGAGCATTCAAATGACGATAATCATGTAGGAGGCAGGTTGGCAAACCTTGCTCGCTGCTGCAGGAGGTAACTGGACGACGTGATTTTGAGCGCACTTTTCGGCAAAGAGGGCACCGTCGGCATCGACATAGGCTCCAACAGCATCAAAGTGGTGGAGATCGAACCAACTTCCCGCGGTTGGGAATTGGTCAACGCCGCAGTCACGCCCACGCCCAAAGAAGCCATCAAGGATGGCGTCATCATCAACGTTGTCGAGGTCTCCCACGAGCTGCGTTCTATGATGAAAGAAACCGGAATCAAGGCCACCGGTGCGATATGCGCCATATCGGGTGCTCAGGTAATTGTCCGGCAGGTGCAATTCCCCAAGATGCCCGAAGCAGCCCTGCGCAAATCCATCCGGTATGAAGCAAGCAAGTATATATCGGCCTCTATGGAAGACAGCGTGGTCGAGTTCGAGATCTTGGGAGATGCGGATGAGGGCAACATGAACGTGATGCTCGTTGCCGCTCCGCGAGAGATGATCGACAGCAGGGTCCACGTTCTTGAATCCGCCGGTCTCGAACCGCTCGTGATAGACGTCGAGGCATTCGCGCTGATTCGATCACTTGTGGAGTTCAGCGCGACCGACGAGTTCAACCACCGAACAGTGGCTCTCATTGATATGGGAGCAAGCCACACTGACGTGAACATTGTATGCAAAGGCGAGTTCGCACTGACTCGCAACATACCCATCGCCGGAGATAGCTTCACCAACGCCATCAAATCGCTCACGGGAGGCTCGTTCGAAGACGCTGAACGTCAGAAATACGAGATGGCCGGGCGTGGACTCCTCGACCAAGCTTCGGTCGCCGAGGAAGAGAGCAGGATTTGGAGAGTGGTTCAGCCACTCGTAGACGAGCTAATTCGCGAGATCAGGCGTTCTATTCACTATTACCAGTCGCAGTTCCCGGAGGGCAGCCCTGAATCCGTTGTAAGCAAGGTGATCCTCACCGGCGGCACCGCCAGAATCAGTGGCATGGACGAGTATATGTCATCCAAACTCAATGTCCCGACTAGTGTTGCCGATATATTTAAGCAATCTGCCATCTCGCCTGGTCAACTGCCGCCCGAATTCGTTGCCGAACACGGCTTAGTTCTTGCAGTCGGAGCCGGGCTGGCTGTAAAGGAATTGATCCCAGACTCTAAACAGAAGGCCGCGGCCTAGTCGAGAGGTCCGATGAGTCTATCTCGAGCCGGCTCACGGGCCGGATAGCTGAAAGGAGTTTCTTAATATGCCTTCAATCAATATGATCGCTCCCCGGCGCGCCGAGAAACGGCGGCTGGAGCGCGACATGCGAAGATTGGCGGCGGTCATCCTTCTGGAGTTGGTTTTCGGTGCCTGCCTTGGAGGCTGGTTTTGTACGAAGTTGTGGACAACCTCCAATAGGCTGGCAGAAATCAACACGCAGCTCAACAAGCTGCAGCCGAAGGTCGAGGAAATCGAGTCAAATGAGGCGGCAACCGCCGCGCTCAAGCCCAAGCTCGATTTGCTGAACCAGGCCAAGGCACGCACGATGCGCTGGTATACCACCCTCGATAAGCTGACGATGAGCATGCCGTCGGAAACCTACCTCACGCGCATCTCCACCGTGAAATCCACACCGGAGGACACAGCGGTGAACGTAAACCTCAACGGCGTCGCGCCCTCGCAGAGCAGGGTAGGCGAAGCGATGATCCGGCTGCAAAACGTACCGGACTTCCAGACCGTTGACCTGCACTTCACCCAGAAGACAACCGTGGGCGACCTGCCAGCGGTCGAGTTCGAAATTGGAGCCGCGATGAAACCCGTTGATCAGCCGAAAGAAGGAGGAGCCAATGGCACTGGTCAGTCTTAAGCCCTCGTCCAAGACCGTCACCGCGCTCATCATTATAGCCGTGGTGCTTTTCTTCGGCTGCGTTCTGGCATATATGGCCGCCGCAAGTAAGCTCAAGAGTTCCCAGGCAGAACTTGAGGCCGGCGAGAAAAAGGTGGCCGACGCCGAACAGATAATCCTGAAGCTGGAGAAGGCGAAGCTGGATTACCTCGACGCCCGTTCCCAGTTGAGATTCCTAGAATCATCGGTCACCAGTCAGTCGTATGTTCCAACACTTCTCAAACAGATCGAACGTTTAGGCGAGTCGGTGAACCTGAAGGTGCTGGGAGTCCGCCCGCAACCGGCTCCGCCTTCAGCCCAGCCGACCAGGACGCTTTCCAGCGGCGCGAAGGCGGCAAGCGGCGATGTCGAGGGGGCATCGGCAGAGAAATCTGGCGCGACGTTCGGCGCAGCTCCTCAGTCACCGCCTCCGCCTTATGACGAGCTGAAGATTGACCTGGAGCTCGAAGGCAAATACATGAACTTGCTAGACTTTCTCTATAGCCTGACGAGTTTCCCTAAGATCGTTGCCGTCAACTCAGTCGAGATATCTCCGGCCGCCAAGGCCGATGACTACGGCTTCGGCCCGCCGAAGCTCACCATAAAGATCAACGTCACAGCCTTTATATTCAAGGAAGGCCAGCAGGCCCCGGCGCCTCCTGCGCCGCCGGTCACAAGCCAAGACCTCGAGAGAAACAGGAGGGCCGGTCATGAAGCTGGATGAGAAGCAGAAACAAGTGTCACAAATGGTAGCCTTAGGGCTGCTTACCGTGATATGCCTAGGCGTAGTTTCGTTTCAGTTCATGGGACGCAAATCGGCGCCACCGCCAGCACCGGTAAACCCAGTAGACCCGCAGACGGCTACCGCAGGCGCGGAGCCGATCGACAAAATTGCCGACGCTGTTCCAATGGTGTTCCCGGACCTGGGCATCAGCCCGAAGCGCAGGGACCCGTTCATGCCGCAAATGACGGCGTCAACCGTGCCCGTCGAGAACAATAGGCACGTGGTCCCGAAGAGCGAGCGTGTAAAAGCGACTAATATTACGCCAAACCCGTGGACGAAAGTCCCGTCGATTCCGCCTGTTACGCCAAAGGTAGAGCAGGTCACTACTTCGTCCAACAACGGACAGGCGAACCAGTCCGCAACCGACCCCGATCCGTCGTTTGCCCTGACCGGAGTAATAAAGGGCAGCAACAACGTTGCGATCATCAGGGTGGGCGGAAACGAAAGGCACGTTGTCTCACAAGGGCAGACGATAAACGGCCGCTATAAAGTGATTTCAGTAACGGACGACGGCGCGGTGCTGTCGTGCAACAGCCGCCGTATTCAGCTCAAGCTAGGAGGAATCAATTAGCATGTCATTGCGAGCGTTCGCCGCTATGAAGTCGGCAAGGCGAGTCTTGGTAGTTAGCCTGGCGCTCGTCGGGCTACTGTGTTGCGCCGCGCCTGCGGATAGGGCGATAACCAAAGTAGATGTATTTGACTGGGTCGACCGCGTCGCAATACGCGTTCAGGCCGACAGCGAACTGGTGATGACACCTATCAGGTCGGCAATGGGCCGCTACGCGGCGTTCCAGTTCCCTTTCAAGTTGGCCACCAAAGGAAGACTTGTAGGAATTCACTCCGGGGGCATTCACAATATCCGTTACGGTAACTTCCAAAGCAAACCGGCAACAACGAGAATCGTTGCCAACACCAGGAACTATGTCAGCTACTCCACGGTTTGGTCAGCCGATCGCAGGACCGTCGAGATTAGCGTCTGGAAACAGGGTTACAAGCAGGCAAAGTCCAAGATCAGCGGGATTGCGGCTCTACCCTTTGCGACGGCCGATCCGATCCAGAAGGTGCTGCCTTTCGTTGAAGAAAGAACCGCCCCGGAAGCAACGCCCGAGGCGCAGAAGCCCAATGACCAGCCCGCCAACGACGAAGTGGTAGCAGTGCCGCCGCCTGCGGCTTCGCCGAAACCTCGTGTAGTAGCTAAGGCGCCGACTGCCTCGGAACCAAAGTCTGTAGTTTCCGGCAGCACCAGCGGCAAGAGCATCTCGCTAAATTTCCTTGGTGCCGACATCAATGACGTTCTCAAGGCTCTGTCTATTCAAAGCGGGAAAAACATTGTGTCGAGCAAGGACGTCACGGGCACCGTTACCCTCAGTTTGCAGAACGTAGGCGTCGAGGAGGCTCTCGACTACGTCGCGAAACTGAGCGGTTACAGCTACGCAAAGCTCAACGACACTTACATCGTCGGCCAGAGAGACGCCGTTAAGAACCTCACGTCCGGATCTAGCGAGGAGACGAAAGTGGAGGTTGTTGCCATCTCGAACGCGGCGGTCGAGGACGTGATGGAGTTTCTCAAGACCGAGTATCCAGGTGTTAAGGTGACCAGAGGTGGGGGAGGCAAAACTGGCGGAACGCCTGGCGGTTTTCTTATGCTCAGCGGCCCGGAAGATATGGTCGAGAAGGCGCGATTGTTCGTCGGCAAGATCGATGAGTCGATGAAACAGCTTGTGGGCGAAGCCACCACCGAACTTTACGAGGTCAAGTACGTCGACGGTTCGGAGCTTGCTGCCACCCTTACGGCAAGTGTGCCTAGAGTCAACGTCAGCTATGCGCCCGCGGAAGGATTTGATCTTCAAGGACCCTCGGCTATCACCGTGATGGCCGAGACTGGCTCGACCGTTCAGCAGGCAGCACAGGCACCCAAGAAAGAAGTTAGGCCAAGGTCGCTGTTAATTTCGGGACCTTCGACTGCCGTGAAGCAGGCCGTCGAGCTTGCCCAAAGACTTGACGTGAAGGCGCCGCAGATCAAGATCGAAGCCAAAATCACCAGCCTCACAGAATCCGGTGAAAAGAAACTTGGGCTTATGTGGGAGTGGGACGAGGTTGTCCGAAACGGTGATTCAGCAAGTAAGATGCTTCTCGGGCCGCGCAACTACCTATCGACCCTCGAAGCGCTGGTGAAATCAGGGGACGGCGAGCTACTCGCTTCGCCAACCCTTCTCTGTCTCGAAGGCAAGCCGGGCGTGTTCTTCGTCGGTGACGAAGTGCGCTACGTTGTCCTGGTTCAAGTAACGCCTACAGGCACAAATGTAACGACCGAAACCGCTAACGTCGGCGTGCAGCTAAGGGTCGTGGGCGACGTCAGCCCCGACGGCTACATAACTCTCAATCTGCACCCCGAGGTTAGTGTAATCAAGCTCGTATACGATAAACAGGCCAACATCAACTTGCCCACCATCACCCGAAGGTTCACGGATCACGTGGTGCGGGTGAAGAGTGGAGAAACACTGGTTATTGGGGGGCTCATCCGCAATGAGGAGCTCGACGAGCTGAGCAAGGTCCCCGTGCTCGGAGACCTTCCTTTCTTCGGCCACCTGTTCAGACACAGCGCAAAAATTAAGGAACGATCGGAGGTCGTGATGTTCCTGAAGGCCGACATCATCTACAAATGATGTTCGGGAAACCAAGGACGTGACGCTTAAGCGGCTTGTCATCCGGGGCGAGCGTTGATAGTATTCGCCCTGTGTTGCCCCGCCGTGATGCTTGCGGCGGGGCAACTGTATTGACCAGATGGACGGCAAGGACAAAAAGACCTGCTTAGGGTCTAGCATTCCTAAATCTTAGCCGATAGAACTAATAGGAGCAAGCAACGAATCAAGCTCCTCTTTTTATCCGACACAATGTTCCCCAAACTCGCCAGTTTGGGTTGGACACGCCGCCCGTGCTTCCGAGCGGCTGTGTGTGTGAGGGTCTGATGCAGAAATCCGAGCCGGTAGGACAAATATTCGTGAAGCTGGGCCTTATTACCAAGGAACAGCTCAACATGGCCTTGGAAAAGCAGAAGCTCTTGAAGCGGCAAGAATCAATCGGAGACGTGTTGGTAAGCATGGGCCTTGTCTCTGAGAGGGATAGAGTACGCGCTTTGGGCGAGCAGTGGTCCGTGCCTTTCGCCGAGCTTGTCGATATAGAGGTTGAAGAGCCCGTCCTCAAGCTTGTCCCACAGAACATCGCGCGAAAGCTAAAGGTTCTTCCGATCGCCAAGAAAAATGGCAAGCTCACGCTGGCTATGAAGAACCCGCTGGATATCTTTGCCATCGACGAAATAAGGCTGATGACCGGCCTGGAGGTAGAACCTGCCATCGCCTCCGAGGAAGACATCCTCAACGCTATCACCAAGCTCTATCAGTCCGAGGCCAGCGTCACTGAGCAGGTCGATAGCGTTATAAAGGAGTTCGATACCAAAGACATCGACTTCACAAGCGCCGACGAGAACGGCGACGACGAAGACATATCGATCGAGCAACTCCGCGAACTCTCCGAGGGCGCCCCGGTCATCAAGCTGGCAAATCTTATCATAAGCCGGGGCATTAGCGACGGCGCCAGCGACATACACATCGAACCGGGCAAGGACATGGTCAGAGTCAGGCTTCGAATTGACGGTATCCTCCAAGAAGTGATGCAGATACCAAAGAAAGTGCAGCCCTCGCTGACCTCACGGTTCAAGATAATGTCGGAAATGGACATAGCAACCAAGCGTACTCCGCAGGACGGCCGAATCAGCGCCACAATCGACAACAAACAGTACGACTTCCGCGTCTCTACGCTGCCTTCGGTGCACGGGGAAAAGATTGTTTTGAGAATTCTCGACAAGAGCGCAATCTCGATTGGCTTGCATAAGCTGGGACTGCTCCCGGAAACCCTGGAGAAGTTCGAGAACGTCATCTCGCGCACCTACGGCATTATTTTGGTCACCGGACCGACCGGCAGCGGCAAATCTACAACTCTGTACTCAGTTCTTTCTAAGCTCAATTCCGGCGAGAAGAACGTGCTCACCATCGAAGATCCAGTCGAATACGAGCTTCCAGGACTTACCCAGGTGCAAATCAACAATCGAGCAGGACTTACCTTCGCCGCCGGACTCAGAACTATGCTCCGCCAGGACCCCGACATCGCGATGGTCGGCGAGATTCGCGACGCGGAGACGGCCACTATCGCAACGGAAGCGGCGCTTACCGGACACCTGGTACTTTCGACTCTGCATACCAACGATGCTCCGGGTGCTCTAACAAGACTGATAGATATGGGCATAGAGCCGTTTTTGATCTCCTCATCGGTGATCGGCGTAATGGCTCAAAGGCTGGTGAGGTTGGTGTGTCCGAAATGCAAGGAGCAATATCAACCTCCAAGGGACGCCGTCCGTAGGTTGGGAATCGAGTTGGACGGCGACACAAAGGTTACATTCTACAGAGGCCGCGGGTGCGATCATTGCCGCGGCAGCGGCTACAAAGGCCGGATCGGAGTCTACGAACTCTTAGTTGTCGATGACAGAATACGCGATCTCGTCCTGCAGAAAGCCTCCTCGCACGTATTGCGCGAGGCGGCGATCGAGTCGGGAATGAAAACGCTCAGAGACGACGCCATCACCAAGATACTCCTCGGGCAGACCACGCTCGAAGAGTGCCTAAGGGTCATTTATGCAGGTTAACACAAACACGGAGGCTGACATTGTCGGAACCGCTGCTCGAAGAGATTAACTTTCATTCGCCGGACTCCAGCGCCAAGAGCATCGACATGGTCCACATCGACGATCTCCTACGCGAGGCCGGAGAAAGGCAGGCGTCAGACCTACACATTACCGTCGGGCTTCCACCGATGATAAGAGTAGACGGCGCGCTTCAGGCACTTCCCTATGTAGTACTCTCACCAAACGACACACAGCGACTGCTCTATGATATCCTCAGCACCGATCAGGTCACCAAGTTCGAACAGTCCAAGGAGCTCGATTTCTCGTATGGCGTCAGGGGTGTAGGACGCTTCAGGGTGAATGTCTACCGCCAGCGCAGCAGTGTGGGCGGAGCCCTGAGGGCAATACCCGACCGCATTCCTACCTTTGAACAACTCGGCCTGCCGACATTGCTGCGAGAACTCAGCAGGAAGCATAGCGGTCTCATCCTAGTCACAGGCCCCACCGGAAGCGGCAAGTCTACCACCATCGCCTGCATGATCGACACCATCAATTCCGAGAGTCCGGTGCACATAATGACCATTGAGGACCCCATCGAGTATCTCCACAGGCACAAGCGGGGAATGGTCAACCAGCGCGAACTCAATACCGATACCGACTCATTTCATAATGCCCTTCGCGCCGTATTGCGCGAGGACCCGGATGTCATACTCGTCGGCGAGATGCGCGACCTCGAAACCATAGCCGCAGCCCTGACTCTCGCCGAAACAGGACATCTCGTCTTCGGGACCCTGCACACTCGCAATGCCCCGCAGACCATCGACAGGGTAGTAGACGTGTTTCCACCACACCAACAGGACCAAATAAGAGTGCAGCTTTCGAACACAATCGAGGCTGTTATCGCGCAACAGTTGATCCCCCGCATAGGCGGAGGGCGTGTCGCGTCTCTCGAGATCATGGTTGCTACTTCGGCCATTCGCAACCTAATACGCGAGGGCAAGACCTACCAAATCTACAGCGTGCTCGAAACTGGCGCCCAATACGGGATGCAAACTATGGATAAAGTCCTGGCCGAACTCCATCGCTCCGGCAAGATTACGGCAGAAGAGGCTATGTCTCGCTGCATTGATAGGGAAAATCTGAAGCGGCTCCTTCAAGGAGGTTGATAATACGCGATGCCCAGTTTTGCTTACACAGCGCTAGACGACAACGGAAAAACCATTAAGGGCAAAATGGAAGCCGAGAGCGAAGCCCTCGTGATGACCAAACTTCACGAGCAGCGCTACCATATTCTCTCGCTTACTGAAGACAAAACCAGGTCCAAGCAGGCAGCAGGCAGCGGGTCCAAACGCAAGGTCAAGCTCAACGCGATGGTCATCTTCAGCAGACAATTCGCCACGATGATCGATGCGGGCGTGGCTATTGTGCGTTGCCTTGACATTCTCGAGGGTCAGACCAAAGATCCTGTTCTCAGACCCGTCATAGCAGCGTGTAAGAAGGATGTCAAAGGTGGCCTGAGCCTTAGCGACGCCTTCAGTAAACATCCCAACGTCTTCTCCAGACTCTACGTCAATATGGTCAAGGCGGCTGAGGCTGGTGGTATTCTCGACAAAATACTCGACCGCCTCAGCGAGTTCCTCGAAAAGGAACAAGAGGTGAGGGGAAAAATCAAGTCCGCCATGATCTACCCGATCTTGGTATTGGTCTTCGCAGTGTCGATGGTAATCGCGCTGTTCATCCTTGTGCTTCCCAAATTCAAGGAACTATTCGAGTCCATGAACATCCAGATGCCTGCGGCCACGCGGATGCTCTTCGGCATAAGCACCGTCATGCGTGAATACTGGTATGTGCTGTTCGGAGGCGCTGCGGCTATGGTGATGTTCTACCGATGGTATCGCGGCACGGATGCCGGCTCCTGGCAGATCGACACGCTCAAGCTCAAGTTTCCGGTAGTCGGTGAACTGGTACAGAAGATGGCCATATCACGCTTCTCACGCACATTTGCCACGCTTATTGCTAGCGGCGTTCCGATGATGAAGTCGCTGGAAATCGTCGGCGAGACATCTGGAAACCGGGTTATCAGCCGTGCCATTGAAAACGCCAGAAGCGCAATCCGAGAAGGTCAGAAGATCAGCACTCCGTTGCAACAGAGCGGATTGTTTCCAGGAATGGTCACTCACATGATCGACATCGGCGAAGAAACTGGTCGCCTTTCGGAGATGCTTACCAAAGTTTCCGATTTTTACGACCAGGAAGTAGACAATGCCGTCAAGGCGCTAACCTCAATGATCGAGCCGTGTTTGATCGTGGTGATGGGCGGCATAGTTGGGTTCATTGCGATCTCGATTATGGCGCCGATATTCAAGCTCATCAGCGCCATTAGCTGATTGCGGGACGCACGGAAGCGCTCCGCGTTAGCCAACCGCGAAGGCAGCGAGACCTTCGCACGAACGACTTTGAACGGAGAGAGGAAGCGTATGCGGACGGGAAACATCCGAAAGCTAAGCGAAGAAGAAATCCAGGAACGCCTGGCTCAGTACGCTAAGAAGCCGGATCACAAGATCAGGGACGAGATTGTGCTCCAATATGCGAACCTGGTGGAGAGCATAGGACGCAGGTTTATGGGAGCTTGTGAGCCATTGGAAGACCTCGTCCAAGAGGGCTACATCGGCCTGATAGCGTCGGTAGACAAAT